>Ga0209096_1002656_pt1 | contig 16859 bp, 10 predicted proteins | sample AD_UKC034_MetaG_FD_184407 | JGI IMG/M metagenome (GOLD analysis project Ga0209096, IMG submission 184407) | Active sludge microbial communities of municipal wastewater-treating anaerobic digesters from USA - AD_UKC034_MetaG (SPAdes) (version 2) | ecosystem: Engineered > Bioreactor > Anaerobic >... | reverse complement strand
TCGGGCGTGCTGGTGGCGCGCAGGCAGTCGGCGTAGGCGGCCATGTACTTGTCCCAGTGCTTGCGCTGCTCGATGTCGCCTTCGTCGAACTTCCAGTTCTTGTCCTCCTCGTCGATGCGCGCGATGAGGCGGTCGCGCTGCTCGTCCTTGGACAGGTGCAGGAAGATCTTGACGATGCGGGTGCCGTTGCGATGCAGGTGGGCCTCGGCGTCGACGATGGACTGGAAGCGGTCGCCCCAGAAGTCGCGCGCGGCGAGGGTCTCGTCGGGCAGCTTCTGGCCGCGCAGGATCTCGGGGAGCACGCGCACGATGAGCACCTCCTCGTAGTACGAGCGGTTGAAGATGCCGATGCGGCCGCGCTCGGGCAGCGCGCAGTGGGTGCGCCACATGAAGTCGTGGTCGAGCTCGGTGGCGCTCGGGTGCTTGAAGCTGAACACCTGGCAGCCCTGCGGGTTGATGCCCGACATGACGTGGCGGATGGCGCCGTCCTTGCCGGCCGCGTCCATGGCCTGGAAGATCACCAGCAGCGAGTAGCGGTCGTGGGCGTAGAGCATCTCCTGCAGCTCGGCCATGCGAGCGGTGCCCGCGTCCAGGCGTTCCTGGTAGTCGCTCTTCGAGTCGTACAGGGCATGGACCCTGGTCGGCCAGTCTGCGAGGTCGATCTTCCTGCCGCCCCGGACGCGGAACTCGGCGATGTCGATCGGTTTGTGCTTGCTCATGGTGTGCTCCCTGGGGAAGGTTGCGGGGGGGTAGGGAAGAGGCGGAGACCTTGTGTGCAGAAGGGGGTCGGGGCCGCCCCTAAAGCAGGAGGACGGTGGCCAGCCCGAGGAAGGCGAAGAAGCCGACCACGTCGGTGACCGTGGTGAGAATGACGCTGCCGGCGAGCGCGGGGTCGATGCCCATGCGTTCGAGGATGAGCGGGATCGCCAGCCCGGCGAGCGCGGCGCACAGCAGGTTGAGCAGGATCGCGGCGGCGATCACGCCGCCGATGCCCCAGTCGCCGAACCACGCCACGGCGAGCGCCGCCACCACCAGCGCCCACAGCAGGCCGTTGATGATCGACACGCCGACCTCGCGGTTGAGCAGGATGCGGATGTTGCCCTTCTGCACCTGCTTGAGTGCGAGGCCGCGGATGACCAGGGTCAGCGTCTGGCTGCCGGCGATGCCGCCCATGCTGGCGACGATGGGCATCAGCACCGCGAGCGCGACGATCTGCTCGAGCGTGCCCTGGAACTGGCCGATCACCCACGCGGCGAGGAAGGCGGTGAGCAGGTTGATGCCCAGCCACACCGCGCGCCGGCGCGAGCTCACCAGCACCGGGGCGAACATGTCGGCCTCGTCGTCGAGGCCGGCCATCTGCATCACCGCGCGGTCGGAGTCCTCGCGGATCAGGTCGACCACGTCGTCGGCGGTGATGCGGCCGACGAGGCGGCCGGCTGCATCGACCACCGGCGCAGTGAGCAGATCCTGATCCTGGAACATGCGCGCAAGCTCCAGGCTCCCGGTGTCGACCGGGATCGCGGCCACGTCGGTACGCATGATGTCGGCCACGTGCGTGTCGGGCTCGGCGGTGACCAGGTCGGACAGGCTCAGCACGCCCTGGTACGTACCCCTGCGGTCCACCACCATCAGCACGTCGGTGCGCGGGGGCAGCTTGTCGAGCAGGCGCAGGTAGCGCAGCACGGTGCCGACCTTCACCTCGGCGCGCACCTCGATGGTGTCGGCGTTCATCAGGCCGCCGGCGGACTCTTCCGGGTAGGACAGCATCGACTCGAGCTGCTCCCGGCGCACGCCGCTGGTGGTATGCACCAGGCGGTTGCCGAGATCGGGCGGCAGGGTCTGGATGAGGTCGACGAGGTCGTCGAGCTCGAGGTGCTGGACGGCAGCGATGAGGTCCTCGAGGTCGAGCTCCTGGGCGAGCGTGGTGCTGATCTCGTCGTGAAGGAAGCTGAGCACGCGGCCGGCGCGCTCGGTCTCGACCATGCTCCAGGCCTGGCTGCGCTCGGCCGGCGGCAGGGCCTCGAGCAGGCCGGCGACCTTGGCCGGATGCATGCGGTGCAGCAGCTTGCCGACGCGCTTGAGCTTGCCCGCCTCGAGCGCCTGGCGCACGGCCTGCAGTTCGCTGCTCGCGCCCTCCGGCTCGCCCTCCGGTCTGGCGGGCGCGGCCTCGGTCCCGGCCTCGCCGTCCTCGCGCGATTCGCGCAGCATGGCCGGGCGCAGCTCCGGGCTGAGGTGGCCGAGTACACGCTGTTCCAGGCTGCCGCCGATCTGCTGCCACAGCACGAGGCGCTGCCTGGGCGACAGATGCTCGAGCAGGGCGGCGGTCTTGGCCGGATGCAGGCGCTGCAGCAGCTTGCGCACGCGCTTGTTGCGGCCTTCGCCGAGCGCCTTGACGATCTGCTCGCTCAGCGTGAGCGGGCGCGTGTCGGCGCTCGCAGCCTTGCCGTCCGCAGGGCGGTCGTCGGTTCGCATTTCGTCGTTCATGACAGGAAGGATACCTGCGGCAGCAGCGCCTCGGCACCGATCCGCGCGAGCGCCTCGCGGCCGCGCACGGTGAGGTCGGACACGAAGCGGTATTGCTGGCGCGGATCGACCGGGTAGGCGCGGACCGTGTAGCGCGTGCCCCAGGTCTCCTCCGCGATCGAGACCACGACCGGGGCGTCGAAATACAGGAAGGGGCTGGTCAGCGCGACGTCCTCGAGCACCTCGCGCGCGCGGCGGGCATCGTGCTGCGGGTGGACGAGGAAGTTCGCCGCGCATTGCAGCACCGGGCTGCCGTTGTTGGCGTTGCGCACGGCCGAGGTCCACAGCTTGAGGTGCGGCACGATGATGGTGTCGTCGTCGACCGTCACGAGGCTGACGGTACGCATGCCCACATGGACCACCTCGCCGTAATGGCCGTCGAGCTCGACCCAGTCGCCGGGGCGGTAGGGTTGCTCGAAGGCCGACACCACGCCGGCGATCAGGCTGCTCACGTAGTCCTTGAGCGCGAAGCCGATCGCCAGCCCGGCGGCACCGAGCAGCGCCACCATGTTGCGCAGCGAGGGCTCGATCACGATGGGCAGGATCAGGCCTGAGGCGATGACGATCAGCACCAGGCGCAGCAACGGCACCGAGGCGAGCAGGTAGTGGCGGGCGCGGCCGTGCAGGCGGTTGGCGATCCACGGCAGGGCGCGCTGCGAGGCGCGCACCAGCAGTACGGCGACGGCGGCGATGGCCGCGATCTCGATCCAGGCGCTGCGGTCGAGGCTGTTGAAGAGTCCGGCGAGCTTGGGGCTGTCTTCGAGCATGGTCAGAACGCGTCCGTCAGGTAGCTGCGGCTGCGCAGGAATTCGCGCACGGTGAGGTAGGCCAGCGGCGGCACCTGCCAGCGCGCGGCCTCGCCGCCGCCATCACGCGCGACCAGGCCGAGCGCCTCGAGGCGCAGCAGCAGCGACTGCAGGCGAGGTTCGGGCGTGGGCAGCAGGTGGGCGAGCAGGGCGGTGGGCAGGCTCCGGTGAATCAGCAGGGCGTGGAAGATGAAGGCATGGTCGTCGCCCGAGTCGGCCGGCAGGCCGGGCGGGGCGATGTCCTCGCCCAGCCAGACCACGTCCTCGCCCAGGGTCATCCCCCGGCTCGCGGTGTCGGCAGCCGAGGGCGCGGTGCCGGATTCGCCGTCCTGCGCGGGCTGTGCCTGCGGGGCGCTGCGCAGGCGCTCGCGCCAGTAGTGCCAGGCCAGGCCCGGGTTGCCCCGGACGTGGGCGGCGAGCTGGCGCAGTTCGGGGGCGATCGCGGCGTCGCAGTCCTCGCCATCGCTGTCCGGCTCGGGCAGCAGCGGCTTGCCGCTGCGTGCGCTGCGAAATTCCACCGCATGCACGCCGCTGCAGAAGGGGCGGATGAAGTGCTCGGCGAGTGCGCTGCCGTCGAAACCCTGCAGCGTGAGCGCGACGCCGGCGGGCAGGGGCCAGATGCGCTGCACGTAGGCGAAGGCCCAGCTGTCGCAGCCGATCAGCCCCGGGCCGAGGCGGCCCGAGAAGGCGGCGGCCAGAAAGCTGCGCAGCAGCGTCAGCCCCTGCGCGTGGCGCAGGAAGCAGCGCTCCAGCCGGGGCAATACCCAGGGGCGGGCGTCGCGATCGTCCGTGGGTGGCGGGGGCAGGCTTTCGAGCCAGCGCGGCGTGTCGGCGAGCACGTCGGCCTCGTCGGGCAGGTCGAGGATGCGGGCGCCGTGGCGCGCGGCCCAGTGGGCGAGGATCTGCTCGTGCGCGCAGTGCGGCGGGCACACGAGCACGCGCACGCGTGCGTGCGACGCGTCGGGGGGCCGTGCGGATTCGTCGCGCAGGAAGCTCGCCAGCGCCTCGGCCGCGGCCGACCAGTCGAGCGCCGGGGCGAGGTGCTCGAGGCGGACGTTGGGCAGGCTGCGCAGCTCGGTCTCGGCACGCGCATGGGCCTGGTCCGGGTCCTCGCTGCGCAGCAGCCGGGCCAGCGCGCGCCAGCGCCGGCGCATGGCCGCGGGCTGGGAGTCGGTCGGGCGGACGTGTTCGTCGAGCGTGACGATCCACCACGGGCTGGGTGGTGCGCGGCGGGGATGGCTGGCGTCCGTCATGGCTTGTGGGCGAGTTCTCGGGAAGGCATGGGGGCGATCATCCGTGCAGGGGCCACACGAGCAGCAGCATGGGGATGGCGACCGCGGCCACCAGCACTTCGAGCGGGAGGCCAAGGCGCCAGTAGTCGCCGAAGCGCAACCCGCCCGGGCCGAGGATCAGGGTGTTGTTCTGGTGGCCGATCGGGGTCAGGAAGGCGCACGAGGCGCCGATCGCCACCGCCATCAGGAAGGGGTCGGCGCTCGCGCCGAGCGCGTTGGCGGTGCCGATGGCGATCGGACACATCACCGCGGCGGTGGCGGCGTTGTTCATGACGTCGGACAGGAACATGGTGACGATGAGCAGCGTGGCGAGGGCGACCACCGCGTTGCCGCGCGCGACGTCCTCGAGCAGCACGCGGGCGACGAGGCTGGCGGCGCCGCTCGCCTCCATGGCACCGGCGACCGGGATCAGCGCCGCCAGCAGCACGATCACCGGCCAGTCGATGCTCTCGTACACCGAGCGCAGCGCCACGGTGCGCAGGGCCATCGAGGCCAGCACGCCGAGCGCGAAGGCGATCGCGGCCGGTAGCAGGCCGAGCGCGGCGGCAGCGACCGCGGCGGCCATGATCACCCCCGCCGTCCACGCCTTGCGCCGGTCGGGGATCCACAGCTCGCGCTCGGCGAGCGGGACGCAGCCATGGTCGGCAGCGAACTCGTTGAGCGCCTCGACCGGCCCCTGCATCAGCAGCAGATCGCCGGCCTTGAGCTTGAGCGTGCGCAGCCGGGCCTTGGCGCGCGTGCCCTCGCGCGACACCGCGAGCAGGTTGAGCCCGTAGCGCGTGCGCAGCGCGAGGTCCCGCGCCGAGCGGTTGATCAGGCTGGCCTCGGGGCGGACGACCAGTTCCATCAGCACGATCTCGTTGTCGGGGGAGGGCTTGTCGCTGTCCCTCGCTGCTTCCGGGGGGGCTTCCTCGTCACGGCCGTCCGCCTGCTTCTTTCCCTTCTTCGCCGACGCCGGCTGCACGGCGCGGGCCTCGTCGCCCTCCGCATCGGCGGTCGCTGCTGCTGATCCAGCCTGCTCATCCTCGTTCGACGAGCCGGCCTCTTCCAGCTCGAGCCCGAGCCCGGACAGGACCTCGGGGAGCGCCTCGACGTCGGCCTCGATGACCAGGATGTCGCCGGCGTGCACCTTGCGGCCAGACTGCGGCGCGGTCATGCGCACCTCGTTGCGCACGAGGCCGATGACCTGCGCGCCGGCATCGTCGAGGCGGGCCTCGATCTCGCGCAGGAACATGCCGGCGGCCTTGCTCTCCCGGCCCACGCGCACCTCGGTGACGTAGGCGCCGGTCTCGAAGCCTTCGGTGCTGGCCTTCTCGCGGGCCGGCACCAGGCGCCAGCCCAGCAGCACGATGAAGAGGCCACCGGCGAGCGCGACCGCCAGGCCGATGGGGGCGAAGTCGAACATGCCGAAGGCGCCCGCGCCCTGCTGCGCACGGAAGCCGGACACGATCAGGTTGGGCGGGGTGCCGATCAGCGTGGTCATGCCGCCGAGGATGGTGCCGAAGGCGAGCGGCATGAGCACGCGCCCGGGCGGCAACTCGAGGCGGGCAGCCAGCTGCATCGCCACCGGCATCAGCAGCGCCATGGCGCCGACGTTGTTCATGAAGCCCGACAGCAGCGCGCCCATCGCGACCAGTGCGGCCAGGCTCGCCGCCAGCCCGGCGCCGGAGGGCAGCAGGCGCCGGCTCAGCGCATCCACCGCGCCCGAGGTCTGCAGCGCACGACTCAGCACCAGCACGCAGGCCACGGTGATCACCGCGGGATGGCCGAAGCCGGCGAAGGCCGCGTCGGGCGCCACCAGCCCGCCCACCACGCAGGCCAGCAGTGCGCCTGCGGCCACCATGTCGTGGCGCCAGCGTCCCCACAGGAACATGCCCATGGTGGCGGCGAGAATGGCGAGGACGAACAGCGGATCCTGGGTCATCGGGCGGGGGCGTCGAGACGGGCGGGAGAGGAGCAGCGGGAGGGGCTGCGGGATGGGCGACATCCGCCCCCGTGCGGGCGGACCCGCGGCGCAGGGGAAGGCGCCACGCGTCACGGGTCCCCTGGATCGTGCATGTGCGGGCATTCTGCGCTGCGCCAAGCGGCACGTGCAATCCCCGGGGCACGCCGCCCGCACCCGATGCCGAGATCATCGCCACCCGCCATGCACGCTGCCCCCAGCCATCCCGAGTGGATGGAAGGCCTCTGCGGACGCCTCGCCGAGGACGACGAGGGTCGCGTCTGCGAGGCGATCTCCGGGGCGGAATGCCGCGAGTCGGGCCCGATGCTGCCGCGCATGCGGATCGGTGCGGTCCTGCCGGTCTCCGGTCTCGTCAGCGCCGCCGCGCGCGCAGCAGCGCCTTCTCGCCCTCGATGATCAGGAACACCAGCACGCCGATGGCCATCGGCGGCCCCCAGGCCTCGAGCGGCAGCGGCGTGGTGCCGAACCAGGTGTTCATCGCCGGCACGTAGACGAAGCCGAGCTGCAGCAGGCCGAGCAGGCCGACCGAGACGATCGCGCCCGGGTTGGTGAACATGCGCGAGAGCGCGAGGCTGGAGGCGGTGAGGAAGCGGCTGTTGAAGAGGTACCAGGCCTGCGCCACCACCAGGGTGTTGACCGCCATGGTGCGCGCCGTCCCGAGCTCCATGCCCTGCAGCAGCGAATATTCGAACGAGGCGATGGTGGCGCCGCCGATGAGCAGCGACACGAAACCCACGCGCATCAGCATCGTGCCGTCCATGATCGAGCCACCGGGCTTGCGCGGCGGGCGCTGCATGACGCCGGGCTCGGCAGGCTCGAAGGCGAGCGCGAGCGCCAGCGTGACCGCCACCACCATGTTCACCCACAGGATCTGCACCGGGGTGAGCGGCAGCGTGAGCCCGAACACCACCGCGGCGAGCATCACCAGGCCCTGCGCACCGTTGGTCGGCAGCGTGAACAGGATGGCCTTGCGCAGGTTGTCGTAGATCGTGCGGCCTTCCTCGACCGCGCGCTCGATGGTGGAGAAGTTGTCGTCGGCGAGCACGATCTCGGCGGCCTCCTTGGTGGCCTCGGTGCCCTTGATGCCCATCGCCACGCCGACGTCGGCGCGCTTGAGCGCGGGGGCGTCGTTGACGCCGTCGCCGGTCATCGCCACCACCTCGCCGCGCGCCTGCAGGGCCTTGACCAGGCGCAGCTTGTGCTCGGGGCTGGTGCGGGCGAAGAGGTCGCAGTCGTGGGCGATTCTCTGCAGCTCCTCGTCGCTGGCGGCCTCGATCTCGGCGCCGGTGATCACCTTCAGCGTGTCGGCCGCGCCCAGGCCCATCTCGATGCCGATCGCGCGCGCGGTGCCGGCGTGGTCGCCGGTGATCATCTTCACGCGGATGCCGGCCTCGTGGCAGGAGCGGATGGCCTCGATCGCCTCCGGGCGCGGCGGGTCGATGATGCCGATGAGGCCGAGGAAGACCATGTCCTCCTCGAGATCCTCGACGGCGAGCGCGTCCTTGCTGGCGGGCACGTCGCGCGCGGCGGCGGCGAGCACGCGCAGGCCCTCGCCGCTGAGCGCGTCGATGTGCGCTTCCCAGAAGGCGCGGTCGAGCGCCTCGAGTTCGCCTTCGGCGCCGAGCTCGTGCCGGCAGCGCTCGAGCAGGCGGTCGGGCGCGCCCTTGAGCAGGATGCGGCGCTGGCCGCCGGGGGCGGTGTTGAGCGTGGCCATGAACTTGTTGGCCGACTCGAAGGGGATGCTGGCGTGGCGCTCGTGGGCGCCGGCGTCGAAGCCGGCCTTGTGCGCGAGGGTGCGCAGCGCGCCCTCGGTGGGCTCGCCGGTGACCCTCCACTGGCCGTCTTCCTCGGCGACGTGGGTGTCGTTGGCGACCGCGACGACCTCGATCAGCGCTTGCAGGTGGCCGTGGCGGGCCAGGCTGGCGACCTCGCCTTCGAGGGTGATCTCGCCCTCGGGGCGGTAGCCGGTGCCGCTGACCTCGTAGAAGCCGCCGCGGGTGAGCACGTGGCGCACGGTCATCTCGTTCTTCGTCAGCGTGCCGGTCTTGTCCGAGCAGATCACGGTGACCGAGCCGAGCGCCTCGACCGCGGTCAGCTTGCGCGTGATCGCGTTGCGCTGCGCCATGCGCTGCACGCCGAGCGCGAGCGTGATGGTGAGGATGGCGGGCAGGCCCTCGGGGATGGCCGCGACCGCGAAGCCGATCGCGGCCAGGAAGACCTCGGCCAGCGGCTGCTCGTGCACCGCGAGGCCGACGCCCAGCATGAGCGCGGCCAGGCCGACGATGACGATCGACAGGATCTTGCTGAACCGCGCCATCTGCCGGGTGAGCGGGGTCTGCAGGGTCTGCACCTCGGCGATCAGGCGGTTGATGCGGCCGAGCTCGGTGTCGGGGCCGGTGGCGACGACCACGCCGGTGCCGCGCCCGGCGGCGACCAGGGTGCCGGAGTAGGCCATGCCGAGGCGGTCGCCCACGCCGGCATCGGCGGCGACCGCCTCGGTGGTCTTGTCGGCGGGCACGGACTCGCCGGTGAGCGCGGACTCCTCGATACGCAGGTTGGTGGCCTCGATCAGGCGCAGGTCGGCCGGCACGCGCGCGCCCGAGCGCAGGCGCACGACGTCGCCCGGCACCAGGCCGTCGGCGTCCACGGCGCTCCATTGGCCGTCGCGGCAGGCGTCCGCGCGCAGCGACAGCATCTTGCGGATGCCGGCGAGCGCCTCCTCGGCCTTGCCCTCCTGGATGAAGCCGATGATGGCGTTGATGACCACCACGCCGAGGATGACGCCGGTGTCGATCCAGTGGCCGAGGCTGGCGGTGATCGCCGCGGCGCCGAGCAGAACGTAGATCAGCACGTCGTTGAAGTGCTTGAAGAAGCGCTTCAGCAGCCCGTCCCGGGGCGGCTCGGGCAGACGGTTGGGGCCGACCTCGGCGAGGCGGCGCGCGGCCTCGTCCGCGGACAGGCCCGCCGGGCAGCTGTCCAGCGCCGACAGGACCTCGTCGGCCGTGCGGGCGTGGGCGTGTTCGAGGAGGGAGAGCGGGGCGGTTCGCGGGCTCATGTCCGTGCTCCGGGCCGGTGCGGATGCGCTGCGTACAGGATGGCGCGCGCGGGTTCAGAAGGAAGAGGCTGGTGCAAGCCTGCGGCGCGGATGGTGCGCCGCATTAAAACAGACCGCGCCGGCCGCCGAAGTTCAAAAAAAGACCCCGCACAGGGCAGGGTCCTCGGGTGTGCAGGCGCGCGCGGGGGCGGCTCACTCGGTGTCGTAGCCGAGCAGGCGCTTGTCGATGATGCGCTGCGCAACCGCCTCGGGCACGTCGGCCTCCCACTCGCCGCGGCCGCGGCGCAGGCCGGCCAGCACCTCGCCGATGTCGATGTGCAGGTGGGTGTCGTCGTGCGGCTGCACCGCCACCAGCTTGTCGTTCTCCTTGAGGTGGGCGAGCAGGTGGCGCAGGTTGGCGGGGACGGCCACGTTGTCGAGGGTGACCGTAGCCGAGGCGTCGGTGCCGCGCGGGCGCGACGGGTACACATAGACGTGGGTGTTGTCGGGGAAGAGCTTGCCGAAGGCCTCGAGGATGCCGCCCTCCAGGCCCTCGTAGTACTTCTCGTCGAACAGGAAGGCGAAGTCGCGCACCGACAGCACGATGCCGATCGGCTTCTGCGTGTAGCGGCGCAGGTAGGCGCGCAGGCGGAAGAAGCGCACGTAGTCCGAGATCATCACCGTGTAGCCCTGCGAGGCGAGCAGGTCGATGCGGGCGAGGAAGTCGGCGCCGTCCACGTTGTCGCCGCTGATCAGCGAGTTCATGGTGATCTCGGCGAGCGAGACGATCTCGCCGTCGTCGACGGCGGCGAGCTGGCTGAACTGGCGCACGCCGGCGCTCATCATGTCCACATTGACCAGGGTGACCGGCTTGAAGCTGCCGCGCATCACCATCACCGGCTTGCGGTAGAGGAGCTCGCCCGGCACCACCACCTCGCCCTGCGGGTTGAACACCACCGCGCGCGTGAGCCAGCTGCGGATCAGGTGCAGGTTCATCAGGCGGTTCTCCACCTCCTCGAAGTAGGGGCCGGAGAAGTGGATGAGGTCGACCTCGATGCGCTCGGAGCCGAGCCCGTCGGCGAGGCCCTCCACCACCCACTCGGGCTGGTCGTGGTGGAAGAAGGCGCCGTGGATGAGGTTGACGCCGAGGATGCCGAGCGCCTCGGACTGCAGCGCGTTGTCGTTGTCGAGCATGCGCACGTGCATGACCACGTCGCTGGGCTCGGCGCCCGGGTGCAGCTGCAGGCGGATGCCGACCCAGCCGTGGCATTCGTTCTTCTGCTTGAAGCTGCGCGCGGTGACGGTGGCGGCGTAGGCGAAGAAGGTGGTGTTCTTCGGCCGCAGGTGGGCCAGCCGCGCGACCACCTGGGTGAACTCCTTGTCCAGCATCTGCAGCAGGCGGGCGCGGCTGACGTAGCGGTCGACATGGCCGTAGATGTCGTCGCTGACCGCCATGTCGTAGGCCGACATGGTCTTGGCGACGGTGCCGGCGGCGGCGCCGACGTGGAAGAAGCGGCGTGCCACCTCCTGCCCGGCGCCGATCTCGACGATGGAGCCGTACTTGTACTTGTCCAGGTTGATGGCGAGCGCCTTCTGGTCGGTGGTCAGCGTCGTGTCGCGTTTGCGCATTGCAGGTCCTTGGTGGGCGGGAGGGACGGGCGGGAGGGGCGAAATTACTTGAGCGCGAAGCCGAGCGCGTTGAGCGCCTCGATCAGGCGATGGCGGCCGGACAGCGTCTCGGGGCCGGCGATGCGCTTGGACGAGTGCACGCTCCAGGTGCCGTGGACGTTCATCTTCTGCTCCGCGTAGAAGCGCTCCATCGCGCGGTCGTAGGCGGCGATGCCGGCGTCCTGGGCTTCGAGCGCGTAGCGCTCGTGGTGCAGCACCACGGCCTGCGGGGGACGCGGCTTGATGTCGGCCGGACGCGCCGGATCGGGGCGGCCGACGCACATGCCGAACACCGCGAACACGCCGGGCGGCAGGCCGAGCAGCTCGGCGACCTCTTCCGGACGGTTGCGCATGCCGCCGATGTACACCATGCCCAGGCCGAGCGATTCGGCCGCAGCGGCGCCGTTCTGTGCGGCGAGCGCGGCGTCGATGACGCCGGTGAGGAACATCTCGAGGTAGTCGAGGCCCTCGGCCGGACGCCCGAGGCCGTCGGCGATGCGGCGCAGGCGGGCGAGGTCGGCGAGCCACACGAGCTGCAGCGGCGCCTCGCGCACGTGGGCCTGGTTACCGGCGAGCTCTGCCAGCCTGGCGCGGCGCTCGGCGTCGCGCACCGCGACCACGCTCCACACGTTGAGGTTGGACGAGCTCGCCGCAGACTGCGCGGCGGCGACGATCGCGGCGAGTTCGGCATCGGTGACCGGGTCGGGCAGGTAGGCCCGGACCGAGCGGTGGTCGAGCAGGTGCTCGATGAGCGGGTTGAGGGCGATGTCGGCAGGAACGGATTCCTGGCCGTAGCGGGCTTGCAGGCGGGTCGAAGGCTGGGACATGTTTGCTCCTTGCACGGTCGGCGGCGATACTCGGCCGGTTGCCGCAAGTATATCGATAGTGGATGCCGCGCTCGGCGGCCCGATTCCCGGCACGATGGGCGATTTCCTCCACCTGCCGGCCCGTCGCGGGCCGGGCGAGGCGATGGCCCTCTTTTCAGGCGGGCAGGGCGAGGGGTGGGGCAGGTTGGTCGTGTCCGGCGCCGCGAGGAATCCACCCCCTCCATAAACATAATTTTGATCAAGAATGGTGCGCTGCGTTAACGTCAACGTAAAATAGCGGGATCGGGCGGGCAGGCAGCCGCCCCGAGCATTCCAACGACGTCCTGGAGAGGAGAGAACCCATGAGTGCAGTCAATGAATTTCTCGCGGCGCGCGACTTCCTGCTGCAGCACCGCAGCGACTACGCGACCGCCTACGCCGGCTTCAAGTGGCCCAGGCTCAAGGAGTTCAACTGGGCGCTGGACTACTTCGATGCCATGGCCGAGGGCAACGACAACCCGGCGCTGTGGATCATCGAGGAAGACGGCCGCGAATCCAGGCTGTCCTTCGCCGAGATGTCGGCGCGCTCGAACCGCGTCGCCAACTGGCTGCGCAAGCAGGGCGTCAAGCGCGGCGAGCGCATCCTGATCATGCTCGGCAACGAAGTGCCGCTGTGGGAGACCATGCTCGCCGCGATCAAGCTCGGCGCGGTGGTGATCCCCGCGACCACGCTGCTGACCCCCGAAGACCTCGTCGACCGCGTCGAGCGCGGCCAGGTCAGGCATGTGGTGATCGGCAAGGCGCACACCGACAAGTTCGAGAACCTGCCGGGCAATTTCGGGCGCATCGCCGTGGGTGGCGCGCCCGCGGGCTGGAAGGCCTTCGAGGAGGCTGCGGCAGAGTCCGACGTCTTCACCCCGGACGGCGTGACCCGCGTCGACGACCCGCTGCTGCTGTACTTCACCTCGGGCACCACCTCCAAGCCCAAGCTGGTGCTGCACACCCACCAGTCCTATCCGGTCGGCCACCTGTCGACGATGTACTGGATCGGCCTCAAGCCCAACGACCGTCACATGAACATCTCCTCGCCGGGCTGGGCCAAGCACGCCTGGAGCTGCTTCTTCGCGCCCTGGAACGCCGGCGCCTGCGTGTTCCTGTACAACTACAACCGCTTCAACGCCGCCGCCCTGCTCGACGTGCTGGTCAAGTACGAGGTCACCACGATGTGCGCGCCCCCGACGGTGTGGCGCATGCTGATCCAGCAGGATCTCGCCGCGGTCAAGACCAAGCTGCGCGAGCTGATCGGTGCCGGCGAGCCGCTCAACCCGGAGGTCATCGATCAGGTGAAGAAGGCCTGGGGCATCACCATCCGCGACGGTTTCGGCCAGACCGAGACCACCGCGCAGATCGGCAACACCCCCGACCAGCCGCTCAAGCCGGGCTCCATGGGCCGCCCGCTGCCTGGCTACAAGATCGCCCTGCTCGACGCCGACAGCAAGCCCTCGGTCGAGGGCGAGGTCTCGCTGGTGATGGGCGAGCATCGCCCTGTCGGCCTGATGGTGGGCTACTCGGGTGATCCCGCCAAGACCGCCGAGGTCATGCGCGACGGCCACTACCGCACCGGCGACGTCGCCAGCATCGACGAGGACGGCTACATCACCTACGTCGGCCGCGCCGACGACGTGTTCAAGGCCTCCGACTACCGCATCAGCCCCTTCGAGCTCGAGAGCGTGCTCATCGAGCACCCGGCCGTGGCCGAAGCCGCGGTGGTGCCGAGCCCGGATCCGCTGCGCCTGGCGGTGCCCAAGGCCTTCGTGATCCTGGTCGCCGGCCAGGAGCCGAGCCGCGAGTTGGCGAAGGACATCTTCGCCTTCACCCGCGAACGCCTGGCCCCGTACAAGCGCATCCGCCGCCTGTCCTTCGCCGACCTGCCCAAGACCATCTCGGGCAAGATCCGCCGCGTCGAGCTGCGCAAGGCCGAAGAGGCGCGCGGCGAGGCTGCCCGTGGCGAGCTGGAGTTCTTCGAGGAAGACTTCCCCGAGCTCAAGGGCTGACCGACGGGCTGATCGCTGCGGTGCTGCGCGGCGTCGTTGCCGCACCGCAGCGGCCGGCATGCTGCTACAATGCCGGCCGTGGCGGGTCTCCCCGCATTGCAGCGCGGTGAACCTGGTCAGGGCCGGAAGGCAGCAGCCACAGCCGCTCCCTGCAAGTGCCGGGGGTCAGGCTCGCCACCCCGAACACACGAAGGGCGCTCCTCGGAGCGCCCTTCGTCCTTTGCGCGTGCGCCCAGCGCCTCACGCCTGACCCTTCACGCCACCAGCGTATCCATCAGCATCATCATCACGAAGCCGACCATCAGGCCACCGGTGGCGAGCGTCTCGTGACCGCGGCGGTGCGACTCTGGGATGATCTCGTGGCTGACCACGAAGAGCATCGCGCCGGCCGCGCCGGCCAGGCCCCAGGGCAGGATGGTCGCCGAGACCGACACCATCACCGAACCGGCGATCGCCGCGACCGGCTCGATCAGGCCCGACACCGCCGCGACGCCGAAGGCGAGCCAGCGCCCGTAACCCGCCGCCACCAGGGCGATCGCGACGATCAGTCCCTCGGGCACGTTCTGCAGCGAGATGCCGGCGGCGACCGCGTCGCCCGAGCCGGCGCCCGTGCCCTCGAGGCCGGCGGCCACGCCGATCGCCAGGCCCTCCGGGATGTTGTGCACGGCGATCGCGAACACGAACAGCCACACCGCGGCGCCGCTGCGCCGGCCTTCGGGGAAATGCGTGTGCGGCAGGGCGCGGTCCATCGCGAGCAGGCCGCCGGCGCCGAGCAGCACGCCGAACGCGACCAGCAGCGCGGCGCCGGTCTCCGTGCCGGTCTGTGCGAGCGCGGCTTCGAAGCCGGGCAGCAGCAGCGAGAACACGCTCGCGGCGAGCATGACGCCGGCGCCGAAGCCGAGCAGCATGCCCTGCACGCTGGCGCCGATCCGGCGCACGACCAGAAGCGGCACCGCACCGAGTGCGGTCGCCGCCGCAGCCATCGCGCCCCCTGCCACCGCACCCGACACCGCAAGCTCGAAGCCCTCGACGCTGCGCGCGAGCTGGGCGACGAGCAGGGCAAGTCCGGTGACCGCGATCAGCCAGCCGCTGAGCGCGCGCAGGGCACCGGCCGGGCTGGCAGGCTGGAAATGCAGGCGAGCGACCTTGTCGACCATGATGGAAATCCTCCGCTGAGCTCGACGGCACGGCCGCCTTGTCTGATGGAGTCAGTATCGGCGATGCGATTCAATAGTTCCAATTGAACATTTCGACGATTTAAATAGTAATTCGATATGTAGAGCGCGGTGGCGGGGGGCTTTGCTGCGGTGCACTTCCGGTTCCGCGGGCTGGCCACTAGAATCCCCCTGTCCGATCAAGGAGTCTCCCGATGACCCAGCCCGTTCACCAGCAAGACGTCACGCCCGCGCGCAAGGCCGAGATCCTCGCCGAGGCGCTGCCCTACATCAAACGCTTCTTCGACAAGACCATCGTCATCAAGTACGGCGGCAACGCGATGACCGATCCGCACCTCAAGGATTGCTTCGCGCGCGACGTGGTGCTGCTCAAGCTGGTCGGCCTCAACCCGGTGGTGGTCCACGGGGGCGGCCCGCAGATCGAGAACCTGCTCACCCGCATGGGCAAGAAGGGCGAGTTCATCCAGGGCATGCGCGTGACCGACGCCGAGACCATGGAAGTGGTCGAGATGGTGCTCGGCGGCCAGGTGAACAAGGAGATCGTCAACCTGATCAACAAGCATGGCGGCAAGGCGGTGGGCCTTACCGGCAAGGACGCCGGCTTCATCCGTGCCAAGAAGCTGCTGATGCAGAAGCACGGCGCGCCCGAGGGCGACCTGATCGACGTCGGTCAGGTGGGGGAGATCACCGGCATCGACCCCAGCCTCATCTCCTTCCTCGACCAGGGCGACTTCATCCCCGTGATCGCGCCGATCGGTGTGGGTGAGGACGGCGAGACGTACAACATCAACGCCGACGTGGTCGCCGGCAAGCTCGCCGAGATCCTCAAGGCCGAAAAGCTGGTGCTGCTCACCAATACCCCGGGCGTGCTCGACAAGGCCGGCAACCTGCTCACCGGTCTGACCCCGCGCCAGATCGACGACCTCGTCGCCGACGGCACCCTGTCGGGCGGCATGCTGCCCAAGATCGGCTCGGCGCTGGACGCGGCGCGCAACGGCGTGAAGTCGGTGCACATCATCGACGGCCGCGTGGAGCATTGCCTGCTGCTCGAGATCCTGACCGACCACGGCGTCGGCACGATGATCAAGAGCAAGTAGGACGGCGCGGTCGATCGAGCGCCGGCAAGCGCGCACGAGGCGAGCCAGCCGCCTCGATCATGTCACCCCCTGCACCGCCGCCTGCGCGGCTGCCGGCGCTCCTACAGGAGGCCGAGGAAGCACGACGGTTCATGTAGGAGCGCCGGCAGGCGCGAATGACGGCAGTGGGGGTTTGCGGGTGCGCCAATTGTTTCTCCGCACGATTCGCGGCTGCCGCCGCTCCTACAGGAGGCCGAGGAAGCGCGACGGTTCATGCAGGAGCGCCGGCAGGCGCGAATGACGGCGGCGGGGGTTTGCGGGCGCGCCAATTGTTTCGCCGCACGATTCGCGGCTGCCGCCGCTCCTACAGGTGGCCCAGGAAGCGCGACGGTTCATGCAGGTGCCGGCAGGCGCGAAGGCGGCGGTGGGGGTTTGCGGGCGCGCCAATTGTTTCGCCGCACG
>Ga0209096_1002651_pt1 | contig 16893 bp, 14 predicted proteins | sample AD_UKC034_MetaG_FD_184407 | JGI IMG/M metagenome (GOLD analysis project Ga0209096, IMG submission 184407) | Active sludge microbial communities of municipal wastewater-treating anaerobic digesters from USA - AD_UKC034_MetaG (SPAdes) (version 2) | ecosystem: Engineered > Bioreactor > Anaerobic >... | reverse complement strand
GACTCTTTTTTGCCGTTGAAAGTCCGTCACCCGGTTCACGGCGATCCGGAACAGCCAGCTCCGGAAGGCATCGCCGTCCCGGAGTCCGCCGATCCTTTCGAAGGCCCTGAGGAAGATGTCCTGGGTCAGGTCTTCGGCGTCCATGGGTGAGCGGGTCCTGTAGTAAACCATGCGGTATATCTCTTCCCGATACATTTCCGCCAGTCTCACGAAGGCCCCCTGGCCGCCATGCCGGGCCTCCCGGACGAGATCGGCGGTATCATGGGCCCCCCCGGGGAGAGGGGCCGGTTCGGGTTGACGGTTCGGTGCCATGGTAGTCCGATCTTACCCCTTCCCCGGGCGAATGTCCACGGAGACTATCTTTTCCGGTCCCAGGGCCTGAAGCCGTGGTCATGACGGCTCGCCCCATCCCGGCGGCACCCCGGGAAGGCTTTCCCATGCCATGACAGGAGATCGTCTCTCCAGGACATTCGCTTGTGGGCCCGAAAATCCCTTTTCTTCCATTCCATCTTGCCCGCTTCCCCCCGCGGGTGTTCACCGCACCGGGTTTCCCGGTGGATCCGTTTCTGCTGATGAAACGGCCGATCTCGGTCCGGTCCCGCCATGGCCGGGGTGGCGAAAATGAAACAGGAGGCGATGGCGATAGTCAAAAAAGTCAAAACCGTTTTTTTCATGGTTCCTTCTCCTGGTGTTTTTTTGAATCCAAAGACGTCTGCCGCCGTGAAAAAGTCTACACGCTGAAAGCTGAAAAGGGGTTCGCCATCCTTTTAGTTTTTATTCTCCACTGACTTGGGTATAATAGAATACTTAAGGGTCCGCCGGCGGGTGTTTTCTCCTCGAGGCCCCCTTTTCCTGTGGTGAAAGAATCTTCGGATCGGGAACCGTGTTCAAATACAAGCTCATCATCGAATACGACGGGACGGGCTACCGGGGATGGCAGGCCCAGCAAAACGCGAGAAGCATCCAGGGGACGATTCTCCAGGTAGCCGAGAAAACGCTGGGTCCCGTGAGCGATTTCCAGGGATCGGGCCGCACCGACGCGGGGGTTCACGCCCTCGGCCAGGCGGCGCACCTGGTGACGGAAAGGCCCTGGGAGGCAAAAAGCCTTCGGGAGCGTTTGAACGACGCCCTGCCGTCGAATATCAATGTTCTTTCCGCCGAAAAGGTTTCCCCCCGGTTTCACGCCCGCCACCACGCCGTGGCCAGGAGTTACGTCTACGTCCTTTCGAGGAGCCGCACCGCTTTCGGGAAGCGATTCGTCTGGTGGGTCCGGGACCCCCTGGATCCGGTTGCCATGGAGGCGTCTCTAAAGCTTTTCAAGGGCTTCCACGATTTCGCGTCTTTCTGTGACCGCCGTCTCGAGAAAGGGCGGTCCACCCTGGTGGACCTCACGGAGGCGGAAATGAGGACAGCCGCCGGCCTCGTTTTTTTCCGTTTCACCGGCTCCCATTTCCTCTGGAAGATGGTTCGGCGGATGGTCGGGGTTCTCGTGGAAGCGGGCCGGGGCACCCTGAAAGGGGAGGACATCGAGCAGTTCATGACGGCCCGAAGCGACGAGCCGGCGAACTACACGGCGCCCCCGTCCGGGCTTTTTCTTCACCAGGTCCTTTACGAGGGGGAGACCCTGAAACCTTTTTCCCCGTCTTCGGGTTTTCTCTTTTCGTCCCTGTCCGATGTCGGATCATAGGAGGTGCCTTTTGATTCAGGGAGTCGTGGCCCCGGGCATAAAGAGATTTCACCTGCCGCCGTTTTTTCTCCTCGCTGCCCTTCTCGCCTTTCTCGCCGGCGCCTGCGAGGGGGAATCGGCCCGCTCCCAGGTTCCGGAGAAAGCGGTTGGGGCCGTCGCCGTCACCGTCCGGACGGTGGAGCCCGAAACCCTCGAGGACGTGTTCGTCCTTCCCGGCGAGACGGAGGCCTATCAGGACGTCCGGCTCGCCGCGGACCTGAACGGCCTGGTCGAGTGGATCGGGCCGGAGGAGGGGGACGAGGTCCAGGCGGGGGACCTCCTGGCCAAGATCGACGTGTCGGCCCTGAAGGCGGCCCTGGAAAGCGCCGAGGCGTCCTTCCGCCTCGCCGACCGCCGCTACGAGCGGCGGAAAGGCCTTTTCGAACGGGGGGTGACGGCCCGGGAAGAGCTGGACCAGTCCATGACGGAACGGGCCCAGGCCCTGAGTTTCCTCCGCCAGTCCCGGGTGGAATACGAAAGGGGGTTCATCCGTTCCCCCATCAACGGTCTTGTCAACCGTCTCTATGTCGATGAAGGGGAATACGTGGACCGGGGGAACCCCGTGGCCGACGTGGTCAACGTGGTGAAGATCAAGATCACCGTGAGCGTTCCCGAAAGGGATATCTCCTTTCTCAAGGTAGGCCAGGAGGCCTTCGTCACCGTCGACGCCCTGCCGGACAGGAGCCTCGTCGGCACCGTCGAGTTCGTCTCCTTCAAGGCGGACGCCGTGACCCGCACGTTTCCCGTCCGGGTGGTCCTGTTCAACCAGGGACGGGACATCCGGCCGGGCATGATCGTCCGGGTGGCCTTCCTCCGCCGCGTGATCCCCGGCGCCCTGGTCGTTCCCCTGGCGGCTGTCGTGGACAAGGGCGGAGAGCGGCTTGTCTTCGTCGAGAAGAACGGCGCCGCCGAAGCCCGGACCGTCGAAATCGGCGTCATCCGGAGGGACAGGGTTCAGATCACCGGTGGACTCTTTCCCGGCGACCGGCTCATCGTGACCGGTCAGAACAGCGTGGAAGACGGAATTCCCGTGGTTGTCAAATGATCGTAAACGAATCGGCCCTGAAGCGGCAGTCGGCGGTCCTGGCTCTCCTTGTGATCCTCGTCATCGCCGGTCTCTACGCTTACGCGACGCTTCCCCGGGAATCCTTCCCCGACATCACGATACCCTATGTTTTCGTGACCACCGAATACGAGGGCGTGGCCCCTGCGGACATGGAAAAGCTCGTCACCATGCCCCTGGAACGAAAACTCAAGGGCCTGTCGGACGTGGAGGAAATCCGTTCCACCTCCGAGGAGGGCCTCTCTACCATCGCCATCAAGTTCCTGCCCCGGGTGGACCTGGACGACGCGCTGCAGAAAGTCCGCGACAAGGTGGACCAGGCCCTGGGAGACCTTCCGTCGGAGCTTCCCGACGATCCCGTTATAAGGGAAGTGAATTTTTCCGACATCCCCGTTATCCGGGTCGTCCTGTCGGGCCCTTTCAGCCTTCGCCGCCTCAAGGCCTTCGCCGACGATCTCAAGGAGCGCATCGACGGTGTCCCGGGCGTTCTCAACACGGTCATCACGGGCGGCCTGGAGCGGGAGATACACGTGGAGTTCGACCTCGACCGGGTGGCGGCGTACAGCGTCCCGTTCTCAACCCTCATCAGCGCCGTGGAACGGGGCAATGTGAACATGCCCAGCGGAAGCGTGGATATCGGCCCCACCAAGTATCTCGTCCGGGTCCCGGAGGATTTCAAGCACCCCGGGGAAATTTTTTCTCTCGTCGCTTTCGTCCGGGACGGCAAACCCGTCTATCTCCGCGATCTCGCCGAGATCCGTGACCATTACAAGGACCCCATCACCCGGAGCCGGATCAACGGGAGGCCCAGCGTCACCCTGGCGGTGCAGAAAAGAAGCGGGGAAAACATCCTCGCCGTGGCGGAAGGCGTGAAGTCCGCCGTTTCGGCCATGGCGCCCCTTCTTCCCCCGACGGTTCAGATCGACCTGACCTCGGACATGTCCAGGGACGTGAACCTCATGGTCTCGGACCTGGAAAACAATATCCTGTCGGGCCTCATCCTCGTCCTGGCGGTGATCTTTTTCTTTATCGGCGGCCGGTCGGCCGTCTTCGTGTCCCTTGCCATCCCCTATTCCATGCTCCTCACGTTCTTCTTTCTCGCCGCCGGGGGAATCACCCTGAACATGGTGGTTCTCTTCTCTCTCATCCTGGCCCTGGGGATGCTCGTGGACAACGCCATCGTCATCGTCGAAAACATCTACCGCCAGATGCAGGAAGGAAAGCCGCGGGTGCGGGCGGCGCTCGAGGCGACCAACGAGGTGGCCTGGCCGGTCATCACGTCCACCGTGACGACCCTGGGCGCCTTCGTCCCCATGCTGTTCTGGCCGGGCATCATGGGGGAGTTCATGAAATACCTCCCCGAGACCCTGATCCTGGCCCTCAGCTCGTCCCTTTTCGTGGCCCTGGTGATCAATCCCGTCCTCTCCGCCCGGTACCAGTCGGCGAAACCCCTGCACGCCGGTGAGGCAAGGGGCCTGCCGCCGGTCAAGAGGGCCTACCGGGGTTTTCTCCTCTGGTCCCTGGATCACAGGTTCCTCGTCGTGCTGTCGGCAGTGATCCTCCTGGCCGGGTCCGCCGGCGCCTTCCTTCTCTTTGGCAAAGGCGTCGAATTCTTTCCCGAGACGGAGCCCAGGCGGGCCTACGTGTTTCTAAAGGCCCCCGAGGGGACCAACCTCGATGCTTCCGACGCCCTTGTCCGCCAGGTGGAGGAAGTGGTCATGGATTATCCCGACATCTCCCATGTCATAGCCAACATCGGCTCCGTGGGCGGGGACCCTTTTTCCCAAGGCGGGACGGGGACGCACATCAACCGGGTGGCCCTGGATTTCAAGGACCTGGCCGACCGCTCCCGGCCGTCTTCGGGCATCGTGACCGAGATCCGCCGGCGCCTGCTCGAAAAGATTCAGGGCGCCGAGGTCCAGGTGGAACAGGAAGAGGAAGGTCCCCCGACGGGTCCGCCGGTGAACCTGGAAATCTCCGGGGATGACATTTTCCGGCTGGGGGACCTGGCTGCCCGGATCCGGGGCATGATAGGGGATGTTTCCGGCCTTGTTGACCTGAAGGACAATTTTATCGGGGGGAAGCCGGAAATCGTCGTGGAGATCGACAAGGAAAAGGCCGCCCTGCTGGGCCTCGACGCCTTTACCATCGCCTACACGGTGAAGGCGGCCATCAACGGGGTCAAGGTCGGCGTCTTCCGTGAGGGAAAGGAGGAATACGACATCATCGCCCGTCTGCCGGAAAAAGACCGGCGAAGCGTCGAGAGCATCCGCCGTCTCACCATCTCCGGCCCCGGGGGGGAAGCCGTTCCCCTGACCACGGTGGCCGACGTGAGGCTGTCCAGCGGCGTCGGGGCCATCATGCGCCTCGACCAGAAGCGGGTCGTGACGATTTCAGGCAACACCGCGGGCCGCCTGGCCAACGACGTCATCGGTGACATCGAAATGCGGCTTCAGGAAGTCGAGTGGCCTCGGAATTACACCTATCGGTTCACCGGGGAGCAACGGGAACAGGAAAAGGCCGCGGCCTTCCTCACCAAAGCCTTTGCGGCCGCTCTCATGCTCATTTTCCTGGTCCTCCTTCTCCAGTTCGATTCTTTTGCCATGCCCTTCATCATCCTGGCGACGGTGTTTCTTTCCCTCATCGGGGTTTTCGCCGGCCTTCTCATTACGGGAACGGCCTTCGGCATCATCATGACCGGTGTCGGGGTCATCAGCCTTGCCGGGGTCGTGGTGAACAACAGCATTGTTCTCATCGACTACTACCGCCGGCTCCGGGATGGGGACCTGGGGCCCCGCGAGGCCCTGGTTCAGGCGGGCCTGACCCGTTTTCGCCCGGTCATGCTCACGGCCATTACGACCATTCTCGGCCTCATGCCCATGGCGACAGGGGTGAGTATCGATTTCAGGAATCTGTGCCTGTGCGTCGGCGGTGAGTCTTCCCAGTGGTGGGGCCCCATGGCGGTGGCCGTCATTTTCGGACTGGCCTTCGCCACGGTCCTGACGCTGAACGTGGTTCCCGTTCTTCTCTCCCTTGTGGACGAAAGAACGGGGAAAAACGGGTTTCCCCGGCCGGCTCCGGAAAAAGCGGGGATTCTTGCCAGAACCGTGAAGGGCCTTTTTCGAAACCGCCGTCGTAAAACCGGTGGCGAAAACGAATAAAACCCCGTCAACCTGTGAAGGAGCGGGGTTTTATGATCGAATCGGAAAACGGGGCTTATTTTTTCGCTTTTGCCGGGGCCTTCTTGGCCGCCGGTTTGGCTGCTTTCTTGGCCGCCGGTTTCGCCGCCGGTTTGGCGGCTTTTTTCGGGACCGCCTTCGCCGCCGCCTTTGCCGCGGGCTTTGCCGCCGCCGCTTTCACGGCCTTTTCCTTCTTGGGGGCTGCCACCGCCGGTTTGGCCGCCGGCTGGGCCTGAAGTTTCTTCCTCGCCTTCCCGGCCGCGAGCTTTCCCTTTTTCATGGGAACCTCACAGCAGATGATTTCCCCGACAGCGCATCCGCAGGCCTCGTCCACTACGAGAATGAGACCGCATTCCTGGCAGCTCAGCAATTCACCCTTCTTTACCTTTGCCATGATCATCTCCTTTCCCAATATATTTCTTTCCCCCGGCCGTCGTGAACGGAGGTGAAACCATCAAGGGTTCGAAAACACTGTCCATATGATAAAGGTCATGCATCGGTAAAGTTGTGGGCTGGCTTGGCGACATTGAATTTTCCATAACATCACGAAAAAGGATCGTCAAGATAAAATGAACGATTTTGAGGAGTTTTTGTCGAAAAAAGAAAAACTTTTTTCAGAAGGTACCCCTGTGATATTTTTAAAAGGCAAAAAAAGAAAGGAGAAAACAGCGTATGAAGGAAATTGTCTGCGGCATCTGCGGGGAAGCCATCGAGGTGGCTGACGCCCCCTGTCCATACTGCGGGGCCGAACCCAACCATTTTGTGGACCGGGACACGGTGGACCCGGAACTCCTCCGCAAGCTCTACCAGGAGGGGCAGGCCACCTATTGATCGGAAATGGTGCGGGCGTGCCCGTCCCCCGCGGGCGGTGATCCGAAGCGGGGCAGGGACGGGGGACCGCCGGGGGAGGGGACGGGGCCGCCCGAGGTCCGCAAATGTGCATATTTGCGCCACTCGTTCGCAGATGATAGCAACTGTGCGACCTGATTCCAGGGCTTGTCCACGGCGATTTCAACCGCCGTGGTCCGGGGATGTTGATCGGGCCTGACGGGAGCTCTTTTTTTGTTTTTTTTGTTTCCTGGTATGGATTTTGTAATCCTCCCCAAGGTTTTCCCCATTGGGCCGGCTGTCTCGACAGGAAGGAGAAAAAATGAAACGTAGGGCTCTCGAAGGAATTCGCGTCGTCGACTTGAGTCATGTCCTGGCCGCTCCCACCTGCACGCTTTTTCTCGCCGACCTGGGAGCCGAGGTCATCCACGTGGAACCGCCCCACGGTGACGACGCCCGGGAATTCGGACCCTATCTCGGCGAGTACGACAAAAACCGAAGCGGATATTTCATCAGTCTCAACCGGAACAAGAAAAGCCTGGTCCTGGACCTGAAGCAGGCGGCGGGCCGGGGAATCCTCCACCGCCTCATCGAGCTTTCCGATGTGCTGGTGGAAAATTTCCGGCCGACGACGATGAAAAAGCTGGGGTTCGGCTGGGATGAGCTTCAGAAAATCAATCCCCGTCTCATTTACGCTTCCATTAGCGGTTTCGGCCAGAACACCCTTCCCGGTTACGACGAGAGACCGGCCTATGACATGGTGGCCCAGGCTTACAGCGGCCTCATGAGCATCACCGGTCCCGAAGGCGGGCCGCCCTGCCGGGTGGGGTCTTCCGTGGGGGACATCATCGCCGGCCACCAGGCCGTCATCGGGATTCTGTCGGCCCTCATTCATCGTGATAAAACAGGCAGGGGACAGCATTACGACGGGGCCATGGTGGACGGTCTTTTCGCCGTCCTCGAGAACGCCGTCGTCCGCTACACCATCACCGGCGAGATCCCCGGCCCCCTGGGGAGCGTCCATCCCTCCATCACGCCGTTCCAGGGATTTCAGACCCGGGATTCATGGATCATCATCCCCATCGGCAACGACGGCCTCTGGAGGACATTCTGCAGGGTTATCGGGCGGGACGACCTCCTCGAGGACCTCCGTTTCGAGACGAATTTGAAAAGAACGATGCACCGCGGGGAGCTGGAGGCGATCCTGGCGGAGGTCCTGAAGACGAGAACCACCGCCGCGTGGGGAGCCCTCTTTGACGAGGCGGGACTTCCGTGGTCACCCATCAACAACATGAAGGAAATCTCCGAGGATCCCCACATCCATCATCGCAACATGCTTGTCCAGGTCCACCAGCCCGGGGTGGGTCCCGTCAGGATAGCCGGTTCGCCCATTCATCTGTCCGAAACCCCCGGGGAAGTCTATGCCCCGGCTCCGGCCCTGGGAGAGCATTCGGAGGAAATTCTTCGGGATCTTCTCGGTTTTTCAGTGGAAAAGATCGAGGAGCTCATTCGGGGGCGGGTCATCGGAAGCCCCCGGGATCCAGGGAAGCGTTAAAGCGGCCGGGTTCCCCGGAAATTTATTCCGGGAACCGACAGGGCCGATGATCATAAGAGAGAAGAGAGGTGTCGCATGGATTTTTTAACGGGTGCCGCTTACTGGGGAATCGCCGTTCTCGTCATCGTGAACGCCTTCGTCGTGATGAAGATGAAGGTCGATGTTGGGGAAGAGGCCGGTCACGAGAAGGATCCATCGAAGTGTCAGCCCGGCATTTAGGGCCGGTCATGTTCGATGAAACGGTGAAAGACCGACTTTTTTCTTCGGGAAGCCTGTCCTAAAGGACCCTCAACAAAATCGGAACGGGGAGGATGTTTACGATGGAATACCTGGCGCAGAACAGTGTCATTTTATTTCTGATCGTGGTGTACGTGGCGGCCTGCCTGGGCATCGGCTGGTGGTTCAAGAAAAAGGCATCGGAAGGCGTTTCAGCCTACTACATCGCCAAGAGGGAAATCCCCGGCTGGGTCGTTTCCCTGGCCTTCTTTTCCACGTTCATCAGCACGAACACCTATATCGGTCAGGCGGGAAAAGCCTTTCAGACAGGCCTCTGCTGGGCCTGGGTGGGGGTTTTCTGGACCGTTTTCTGCATGATATCCTGGCTCCTCCTGGGACCCCGGATGCGGAAGCAGACGGCCAGCCTGAACTCGGTGACCATTCCCGACTATTTCGACTACCGGTACAAGAGTTCCCTGTCCCGGGTCATGAGGGCCTTCGCCGCCTTCATCATCATCTTCGCCACCCTGTGGTACATGGTGGGGATCGCCAAGGGCTGCGCCCATCTTCTCGATTCCGTCCTGGGCCTTCCCTACGCCTGGGGGGCCTTCCTCATTATTTTCATCACGGCGGCCTACACCGTCTGGGGAGGGATGTACAGCGTTCTCTGGACCGATGCCGTCCAGGGTCTCATGATGTTTTTCGTTGCCATCATCATGGTCGTTCTGCCGGCCATCTACGTGGGAGGCTGGGACACCCTCATGAACGCCGTGTCCTACACGACCCACGTGACCCGCGCGGGGAAACCCATGGGGGACGGTCTCGTCACCTTCTGTTCCCTGGTGTCCTTCCTGTACATCCTCGGGATCGGCCTTTCCGTGGGAATGAAGCAGATCGCCGAACCCCGGTGCCTCATCCGGTTCTACTCCATCGATAACGCGAAAAGCATGCGGTTCGCCATGATCTGGACGCCCATCTTCCTCGGGGTCTCGCTCATCTGTGTCATGGGCCTGGGAGCGCTCGTCCACGGCATGGCTACGGAGCAGGAGGCGGCCTACCTGGTGAAGCACACCGACGAGGTCATCGGGTTCATGCTCGCCAAGTTCAACAGCCCCTGGATCAGCGGAATCTGCCTGGCGGGGCTCTTCGCCGCGGGGATGTCGTCTCTCGCATCGGTCATGCTCATCGTTGGAACGGCCTTCATCGGGGACATCTGGAACCTGTACCGGCCCATGGCGCCGGCCCAGGTCGTCAACCGGACGAAGGTGACCATCCTTTTATACTGCTTCATCGTTTTCGTTCTCACCGTCTACCCCCCCATGGGCATCGTTGAACTCACGGCCTTCTCCGGCGCCGTCTTCGCGGCGAGCTTCTTCCCCGCCATCTTCGGCGGCCTGTATCTTCGCTGGGGAACGGGCCACGGGGCCTTCTGGTCCATGATCATCGGGATCGCCACCTGTCTCATCTACCGTTTCGGATTCCGTTTCAACTACCCCGGCCTCAAGGACGTCCACGAGATCATCCCGGCGTTCGTCATCTCGCTCCTGGTCTACTTCGTCATCAGCGCCGCGACCCAGGGGAAGCGGCCCGAAGAAGCCCACCTGAACCGTATCTTCGGGTCTTAACGGGCGTTTCTCACGGGCGGCTCCCGTTCCGGGAGCCGCCCGCCGGCACCGGGGATCTTCTTACCTTTCCCCGGAAAGCCCCTCCCTTCCTGAAACCGGGGAAAATTGTCTTGACATGGCCGCGTGGATGATATAAATACTCGGCTAACTCTAGATACTCAAACCCTTCCTTTACACTAAGGAGTTCAGTAAGCTCTTAAAACCGCCTGATTCAGACACCCTCTATGTCTCCTGAAAAGACGGCCGAGCCACACGGCGGTAGTTTCGGGTCGACGGCGCCAACGCGGCAGATGTCCGCGGAGCCCTGTCCTGTATCCAGCAGGAGAAGGGGAATTACACTCAAAAGGGAAACGGCATGAACATTTCGGAAATCAAGAGGCACACGATCGGCGAACTGACCGAACTGGCCAAGGAACTGAACGTTCCCGACGCCACCGGCATGAGGCGCCAGGATCTCATCTTTTCCATTCTCCAGGCCCAGTCGGAAAAAAACGGGTCCATCGTGGGGGAGGGCGTCCTGGAAACCCTTCCCGACGGGTTCGGTTTTCTTCGCTCCGTGGGATACAACTATCTTCCCGGTCCCGATGACATTTACGTTTCCCCGTCTCAGATCCGGCGGTTTGCCCTCCGGACGGGAGACACCGTCATCGGAGACGTCCGGCCGCCCAAGGAAGGGGAGAAGTACTTCGCTCTCCTCAAGGTGGACGCGGTGAATTTCGAGGCCCCGGAAGCGGCGCGGGACAAGATCCTTTTCGACAACCTGACGCCCCTGTACCCGGAGGAAAGGCTCAATCTCGAGTCCGACCCCGAGAACCTCTCCACCCGGGTCATGAACCTCTTCACCCCCATCGGCAAAGGCCAGAGGGGGCTCATCGTGTCCCCCCCCCGGGCGGGCAAGACGGTCCTCCTTAAGGACATCGCCAACAGCATCGCCAAAAATCACCCCGAAGTCATTCTCATGGTACTCCTCATCGACGAACGCCCGGAAGAGGTTACGGACATGGAACGGAGCGTCCGCGGAGAGGTGATCTCGTCCACCTTCGACGAAACGGCCACGCGGCACATTCAGGTTTCCGAGATGGTCCTGGAAAAGGCGAAGCGCCTGGTGGAGCACAACCGGGACGTGGTCATTCTCCTGGACAGCATCACCCGCCTCGCCCGGGCTTACAACGCCGTCGTTCCGCCAAGCGGGAAAGTCCTGTCCGGCGGCGTCGATTCGAACGCCCTCCACAAGCCGAAGCGGTTTTTCGGGGCCGCCCGGAACATCGAGACGGGCGGGAGCCTCACCATCATCGCCACCGCCCTCGTGGACACGGGGAGCCGCATGGACGAGGTCATTTTCGAGGAATTCAAGGGAACGGGAAACATGGAACTCCACCTGGACCGGCGGATCGCCGATCGGCGCATCTTCCCGGCTTTCGATCTCATCCGGTCGGGAACGCGGAAAGAGGAACTCCTCATCCCCAGGGAGCACATGAACCGTATCTGGATTTTGAGGCGTCTCCTCCAGGAGATGAACCCCGTGGAAGCCATTGAATTCATCACGGACAAGATCCGGAAAACACAGACCAACGAGGAGTTTTTCGGCTCTATGAACCAGTGACCCCCTTCAATGGTAAAATCTTCTTGAAAATCCGAATATAAAAAGATAAAAGGACAATTTACGTAATTTTCTTCTCACGAAGGAGGATTCCAGGTAAATGAAGAAAGACATTCATCCCGCCTACGAAGATACGACGATCACCTGTGTCTGCGGGAACGTCATCGAGACGAAGTCCACGAGAAAAGACATCAAGGTCGAAATTTGTTCCCAGTGCCACCCCTTCATGACGGGTAAGCAGAAAATCATCGACACCGCCGGTCGGGTTGAGAGCTTCCGGAGGAAATACGCCGGCCTGGAAAAGAAGGAAGACTGACCCGGACAGGCCCGCCGCCCGGAGCAGGGTCATTCCGATCCCACGTTTCTCCCGTGCTTCCCGAACCGGGAGGTCGAAAACCGGATCCGGTCCGGGGCGGGCGGAACCGCTGCCCCGGTCGTCCGGGCCCCCCAGCCCGTGAGTTTTTTCCGCATCCACCGGCCGTTCTTTCTCCATGTCGAGGGTGAACGGCGTTTTACCCGGTCGCCATGTTCGATAAACTCCATGAAATAGAAAAGCGCTGCGAAGAGCTGGAAAGGCTCCTCTCGAGCCCCGATGTCCTGAACAACCGCTCCGAGTTTCAGAAGTATGTCCGGGAGCATTCGGAGATCGCGCCCATCGTCGACCTTTATCGGCGGTACGGGAAGAAGAAGGCCCAGCTCCGGGAGGACCAGGAACTTCTCAAGGAGGGGGACGACGAGTGGAAAGAGCTTTTGAGGGAGGAAATTCCGAGGCTCAGGGAAGAGATCGCCGCTCTCGAGGAAGAGCTGAAAATTCTCCTGCTCCCCAGGGACCCCAATGACGAACGGAACGTCTTCCTGGAAATCCGGGCGGGAACGGGAGGCGACGAGGCGGCCCTCTTCGCGGCGGACCTGTTCCGCATGTATGCCCGCTACGCCGAGTCCCGGGGATGGCGGATGGAGATCGTGAGCGCCACCCAGGGGGGGGGCATGGGCGGGTTCAAGGAAATCATCGGGATGATCGAGGGCCGGGGCGCCTACAGCCGGCTCAAGTACGAAAGCGGCGTCCACCGGGTGCAGCGGGTGCCCCTCACGGAAGCCCAGGGTAGGATTCACACCTCGGCGGTGACCGTGGCCATCCTTCCCGAAGCGGAAGAGGTGGAGGTGGACATCGACCCAGCTGAACTCCGGATCGACGTCTACCGGTCCACCGGTCACGGCGGGCAGAGCGTCAACACGACCGACTCGGCCGTTCGGATCACCCATCTTCCCTCGGGCCTCGTGGTCACGTGCCAGGACGAAAAATCGCAGCACAAGAACAAGGCGAAGGCCATGAAGGTTCTCCGGGCCCGCCTCCTGGACCGGAAGCAGGCGGAACAGGATGCCCTCATTTCGGAAACGCGGAAGAAACAGGTGGGCACCGGCGACCGGAGCGAGAGGATCCGGACCTACAATTTTCCCCAGGGCCGGGTGACCGACCACCGGATCGGGATGACCCTGTACAGCCTGGAAAAGGTGCTCGACGGCGTCATCGACGAATTTATCGACGGGCTCATCACCCACTACCAGACGGAAGCCCTGAAAGCGGCAGCCTCGTGAGATGAAGAGCCGATCCTTCCCGCCGGTCCTGGGGGACGTCCTCCGCCGGGGGGCGGCCCGCCTCGAGGCGGGGGGTGTTTCATCGGCCCGCCTGGACGCGGAGATTCTCCTCGCCTGGGTCCTGGGCCGGGACAGGGCCTTTCTTCACCGGGAAAGGGACGGCGTCATCGATTCCGGGATACTGGAAAACTACCGGAAGCTCATCGACAGGAGACGGACCGGTGAACCCGTCGCCTACATCCTCGGTGAAAAGGAATTCTGGTCCCTCGATTTTTTCGTGAGCCCCGCCGTTCTGATTCCCCGGCCGGAGACGGAGCTTCTCGTCGAGGAATCCCTCCGCCGCTTTTCCGGCGTGTCCCGGCCCCCCCTCTCCTTTCTCGACGTGGGGACCGGCTCGGGGATCCTGGCGGTAGTCCTGGCCAAGCTCTTCCCCGCTTCCCGGGTGGCGGCGTCGGACATCTCCCGGGACGCCCTGCCGGTGGCCGCAAAAAACGCGAGGCGTCACGGCGTGGCGGGCCGGGTGACTTTTTTCCTCGGGGACATGCTTCACCCCGTGAGGGGGCCTTTTGACGGCATCGTTTCCAATCCGCCTTACATCGATGCCGCCGAGTACGGGGATCTCGAGCGGGATGTGCGGGACTTCGAACCGGCCCGGGCCCTTCTCGCGGGCGAGGGAGGAACGGCCTGTCACCGGGCCCTGATCGAAGACGGACCGCGCTGCCTCAAGCCCGGCGGCTGGCTTCTCATGGAGATCGGCGACGGGCAGGGGGGGCTGGTCCGGGATCTTTTCGAACGGTCGGGCGGATATGAAGGCATTTCCGTCAGCCGGGATTACGGCGGGCGGGAGCGGGTCGCGGCGGCCCGGAGAAAAAGGTGATGATGTCGTGAAAACTAGAAAAAAGGTCAGTTATCGACGGCTTTGTAAAAAGATCCAGAGGCAAGGCGCCCGAGTCCCGAGGAATGAGACGTACGTATCGGTACGTCGCAATGACGAGGGATGAAGGGCAACGCAGCATGTGGATCTTTTTGCGAAGTCGTCAAAGGTGAATCATGGATAAAATGATTATCAGGGGCGGCAAGCCGCTCCGGGGGGAGGTTCATGTGAGCGGGGCGAAAAACGCCGCCCTGCCCGTTCTCGTCTCCTCTCTTCTGGCGGACGGCTGGCACAGCTACCGCTTCGCGCCCGACGTGGCGGACGTCCGGACCATCAAGAAACTCCTGGTGGAACTCGGGGCCTCCATCGAGGAGGGCGACCCGCTGCGGATCAACACGGGTAACATCCGGGACTGCCAGGCCTCCTATGACCTGGTGAAGACCATGCGGGCTTCCGTTCTCGTTCTCGGTCCCCTGGTGGCCCGCCTCGGCCGGGCGCGGGTCTCCCTGCCGGGTGGGTGCGCCATCGGGGCGAGGCCCGTGGACCTGCACCTGAAGGCCCTGAAGCGGATGGGGGCGGAGATCCGTATCGATGAAGGCTATATCGAGGCCCGGGCGGCCCGTCTCCGGGGGGCCCGGGTTTATTTTGACGTCTCCACCGTGACGGGAACGGAAAACATCATGATGGCGGCAACCTTGGCCGAGGGAACGACGGTTCTCGAAAACGCCGCCCTGGAACCGGAAATCGCCAACCTTGCCGACGTCCTGAAGAGCATGGGGGCCCGGATCGAGGGCGCCGGAACGGGAACGATCGTCATCGAGGGGGTCAAGGCCCTCCGGCCCGCCACGGGCAACGTCATTCCGGACCGCATCGAGGCGGGTACGTACATGATCGCCGCCGCCATGACGGGCGGAGACGTGAGGGTCCTCAACTGCGTTCCCGGCCATCTCGAGGCCCTGACCACGAAGCTGCGGGAGGCCGGGGCGCGGGTCGACCGCCTGGAGAACGGCTTCCGTGTCCGCGGCCCCGGCCGGATCGACAGCGTCGACGTGACGACCCTGCCCTATCCGGGCTTTCCCACGGACCTCCAGGCCCAGTTCATGGCTATGATGACCGGGTCCTCCGGAACGAGCGTCATCCGGGAAACGGTTTTCGAGAACCGCTTCATGCACGTACAGGAACTGGTGCGGCTCGGGGCGGACATCCGCATCGAAGGCCGCAACGCCGTCGTTTCCGGTGTCGAGCGGCTCAACGGGGCGCCCGTCATGGCCACGGACCTGAGGGCGTCGGCGTCCCTCGTGCTGGCGGGCCTCGTGGCCGAGGGGAAAACGGAACTCTCGAGAGTGTACCACCTGGACAGGGGGTATGACTGCCTGGACGGGAAACTGTCCCGTCTCGGCGCGGACATAGAAAGGGTGAAGGCCTGACGTGAAGATCATCGAAACGACGGAGGCCTCCTTCGAGGGGGAATTCAGGCGGATCCGGGAACGGAAACTCCCGTCCAACGCGACGGTGGAAGAGACGGTCAGGGCTATCCTGGCGGATGTCCGCGAAAGGGGGGACGATGCCCTTTTCGCCTACACGGAGCGGTTCGACGGGACCCGCCTTTCGAAAGATTCCGTCGAGATCCCGGCGGAGGTGCTGGACCGGGCCCTTCGGGAGATTGACGAGGATGTCCGGGAGGTCCTCCAGGTCGCCGCGGAAAGGATCGAGCGGTTTCACGAAAACCAGGTGATCCCATCCTGGCGCATGGAAGAGGACGGGGCCGTCATGGGCCAGGAAACGATACCCCTCGGGCGCGTGGGCGTCTATGCCCCCGGCGGCCTGGCGGCCTACCCGTCGACGGTCCTCATGGGGGCCATTCCCGCCCGGGTGGCGGGGGTCCGGGAGATCGTTCTCGCCACGCCGGCCAAAAACGGCATCGTTCAGCCGGTCCTCCTCGCCGCCGCCCGCCTGGCCGGCGTGACCCGCGTTTTCAGGATCGGCGGTGCCCAGGCCGTGGCGGCCCTGGCCTACGGGACCGAATCGGTTCCGGCGGTGGACAAGATCGTCGGGCCGGGCAACATCTACGTGGCCACGGCGAAAAAACTGGTTTTCGGGGACGTGGGCATCGACATGATCGCCGGGCCGAGCGAAATCCTCGTCCTGTCCGACGGAACGGGGGATCCCGCCGTGATCGCCGCCGACCTGCTTTCCCAGGCGGAGCACGACGGCCTGGCTTCGGCGCTGTTCCTGACCCCGGACCCCGGGCTGGCCCGCCGGGTCGCCGGGGAGGTGGACCGCCAGCTGAAAGACCTCTCCCGGGGGGAGATCGCCCGGCAGTCCATCGAGCGGTTCGGCCGGGTCATCGTGACCCGGGATCTCGAAGAGGCCCTTTTCCTGGCGAACCGCTTCGCGCCGGAGCACCTGGAACTCATGGTCCGGAACCCCGGGGAAATCCTGCCTCGGGTCACCGGCGCCGGGGCGATCTTTCTCGGGGAGAACACACCCGAGGCCCTGGGGGATTACCTCGCCGGCCCGAACCACATCCTGCCAACAGGGGGGACCGCCCGTTTCGCCTCGCCGCTCGGGGTCTACGATTTCGTGAAAAGGATGAGCGTTCTGGATTTTTCAGCGCAGGCCCTCCGGCGG
>Ga0209096_1002649_pt1 | contig 16909 bp, 11 predicted proteins | sample AD_UKC034_MetaG_FD_184407 | JGI IMG/M metagenome (GOLD analysis project Ga0209096, IMG submission 184407) | Active sludge microbial communities of municipal wastewater-treating anaerobic digesters from USA - AD_UKC034_MetaG (SPAdes) (version 2) | ecosystem: Engineered > Bioreactor > Anaerobic >... | reverse complement strand
CCGGCGCACTGCAGCAGCGTCCTGCCCTCGAACACGCCCCGGCGGCCGTCGGAGAAGCGCAGCCGGAGCTGGAAGTCGCTCGCGGGTTCGATGTGAACGAGCTTGATCATGCTGTGCCCTGCATGTCCCGGGCAGGATCGCACGGTGTCGCGGTCGGGTCGCTGCGCAGATACAGGGTATCCGGGCTGAAGTCCTGCCCGCCCGGCCATTCCACATGACCGCCCACGACGCGAACCCGGTCGAAGTAATCGGGGTCGCGAAGCTGCGTGAAAATGCCTTTGTCCAGATAGGCGGAAGCGTCGAAGAGCCGCTGCTCGCCGTTGCTGAAGCCGAGCAGCAACCTGGCCTGGGGAAGGGGTTTGACGGTGGCGATGCGCGGTGACATGGACAGACTCCTCACTTCAACGGGTCGATTCTGAACAACTCTCGACATGGAAATGCGGCTCGTGATGACGATCGGTATCGAAGAAATACATGCGGATGATCAGGCCGAAAAACATCGAGATGACGGGCATGTCGATATCTCCTCACACGGTCGGTTCGGACAGGGTGGAGACGTCGAGCTCGCCGGAGATCAGCTTGGGGAGCAGGAGGTCGCGGGTGACGCGGAGGTTGGCGTTCTTCCGCTTCAGGGTCTCGCTCAAATCCAGCATCGGTGCGACGACAGCGTGGAATTGGTCTGCGACTTCTTCCTCGGGGATGAGGAACGGTGCTGCCTCGAATGTGGAGGCTGTTACGGCTGGGTAGGCTGCCCCAGTCGCGTGGTTCGTGAGGAAGCCAACGAAATCATCCGTCGTTACCGCGAAGTAGAGGTACGAGTACGGCACGGACTTGGCCGAGAGCACAGCGAACCCCGTTGAAGCAATCAGTGCGGGCTCTGGTTGAAGAATCAACGCGTAGGATCGGCGGTTCGGTCTCACGCACGACCAAATGACATCTCCATGCCCAACAACCCGTCTCGCTCGGCCAGGTGCTTCAGAGAACCTGTATGGCTGCTTTTGAGTAATCGCGCCGGGTACCACCGACGCGATGTCAATGTAGAGAATCTCGAGTGGAGCATCAGCGGGACGGATCGATCTTGCGTTGATTGCAGCGGCTTCACCAAGCGAGCCGACACGCCACCCCTCCGGGATCAACCCCAACTCCGACGCCACCTTCTGCACCTGGTCATGCCCCGGAAAACGGAAGCGGACGAACCACTCCTCGTAGATTCTCCGGGCCATTTCCTCAAGGATGGCGATCCGTCGCGTGTTGTTTTCGATCAGGTCGTCGTAGGCGGACAGGATGGAGGCGATGTGGCGCTGGGCAGCCAGCGGCGGCAGGATGAACTTGAAATCCCTGATCTGCCCTGGGCTGATGTGCGGAACGTTGATCCCCGTGACAATGGGGCGGATGTAGTTCGTGAACGACTGGCTACACAACACGTATCGCATAAAAGTGGTGTCAAGACCATTGACACCCCGCAAGCGCGAAACGCGTTGAACGAGCAAGGCCTCAGGATCAGAGCGTTTAACCCACGCGAGCTTCAGCCCAGCCTCGACCCATGGCCGGTCCATTGCAAGAACAACATCGCCCGACGCCAATCGGAACTTTGACAGCGCAGTAGACGCCTCTCTTGGCCATCGCTTCGCTCGTCCCCAATCGATGTAGCCCTGCTGGACGTTATCGCCCTTGACCAGCGGCACGTCCTCTGAATTGTCGGTGAAACCGCTGCTCTTGAAGGCGAACCCGGCGAGTAGGTCTACATAGTCCCCTAAACGGACAACTGGCCAAGTCGACCGCGCCGTCATCTCACACCCCGTTCTAGAAGATCGCGGATACCGTCCGTAATCTGCTGCTCCAAGTCACGCGATTGAGCATTCAGAAGCTCCAACTCCTCGCCCAGCTCCTCCAAAAGTTCATTGAAATCGAAATCCTCAGGCTGGCTATCGACAACCCCCACGTAACGCCCAGGATTCAAACTCCATCCCTGCGCCTCGATCTCCGCCAGCGTCGCCACCTTGCACACCCCAGCGATGTCCCGATAGCCCCCTTCCGGGAACTGCTGCCGGAGCATCTCCTGGCTTCCCGCCTCGGTCTCGACCGCCTCACCGCGCCACAACCGCACGATGTTGGCCAGGAACTCGACCTGCTCGGGGAGGAAGTCGCGGATCGCCCGGCTCACCTGCCGGTAGGTGCCGCGCGCATCGATGAACAGCACCTCGTCCTTGCGCTCGCCCTTGGCCTTCGCCTTGTCGAAGAACCATAGGGTGCACGGCAGGGTGACGGTGTAGAAGAAGTTGGAGCCGACCGAGACGATCACATCCACGCCGCCGGTCTGGATCAGCTTCTTGCGGATCTCCAGCTCGGTGCCGCGCGCATCGCCCGCCGAGTTGGCCATGACGAAACCGGCACGGCCGCGCTCGTTCAGCGCGGTGTAGAAGTGCTGGATCCACAGGTAGTTGGCGTTGTCGGTAGTCGGGATGCCGAAGGGGAAGCGGGGGTCGTCCTTCACCCGCTCCTTGTCCACGCCCGAGACGTTGAACGGCGGATTCGCCATCACGAAGTCGAACCTGCCGGTGTTGCCGACCACAGCCTTGTGCGGGTCTTCGTAGTAGGTGTTCGATTCGCGGATGTCGCCCGAGAGGCCATGCACCGCGAGGTTCATCTTGGCGAGCTTGACGGTGTCGTTGGCCTTCTCGGTGCCGAACACGGTCAGCTCCTCGGCGGCCCGTTTCTGGTGGCGGGTGACGAACTGTGCGCTCTGCACGAACATGCCGCCCGAGCCGCAGGCGGGGTCGAAGATCTTGCCGTGGAAGGGTTCGATGATCTCGACGATCAGCTTGACGATGCTGGTCGGGGTGTAGAACACGCCGCCCTTCTGGCCTTCGGCCAGGGCGAACTTGCCGAGGAAGTATTCGTAGATCTTGCCGAAGGCGTCGCCCTCGACTTCGCCCAGCCCGTTGAGCACCCGCAGCAGCTCGACCAGCACGGTGTTGGGGAGCCGCCCGTAGGAGCGCGGCAGCACGCCCTTCAGTTCCTCGTTCTCGGCCTCGACCGCCGCCATGGCTTCGTTGACCGCCTTGCCCAGATCCTGGCCTTCGGCGAGGTCGAGCAGGTAGGAGAAGCGGGCGTTGTCGGGCAGAAAAAGCGCGCCTTCGGCCTGATAGTCGATCTTCTCGATCTCGGCGGCGTCGAGCCCGCTGTCGATCATCCGCGCCTCGGCCTCGTGGAACCGCTTCTCTGCGTAGCGCAGGAAGATCAGGCCGAGGACCGGGTTGGAGAACTCCGAGGGCTTCAGGCCGGTGTTGGCCCAGAGCTGGTCTGCTGCCGCCCATAGGCGGGTTTCGAGCTGGTTGAGGTCGAGGGACATTTCGCGGTCGGTTTGTGCTGATGGCGTGATTGTACCGGCTCTGGCTGAAGGCACTTGTCATGGCCTGGATGCCCCCTGTCGGCCGGCTCGGATTTAACGAGGGCAGGCGCCCCGCTGGATGCCGCACCAGCAGCCCGACCTCGTCACTGCCTGCGATGCCGTGTGGGCAGCCGATCTGGCATTCCGTTGGGCGGTGTCTCACACGCAGTAGCGAGTCAAGGTGGGTCGTTCGGCGTCAGGATTTCCGTGATTGCAATGATTGCACTTTTGACTAGAATGCAAGCACTGCAATCATCTGGAGCGTGCGATGGCGACCAATCTTGTCGTTCGCAACATCGAGCCTTCGGTCGCACAGGCCTTGCGAGAGGCGGCGGCGCGGCACGGGCGAAGTGCTGAAGCGGAGCATCGGGAAATCCTCCGGGCGGCGCTTGCCCAACCGGCACGCCGATCCTTCAAGGAAGTGCTGGCTTCAATGCCCGACGTCGGGGCCGACGAAGACTTCAACTTCAGGCAGGCCTGATGTACCTGCTCGACACCAACGTCATCAGCGAACTACGCAAAGGTGGGCGCGCCAATCACGGTGTGACGGCGTTTTTCGCGACATTGGCGGCGGAGGATATCTATCTGTCGGTGGTGACCATCGGTGAGATTCGCCGAGGGCTGGAGAATGTTCGCGCGCGAGGAGACCGGGAGCAGGCGGGGCGTCTCGAAGCCTGGCTGGACAAGGTCGTCACCGATTTTTCCGACCGAATTCTCGAGTTCGACCTCGACTGCGCACAGGTCTGGGGCAAGCTCATGTCGCCCCATCCACAGCACCCCATCGACAAGCAGATTGCGGCCATTGCGCTGATCTACGACCTGACCGTCGTCACGCGCAATACGGACGATTTCGTCTCGAGCGGCGTGCGCAGCCTCAATCCCTACAGATAGGGCGGATGGCCCTTGGTCGGCCGGCGAAGTGGATGGCCGCTGTAGGTTCTCAAATACGGTGAAATGGTTCCACCGACAGCGGCGCCGGAAATTTCACCCTTCAATGAGATCCCTCCACCAACTGATTCTCGAATACGGTGAAAGGATACTGATTTTTTCGCAGAAACGATGATACGGCCAAGCTTTCTGGCGGCCGGAGGGGGTTGCAGGGCGGGGAACCGCACGCTTGGCGTGTTCTCTGATGTGTCGCGGCCGCCGATGGTGCCGCATGTTCTCGACCCGTCGTAGCTCGCTGCCCTGCCTTTATTTCTCGGTGGACCGCCGCGCATCCAGTTCCTGGATGAGCTGAGCTCGCGCGACGGGATCGCGAGGCACCAGCCCATACCAAGGATCGAATACGAGCAAGGTGCCTTCGAACGGCGCGTAGATGCGCGGTATCCGTGTGCTGGTGACGGGTGAAGCGGGCTTGGTCTGGGTTTGTGTCTCAGGGATGGCGGTTGGCCACTCCTTCTCCGCTGCCCGCTCTGGCAGATGGAGCCAGTGCCGAATGCCGGGATCGTGGATGAGACGATCGGTAAGTTGCTCGATCGTCCAACCCAGGCGCTTGCGCTGATAGGCCGTCGAAAGGTCAAGCTCGATGGTCGGGATCCCTTTGCGAACGATCTCGTCGAGCTTTTCGGGGCCGCATCGATGCGTTACGGTCACCTCGACATGCAGGGTCATCGACTCGGACCAAAGCACCACGTCGGGGCGCCGGCCGGGCCAGTGCATTTCATCCGGTAGCGCGGCGTCCCGGAAGACTGTCGGCGTGTCCCGTCCGGGTTCGACGAGGCGGCGCTCGTCCGCCACGATCTGTTTGGCCATCCGATGGAGCGCGGATTCGGCGCCGGTGGCGCAGCTCGCCCCCCGGTGCGCAAAGTGATGAACGCGCACAGCCCCCTTTCTGGCGACAAGCGGACTTCCGCACTCCGGGCATTCGCAATCGCAGGCGAGTCCCTGCTCCACCTCGTCGATCCCCCGCATCCGCCCTGTGTGGTCGAGCCCGAAGTCCAAACCGTGAAGCATCCGTTCAGACATGGTCGGCCTCCGCTTCGAGCTCGCTCACGACGGCCGCGCGGAACTGACGGAAGACGATCCAGTTGTTGTACTCGCTGTTCCAGTGGCCACGATTGCGGCAGATTGGTTCGACGAGCGCACGCACGTGTTCGGCGGGCCGGTGGTAAACAGCGAGATCGCCAGAGCGGAGCGAGCGGAGTTCGACGCGCTCGCCGGCGATGTGTAGAACGAGGGTTTCCAGCATGACCTTCTCCTGGGTTGAACGGAGAGGTCAGGTTAGGTACGCAAACCCGCGTGGTTGCTGGATCCGGACGGTCTGGAACCGGTTGGCGGACGGTTCGCTGTTAGAATCTCGTCATGTCTGCCGGGAGCCCGATGAGCGATCTTTCTGATACCCCTCAGAGCGAGGGCGCCTGCCCGTTGCCGAAACGCGTCGAGTTTGCGCAGTGGCTTCTGCGCTTCCTGGATCCTGACCGCAGCTCGGATTACCGCGACGCGTTCTGGGACTTGCTGCGTGCACTGCTGACCCAGTACCAGGGCGATGGCAAGGACGGCATCGAGCCGAGTTTCCTCAGTACCCAGGATCTTTGGCGCTGGGCGCTCGATGGACGCGGTAAGCCATTCGAAGACCTGACCAGCGAAAAGGCACGCAAGCGGGTGAACCCACACTGGTCTGCGTTGGAGCAGTCGTTCGCCGAGTTGCAGGGACGCTTCACCGACGCAGCGCGGAAGGCGGGCTTCACCGGGCTTCTGTGGCCGACCAAGGACAAGTCGGAGGGTGGGCGGTCGTCGACCTATCGTCTCGAGTGGCGTCCTTTCGGTGTGAGTACCGCGCTCCCCACCTTGCCAGCGGACTATGAGAAGCAGCCTTTTGTGCTTCGTTACCGTGAGGACCGGTCGAGTCTGCGGTTCTCGCTCCTCGGGCGCCTGTTTCTGTGGCCGCTGCTATTCCGCCGGCAGGGAGAAGCGAGTATGCGCATCGATGGCATTCGTCGTTATGTCCCGGCGATCGGCCTCGGACTCATGGTGTTGGTAACGGGGCTGCCCGTGTTGGTTGCGCTGATGCGTGTCGCCGACGGTGCGCTCGAGTGGGAGCTGATGGTCGTTGCGGCAATTTTCTTCTGGTTTCTGCTGCGGCCTTTGATCCGGCTCTACGATCGATTCATCATCATGGCCTCGCCGCTCTTTTATCCGTTCTCGGAGAAGGAGTGTCAGATCGAGCTCGTCTGGGATCCCGAGGCAACGGTGCTTCCAGGGCGGTCGCGTGGTTACAACCTGCGCCTGGTGCGGTATGTCGCGGATTGCCCGCTGTGTGGCGGCAACGTGTCGCTACGGGAGGGTGGGCTCGGCCAGTTCAATCGGCTGGTCGGGTGCTGTGATGAGGAGCCCGGAGAGCACGTTTTCAGTTTTGATCGGAAGCTGAGGGCGGGGTACCGGCGCCAAAGTCGATGGTGACAGTAGGTCGGCCTCAGCTGCCGGTGGCTTGATCGTGCAGTCAGGCAGCAATGTGCTGGTCACCTGCCGTTCGAGCGTCAGGCAAGGGCGAACGGCGGCTTCTCCGTCCGGCGAACTGGAACTACCGACCCAGAGCAGCCGTAGAGCTTTTGGGAAAGCTGTCGTTCAACGTAGAAGTGAGCGGCCTGCGCGGCTTTTCGCGCAGATCCGCTCGACTGCCGGGTTGGGGCTATGCATCGCAAAACTGCCGTTCGATGAGCGTTCCAACCAGCCACACTAATGCAGCGGGCAGTATCCAAATCAAGACAATCCAGATATACGGCAGAACATAGGGTTCTTTTGTTGCTGAGGCCGCAGCCCCCACAGCAGCGTCAAAGTTTCCGGCGGTGAAGAGAATGATCGCCAAGACAACTTCGAGGGTGACGATGAAAAAAGAATTGCCGTGTTCTCGCAAGTGTTTGTACGAATCGACAATCCCACCCTTTGCGGAGTCGCGCTTGCCCGCGAGCTTTTCATAGAACTTGAGCAATTCCTTCGTGCGGAATAACGTAAAAATGATCGCTAAGTATTGAGGCCAGAGAACAAGTGCGGCAAGGGCAAAAACGAAGGAAAAGAAGTAAAGCGTTGGGCCTGTGGATGTGCGCGTGAAGAAGAAGAACGCGCTGGGGCTCGCGGAGCGGGTACGCGCTGAAGACAACACGGATTCAGGTTTGATATAATTCGGGCATGGAAAAGATCGATGCCCGAAAACTCCCGCCCGAAGCCCTGGAGCACATTCGTCGCCAAGCATTTGTACTGCGCAAGCAAGGCTACACATGGACGCACATCTCTGAAGTGTGTGGGTTCGTCGGTACCGTTTTGAAATGGGCGCGGCGCGCCCAGGCTGACGATCTCGACGCGGTCATCAAGGGCGGGCAACGTGGTCGGCGCCATGGCTCGGGACGAACTTTGACGCTGGTCCAAGAGGAGCAACTGCGTTTGAAGATCATCGGTTCGAATCCTGCCCAGCTTCAGCTTGAGTTCGCGCGGTGGAATCGTCGCGCAGTCATGCTCGCCATCAAGCAACTCTTCGGCATCGACATGCCCATTCGTACCGTTGGTGAGTACCTTCGGCGCTGGGGCTTCACGCCACAGCGGCCGGTCAAGCGCGCGCTCGAGCAGGATCCGGCCCGGCTCAAGGCATGGCTTGAGGATGAGTACCCGAAGATCGTTGCGCGCGCCAAGACGGAGGATGCCGAAATCTACTGGGGGGACGAGACCGCCATTCGTCCGGACTCGAACTGGGTGCGCGGTTACTCGATCGCAGGGCTGACGCCGGAGCTGCGCCTGCCGGCCGGTCGTCATGGATCGACGTCGATGATCTCGGCGATCACCAACCAGGGCTTGGTGCGCTTCTCGTTCTTCGAGGGCGCCATTGATGCCGAGCGTTTCATCGTCTTCCTGAAAGATCTGATTCAGGACGCGCAACGCAAGGTGTTCCTGATCGTCGACAATCTTCGCGTGCATCGTGCGAACCGTGTCCGCGACTGGGTTGCCGAAAACACCGAGAAGATCGAACTGTTCTACCTGCCGCCGTACGCGCCGGAACTCAACCCCGACGAGTACCTCAACCGGGATCTGAAAACGTCAATACGTTCCGGGCCGATTGCCAAGACCGCCACCGCACTGCTCGAGAAGGCGCGAGCGTGCATGATGAGCATCGCTGCGATGCCGGATCGAGTGCGGTCGTATTTCAGCCATGAGTACGTTCGCTACGCTCAGTAATTTAGCTATTTGATTGCCGGGTTAATAGTCGGAAACGAGCGGGTCTGGATGTTACGGAAGGAATGCTGCATGTCGCGCAAAAATAGTGGTCTTCGTTCAGCTTCGATGGCGCTGGCACTGGAGCCCCGCCTTCTGTTTGACGGAGCGGGTGCCGTTGCCGTGGCGGATAGTTTCGATGCAGGGCAGGGCGCATACGTCGAGCCGCCGGATAGCGACCATACACCCGCTGCCGACGCCCGTCCCAGCGAAGCCCTGGAGCAGGGCCCAGGCAGTGAAACGCTCCTGATCATCGATGCCCGCGTTGCCGACCATCAGAGCCTGCTGGCAGATCTGCCCGGGAACGTAACGGTACGTGTCATCGGCGTGGAGGAATCCGGCATTGCTGTCATCAGCGAGGCGCTGGCGGAGGGCGGCGATTTCGACGCCGTCCACATCGTCAGCCATGGCAGCGCAGGCGCCCTAAGCCTGGGCAGTGATGCCATCCGCAACGACACCCTTGCCGGACAGAGCGAGGCCTTGCAAGGCTGGGCGCAACACCTCGCTGCCGACGCTGACATCCTGCTCTACGGTTGCGACATCGCCCAGGGCGAAGCAGGGCAGGCCTTGGTAACCGAACTTGCTCGCCTTACCGGCGCGGACATCGCGGCCTCGACCAATGCCACCGGTAGCGCGGAACAGGGTGGCGATTGGGTGCTGGAGCGTCAGACGGGGCGGATCGAGGCGGCTACCCTCTCCGGGGTCGGCTTCGCCGGACTGCTGGTAGCCCCCACCCTCAAGGACGTCGCCCCGGCGGACGCACCGACCAGCGTTGGCGAAAACACCGGCGGCAAGGTCGGCGAAGGCATTGAAATTTCCGGTACGGGCAGCGACGTGCTCACGGTGACGGCGAGCGTGGCCAAGGGCACCCTGAGTCAGACCAGCTTCACCGGAAATGCCGCTGCGGTACAGGCGTGGCTGGCCAGCCTCACCTATAGCTACAGCGGCATCTCCGAAACCGGCGACAGCGACCGGCTCTCGCTGAGCGTAGTCAACATCACCACCGGCGGTACGACCACCTTCACCCGCGACTTCGCCGTCACCGCGGAAAACGACGCCCCGACCCTGACGCCCCCCGCGTCGGGCGCCGGGCGCCTGACGGTGAAGGAAGGTGGCAGCGTGACCTTCTCGGCCGGTACCGGCAACGGCACTGTGGGTAGCCCGGTCAACCAGATCAACCTCGGTCTGGTCGACCTGGACAACACCCGCAATCAGGTCATCATCAAGATCACCAGCCTGCCGGCGCACGGCCTGCTGAAGCTGAACGGCAATGAGTTGGCCGTCGGCTCCACCTTCGCGGTCAGCGACATCAACAAGCTGGAGTATCAGCACACTGGCGGCGAGGTGCTGTCCACCACAACCGACGCCTTCCTGATCACCGTTGACGACGGCGCCGGCGGCCTGCTCACCAATCAGCAGGTGACCATCGACATCACGCCAGATAACGATGCGCCCAGCGCTGGCGGCAACATAGTGTTGATCGAGGGCGAAAACGGCGTGGCGCTGGTCGGCGGGCTGCTGCCGGTGATCGGCGGTGCGCGCGGCGACCTGGCGATCGGCGACCCCGATGATGCGCAAGGCACGCACTCCGTGCAGATCACCGATTTGCCTGACCACGGTACGCTGAAGTACGACGGTGTTGCCGTTACGCCAGGGCAGATCATCACCAATGCGGATCTGAGCAAGTTCACCTACGACCACGATGGCTCGGAAGCCACCACCGACAGCTTCAAGTTGATCGTCACCGATGCTGGCGGCGGCGAAGGCGTCGTCAAGAGCTCCGGCGAGCGGACCATCGGCCTCACCGTCATTCCCAACAATGACGATCCGCTATGGAACAACGATCCGGGCAAGGGCGCGGTCACGCTGCCAGATGGCACCAACAGCTTCGGCCCGCTGGTGTTCGGCCGAGATTCCGGTACGGCCAATGCCGGCAACTCGGTTGTCATTACTCAGGACATGCTGCACGCGGTCGATACTGAATCCGGTCCGGAGAAGCTCACCTACACCCTTACCGCCATCCCCAGCGGCGGCTATCTGACCCACGCGGACCACCCCGGCAAGTTCCTGCCTGTCGGCTTCACCTTCACCCAGAAGGACATCGCCGACGGCAAGATCGGCTTCGTCAGCACCACCGGCAGCGATCACAGCACCGAATTCAAATTCACCGTGATGGATGGCGACCGCCGGCTGATCCCGACGGAGCGCGACGGCGGCATTTATGCCGACGATAGCGCGACGGCGCTGACCGTGCACACCTTCAAGATCGAATACCGGGGCACGGAAACTGGGCCGGGGCCGGGCAGCGAAATCGCGGCCGCGCCCCTGCCCACCATCGGCGACAGCATGAAGCTCACCGCGCTGCAGATCGCCGAAGGCCAGCATTTCACCCTCGGCGCCGCCGAACTGAGCGCAGCCAGCACCGGTAGCACTGCCGAGCAGCTCACCTACCGCCTGCTCAGCCTGCCCTCCAACGGCAGCATCCTGCTCAACGGCACGCCGCTGGGCCTGCTGGGCTCCTTCACCCAGGCCGACATCGACGCCGGCCGAGTCCGGTTCCGGCACGACGGCAGCGAGGACTTCACCGCCAGCTTCACCTTCGATGTGTCCAACGGCAGCCAGATCAGCGGCTTGCAGACCTTCAACATCGACGTCAAGCCGCAGAACGACACGCCGGTGGCCGGCCAGGGGGATCCGGTCAAGCTGACCGAAGGCAGCAGCATCGTCATCAACGGCGCCGGCAAGACGCACATCGCCCTGAACGACGGCGACAACGCCGCCAGCGACAAGACCGACGGCTATGCGGCCGACAACGCCCTGAGCTTCATGGTGACGGCGTTGCCGGCGTACGGCGAGCTGTGGCTCAACGGCGTGAAGCAGACCGCCGCCGGCTTCGTCGTCACCCAGGCCGAGCTGAACGCCGGCAAGCTGGAATACCGCCACGGCGGCAGCGAGAACTACACCGACAGCTTCACCATCGTGCCGCTGGACAACGCCAATGTCGCTTCGACCTTGAACAATTCCAACGCCAATGCGCACGCCCCGGCGACAGACCCCACCAACCAGAGCAGCACCGGCGCTGCCACGATCATCCAGATAGGCATCAACCCGCTCAACGATGCACCCACCTATGTCGACAAGGCGGAACCGGGCTACGGCGGCAAGCCCGCGCTCAAGGAGGGTGGCGAGTTCACCCTCTGGGGGGCCGATAGCTACACCTCGGGGAGCTACGCCACGGGCAGCGGCAGTGCCGTCGTGCCCGTCGGTAAAGACCACTACCTGATCTACCAGGACAGCGACAACAGCAGCGAGCAGCGCCAGTACCGTATCACCGCCGCGCCGAAGTACGGCACCCTGACGGTCGACGGCCAGGTGCTGGGCGTGGGCTCGGTGTTCACCCAGGCCGATCTGGACAGCGGCAAGGTGAAGTACAAGCACGGCGGCGGCGAGCAGTTCGACGACAAGTTCGAATACGTGGTGAGCGACGGCGACTACACCTCCAACGCGGGGACCAGCAACAACGCCACGGCGGCGCTGCAGGGCAATTCCATCACCCCGTCCGAATACCGCATCAGGCTTGAGCGTTCCAACGACAAACCCATCATCACCGGTCCGGCGAACGACTACCTGATGGTGATTGATTCTTCCAATCCGACCAACGCCAAAGCATTCCCCAGCATCAAGCTGACAGACACCGATCTCTCCGATGGCGTTCAGGTCGGCGAGTTCGACTTCGTCCAGGTCACCGTCGAGTTTCTCGATGCGAGCAATGCGCTCTACGACAATGGCGTCCTGCAATTCGAGTCAGGCTTCAACCCGGCCGCACAGGGCTACGGCGTGATCGTTACGGATGGTGTGGGTGACAATAAACTGGTCTTCCAAGGCAAGCGTGCCGACGTGGAGGCTGCGCTCGCCAAGGTGCAGGCCCGTACAAACGGTACTGATGCCGACATCGATACCCTGAAGATCAAGATCACCATCGACGACCGCTTACGTAATGATAGTGGCACGCTTACCGGCAGCGCCAACGGCGGGGCCCTGAACCAGGACGGCACGGCTCCTAACGACACCTTCAACACCGCCAGCATCACCTTCAAGGTAGCGGCCTCAGACAGGAACGATCCGGCGATCGTCACCGTGCCGGCCGCGCCCATCGTGGTCAATGAGGACGTGCGCACCCATCTCACCGGTGGAAGCGCCATCAGTTACACCGACCCGGATGCCTTCGACAGCACCAGTAATACCATCACCCTGAGCGTGAGCCACGGCAGCCTGTACTTTGCAGCGTCGGGCAACACGGTCACGGGAGGCGCCACGGTGAGTGCGGGCGCAGTTGGCAGTGCAACGGTCACGCTGACCGGGACCAAGACCCAACTCGACATTGCGCTGGCCAATCTCTACTACCAGGGCAAGACCGATTACAACGGCGCGGACAGTCTTTCCGTTACCGCAAACGACGGTAACAAGAACGGTCAGGACGGCACCGACAATTCGGGGAGCGGCTCTAGCAGTGGCACGGTGGCCATTTACATCCGACCAGTTAACGACGCCCCGACCCTCACTCTGCCGAACGAAAACAACTACCAGTCCATTACCGGTGGCAGCTATACGTTTTCATCCGGCAATGGAAACGCCATCGTTATTGCCGACGCCAAGGATTTTTCAAATTCCGGACAGCCGGGACAGCAGGACGGCATGGATGACGAATTCACCGTTACCCTGACAGCTAAGCAGGGGAGCAGTGGCTACGGCACCATCACCATCGCAACACCGGGTTCTGTCGTCATTGCGAATAACGGCACGGATACCGTCACCCTGACCGGTTCGCGGGCTGACATCAACGCAGCCCTGGCCGCGGGGGTGACCTACACCCCGGCGGGTACCAACCTTAACGGCACCATCGAATTCACCGTACTGGTCGACGACAAGCAAAACGGCGGCTCGAAGCTCACCGACCCAAATACAGGAACTGCCGGCGTCGACGGGACCAGCACGGTCAGCAAGAAACTCTACTTCCAGCCGACAGACATCAACGAAGCTCCCGGCTTTAGCGGCCTGGATGCCACGCCTACCTTCGTGCAGGGCGGCCCGGCCATCGTGCTTGATGCCAATGCGCTGCTGTCCGACGCCGAACTCGATCTTTTCGGTGCCAGCGGCAACTGGAGCGGCGCGGTACTCACCCTGCAACGTGATGGCGGTGCCAATGCGGGGGACAAGTTCGGCTTCACCGGCAGCGGCAGCACCGGCGTGAACGTCAGCGGCAGCGCCCTGCGCATCGGCATCATCGTCGTCGGTACGTTGAGCAACAGTGGCGGCACCCTGACCATTACCTTCAACGGGGCGGCCACGGCGGCGCGTGTCGATCAGGTCTTGCAGGCCATCACTTACCAGAATACCGAGGCCAGTCCGGGGGGCAGCGTCAGAATCAACTACACCATCGACGACCAGAACCCCAACACCGGCGGCAGCGGCACGGCGGGTTCCGGCCAGGACCAGGGTACCGGCGGCAAGCTTGCCGGCACGGGCAGCATCACTATCGGCGTGAACCGTCAGGTGGTGGCCGCGCCTGACATCAACAGCATCGACGAAGCTGTAAGTGTTAGCGATCCGATCACGGTCTCCGGCGATGTGAGTCCCGGCACCAACAACAATGACAATGGCGGCAGCCAGGACCGGGACCCCGATGCCGGGCAGACGATCACGGTCCAGGGAGTGAAAGCCGGTAACGCCGGCTCGGTCTCCGGCGTGGGTAGCAGCAACGTCGGGATGGAAGTTACCGGCACCTATGGCAAGGTGGTCATCAACGCCAACGGCACCTACACCTACACGTTGGACAACACCAATCCCACGGTCAATGCCCTCAAGCCCGGTGATGCGCCGCTCACCGACGTGTTCAGCTACGCCATCAACGATACCCAAGGCGCGAACTCCACCTTCGACTGGAGCACGCTCACCATCACCATCAATGGCCGCAACGACCCCCCAGTAGCGGTGGATGACAACAACGTCGTTGTCGAGGATGCCAGCACGCCGGTTACCGGCAATGTCAAAACCGGCGTCAGTTCCAATGGCACGGATTCAACCGCCGACAGCGATGTCGAAGGCAATGCCCTTACGGTTACCCAGATCCGTCCCGGGAAAGAGGCCGACGGCGGCGCAATGACCGGCATCTCCGGCAGCACGACCAGCGCCAACGGCACGGAAATCGTCGGCCAGTACGGTACCCTCAAGATCGGGGCCGACGGCAGCTACACCTATGCTGTCGACAACACCAATCTCACGGTGCAGGGACTGGCGTCGGGTGAAACGCTGAAGGATGAGTTCACCTACACCCTCTCCGACGGTTTGGCCACCGACCAGGCCACGCTCTCCGTCACCATCAACGGCGTGGACGATCCGGTCAGTGTCACCGTGCCCTCGAGCACTGTGCAGACCAGCCCGGATGGGAATGTTACCGATCAGGTGGTGTTTGAAAGCGGCTTGGCAGGCGGCAGCAATCCGCATACAGCGGATACCAAGGTCGACGCCAGTTTCACCCTGGTGGCACTCGACGGACTGGATGCCAGTGCTGCCATCGTCATTGGCTATATCGACGCCAGCGGCAACCCGGCTTCGCTGACGCTCACCAAGGCCGAAGTCGAGGCGCTCGATAGCACGAACAAGAGCATCGCCACGCAATACGGCATCCTGGTATTCGACGGCTACGAGAGGGGCAGTGACGGCACCATCTCCATCGATTACACCTATACGCTGACCAGTGCTCCGCCGGTGGGTGGCGACAGCACCAATGACAGCTTCACTTTCACCGCGAAGGATGGCGATGGTGACACGGATGCCAAGGTGCTCAACATCAAGATCGTCGACGACGTGCCGAAGGCGGTGGTTGACACGAGCGCCGTCAAGGCTGGCGAAACGCTGACTGCCACTGCCGTCGATGGCGTACTCAAGAACGACAAATCCGGTGCCGATGGGTGGGTCACTGGTGGCGCTGTGGTGGGTGTGGTCAAAGGCGGCGTCGGTACTTCGGCGAGCGGCATCAACACCGATATTGCCGGCGACTACGGCACGCTCAAACTGCAGGCCGACGGCAGCTACACCTACATCGCCAATGCCGCGGCACCGGGTGCTGCGCCGACGACCAGCGACGTCTTCACCTACACCGTGCGTGACGCCGACGGTGACGAGACGACCAGCACGCTCACCATCACCATCCAGAACAACCGTCAGCCAGTCGCGATGGACGACTCGCGCACTACGCCGGAAGATACGCCGTTGAGTGGCAACGTGATCGGTAGCGGAGGCACAGGCGACGTTGCTGATGGCGACCCGGATGGCGATACGCTGGCGGTCACGAAGATCGTGGTGGAAGGTGTGACGTACCCAGTGCCCGCCAACGGTTCGCCGCTAAACGTGAGCATCCCGGGCAAGGGGGTGCTGCAGTTCGATAAAACAGGCGCTTACACCTTCACGCCAGTGGCTGACTGGCACGGCGCGGTGCCGGATATCACCTACACGATTGACGACGGAAGGGGGGCCAGCAACAGCACGGCCCCTGCCACGCTCTCCATCATCGTTACGCCGGTGGTGGACGTCGCCGATGACACCGCGACCACCCGGCCGAGCATGCCGGTGACCATCCCGGTGCTGGCGAACGACAGCTTCGAGGGGACGCCCGTGGTGACCGGCACGACGCCGCCGTCCAACGGCACGCTGACGATTAACGCGGACAACACGATCACCTACACGCCGAACCCGGGCTTCTTCGGTGCCGACAGCTACACCTACATGGTGACCAGCGGTGGTGTAACGGAGACGGCCACGGTGACGGTGACGGTGGTGAGTACGCCGCCGCTGGCCCGTGACGACGTCCGTACCACGCCGGAGGACACGCCGGTCCGCGGTAACGTGTTGATCGGCACGGGCGGTGATATGGCCGACAGTGATGCGGATAACGATCCGCTGACGGTGACGGGTTTCATCGTGGGAGGGGTGAGTTACATACCGGGCCAAACCGCCACCATCGCCGGCGTGGGTAGCCTCACCCTGAATGCCGATGGCAGTTACACCTTCACGCCGGTTCCGGACTGGAACGGTAGCGTTCCGGTTGTCAGCTACGTGGTGAGCGATGGCACCGGTGCCAGCAACAGCACGGCCATTGCAACACTGACCATCGTCGTGACCCCGGTGGCGGACGTCGCCGATGACACCGCGACCACCCGGCCGAGCATGCCGGTGACCATCCCGGTGCTGGCGAACGACAGCTTCGAGGGGACGCCCGTGGTGACCGGCACGACGCCGCCGTCCAACGGCACGCTG
>Ga0209096_1002647_pt1 | contig 16919 bp, 7 predicted proteins | sample AD_UKC034_MetaG_FD_184407 | JGI IMG/M metagenome (GOLD analysis project Ga0209096, IMG submission 184407) | Active sludge microbial communities of municipal wastewater-treating anaerobic digesters from USA - AD_UKC034_MetaG (SPAdes) (version 2) | ecosystem: Engineered > Bioreactor > Anaerobic >... | reverse complement strand
TGTCCAATCCGCATCTTCGCTTGGTGCTGTGTCTCGAACGTCCGCCAGCCGTTGCTCCTGGCGAGGGGCCGCCTCAGACCGATGCCGCATCCAGTCCCGAGGAACGGTGCCGCAAACAAGGTGACAGACTCATAGTCTCCACACGTGTTTTACAAGTCGAGGACTCCACGCCTTTTCCCAGACTGCGCTGGGAACATGGGCTTCGCCTGCGGCGAGCAGCACCGCCGGATCGCGCGGGCAACATCGACAACATGTTGGTAGATATTTTCTGACAAGGGGCTAGAGGAAAATCGCTTTCCTTTTCAATTCGCCCAGCCAACGCTACGCCGCTATGAGAACGGTCCCCTTGCTGCTCGCCAGCCTCGCGCTCCTCGCCTGCCGGCTGACGGCCTCGGATTCCACCGTGGTCAAACGGCTCTTCGCCGATCCCCCTCGCGAGTACTCCACCGGACCCCTCTGGGTCTGGAACGACCGCCTCACCGAAGCCCAGGTCCGCGACACGCTCCGCGACCTCGCCGGACAACGTGTCAGACAGGTCTTCGTCCACCCCCGCCCGGGATTGATGACCCCCTACCTCGACGAGGACTGGTTCCGCCTCTGGAAGGTCGCCCTCGCCGAAGCCGAGACGCTCGACATGAACGTCTGGATCTACGACGAGAATAGCTACCCGTCCGGCTTCGCCGGCGGGTGGGTGCCCGAGCTGATGCCCGAGTCGCGCGGCCGGGGCCTGCATCTGCGCGAGAGCTCCACCCCGCCCACGTGGACCGAGGCAACCCTCGCTGTCTACCGCGCCGACGGAACACAAGCCGAACCGGTCACGGACTCCGTCCGCACCGGCCAATCCCTTCCCCCAGGCCGTTACTGGGCCGCCACCGTCCAGCGCGCCGGCAATTCGCCCTGGCACGGCAACCGATGCTACGTCGATCTCCTCTACCCCGGCGTAACCGAGAAGTTCATCGAAGTCACCCTCGAAGCCTACAAAAAGGAGGTCGGCAGCCAGTTCGGACGCCGCATCCCCGGCGTCTTCACCGACGAACCCAACATCCGGCCCGTCGGCGGATTCCCGTGGACCGACGATCTTCCCCGGCAGTTCCAGCGCCGCTGGGGCTACGATCTGTTGGCCCACCTCCCCAGCCTGCACTACGAGATCGGCGACTGGCGGAAGATCCGGCACAACTACCATCAACTGCTCCTGGACCTCTTCATCGAGTGCTGGGCCAAACCGTATTACCAGTGGTGCGAACACAATCAACTCGAGTTCACGGGACACTACTGGGACCACGAATGGCCCCACTGCTCGGGCGTCCCCGACAACATGGCCATGGCCGCCTGGCAACAGCGACCCGGCGTCGATACCCTCATGAACCAGTACGCCGAGCATACCCATGCCCAGTTCGGCAATGTCCGGTTCTGCCGCGAGATCTCGAGCGTCGCCAACCAACTCGGACGCCGCCGCACCCTCGTCGAGCTCTACGGCGCTGGCGGCTGGGATCTCCGGCTCGAAGACATGAAACGCATCGGCGACTGGCTCGAAGTGCTGGGCATTAACACGCTCAATGAGCACCTCTCCTACATCACCCTCCGCGGCGCCCGCAAACGCGACCACCCGCAGTCCTTCTCCTACCACGAACCGTGGTGGGACGCCTATCACATCCCCGCTCAGTACTTCACCCGCGTGAGCGCCGCCCTTTCCCAGGGAGATCAGCGGAATCGTATCCTCGTTCTCGAACCCACCACCACCGCCTGGATGTACCAGGGGAATGAGCCCCGACTCCAAGCCGTCGGCAACGCCTTCTTCCGATTGCTCATGGCGCTTGAATCCGCCCAGGTCGAGTATGACCTCGGCTGCGAAGATCTCATCGCCCGCTTCGGCTCCGTCGCCGACGGCGAACTCCGCATCGGCCAGCGCCAGTACCACACCCTCGTCCTTCCCCCCCTGGTCGAGAACCTGAACGCCCCCACCCGTGCTCTCCTCGATGAGGCAACGTGCCGCAAGCTCGGGCTGTGCCCCACGCGTATCGACGGCTCGGGCGACGTCCCCCCGCCGTCGACCGCCGATGTCGACACCGCCATCGCCCGCCTCGCGATCGAGCTCGCCGGATTGGGCAACGAGGACGGCTTCGTCCTGGACCGCGCTCCGGGAGACAAGGGCATCTTGTTTCATCACCGGCGGCATCTCGAGGACGGCCAGTTGCTGTTCCTGGTCAATACCAGCATCGAGCACCGGTCGTCGGGATCAGTCCGGAGCCCGCTGGGCGGCGTCGAGACCTGGGATCCGGCCACGGGCAGGACACAGCCCGCGGTGTTCGACAGGACCCGGAAAGGTCTTTCCATGGACTTCGATCTGCCCCCGTCCGGAAGCCTCCTGGCGTTCCTTTCAAAGGAACCGCGCACGCCCGCGCCCGCGCCGCGCCCCGAGAGACAACGCCTCACCCCGGCCGCCGGCACCGAAATCGTGCGACTCGAACCCAATGTCCTCGTGCTCGACTACCTGGACCTCGCGACCCGCGGTGAAACGCACACGAACCTCTACTTCTACCAGGCCCAGCAACTCGCCTTCCAAAAGAACGGCATGAACCGCAACCCCTGGGACAGCGCCGTCCAATTCAAGGATGAGCTCATCGCGAAGACCTTCCCGCCCGACAGCGGTTTCACCGCCACCTACACGTTCACCATCGAGGGTGGTGTTCCTGACGACTTGACGCTGGTGGTCGAGCGCCCCGACCTCTACACGATCCGGTGCAACGACCAGGTGGTGAGGCCCAGGCGCGGTGCCTGGTGGCTCGACAAGGCCTTCGGTAAAATCCCGATCGCCACAGCCGCCCGCGGCGGCGTCAACCGGATCACCCTCGAAGCATCCCCCTTCACCATCGAGCACGAACTCGAACCCGCCTATGTCCTCGGACACTTCGTGCTGCAATCTGCTGACCGCGGGTTCGCCATCACGCCCGACCGGCCCCTGCGAGTGACCGGTTCCGCCGACGGATCGGCATGGAACCGACTGGGGCATCCCTTCTACGCCCACGGAGTCGCCTATCGCCAGCGGTACCGGGTCGAGTCCAGGAACGGCCGGTTATGCGTCGCGCTCCCCCGCTGGTATGGCAGCGTGGCCGAAGTGCGCGTCAACGGCGATCTCGCCGGCTACATCACCGCACCCCCCTGGGAACTCGACGTCACGGATGAAATGGTCACCGGCGACAACGCCGTCGAAGTCACCGTGATCGGCACCCTGAAGAACCTGCTCGGCCCCCATCACGGCAAGCCCGCGTTGGGCACAGCCTGGCCCGGCATGTTCCATCAGGGACCCGACAACGGCCCGCCCCCGGGCGACACTTATCACACGGTCGGCTACGGCCTGTTCGAGTGGTTTGCTCTCGTTCGCGACGCCGCGCCCAGCCCGAGGGAATGACAGCCCGCGGCCGGACACCCGCCGCCGGATGGCTGCGGCAACCCCGGGAATACCCGATCCCGCGGCGCTCACGGCGCGCGCTCCACACCCACCACCGCCGACGCTCCGGCTCCCATCACCACGCGCCAACCCTGACCGCTCCAGGCAAGCCGCTCTCCGCTCAGGAACTCCGTCGCGATGACCCGCGCGGGATCCGGGAATGCCCCCGCCACCGGCCTCAACCAGCCTTCCACCGGAGTGCCGCCGTCGTTCAACAGGGTGTAGTACACCGTCCCGTCGGCAACGGGACCAAATCGCTCCACCAGAATCGCCGCAGGCTCACAGACGGCTTCGGTGACCGGTTGCCAGCCTGCCTCCGCGATCCTGCGTATCAGTGGAATGTACCGACGGAATAATGGGCGGTCGCGGCCGTACCATGCGGGATTCCGCCAGTAGGGGTTTTCGGCAGCATTACGGCTGAACATCGAAGGGTACATCCCGTAGAACAGACTCCGCTGGAAATACCGCTCGACAAGTTCGGGCCCGAACGCCTCGAAGTCGGTGTTCATGAGCAGCAGGTAGGGCTTCCGCCCCGCCAACCGGTCGCGCTCGGCGCCTCGCAGGCGAGCGCTCGCGTGCCGCCCCGGCCTTCGCCCGGCCCAACACGCCACCCCTGGGGTGCGGAACGCCAAGCCGCGAACCCGCTGTCCGTGCACGCCTCAAACGCGGAATTGTCCAGGAGGTTGGCCTGCCCGGGAGTGCCCGGAAGCACCCGCATCACGACATCAGCCCGCACCTCCGGACCCGCGCTTCATCGCCAGAGCGAGAAGCCACGCACTGCAGCACCCCGTTCGCATAGACCAACGCCTAACCCCGGCGGGATAGACAGCCGCCCATCGCGGCGAGTACCAGGAACAGCAGCACAATCGAGTAGATCTGAAACGGGAAATCGAACCGGGCGTGGAACAGGCTGCCCCCCATCGCCAGGATCAGCATCGCCGCAAAATCCCAGCGCGAGTAAATCCCGTCGCGGATCCACCAACGCACGACAGGATGGACCAGCATGAGGAGAATCGCCCCAAAGCCGATCCAGCCAAAGGTGATTCGCGTCTGCAGCCAGTCATTGTGGGCGTACGCGGCCTCCTGGTGCTCGAGCGAGGGACGGTAGATCTGGTACACCGCCGGAAACGTGCCCGGCCCGGTCCCGTACCACGGATGATCGGCGGCCATCTGCCGTGCGTTCTCGTAAATCTGGATCCGATCACCCAAGTCGTCGGCAAAGGCGCTCGTAAGACCCCGCTGGTACTGGCTCCACCCGAGGTACCCCACCAGACTCACCGCCACCAGAAACGGAGCGGTGATCCCCAACCGCATCCGCCACGAGGCCCGCCAGTTCGTCACCACCGCCACGCCCAACGCCCCCACCGCCAGACATAACGTGATCACCGCCCCGCCGTGGCTCGCCGAGATGATCGGACAGGCCATCAGGATCAACACACACGGCAGCAACACCCAGTGCGGATCGTCCCCCACCCTCACCGGAACACGCTCCGAAGTCTGCCCCGCCCGAAATAGCGTCCACCAGAACGCAAGCCCGATCGGCCACAGCAGATTGAAGTACTGCGCCGCATTGCCGCGATACGGAAACGGCCCGAAATGAAAGAGCGCATGACCATAGCGCGGCTCGACCAGCCAGAGAAGTTTGCCGGTGCCGTCCAATCGCTGCAGAATCGATACCGCGCCCAACACGGTCCCGTTCAACACCAGCACCCAAAGCAGCTTCGACAGACGTTGCGGCAAGCCCGCCTCCATCCCGCCCGCTCCCGCCGGAAATGTCTCCTCCGCCTCCCCCTGCTCCCACAGCGACTTCCCCAACAACCAGTCCCGCAGAGCCCAGAAAAACCCGGCAAGACCCAGGTACACCCAGAACGCACTCCAGGTCGCCGGCGCGTCGTAGCTGAAAGGCAGCCATCGAACACACCGATCGTTGAAAACCTGGATCCCGTCCTCGAAACGCGACCGCCAATTGAGAGCCGCCGTCAGCGTATAGGCCAACACCAACACCGTCAGCAACCCCAGCACCCGCGTCAGCCAGCGGGCAACCCGCGTGCTGGGACGGTAAACCCCCGGTTGTCCGCGGACACGCGCTTCCTCGCCCCACCGGGGAGGCCGATAGTGCCAGCGCCAACGAACCGTGCGCTTGAGCAACAGGAGCACCCCCAGAACGTAGCCCATGCCGCTCATCCCCCATATCGCCCAACCCGGCGTCGTGCCAAACAGCCAGGGACTCACCACCACCATCCCCAACAACAGCCACTGACTCCATTCGTCCAGCCGTTCGTAAACCCGCGGCGGCTCGACCATCGGTCCTTCCACCCTCTCCGAAGTCAGCGCCCCCCCCGCCCCGGGCAGGGAATTGGAATGACCGGGTCCTCCAGGTTGCTCATGCGAGGCCACACGCCCGATTCAAGCCGCACCCACACTCCCCCACAAGCCGAAAACCTCATCCAATCCCAAATCCCACCCTCCCCGAAGCCCGGTCAATTCCAAAGAGTCGCTTTCTCCTTGATCGGCAGACGACCGTCTCCTAGGATCCGGACAAGGCCCGAAGGGCAGGTTCCTACCACCGTCTCCTTGGTGGGGGACCTGGGGGGGGACTTGACCGCGGGGTTTGGGCAGGCGGAAGCGACCGGATGCCCCAGGGGGGGGTGGTGGCATCGCCAGCCCGGGAAATGGGGAAAGGGCGACACCGTGTTCAAGCGTTTGAAGGGTTTTGGCTCGTTCCTGGGCCGCGACTTCGGCAGCGTGCGGGCTCGAGCAACGAAGTTGAAGGACACCGAAGGGCCCTCCGCCGCAATTGTGTTCCTTCACGAGGCTCTCGGCAAACCCGCCGACAAAGTGCCCGCTGCGGCTCTCGAAGGTTACGTCCGCTGCTGGCTCCTCTGCGGTTCCTGTGAAGCCGAGCACGGCCTCTCCGCCGGAGAACCCCAGAAAACCCGGGACGGCCTCCACACGCTCTCCTGGCTCGCCCGCCAGTTCCGCAGCTACTGGCTGACAAGCGAACCGGGGCTGAAGGGTCTTCTGCGCGAAATCAGCGGCTTCCTCGAACGCGCCCTCGCCGCCCCCTGGACCCTCGATCAGAAACGCAGGCTCTTCCTGCCTGAACTGTGCGCGCTCGCCTCCCTCTGGAACCAGGCCGGCGAACCCCGGACCGGCATGGACCTCTGCCTCAAAGGCCAGTCCCTCTTCCCAAATGACCCTTCCCTCGTCCTCTTGCATGCGGAATCCCAGGCTGGACTCGGTCGCTTCGACGAATGCCTGTCCGCCCTCGAAAGGGTCCTCCAGTCCGAGAGCCCCATCGAGTCCCCAGGGTTGATCATCACGCTGCTCCAGCAGGCTGAACGATCCACCGTGCCTGCCCAGGCCCATCTCGGCCGCGCCCTCCTCGCCACGCTCTATTGCCGCATCGAACGCTGGGACCAAGCCTTTGAAACCGCCACACGCGCCCACGGTCTCCTCGGCGATGACCTCGACGACTCCTCCCTCCAGGCCTTGCTCGTCTCCGCCATCCGCGTCGGACGCCGCTCCGAGTTCCTCGAACACACCCGCCGATTCCTCCCCCGGCCCCTCGCCCCCCACATCGCCTCGGCCGTGCTCGGCGTTCTCGGCCATCTCGAAGACCCGCGCGCGCCCGCTGCAGACCTGCAGGGCGCCCGTGTCGCCCTCTCTCTCCGCGCCGGCCGGAACCAGGAAGCCCTTGATACCCTCGCTCGCTGTCTCGCTGACCACCCCGCCGCCGCCCCCGAGCTCGCCGCCTGGTGCCGGCTCGGCGGCGCCGAGACAGCCAACGATCCCGCCCTGCTGCTCTCCCTCGCCTCGCTCCTGGTCCGCACCCACGCCACCGATGAAGGGCTCGGCGTCCTCCTGCGTCTGGCGTCCGGCCCGTGCAGCCCGGATGCCCTCGAGGAATCGATCCGCCTCGCTCGTGCCGTGCACACGCAGTCCCCTGCGAACCCCGTCGCCACAGATTGCCTCGCCCGACTGCTCCTTCGCCACGGCGACCTCGAAGAAGCCCTCGAACTCGCCCGGGCCCTCCTGAAGATCCCAGGCAGCTCCCGACTCGTCGCTGACCTCTGCCGCGAGGTCAGCAATCACGCCCAACTCCAGGGACGTCACCCGCTCTGTCTCGCAGCCCTCCAACTCCAGATTGACCTCAGACTCCAGGATGACGACCCTGCCGCCGCCCTGAATGACATCCAGAGCCTCGTCCAACACCCTGCCGCCACACTCGAACACCTCCTCGTGGGCGCCTCGAGCCTGCGCAGGCTCCTCAACAATCCCAGCGCCGAACTCGAAACCCGAATCCTCCTCGGCGAAATCCTGACCCGCGCTGTCTCCCCCAAGCCCGCCGCCGAGCATTTCATCGCCGCCATCCTCGCCAACCCGCCTCCCCGCCTCCTCGAACGCGCCTGTGCCGGCCTCGCTCACGTCTGGAACAAGGCCGCAGACCCCGCCCGGGCCCGCGCCCTTCTCGCCCGCTGCTGGCTCCAGCTGGGCCACCCCCGCGAAGCCCGCACCCCCCTGCTCGAATGCGTCGCCGCCCGCCAACCCGAAGCCGACTCGCTCCTCGACCTCCTCCGCGCCCGAATCACCACCGAACATCGCGAACCCGACTGGCTGACGCTGAGCCTCGACGCCGAGATCGCCTTCGGCGACCCAACGCGGCTCGCCGCAGTCCTCGAGTCCGTCGACCGCCTTCTGGACAACTCGCCCGAAGACGCCGTTCTGGTCGAACGCTACGCCCTCGAAATCGAACAGCGCACCGAACATCCCGAGCTTCGCACCGCGGCCATCCTCACCCAAGCACGCTCGATGATCCGGCGACGCGACCTCGATGCCTTCCAGTCCTGGGCCCAGAACCTCAGCACCCGTCACACGCCCGAGATCCGCACCGCCGTCGCCAATGCCGTCGAACCCGCCGCCGCCAGCCTCACGTCCGCCGAGCGCGCTCGGTTCTTCCTCTGTCTCGGCTCCCTCTTCCAGGAAGGCAATGCCGCCGAAGCGGAACACGCCGCCGCCTGCTACAAGAAGGCCGCCGAAGAGGATCCCGCAGGACTCCTTCCCGCCTTGCTTTCCGCCACGCTCGACCTCGCACGACGTGACCCCGGGTGCATCCAAGCCCTGCTCGTGGCCTTCGCCTTGGCGGGTAAACTCGGGCAGGCCAGCGCTCTGCCCCCCGACGTGATCCGCCTCCTGGCACGCCTCCCCATCGAGTCCCTGGCCGAAGCCCGCGATCTCCTCGAACCCCTGGCAGCCGATCCCGCCGCACCCCACCTGAGGCTCGCTGTCGCACGTTGCGACCGGCGGCTCCATCGCCATGCCCAGGCCGTCGAGAGCTACCGCCAACTCGCCCAGTCCCGCACCACAGCATGCCAACAGATGGCCGCCGATGACCTGCGCGACTGGCTCGACACCGAACCGGAGCGCCTCGAAGTCCTCATCGCCCTGGCCGATGCCCTGCTCGCCCTGGGACAAATCCCCAAGGCGCGCGACATCATGCTCGATTGGGTCGTGCGGCATCCCACCCAGGCCGAGCCTTGCCTCTCACGACTCGAGTCTCTCCAGTCCCACACCACCTCCACCTGGGAAGACCGCTTCGCCTGGGCCGAGGCCCTGCGCCACACAGGACGCGCCAGCGACGCCATCCCCGTCTACACCAGCGCCCTGGCCACACCCGACGTCCCGTGGCCCAAGGCCGCCGCCGCTCTCGAGACTCTCGCCACTTCCCTGCCCGGCAACCCCGAAGTCGCCTGCCTCTGGCTCCAAGCCAGCGCCCGCGTCGCAACCCCCGATCGCCTGCCCGATCTGATCGATCAGGCCGGCTCCCTGATCGCCATCCCAGGGCTCTCCTCCAGCCTGCTCCTCCAACTGCTCGCCGATTGCGCCTTCATCGAGTCCCGCGCCACCGATCGCGAGAACGTCGCCCTCCCGGCCGCCCTGCGCCAGGCGGAAATCCAAACACGACTCGGCGATCCCGCTTCCGCCGCCCGCACCCTGTGCCGCACCCTCGAACGCTGGCCCAAGGCCGCACCCGCCATCGCCGCCTTTTGCGTGCAACTCGCACCAACCACGACCGCCGCGGCCGCCCTCTCCGAACCGCTCGCCCGAGCCCGGTTTGCCCAGGGGGATTGGGAGAGCGGCGTCACCGCCTTGCGGGAATGGGTGCGATCCGACCCCGCCTGCCGCCATCAAGCCGACGCTCTGGCAGCCGCCGCGGCCGCCAACGCCCCGCCCCAGCCGCGCGAATCCCTCGACCAGTTCCGGCTCGCCCTCGCCCTCGAAGCCGGCCAGTGGGAGGACGCCACACCGCGCGCCGCCACCTTGCTCCGTCAGCACGGCGAGCAGGGCGCCCGAACGCTGATCGCCCTCTGCCGCGAATACCAGGTGCTTGAACGCGGGTCTCCAGCCCTCATCTACCTCTGGTGCGACGCCTGCGACCGCCTCGGAGACGTCGAAGGCAGCCTCGACGGCTTGCGCGCCATCGCCCAACAGGACCTCGCGGCTCACGCCACCACCCTCCGCGCACGCGCCCTCGACCACGCCCGCGCCGGCCGCTCAACCCAGGCGGTCACCACCTTCCTCGGCGACCTCGCCGCCCAGGCCGCAGATTGGCCCGCCGCCGCCGCCGCCTACGCACAAGCGGTCGAGATGCCCAATGCCAACCTGTCCCGCTTGCGCGAGGCGTTGATCGCCATCCTCTCCCATCAACCCGCCAACCCCGACGCGCTCTGCGCCCTCGCCCGATGCGATTGGAAAAACTCCCAGCCCGCCCTCGCCGCCCGCTGGTACCAGCAGGCCGCCGCCTCACCCCATCCGCCTCCGCTCCCCCGCCTCCGCGAACTCTGCCACGACTTTCCGGATTGCGCCGTCGCCTGGTTCGTGTGCGGTGAAACAGCCTTCCAGGCCGAAGACTTCACCCTGGCGTCCGAATGCCTCGCCCTCGCCCTCGACCGCCCCGGACTCGAACCGCCCGAAATCCTCGCCGCCCGGAAGCGCCTCGCCGATTGCCACGCCCGACAGGGACGCTTCGATGACGCGATCGACGCCCTCCGCAGCGCGCTGGATCTCGCGCCGGATGACGATGACGCCGCACGGCGCCTCATCAGCCTCTTCTTCGAAAAGAACAGCGCCCAGATCCGGGCCCTCGAACAACGCCTCGACCAGGAAGGGCACACCGCCGAAATCCTCTTCGAGCTCGGCGAGTTGCGCAGCGCCCGCGGCGAATACACCGAGGCCGTCCAGCAGTTCCGCCGGATCCCGCACGATCACCCCCTCGCCCCACGCGCCCTCGTGGCCCTCGGCAAGTGCCACCTCGCCCTCAACGAATGCCACCTCGCCGTCACTGCCCTCCAAGCCGCTCTCGCTGCCCAACCCGCCGTCGACGATCGCCGCGAGGCGCTCTACCAGCTCGGCATCGCCCATGCCCGATTGCTCGAACATGACCTCGCTGCCACCGCCTTCCAAACCCTTTGCCAGGAATGCCCCGAGTACCGCGACGCCGCCGACCAGCTCCGCCGCTGTCGCCTGCAGCAACACGATGGCCATGCCTTCCACCAGGCCGATGTCCCCTTTGACCTCGTGGCCGCCTGGCGGAAACTCTGCCCGCCCGAACCCCCATCGCCTCCCAACCCCACTCGCCCGACCCGCGAATGAGCCTCCGCATCCAACCCCCCGGCGGGCGTCGGGGCACTCCACGCGGCCGCGCCACCACCGGGCCCGTCCCCGAGACGCTCCTCCAGGAATTGGGCGATCTCCGTGCAACCGTCGCCTCCCTCGGGGAAGAGATCACCGGCCTGCGGACTGAGCAGGCAGACTCCCAACGCCAACTCGCCGAACTCAAAGAGCAAACCACCGCTCAAGCCGCCCGCACCAGCGCCCTCGCCGAAGAACTCCGACGCGGCGCCGCCGCCCTCGCCGTCGTCAACCGGGCGCTGACATCCCTCCTCGAACAGTCGGACCGCCATCAGCAAGCCCTGGCCGCCGCATGGCGTGAACAGCAGGACCAGCTCCACTCCGCTCTCGAGAACCTCGAAGCGCGGACCCGGCAGACCCGCCAGCTCGTCCAGGACCTCGAATCCGCCGACGCCAGCCGCCGACAGCAACTCGAACAACAGCTCCAGCACTTCGGCGATTCGCTCGAAGGCACCGGAACCGCTGTCTCCCGCGGACTCGAGGCGGTCACAAGCCGCGTCTCACGCCTGGAACGGCTCGAACAGGACGCCAAAAACCACCTCGACCCCGCCGTCCATCGCCTCCAACAACAACTCCAGACGCTCACCCAGGCCCTCGCCGGCATCGAGGCCGCCACCGCCAACGTCCTCCGCCAGAATGACCGAGTCGCCGCGGCACAAAAAGCCGCCGAAAGCCGCGTCGCCCACGCCCGGGCCCGGCGCCTCAATAACCTCGGACTCCGCTGCCTCGCCTCGCACGATCCTGACTCGGCAGCCGGTTGCTTCGAAGAAGCCTGTCAACTCGCCCCCGATCACCCCCAGCCCCGCTTCAACCTCGCGCTGGCTTGTTTCCAGCAGGGGGATTACCCCCGCGCCGCCGCAACACTCAACGCCCTTCCGCCTGATATCCATCGCCAACCCGAAACCCAGTTCCTCCACGCACTCATCGAACTGGCCAGCGGCAATCCCGAGGCCGCCCGGCAAAGCCTCGCCCGCATCCGTGGCACCCTGGCTGACGCCCCAGCCCTGCAGTCCGCCGCAGGACTCGCCTCCTTGCTCAGCCACGACACGCCCGGTGCCGTCGCCGCCTTCCACCGGGCCATCCGCACCGCTATGCCCGCCAGCCCGCCTCCCACGCTTCTCGAAGCCCTTGCTCCCCGCGTCCAGCCCCCCGCTAATCCCCAGCAAGGCGCGCCTCCGACCCGATGAAGCACGCAGTCCAGAGGCCCCACCATGACTGAACCCCGGATCTCCATCTACAAGTCCCCAGCCCCCTCGCCCTCCAGCCAGGAAACCGGTTCGCTAGCCGGAGAAGCCGCCCGCCTCGCCGCAACCGCCGATGCCCTGATCCGCAGCCTCGCGGAACGCCTGACTTCGCTCGCCACGCAACTCGATGCCATCCGCCAGCAGGAAAAAGCCCACCTCGACGCTCAGGCCCGCGACTTCAATCAGGTCCACGACTGGATCCTGCATCAGGCCCGCGCCCGCGCCGAAACCACCTCGCCGTTGCAGGCCAACCTCGATCGCCTCCAGGCAATCGCCGCCCACCAAACCCGAGCCCTCACCGAGAGCATCAACAACCTCGACACCGCCTCCGCCCAACTCGAAGCCGCCGCCAGTCAACGCACCGACACCCACCAGACCTATCTCGCCGAAATCGCCCGGAGCCTGCGGCTCGCCAGCGAAGGCGCCCGCGGACTCGGCCACGACTTGACCCGATGGTCCGCTCAATCCTCCCTCCTGGCCGATGCCCTCGAGCGCACAGCCCGCCCCATGAACGACGCCAGCGCCCGAGAGGAGAACCTGGCAGGCTGTCACGCTCTCCAACTGGGTGATCCAACCACCGCCGCCCGGCACTTCCAAAACGCCCTCCTCCATCAGCCCTCCCCCCAGTGCCTCGATAACCTCGCACTGGCCCATCTCGCCGCCCAACGCCCCGCCGACGCCCTGCGCACCCTCGACGATCCCCGCGCCGCCACGCTCCCTTTCGCCACACTCCAGGCACGACGATCCCGGACCGCCCTCGATTCCGCTGACCCCGCTCGCAGCCTCGAGGAAGCCGAAGCCGGCCTCCGCGCAGACCCCGACAACGCCCCCCTCCTGCGCCTTGCCGCCACCGCTGCGCTGGCCATGGGACGCGCAGCCACCGCGTTGCGGCATCTCCGCCGTCTCTGCGCCCTGTCCCCCAACGGTGGCGCCCCGCTTGCGCCAAACACCGAGCCCGAGGCGCTCTTGGCCCATCGCCTCGTCCGCCTTGCCAAGACCGTTCGCGATGACTGCCGGTAGGGCGCGCTGTCCCGAGCGCGCCGGCCAGTTCAGCGCGCCGGCTTGTCACGCCGAAGCCTTGGCGAAGGCGGATGCGCCGGTTCGGCTCGACGGTGTTGCCCCGACAAGACTGTGCGCGTTGACTGCATTCAGGCCTTTCAGGCCGGCGGTTGCAGGGCCGACTCGCCCGCCGTGGGCTCACCCGGATTCGTCGGGCCGGCGAAGAAACGCTGATAGAGCGCGGACGCGAGTATCGAGATCACGGCCACGCCCAGAAAAGCCCCAATCCGGTAAAGCGCCGACAACCGGACCAGGTCGTGAAAGAAAAGCTTCAGCACCGTCACCCCCAGCAGCGACAGGCCCGCATACCGCACCGCCGGCAACCGCCGCACCACGCCCACCACCAGGAGCATCAACGCAAACAAAGACCAGGCAATCGAATAGGTCATGTCCCGGGCGAAATCCCCCGAGAACTGGAACGTCAACACCGGGCCCTTCGCGAAGTAATCCGCTATCTCGATGTTCACCAGCAGGAATACCAGAATCGTGCCCCCCGTGTACAATGCCGGTGCTCCCCGCCGACGCCAAGCCGTCTCCCGCGGCTCCATCAACAGCCTGCCGCCCAAAAACAGACAACCCGCAACTGCCCCGTACGCGTACAAGTACCAGTTCCATACCGGCACCGCCCCGCGCGCGTGATAGTCGAAAACCGCCGGGTTCAACGCCAGCCGCACAAACGCCACCGCCAGCAGCCCCCAACCCACATACCGCAGCCCGGTATGCGAAAGCCGACGATACAACCACAACAATGCCACTCCCTCGAGCGCCCAGCCCAGCGTGATCCACTCCTTCTCGTATTGTACAGGAACGATCAGCGCGATGAAGAACAGCGCGCTCCCGCCCAGCCAACTCAAAATCGCTGTCCGTGCCCCGGATTCGCCAGGAACCACCCGGACCGCCGCCGCGAGCGCCCCCACCATCAACACCCCAAAGCCCGCAGGTACCAATCCCATCACATCATTCGGGTACGCCGCCCGGATCATCCGATGGACCATCAGGTATACCAGCGGCCCCGCCAACGCCGCCGTCGCCCACGCCGCCACCCCATCCCCCAAAACCCTCCGGCACACAAACGGATATGCCACAAACAAAAGCGTGAAGCCCAACGCCCATGCCAGGGGAACCCCGGCAGCGCTCGCCGAAAACCGCGCGCCATACCACACATACTCGAGTGCCAGCACCCCCCCTAACGCCACGCCCGCCAAGACCCCCATCCGCAGCCATCGTCCCAGCCCCAGCAACAACACCGCCAACAATAACGCTAGCCCGTACACCGCCGAAGGATCCGTCATCGGCAGCCGTGCCACAGTCAAAACCAACACCGTAAAGGGCAGCGCTGCCGACGCCGACGGCAACGCCGCCAGCGATTCCTCCCGGCTCGCCACCCACGGCTGTAGCCCCCCTCCCGCCCGCCGCGCCAGCATCCGCGCCCCCCCGATCACGCCCGCACCATAAAACAACAACGCACAGCCACCCGTGACCGCCAGAATCTCCGGAAGCACCAACGTCTCCGCCGGACCCCGCACAATCCACATCGCCGCCACTCCCATCGTCAGCGCCAGAGCCGCCAGCACCCCCCCCACCGCCCCGGACACGAACGCCAGGCCGATCGCCAGGACATCCAGCGCCAGCACCGCCGGCCAGAAGCCCCACGGGAGATCCATCGCCCGCGCCACCGGCCAGAGCGCCAGACCCAAACCCAGCACCGGAAACCAATGCCCCCACGCCACCGGCACCGTGCCCGGCCGCAGCCACTGCAACACCGCAGGGAATACCGTGTGCAGGAGCGCCAACGCCAAAGTCCCCCCCAACACCCAGTTCAACGTCTCCGGCGCCAGATGCCATGTCGTCCAACTCCCCCAGACCACCGTGGCCACCACGCCCGCAGCCGTTTGGGCCGCGTGCATCCGCGATTGTTGCAGAGCCAACACCAGAAGCGGCAGGTCCGCCGCCAACAACAGGCTGAGAACCCAGCCCGGACGCAAACCGATCCCCTCGAGATCAGCCACCCAGAACAGAGCGAACCCGAACGTCACAAACGGCAGCACCAGAGCCGAACCCCGCAGCCATGGACTCCCCTCCCCGCGCCGTTCCGCAATCCACGCCCCCGCCACAAAGATCAGGTTGAACAGGGCGAGCACGACGAGAATGACCATCGCCTTCTCGATCGCAAAGAACCGCGATACCCACCCCAGCTGCGTGAACACCGTTCCCACCACCCCGAGCATGGCCAGGTGAGACCAGCGCCGCCTCAACGCCACGGCAACCAAACCCGCATCCAGGAGCGCCACGTACCCGAACAAGGCCAGGGCGCGATCCTCGACCGTCGCCAGCAACGGCGGTGTTACGAAACCGCCCACCAATCCCAGGATCGCCACCACCTGCGCGTTCAACCGGACCGACAGCACGAAGGCCGTCACCGTCACGGCTACCATCAGGCCAAAGGTCACGGGCTGGCTCGTGAAATGGTAATACGCCTGGCAGGCGTAGCTCACCGCGTACAGGATCACAATCCCCGTCGCACAAAGCGTCTGCGACGTTGCCTCGTAAGCCCGGCGCTTCAACACCACACCCCCCGCCACCAAACCTAGCCCCGTCCCAAACCCCAGCCCCACGCGGATCGTCGGTGAGATCCAGTTGTTCTCAAAAGAGTACTTGATGAAGAACGCAACCGCCAGAAACAGCGCAAACCCGCCGATCCACGCGAATAGCTTCACCCCCATGAACCGTTCCCATTCGATCCCACCAAACCACCCCGCCGGCTTCCGCTGCGGCGCCTCACCCACAGCCGCGCATGGCGTTTCCGCCACTGCCGGCGTCGGTGTCGGGACCAAAACCCCCGCTCCTGCCGTCTCGCGGGTCTCGCCCAGGGGTGGCGGCGAGGCGGGCAACGGCGCGGGAACCGCCTCGGGCGCCGGCGTTGGCACCGATGCATCCGCAGGAATCCGGTCGCCCTGCGCCGCCGCTTCTGCTTCCAATCGGTCGAGCCGACAGGCCATCGACCGCAGTTCCGCCTCGCTCTGCCGGACACGACCGTGGAGCCGCACCAGGACGCCCACCAGAACAACCGGGGCGATCAACAGCAGTCCGATGATGAGGGCAGGGATCATGGCCATGGGATCAGGCGATTGCTGAACCAGGGTGACTCACGGGCGCACTCTACGCCCCGCCCCAACCGCAGCGCCAATCGATAAACCGCGCGAGCCGATGCATTGCATCAATGACTGTTCCTCGCCGATTCAGGACGGAGCACAGATTACACTCCTCGCCAAGCCCGCTCTGCCCCCCTCCCAATCGGCGATCCGCCCCGAATCTGTGCGGAACTTCCCCTTGCCGATTCAGGACGGAGCACAGATTGCCCTCCTCGCGAAGCCCGCTCTGCCCCCCTCCCAATCGGCGATCCGCCCCGAATCTGTGCGGAAACAACCCCTCGCCGATTCAGGACGGAGCACAGATTGCCCTCCTCGCGAAGCCCG
>Ga0209096_1002643_pt1 | contig 16945 bp, 10 predicted proteins | sample AD_UKC034_MetaG_FD_184407 | JGI IMG/M metagenome (GOLD analysis project Ga0209096, IMG submission 184407) | Active sludge microbial communities of municipal wastewater-treating anaerobic digesters from USA - AD_UKC034_MetaG (SPAdes) (version 2) | ecosystem: Engineered > Bioreactor > Anaerobic >... | reverse complement strand
CTCCGCTCTATGGTCGAAATATCACCTAAAGGTTCATCAGCCAACCGGAGCCGAGGCTTCAGCCGGCCAACTGGAGTCGAGGCTTCAGCCGGCCAGCCGGAGTCGAGGCTTCAGCCGGCCAACCGGAGTCGAGGCTTCAGCCGGCCAACCGGAGTCGAGGCTTCAGCCGGCCAGCCGGAGTCGAGGCTTCAGCCGGCCAGCCGGAGTCGAGGCTTCAGCCGACCAACCGGAGTCGAGGCTTCAGCCGACCAACCGGAGTCGAGGCTTCAGCCGACCAACCGGAGTCGAGGCTTCAGCCGACCAACCGGAGTCGAGGCTTCAGCCGGCCAGCCGGAGTCGAGGCTTCAGCCGGGTCCGGCGCGCGTTCCGGCTAACGCCTCGACTCCAGCCCGTCAGCTCAGCGCCCGCCGTCAGGGCAGGGCGAATCCGTCGTTGGCGATCAGATCCCGGTACCAGAGGGCGCTGTCCTTGAGCAGCCGCTGTTGCGTGGCATAGTCCACCCAAACCATGCCGAAGCGCTGCGAATAGCCGAACGCCCACTCGAAATTATCCATCAACGACCAGGTGAAGTAGCCGTTCAGCGGCACGCCGGCATCCATGGCCCGCCGCACCTCCGCCAGATGGTCGCGAATGTAGTTCAGCCGGCGTTGGTCGGCGCTGCGCCCGGCCGCGTCGGGGCCGTCGGAGTAGCTGGCGCCGTTCTCGGTGATGATCATGCTGGCCGGACGGTAGTCGAAGTGCAGCCGGCAGAGCAGGTTGTAGAACCCCGGCGGGTAGACCTCCCAGCCCATCTCGGTATGCTCGTTGCCCTCAACCGTGATGGCCGGCGGCAGGTTGTTGGGCGCCTCCTCATCGCGCGCGATGGTGCGATTGTAGTAGTTGACGCCCATGAAGTCGGTCGGGACGGCGATCGCGTCCATGTCGCCCGGCTGCACGAAGTCGAACCTCACGCCGTACTCGACGTCCAGGCGCTCGACCACATCAGCCGGATAGCCGCGGTGATAGAGGGGATCCAGGAAAAGCCGGTTGCGGATGCCATCCTCGCGCGCGGCCGCCCGCAGATCGACCTGGCTGGCCGAGGCCGGCACGACTTCATTGGGGTTGAGGGCCAGGCCCACGCGCGCGCCGGGACTGTTGGCGCGCAGCACCGGCACAGCCCAGCCGTGCGACAGCAAAAGGTGATGCACCGTGCGGGCGGTCTTGGCCGCGTCGTTGTGACCCGGCGCATGGACGCCGATCATGTGTCCCAGAAACGCGGTGCAGAACGGCTCGTTGTGCGTGATCCAGTCCTGGACGCGGTCGCCCAACCGCCGGCTGACCACATCGGCATATTCGACGAAAGCCTCGGCCGTGCTGCGCGCCGGCCAGCCGCCGGCATCCTCCAACGCCTGGGGCAGATCCCAGTGATAGAGCGTGGCGAAGGGCCGGATGCCGCGCGCCAGCAGCCCATCCACCAGCCGATCGTAGAAGTCCAGCCCGGCCGGGTTGACCTGGCCGCGGCCGGCCGGCAGGATGCGCGGCCAGGCGATGGAGAAGCGATAGGCGCGCAGGTTCAACGCCGCCATCAGGTCCAGATCGTCCTGCCAGCGGTGATAGTGGTCACAGGCGACATCGCCGTTTTCGCCGTTCAGCACCTTGCCCGGCGTGTGGCTGAAGCGATCCCAGATCGACTCGCCCTTGCCGTCCTGATCCCAAGCGCCTTCGATCTGATACGCCGCGGTCGCCGCGCCCCAGATGAAGTCATGGGGAAAAGTTACTTGCTTGGTCATGGTTGTTGTGTTGCCTCTCTGATAGCTGTCCAGTTGGCCGGGTCTTCGCCGCCCAGCGGCCAGATGGCGATGCCCGCCACGTAGGGATGTTTCTCGGCCAGCAGGGCCAGCCTGCCGGCCAATGTCTCGCCGTCATTATACCAGACGGTGTTGCTGCCGCCATTATAGCTGAACCACATCTCGCCGGAGGCTGGGTCGCGCTGCGGCTGCACGCTGTTCTGCTCCACCAGCTTGAGCGCCTGCCGCCAGTTGAGGCTGCGCCCCCCGCCGCCGGCCCAGTCGTAGCCATAGATCGGCACACCCATCCAGGTCTTCTCCGGCGGGACCACCGTCGCGGCGTAGCTCAACACCTCGTCCACCCAATCCAGCGGCGCGATGGGGCCGGCCTCGCTGGCCGCGTTGTGGAAGTCGTAGGTCATGATCTTGAACATGTCCACGGCCGCGCCCAGTCGCGTCCAATCCTGCGCGGCCGCGCCGCTCCACGCGCCGGCGTCGTTGGTCTTGGCATGCACCGCGATGGAGAGCAGCTTGTCCTCGGCGTGCAGCGCGGCCGCCAGCTCCTCGATGAACAGGCTGAAGGCGTCGCGGTCGGCCGGATTCAGGCTCTCATAGTCGATGTCGATGCCGTCGTAGCCGTTGTCGCGCACCAGCGCCAGGATAGCGTCGATATACTGGGCGCGGCGAGCTGGATCGTTGACCACCAAGCTGACCCGCTGCGGGTCGAAGCCGCCGTTGACGATGGAGGGCACAACGCGCAGCCCCGCGTCGCGCGCCACCTGCACCGCCTGCGACGCCATGGCCCCGCCGCCGATGCTGCCATCCGCGCCCAGGGTGTACCAGAAGAAGTTGACCTCGTCCAGCACATCGGCGTTCTGTTGCATGGTCTGCTGCTCCAGAAAGCCGGCCAACGGCGCCCAAATCGACACACCAAGCCCGCGCGCCCCCTCCGCCGGTCGAGTAGGCGTCCCCGTCGTATCGAGACCGCTCTGCGTCGCACCAGAAGGCGCGGGCGTCGGGCCATAGCCCGTTGGGCGTCCCCGACAGCAGGCGGCGTTCTCCAGCCGGAAGGCCATGTCAGCGCTGAAGGCGGGCAGATCGACGGTGCAGGGCTGGCCCGCGGCGCATGTGAGAGCGATGGGATCCAGGAATTCGCCTTGCCAGGTGTCGTAGGGGGTGACGGCATAGGTTCCGCCGACCAGGGCGTCGATGGTCACCTGTACGCCGGAGCGAGCTGCGCTGTTGGCGCGTACGCCAGCCATGGGCTGTCCCTCCAGCGCGGCGTCCTGCACCCAGAACAGCCCGCCCGCCTCGCCGGCCACGCCCCAGCCACGCACAGCCGGATCGCTGCTGCTGATCTGCACCGGCTGCGGGTTCCAGTGCGCCAGCGGGATGTCGGCCACGAATTGGGCCAGCCGGCCCAGGTCGGCCTTCATCTCCGGCGTGAGCCGGCCCCAACTGCCGCCGCTGTTCCATTCGGCCGGCGTCATGGCCGCGCCCGCGCCCAGCGCGGCCCAGATCGCGTTGTGAAACAGCTCCGGGTACTGCGCATTGTCGGTGACGCCGAACTCGCCGACCCAGTTTGGCTTCTCGGCGGCGTTCCACATCTCAGCGGTCCAATCGGCGATCACTGCGGCTGCGGCCACCGCGCCATCGCCGAACTCATAGAGGTGCACCTGCGACACGTCCATGGCCTGCCAGCCGGCTATCCAGTCAACGTCGCCCGACTTGCTGGCCGTGGTGGGGTGGCGGTAGGGGTCATTGTCCACGAAAAAGGCGTTAACTTTGGCGTGCCACGGATCGGTCTCTTGGTAGGCGTTGGTGCCGTTGATCTCCGACACAGTCTGCCACAGGCCGATGGCTGGGCTGTAGCCCCAGCGCGCGATCAGGTAACGGTAGAGATTCTCCTGCCAGGCCCAGGCCTCGTCGCCGCTGAAGAAGCTGGCGATGTCGCCCAGCCGCCGGAAGCCGTTGGAGGCCGCCCAGCGGCCATCGGCCCAGCTATGGGTGTTGTCGCGCAGTTGCGGGTGGTCCCAGATGGTGAAGACCAGGTGAACGCCGCGCTGTTCGGCGCTGCGCACAATGGTGTCGATGACCTTGAGGTTCTGCACGGCGTAGTCGTCGTAGCTGCTGTTGATTGGCGACATGGCGTAGAAGGGCCACCAGACGACGTAGTTCTCGCCTGCTGCCTGCATGTCCTCAAACAGCCCCACGCCGCGCTCCAGGTTGAAGCCGTCGATCAGGATGTTCAGCGCATCGGCGTGGCCCACGCCGTAGAAGGGCGTTCCATCGTGGTAGACCAGGTAGCGCGGGCTGTAGGTTGGATCGACCCAACTGCCCACTTGCAGCCAGCCGTGCTGGTCCGAGGCTGTGACCTGGAACGCGCCCGCGGCCGGCTGGCTGGCGCCGTTGGCGTCCTGCACCGTCACCTGGTAGCGCCATTCGCCGGCCTGCGAGGGGGTAAAGCGCAGCCGCCACTCAGCCTCGCCGTCCCAGAAGCCTGGCACGCGCCATTCGCTGCCGTCAGGCGCGGTGAACAGGCCATCCAGGGCGATCTGGCGCGCGTCGTAGGGGTTGGCGTATTGCGCCTGCACGTCGACGACCATCTCCAGCGCCCCGTAGCGCGGCAGGTCGGCGCGGTCTTGCGCTACGGAGCGGATGGCTGGCGGCGGGCCGGCCGGTGCAGCAGGGACAGTAGCAGGCATCCCGGCCAGAGCAACGGTAGAGACAGGAGCAGGCGCTGGGGGCTGCGGCTGGCCGCGGCTACACGCGGCAGCCAGCCCTGTCACAACGAGCAAGAGCACAAGGATCAAAAGCGGTCGGTTGTCACGTTTCACGTTTCGCACCATCGTGGTGAAGTTGTTGAGGCGCCTGACGCCTGACGCCTGACCCGATCGAACCATTACGGGCAACTCATCAGACAAGCGTCGGACGTCTCGTTATCTGCGAACGATTGATCCCATGATACCCCGGTTTGGGTTTTGCGCCAGTTCAGTCGCAGGCAAGTTGAGGTTCTTGGCCCCTTGATACCGTGGATCGCTTGGCCATGGGTCAACAGGAGGCCCATATCATGCAGTCTTGGCGAAAAGTATCCTGTACATCGCGTAATTCCGTTAGGGTAGCTGCCCTAAAATCACAAACGATCATGATAAATCACAAAGTCTCATGAAATCTGAGGCGGTCTTGTGGTACAATGGGTGTGTCCGCGAGGAGTTCGCTGATGGAAGATTGAAGGAGGCGCCAGCATGAGATCTAAACCCATTGTAGGCGCCGCCGGGATCTTGATCCTGGCGAGTCTGCTGATCGCCCTGGTTGCTGTGGGCGTCCCTGTGGCAGAAGGCCGCGAGGCCAGACAAGTGCTGCAAACGGCCCTGGCGCAAATCGAGACGCCGGAGCCGGGTCAAATCGTCCATCTGTCGTATACTTTGTATCATCGAGGACCACCGGCCGGTCTGGAACCGGGCGATCTTTATCACCTGCCATATGAAGAAATCTGGCCAGCCCGCCAGATTGAAGACACCTGGCTTGAGATCGACGCGCAGGGAGAAACAGTGCGCTGGCGTACCCAGTTGCGCAGTGAAGCTGGTGAGCTGCTGCAAGATCTGATGTTCGACCACGGCGTCGAGACCGATTACTCTCCGCAGGAGGACAAGGCCTATAGATACGCCATGCAGGCCAGCCCTTTTCGAGACGAACGGGTGGCGCTCATCGAAGACTTTCTGGAGCAAGAGGGTCTGTCTCGCCGGCAGGCACTTGCCCCGGATGGACGCTCGGTGATAAGCGTCTACACCAAGGCGATCGATCTCGACGGAGCGACGTGGGTTTCTCAAGGCATCGAAGCGGCCCTCTTGAGCTTTTCCCGACCTTTTGTGGCCGATCTACAACCAAGGTCACAAGCGACGCGGCTCGATTTCGATCCTGCTAGTTTCGCGCCCATCGGCGAAGCCCGGGTTGTGTGGGATCGAGCTGGCGCCGAACACGTCGTTTCTTATCGCACCCTCTCTGAGCCAGACTTCGTGTCCGACAGGGCCGCGCAGGCAGATACGGTGTTCCGCCAGGAAATACCTGAGCATGCCTTTCAAGACTCGTTCTCTGCGCCGCCTGGAACACGGTACCTTACCGCCTTGGACCAGATCGTACGGCACGTAGATCATCCCCTCTACGTCCTTGACGACTCGACAGCCCCACTGCAATTAGTGGCGGCGAGCTTGACCATCCCCGATTCCTCCCATCCAGGGCCAGGCTTTTTGCAGGACATCGAGTTCGCGGCCGCTCTTGGCGTAGGTGTCCAGACGATCTACGTCAGCGAGGATGACACGGCCAGGTTGACAGTGGTCCAGGGTCCCCTCGGCCCAATGCGCGACACCCTCCGTCAAACCAGGCCAACCTGGACCCAGGCTGAGCGGATTCAGATTGGGCTGGGCGATAATCAAGTTGTTGCCTGGGAGTTGATTGGGTTGGATCCCGATCAGGTGCGCTATGTCATCGAGGCTGGTGACACGATTCTTCATCTGAACGGCCAGGGGATGGCAGCGGAGCAAATCCAGAAACTGTTGCAGAACTTCGCGCTAGCCAGGTAGCGCCACGAGACACGCTTCAGTCATGCTAGAAAGCGATGTAAGATTATGAGAATCTCCAGGATTGCCCAGCCAGTAGCAATCTTGGTTGTAGTTGGATTGGCATTTGCCGCTACTATTGGTGTTGCCCTCGCAGCTTCTGGCTCTTGGTACAAGAACGGGTCCAGTATGTCAGGATCCCACTCGACCAACTGGATCTCTCCCCACGATCGCGAAATGTGGAGTTCCTCAAATGCTCAGACACCACGAGGAGTGATCGAACAAATCTTTGCTGACGCCCGTCTAGAGGACCGCTGTGCCAATTCGAACGGGACTTGGCAAGCTTGGTCCCAATACGGTTACGGCAGCAGTTCTGCATCTTGGGCATACAGCTCAGGGACTGCCTATGCCCGAGGGACCTATCAGAATTGTCAATATGGCCATCAGCATAGTAACCGCTCTTTGCACCACTTCTACGATTCTGGTTTCGGGCTGAACGAGTACTACTGGCTCTGTTCAGATACGTGTTGATTGGTAAAACAGGTTCCCCAAGCGAACTCGTTCTTGGACAGAGCCCGGGACGAGATTGATTTGCGAGGTTCACCTGTTGCGTCTTGAGTCGGGGGGGGCTTTGTACCTCGTAGGGCGTAACTGCTGCCAAGTTGGAGGGCCGGCCAGAGACCGATAGCCGGCAAGTTGGGCCAGTTCAGAATAGATAAGAAGGTTCGACTCAGGACTGCCAGTCCTCGGAAGGACTGGCAGTCCTGAGTCGAACCTTCTTGACGCGACCCGGCGCTTGGCATACAATGAATGCAGTGAAGCCATCGTGCCCCGTGAACTGCCAGGGCGGCGCAGTCGTGCAAGTGGTAGCGGAGTTGGATCAAGGCTCAGCGCAGGACCACGCGACAGGGAAGGCTATGATGACGCAATTCGTGTATTGGCATGCCCCCCTTTGGCAAGTGCTGGTGGTTGCGGCGACCGGCCTGCTTTTGCTGGCCTGGTTGCTGGTTCTCGCGGTTCGCCGCCCCAAGCTTTCCGCGGCGCTGGCAGCCGTCGATCCGGCGCTGGCCAGCCAACCGGCCATCTATTTCGATCGCGCGGGCGGGTTCGTTGCGCTCAACGCCGGGGCAGAGGCGCTGCTGCATGAATGGAGGCAGTCCAACGGGGACGCGCTGAGCGCGCTGGCCGATGCGTTGTGGGAGGCTGAGGTCGAGGCCCGCGCCAGCCAACTGGACACGATCCTACCGGACAAGACCGTGGTGATCGTTCCGGTGTTTCGGCAGCCGGACGAGGTCAGCGGCGTGGTAGCCATGGTCATGCCGCGGCCTGCGTTGGCCACGATCACCCCGGCGCCCGCTGCCCTCGCCATGCAGACCAGCGAGGCTGAGTCCTGGCTAGCGCTGGGGCCGGCGCTGCGCATGCACCGCACGCGCGCGGAAATCCAGGTGAAGCGCAGCGAGCCGTCGCAACCAGGCGAGGAAGCGGCTTGGCAGGAGAGCACGTTGACCAATACCGAGCAGCGCTTGCTGCGCGCTCTGCTGCAGCACCCAGATGAGGCGCAGCCAGCCAAAGCGCTCTTCCAGTGGGTTTGGCCCGGGGAGGATGTGGACGAGCTCGGGCTGCGCCCGGACCAAAGGGATCGGTTGCGCCGATTAGTCTTCAATGTGCGCCAGAAGATCGAGCTGGACCCGCGCGCACCGCGCCTCCTCCGCACCATGCATGGCCTGGGCTATGCGCTGCATGTGGATCAAAAGGACGCCGCTCCATGAAACGCCGTTGGCTTGGGGCACTCTCAAGATTGGCCTTGCCTGCAACGCTGCTGTGGACGCTGGCCGCGCTGCTGTGGTTCGTGGCGCAGGTGGATGATGTGGGTGGCCGGCCGCTGACTGTGCTGTGGAGCGCCGACCCCGGCATGTACGATCCACAGCACACGTCGAACGCCGTGGCGGCCGATGTCTTTCGGCACGTCTGCGAGCCGCTGTTCTACGAGGATGGGCAAGGCATCGTGCGCGGGTTGCTGGCGCAGGACGAGTGGCGGGTCAGCGAGGATGGTCGTGGGGTGACGGTGATGTTGCGCCCGGGCATCACCTTCCACAATGGCGCGCCGCTGGACGCAGCCGCCGTGCAACGCAGCTTCGAGCGCCTGCAACGGCTGGGAGCTTCGCCGCTACTGAGCGATTTGCGCCAGGTGCAGGTGGAGGCGCAGCCAGACGGCATGAGCGTTCAGTTCATCTTGCCGGAGGCAGACTACGAGTTCGTGCGCTTTGTGCTGAGCAACCCGTATGCGGCCATCGTGTCGCCCCAGGCGGCCGACGAAGAAGCGACGGGCTTCGTCGCCTGCACCGGGCCTTATCAGTTCCGGCGCGAGCTTTATCGCCCGAACAAGGCGTTGGCGCTCTCGCGCAACCGCGCCTATCGCTGGCCGCCGGCTCTCTTCGCCAATCGAAGCGCACCGCACATTCCCGAGCTGCGCTTTGTCTTCGAGGCTGAGCGCGCCGACCGGCTGGCAACCTTGATGGCGGGTGAAGGCTGCGTGCTCAGCCTAAGCCAGGAAGACCTGGATCGGGCGGCTACCGTGCCTCAGATGCGTCTTTACACGGCCAGCGGCGGGGTAACTTACCTGGGCTTCAATTTTCAGAAAGCGCGCTGGCAAGACCTGCAAGCGCGGCAGGCGGTCGCCATGGCTTTGGACAAGATGGCGCTGGCCGCCACCGGTCCCTTTGCTGTGCTTGACACTCCCCTGGCTCCGAATGCGGCGGGCTACGATCCAGCCGTGGCCAGCGCTGGCTATGCCTTCGATCCTGAGCAGAGCCGCCGCCTGCTCAGTCAGGCCGACCTTGACCAGCGCCAGGCAATCACGCTGCTGATCCCAGAGAGCACAACGTACCGCACCCTGGCCGCGCTGGTTCAGCAGCAGTTAGAGGCAGTGGGCTTGGGACCGGTCCAGGTGCGGGAGACGCCCCGTTCCCGCCTGCTGGCCGAGCGTCAGGAATTCGACCTGCTGCTCTTCGACTATGCATGGGCCGACTACGCTGCGCTGAGCATTTTTCTGGGGCCGGGGCCGCGCAATTTGTTGAACTATGCCCAAGGGGACATCGCCGGCTGGATCCGCCAGGCGCGCGCGACCGCCGATCCAACGCTGCGCCAGCAACTGGTCAACCAGGCGCAACGCGCCGTGCTGGAGCAAGCGATTTGGCAGCCGCTGCTAACCCGGCGCATCATCTTTGCGGTGAACGGCGCGTGCGTACGCGGCGAGCAGCAGTCGCCCTATGGCGAGCTGCTCTTCCACGATGCAGACACGCGCGTGCGGCGTTAGCATGGTGTGTCGATATTTAGTAGTTGGAGCAGCAGCTACTACGAGGCATTGGGCAACGCTGTCGGGGTATCCGCCTGAGATCACAAACAATCACAAATTCCCGGTGGATTTCGTGGTATGGTGAAAGTGCATCGAGGCGCTCGGTGTACCGGCCAACCATCACAAGGCAGGCTATGTAAGCCATCTCATCAGCTACTGGAGGTTTCCCTATGAATTAGCAACCGATCATGACGGTCGTGTTAGCTTTCATGCTCACACTCCTAAATGGAGGGGAAAAACCAGCAAAGCGCTCCTTACCACCGCACAACGAAAACTCGTAGGTCACGTTTCCAACGTGACTCCCGTTCTCGCCGATCACACTACACACCGTGACATCCGCTCCGTTTTCCGCCAAACGCTTCCCGCGCTACAATCCACGTACACACCGGACGCGGTGCGAACACAACACGAGGCGCACAATGTCAACGAACGAACAATTCCAGGTCGGCGATCACGTCACCTGGAACTCAGAGGCCGGCTGGGTCAGCGGCCGGATCATCAAGGTTCACACGGAAAACGTTGTCTACAAGGGCTACACCCATCACGCCAGCGCAGACGTCCCGCAATACGAGATCAAGAGCGACAAGACCACCCACATTGCGCTGCACAAAGGTTCGGCGCTGACCAAGCTCAGCGACTGAGCCATCAGGCTCAGTGGATCACAAACAGCGTCGCCGACTGCCCCGGCAGCGTGACCGCGCCGTCAGCCGGCCACGGCTGTACACCCAGATTCTCGGCGTTGTGCTCCGCGTCCAGCAGCCACACCTCGGCCTCGGTTGGCGTCACGCCGGCGACCTCCAGCGTCACTGTCTGCGGGTCGTCGTTCAGGTTGACCGCCATCACCGTCAGCGCGCCATCTTCACGCTGCGCGGCGTACACCGTCACACCCGGTACACCGGACGCCGCGTAGACCTGCTGATCGCCGAAGTGCTTATACATCTGGAAGGTGTAGAGCGTCGGACGAATGGTGAAGCCGCTGATCAGCCCCAGCCCGCCGCCGCGCTGTGAGATATTCCACAGATTGACCAGGAACAGGTCCTCAGTGATCAGCCGGCCCAGCACGTCGGCATACCAGATCGCGTTGAAGAAGGAATCGGGACTGGCCGGCTGGCCAAAGACGCTGGTGGGCGACGAGTTGATCTCGGTGATGGCGATGGGCAGCTCGCGGCCGGTCTGTTCCCGGATCAACTGGCGCAGATAGGCGATCTCGTCGTCCCAGACCTCGGTGTTGGCCCGCAACTGGTCGAAGGTCACCGGATCGCCCCTGACCTCGTACATGGGATAGCGATGCACGGTCACCACGTCCACCAGATCGCCGTTGGCCTGGAGGAATTCGGTCATCCAGTCGCGGCCGGCCGAGTCTTTGGGCGTGGTGTCCAGATCGCTGTTCCACTGGTGCAGCTCCGGCCCCAGCAGCTTGATGCTGGGATCGACCGCCTTCATGGCCTCGGCGATGGCGCGCCACTCGCGGTTGAAGCGCTCGGTGTCGTAGGGCTCGCCGTGCTGCTCCTCGTACAGCGTCGGCTCGTTGCCGATGCTCCAGTACTCGATGCCATAGTCCTGCTCGATGTTGGCATAGCGCACCATCTCGGCTGCGACCTCCGGCTGGCCGCCGAACAGCCGCACGCTGACGGTGGGCAGCGCGCCCAACTGGGTGTAGAACCAGACGAACTGGTCGAGCTGGAAGGGTTGCATGGCTACCGTGTCGGTCCAGTCCCCGCCGGGCCAGCGCAGCGCAGTAAAGCGGGAATCGAGGACATCCGGCATCATCTCCATGGGCACCGCCAGCATCGGCCCGTAGTTGGTTCCGTAGACATAGGGGCTGATGGGGCCGAGGTCAATCGCCGGATCGACCACCAGCGTCCCGGGCGCGGGAGGAGCGGTCGTGGCGGTTGGTTCAGCGGTGGGCTCGGCCGTGGCCAGCGCGGGAGTCTCCTGCAGCAGCGGCGCGGCCGGCGGAGTGCAGGCGGCAAGCGCCAGTACTGCGATGATCAACAACGCGCTAATGCGTTTCATGGCATACTCCATTTTTGCCAACTACAAGCGCCCTATCCTGGCATGCTGAGCGGGTCAATCAACCATCGAGGATGCATGCGACCAACGGAACGACGCGGGTTGAGTAGCGGGTTGAGGTGCGCTGACTCGCATGAGGAAGGCGGATTCCAGCGTATCGAAACCCCGGAAGGTCTCGATACGCCGCAGACGGCTACTCGACCAACGGGCGAGGGTCTCGATACGCCGCAGACGGCTACTCGACCAGCGGGCGAGGGTCTCGATACGCCGCAGCCGGCTACTCGACCAACGGGCGAGGGTCTCGATACGCCGCAGCCGGCTACTCGACCAACGGGCGAGGGTCTCGATACGCCGCAGCCGGCTACTCGACCAACGGATGGAAGTTGACACCCAGCGCCTCCAGCCGCGCCGCGTGACCGGCCAGGCGGACGCGGTACTCCTTCCACGATCTGCCCGCGGCCGGCGACCAGCCGATCTCGGCGATGCCCAGCAGACGGGGGAAGACCAGGTACTCCAGCTCCTCCAGCGTACGCACGGTCTCCGTCCAGAGCGGCGCCTCGACGCCCAGAATTGCGCTTTCCGCGATGCCGGGCTGGACAGCGGCGGGATCCCAACTGTAGGCCTTTTCGACGCTGACGTTGCCGGCCCAGTTCAGGCCCAGCGCGGTCGTGTCGTCGTATTTCATGTCCAGATAGCTGTGAGCGGCCGGCGACATGATCACCTGCGCGCCCTGGCTGGCCGCGTGGGCGGCCATCTCATCGTGCCAATGCTGCACCGCCGAGCCGGGGGCCAGCTCGATGCGCGCGGCCTCTTCCCAGGCCAGCATCTGTTTGCCGTGGGCCTGGACAATCTGCTGCACCCGGGTCATGAAGCGCACATAGTCGGCCTCGGGCGTGCTGAGCGCTTCGTCGCCGCCGACGTGGATGAATGGCCCCGGTGTCAGCGCGGCCACCTCGCGGATCACGTCGTCCACGAACTGGTAGGTGATCTCCTTGTCGATGCAGAGCGAGCTGAAGCCCACCCCGATGTCGGTGTACAGGTCGGGGGCTGTCCCGTCGCAGTTCAGCTCCGGATATGAGGCCAGCGCGGCGTTGGTGTGGCCCGGCAGGTCGATCTCCGGCACGACATCGATGTAGCGGCTGGCCGCGTAGGCCACCAGCCCGGCGTACTCAGCCTGGGTGAAATAGCCGCCCGGGTCGCCGTCCACGGCCATGCTGCCGCCCACCTCCGCCAGCCGCGGCCACGATTCGATCATCAGACGCCAGCCCTGGTCGTCGGTCAGGTGCAGGTGCAGCCGGTTCAGCTTGTAGAGCGCCATCAGATCGATCAGGCGCTTGACATCTTCCACCCCTCCGGCCGGGAAGTGGCGCGCCACGTCCAGCATCATGCCGCGCCAGCCAAAGCGCGGCGCGTCGCGAATCACGACGGTGGGGATTGTCCAGTCTGCCAGGTTGACATCTTGCGCAGATCTGCCAGCCTGGCCCTCCAACTCAGCCGGCAGAAGCTGGCGCAGGGTCTGCACGCCGTAGAACAGGCCGGCCGGCCGGTTGGCGGCGATGACGACGCCCTCCGGGGTCACGGTGAGCTGGTAGCCCTCGGCGCCCAGGCTGGCATCGGCGCCGCTCAGGGTCAGGGCAATGGCGCCGGCCCGCGGCGCGGCAGCCGTCGTCACGGGCAGCTCCCAGCCGCCGGCCGCGCCCAGCCAGCCGGCCAGATAGCCGCCGATGGCAGCCAGCTCGTCGTTGTTCGCATCGATGGTGATCGTCGTGTTGTCTGTCAGGGTGAACGCGGCGCCGGTTTCAACCGCTGAGACCGGCAGAGGAATGATGGGATTCATGAGAGGTACTTTCATAGCTTCGAAGGGCGGCGGCGGAGGGGCTTGGCAACCTGCTGCCAAAAGGAGGAAGGCCAGCAGCGCTGCTGCGCTGACCGGGAATCGTGGGCGGATCATGGCCCGGTGGAGAGGCCAAAGCCAGCCGGAAAGAGCGGCGCATTGAGGTCGGCGGCCGGGCCCTCAGTCGTCGTCACCCCCGCCGCGCCCGGCAACTGATCGACCGAGGCCGGCCAGGTGTAGGGCAGAACGCCGTCGATGGGGGCATGGCCAAAGAGACCATCGGCCACGCCGGCCCCCTCGCTGCCCGGCAGCCAGGCTACCAGCACGGCATCGGTCAGCGGCAGCAGCTCGACAATGTCCACCGGCCGGCCAGCCAGCACGATCAACACCAGCCGTCGCGAGCTGGCGCGCAGGCGCTGCACCATGGCCAGATCCTCATCGGGCAGCGCCAGGTCGGACGAATCGCCCACCCCCTCGGCGTAGGGACGTTCGGCCACCACCGCGATGCCCACATCGGCAAGAAGCTGGCCCCCTTGGGCGGCGCCAAAGCTATCGAAACGACCGGCCGCATCGTGCACGACGATGGACCCTGGCTTGCTCATCTCCCGGATGCCATCGAGAATGGTCGCGCCGTCGGTGATCTCGCCGACCGCCCCTTGCCACTGCGTCGCCCAGCCGCCGACCTGGATGCCGATATCGTCCGCGGCCACACCGCCGACGAAGATCAACGGGGTATCCTCGATCAGCGGCAGCGTGCGGCCTTCGTTTTTCAGCAGCACCAGCGACTGGCGCACTGCCTGGCGGGCCAACGCGCGGTGCTCCGGCGAGCCGACCACGTCCAGCGGCGCGCCGGGCCGGCTGGGGTCGCCATCGAACAGCCCCAGCTCGGCCTTGACCGTCAGAATACGCCGCACCGCCTCGTCGATGCGCGCCGTCGGCACATCGCCCGCCTCCACGGCCTCCGTCAACGTGTCGATGAACAGCTTGTAGTCGTAGGGGACCATCACCATATCAATGCCGGCGTTGATGGCCGTCGCCACGTCGGAAGGGTAGTCGCCGGGGAGTTGGTCGATGCCCTGCCAGTCGGAGACGACAAAGCCCCCGAAGCCCAGCTCGTCGCGCAGCAGGCCGGTGAGCAACTCGCGGTTGCCGTGCATCTTGACGCCATTGACGCTGCTGAAGGAGGCCATGACGGTGGCCGCGCCGGCGTCGATGGCGGCCTGGTAGGGGGGCAGGTGTACGGCGCGCAGGGTCGCATCGTCGATCTGGGCGTCGCCCTGGTCCAGCAGGTAGTGCACGCCCATGTTCTCCGTGGTCGAGCTGCCGTAGGCCGTGCCGCCGTCGGCCACGAAATGCTTGGGGGTGGCCGCGACCGTGGCCGGAGCGGCGAAGCGCTCGCCGCTGGCCCCCTGCTGCAAGCCCTCGATGTAGGGAACGGCCAGCCGGCTGACCAGGGCTGGATCTTCGCCGAAGCTCTCGTAGGTGCGTCCCCAGCGCACATCCTGCGGCACGGCCACCACCGGCGCGAAATTCCAGCGGATGCCGGCGGCGGCCAGCTCGGCCGCGGTGGCCTGGCCGATCTGACGCATCAACTGCGGGTCGTCGGCCGCGCCCAGGCCGATGTTGTGGGGAAAGACGGTGGCGCCGACCACGGCCGCGTGGCCATGCACGGCATCGACGCCGTAGAGCAGCGGGATGCCCAGACGCGTGGCCAGCGCGGCCTGCTGGTAGCCGTTGACCATGGCCAGCCAGCCGGCCGGGGTGTTGTCGGCCGGCGCGCCCCCTCCGCCGCTGAGCACCGAGCCGATGAAGTAGCGGGTCACGTCGGCCGGCGCGATGCTGTTTTTCTCCACTTGGGTCATCTGGCCGATCTTCTCAGCCAAGGTCATCTCAGCCAGCAGGGTTTCGACCCGAGCGCCGGCCGCCAGCGGTGTGGCAGCGGCAACATCGGTCGCGGCGACAGCGACTGGCGACGGCTGGGCAGGGGTTGGAGTCCCCGCACAGCCGGCCGCCAGCGCCGCCGCCAGCATCAGGAGGAGAACTGGGGTCTGAAAAACACGTTTCATGGGGCTGTTTTCCCAGCCATCAACGCCTGGGTTGAGGAGATCAGCTTCGGTCGCAGCGCGCGCGCCTCCAGACCGGCCGCCTGCATGCCCACCAACACCGCGCCGACCACCGGGGGCACGGTCAACTTGACGAAGCGCGCGCCGGGCGCCAGGGCATGTACCGCAGCCTGCATGGGATCCAGCAACAGCCGGCCGCCGTTGTACATGCTGCCCACCAGCACCACATCGAAAACCTGGTCTTCCAACTGAAGCTGACGGATCACGCCGTTGGCCAGGCTGGCCAGTCCCAGGGCGGCCCAGCGCACCACCTCCAGCGCCACGGCGTCTCCAGCCTCGGCGGTCTGAAAGACCAGCGGGGCGGCTGCGGCGCCGATGTCATACCAGCCCTGGCTCAGCCCCTCCAGCAGGTCGGCGTCGGACGATGCGCCCACCAGCCGGCTGAAGGCGGCTGACAGCGCGGTGGCCGGGCCGCGCTGCGTCCAGGCTTTGGCCACGGCCACAACGGCCTCCTGCACCAGCTCGCCGGAGCCGGCATACTCGCCGAACATGCCGCCGTTGCCGGTGACGCGGCCGATGCGGTGCTGGGCATTCCAGCCCCAGCAGTTGTTGCTGGTGCCGGCGATGACCGCCACCCCCCAGCCGGCCTCGGCGCCGGCCACCAGGCCGATGATGGTGTCGTTGACCACCTCCAGCGGCGCGGTCAGGCCCAAGGTTGCGATGGCCTCCAGCGTGGGCGGCAGCTCCGAGGGCCAGTCGTAGCCGGCCACGCCGAAGCCCGCGCCGGCGATCTGCTGGCGGGCGATGCCGGCCTCGACCAAGGCCCGATCGGTGACCGCCTGCAGGGCGGCTGCCAGGCCATGGTAGCCGACGATTTCATGGTTGCCTGGCCCGCTCTGGCCAAAGCCCACGGTGCGGCCCCTTTCATCCGCAATCAGGGCATGGCTCTTGGTCGCGCCGATGTCAATGCCGAGGTAGTAGTTCATAGGGTGGTTTGGTGAGGCTTTGAGTCGTGTGGGGTATGGGCGTAACCCGGAATGGTGGGAGGAGTGTTTGAGTCGTGTGGGGTGTGGGCGTAACCCGTAATGCGTAACTCGTAACTCGGAATGGTGGGAGGAGTGTTTGAGTCGTGTGGGGTGTGGGCGTGATGCGTAATGCGTAACTCGTAACTCGGAATGGTGGGAGGAGTGTTTGAGTCGTGTGGGGTGTGGGCGTGATGCGTAATGCGTAACCCTTTGTGTCTATAATAGGTGAAACAGCTTACTCGACGAATTTAGTGTACAATACACCGAACACCGAAGGAGTCAAGAAGATGTCACACAAGCAATCGGTCAAGGTTAACAACAACGGATCATTGA
>Ga0209096_1002619_pt1 | contig 17029 bp, 10 predicted proteins | sample AD_UKC034_MetaG_FD_184407 | JGI IMG/M metagenome (GOLD analysis project Ga0209096, IMG submission 184407) | Active sludge microbial communities of municipal wastewater-treating anaerobic digesters from USA - AD_UKC034_MetaG (SPAdes) (version 2) | ecosystem: Engineered > Bioreactor > Anaerobic >... | reverse complement strand
CGCCAACTTGTACCAGGTCACGTCGGCCTAAATCGGTCTTCACTCACTGCTCAAGCCGGTTCCGTGAACCGGCGGCGTTGTGGGCGCACACCCGGCAGATCGCGGATCCGCCGGGAGCAGGTAGACTGAAGAGTTATTTACGCCAACGTGTACCAGCGCGGCCGACGCAGGATCACCGGCGCTGGAAAAGCGCCGGTGATCCTGCCCAACGGGTCAGGCCTGTCGTCGTCGGCGGCGCGTGCGAAGCTGCCAGCCCAGCCACACGCCGGCTGCCATGGCACAGGCCAGCAGCGGCGCCGGCTGCGCCGGGCCGACCCCGGCGTCGAAGCCGGTCAGGTCAACGGCCGTGGGGGTCTGAAACGCAAGGCTGACCGGGCCGTGCAGGCTGGTCGCGCCCTGAATATCCACGGCCTCCAGCCAGTACCAGTAGCTCTGGCCGGCGACCACCGCGGCGTCGCGCTGGCTGTAGGCCGCGCCCGCGTTGCTGCCCGGCGCTGCTGAGGGTATGGCGGCCAGCAGGGTGCGTTGGCCGTCGGCGGCCAGCGCGCGGTAGAGGTTGAAACCGGCGTTGTCGATCTCGGAGACCGTCTCCCACGTCACCAGCACGGCCTCTCCCTGCTGTGCAGCGTCGAAGCTGGCCAGGGTGACAGCCAGCGGGTTGTTGGTCACCGTGAAGTTGACGGTCAACGCTTGGCCGGCGACGCCGCGGGCATCGATCTGCGAGAAGGGCTGGGCGCTGAGGGTGTGCGCCCCGACGCCGGGCAGCCACTCCGGCGGCCCGCCGTCGAACTCATAGGTCGCCGTGTTGTCCACCGTGGTCTGGCCGTCGAAGGTGAACTGCACGCTGCCGGTGCGGGCCGGCAGCGTGTTGGCGCGCAGGGCGATGTTGGCCGGCAGGTTCGTCAGGTTCAGGGTGTCGCCATCGGCCAGCGGCTGGATCACCTCGTTGGTGTTGGCGTTGACCACGGAAAAGCTGCTGACCGAGCCGCACTGCAGCGCCCACTGGACGGCCGCATCGTAGAGCGCCCAGCCGTTGGCGGTGAAGGCCGCGCTGGAGCCGTTGAAGAAGCCCACCCGCCGCGCCGGCGCCTTCATGCCCACCATGGTCGCGCCCGCCTCGTAGCCGAAGACCGCGGCGCGGGTCGGATAGCCGTTCAGCGTCGCTGCCACGACGGCGTTGGCCGACGGGGTCCCCCAGAAGTAGAGCTGCGGCGAGCTGGTGGTAGTCGCCAGGCCAGCCGGCAGGCCGGCCGCCAGCGGGTGGCCGGCATCGACGATGTTGAGCTGCGTCTGGCTGGCCAGGTCGCCGTAGTGCGTGCCGCTGGTCGTTCCCGTCATCATCATGTCGTCGAACAGGGACGGCTCCCAGTTGATCACCGGGATCATCACATCGCGGAACTTGGTGTTGACGTTGCCCGAATTGACCGAGTCGGAGATGATCACCAGGTCCTTGCCCAGCGCCTCCTGCGCGGTGGCCTGGCTCTCGCTGCGCACGGTCACCGCGTAGCCGGCCGTGGTCAGGCGATTCACCAGCGCCTGATCGGCGGAGGTAGCCGGGTTGGTGACGCTGACGAAAAGCACCGACTGCATGCCGCAGGCTTCAGCGCGGCGCACCTGAACCAGCTCGATGCCGTCGCCTGTGCCCAGGTTGCGGCTGTACTGCTTGTCGGTGGGGTTGTTCCAGTGCTCGTGGACGCCCTGGCTGGCCAGCCGCGTGCCGTCCCGCTCCGGGTCGTAGAAGGTTCCCGAGGGCGGATTGTTGGCCAGCGCCATCTCGTGGAGATAGTCCTGCACCCCCTCGTTGGCCAGCGCCAGATCGGGCCACTGCTGGCTCAGGAAGTCGAAGCTCACCGAGTCGATGGCCACCTGGTCCATGGAGAGGAAGAGGCTGCCCGGCCACTGGCCGTTGAAGGGGGCCATGTTCCACTTGGCGGGCACGCCAGCCCAGCCCCAGCCGCCGTAGATGCCGTCCACCAGGTAGAGCAGCGTCTTGCCGCCCATCTGGGCATGGCCGTTTAGGTCCACCAGCGGCCGGTACTGTCCCATCAACGCCCGGTTGACGTAGGCGTTGGGGTCGGTCTCCAGCGGCAGGCGCAGGTGGAGGTGATAGTAGCCCGAGGTGGGGGGCTTGCGCTCGTTGGAGTTGCCGCCGCTCAGCGAGCCATAGTGGTTTTTGGCGGTGACGGTGATGCCGTTGCGCTCGTGGACCTTGAGGATGGCGAAGTCGATGACATACTTCGCGTTGGCCACCGCCTGCAGGATGTAGTCCTGGCTCTTGCCGTCCGCCTCGCTGGTGCTCCAGTAGAGCGGCACATTGCTGCGGGCCGCGGCCGTGCGTCCCATGCCGCCGCGTGCGTCCATGTAGACCACGTTGGGGAAGGCGCTGTGTACCGGGTTATAGAGCTCGTTGACCCACAGGCCGGTGGAGTCGCCGATGGTGATGTCGGACTGGGCGACCCCCGCCTCGTTGACCAGTTGATCCAGCAGGGCAATCATCAACTGCGGCGACTGGCCGATGTAGGTCCAGCCGGTGGTCGAGCCAGCGCCCAGGCAGGTGATGTTCCAGTTGTAGTTGCCGTCGGCGCAACTGTTGGAGTGAGAGGTGGTCAGGTTGACCTTGATGAAGACCTTCTCGCCCGCCTGGTAGCCCGCGCCGCCGTTGAAGTGCTGGAAGATCGCGTTCCAGGCCTGGGCGGGAGTGCCTGAGTCGGCGTAGCTGGTCAGCGCCGTGGACATCAGCCGGCTGGCCCGCGTCTGGTCGACCAGATTGTACCAGCGCTGGCCGGAAGCCGTGGTGCTCCCGTTCCAGGTAGTCACCAGCGCATCGTGCGTCCAGACGACGCGGCCGGGCGCTGCGCCCTTGGCCACGCCGATGGGCTGGTTGACCGGGTGCGGCGTGTAGGCTTCCGTCTGCGCCACCGCCGGCGTCTGCAGCGTCAACACGCCCCAGCCAATGCCCAGCAGGGCAACGACCACAGCCAGTCCGCCGGTGACGTAGCGCGCCTGGTGGAATTTGCCGCGCGCCTTGCCGAAGGCCAACGACGCCCCGACGATCCCCGCCAGCCAGAGCACGAAGCCTGAGGCCAGCGGCATGGCCACCCGTTGGCAGGGATAAACGGCCCGGCTGGGCTTGGGCGCCACGCGCACCACAAACCAGATCAGCGCGGCCAGGCCGATCAGCGGAAAGAAAACGCGCGTCCAGCCCTCGGGCTGGCGCACGCCGACGATGCGACCTGTCTTGGGACAGGTACGGAACAACCTGGATTTGAGAGCGTCCATGGTGCGCTTCCTTTCTGGCAAGTCGACTCGAACGACAGTGTCGTGAACCCCAAGAAGGCGATAGAGCTGACGGGTCACAAGGTCAAATCACAGAAAACCAAGCGCGGGAATTGAACTTGTCTGCAATCCTCGTCGTAACTCCGTCACTGAATTGTAGCGACGATTGCACCCCAGCGTCAATAGGAAATTAGTACCATTTTCCCTTCGTCTTCACACGCAACTCCAGCGCCGGGCCTTGTTTGTTGCCGCGCGCAAGTTGCGTTACAATGCCCGCCACGCAGGGATCGCGCTCACGATACGACAATTGACCGAGATCCTGGAACTGCAGGATCCTTCCTCGGCCAGTGGTTGGATTGCACGGCTCGTCAGAAAGGAAAGGACCCCGACCAAATCCATGACCATCGACTATCGCGCTGACGCTGTGATCAGCGTCGAGGCTGCCATCGATCTCTACAACCGCTCGACTCTGGGCGAGCGCCGGCCCGTTGATCGCCCAGATGTCTTCGCTGAGATGCTGCGCCATGCCGACATTCTCATCACGGCCTGGGACGGCGACCGGCTGGTGGGCATCTCCCGCACGCTGACCGACTTCAGCTATGCCGCCTACCTGGCCGATCTCGCCGTGGACGCCGGCTACCAGCGCCTGGGCATCGGCAAGCGGCTGGTGGAGGAGACGCGGGCGCGCCTCTGGCCGGAGTGCATGATCGTCCTGCTGGCCGCGCCGCTGGCCAACGACTACTATCCACGCATCGGCTTCGAGCACAACCCGCGCGCCTGGGTGCTGCGGGGCGACCCGACGCCGCGCCGGCCTGGCTGAGGACGCGTGGGGCCGGGCCGCGCGGCCGGACGCCGCCGCCACGCCAAGGCCAGCGCGCAGCGATTATGAACCAAGCGAACCGTTCCATTCGTCTCCTGGACCTGAGCCCCGACGCCTTGCGTGCGCAGGTGGTCGCCTGGGACCAGCCGGCCTATCGCGCCGATCAGCTCTACCAGTGGCTCTACCAGCGCCTGGCTGTGGATCCGGCCGAGATGAGCAATCTGCCGGCCGGCCTGCGCGACCGGCTGGCGCAGGAAGCGCAGATCGAGCTGCTGACGCCGGCCGCCGAAAGCATCTCGCGCGACGGCCATACCACCAAGACCCTCTTTCGCCTTCACGATGGCCAGTTGATCGAGACGGTGCTGATGCGCTACGACCGGCGCAACACCCTCTGCATCAGCAGCCAGGCCGGCTGCGCCATGGGCTGCACCTTCTGCGCCACCGCCCAGATGGGCCTGCAGCGCAACCTGACGCCGGGCGAGATCGTCGCCCAGGTGCTCTACTTCGAGCGCGGGCTGCGGCAGCAGGGGGTCACGGGCCGCGCACCCCGCGTCTCCAACATCGTCGTCATGGGCATGGGGGAGCCGCTGGCCAACTATGCCAACCTGTGGCAGTCGCTGCGCACGCTGGTGGACCCGGCCGGCTTTGGCCTGGGCGCGCGCAAGATCACCGTCAGCACCGTGGGGCTGGTCCCCGCCATCGACCGCTTCGCCGAGGAGGAGCTGCAGATCAACCTGGCGGTCAGCCTGCACGCGCCCAACGACGCGCTGCGGGCCACGCTGGTCCCCATCAATCAGCGCTACCCCATCGCCGAGTTGATCGCGGCCTGCCGGCGCTACGTCGCGCGCACCCACCGCCGCATCAGCTTCGAGTACGCCATGATGGCCGGCATCAACGACAGCCCTGCCCTGGCCGAGGAGCTGGCCGCGCGGCTGCACGGGCTGCTCTGCCACGTCAACCTGATTCCCCTCAACCCGGTGGTGGGTTCACCTTTCCAGCCCTCGCGCCGCGCGGATGTGGACGCGTTCGTGGCCATCCTGGAGGCGGCCGGCATCCCCACCACTCTGCGCGTGCGTCGCGGCATCGACATCGACGCCGGCTGCGGTCAACTGCGCGCCCGCGTTGCCGCGCGAACCACGCCGCCGCCGGCGTAACCCACGCGCGCGAGGTCTCGATACGGCGCAGACGCCTACTCGACCGGCGCGGGTTTACTCCCCTACCTGAATCGTTCCCAACAGCACCGCGTCCCCGGCTGGCTGGCCATTCCCCGCGGCCACTGGCAGCCGCGCACCGTCTACCAGGCCGTACAGCCCCACCTCCAGCCGATACTCGCCTGGCGGCGCGTCGGCGGCCACGGGAATGCGATAGCGGTCGGCGATCACCGCGCCCGGCGCCCAGGTGGTGGTGGGCGCCTGCCCCTCCACCGGCTCGCTGTCCACCTGGCCCCAGATGAAATTGCCGCCCTGCGCGTTCCACACCTCGCCCAGCAGGTGGGTGAAGACCTTGTAGCGCGCCGTGACCGCCTCGTCCGTCTGCCAGTAGAGGGTCAGCTCCAGCGCGTCCCCCGGCTGCACCCGCTTCTGCGCCAGTTCATAGCCCAGCAGGTGGATCGACGGGCCCAGGTGCAGGTCCAGCGGCGTGGCGCTCGGATCCAGCCCGGCCTGGCCGGCCACGCCGGGCTGCACCAGCCGGAAATCGCCCACCGCCAGCGGCTCGCCCCCCTCCACCTGCACCTGAAGGGCATAGCGGCCGGCCGGCAGATCGGGGGTCAGGGGCAGATCGACCTGCCGGCGGCTGGGGCCGGCCGGCTGGGGCGCGGCGGGAAGATCGAACACGCGCCCAACCGGCCCCGTCAGCGTCACCTGCACCGCGCCGGCCGGCGGCTCACGCCAGAAGAGCGCCAGATGCACCTTGTCGCCCACCGGATAGCGGCGCAGCGGCAGCCAGGCCGCGGCCAGCGGGCCGGCGGCGAAGCTTGTCGCCTGATGGGGCGGCGCAAAGCCGGCGCGCAGACTGGCCACGCTTGCCGCCCGCTGCGGCGTGCGCGCGTAGAAAGTCAGCGAATTCTCGCCGTAGTCCCACGTGCTCGCCGCCACAGCCCGCTCCTCCAGCCAGCGGCGCACGTGGCCTTGCGGGTCCATGCGCAGGGCGTCGGGGGTCGTGGCCAGCCAGAGGCCCTCGCCCCCCTGCCACAGCGGCTCCAGCAGCCAGCCCGCGGCCTGCTCCTCCATGGTTGCGCCGTTGGGCGCGCCCTTCCAGTCGCCGGCGTACTGGGCGGCGAACATCGGCCAGTCGCGGTCGCTGTAGAGCAACACTGCATCGCCGGGCTGGCGCTGGGCGTCCAGGGTCGCGGCCAGGGAGAGCAGATCGTCGCGGCGGATGCGGTCGGGATAGAAGCCGGCCAGCCCCAGCAGCGCCGTTCCCACCGCCAGCGCGGTCAGCGCGCCGGCCAGCCAGCGGCTTTTCTCGGCCCAGGCCGCCAGCCCCAGCGCCAGCAGCGTGTAGAAACAGGCCGCCAGCGGGATCAGGTAGCGCGGGGCCAGCCGCGGCGCGTAGTAGATGTGGATGGGCAGCGAGACGATGTAGACCAGCAGGGCGGGCAACAGCAGCCCCAGCAGCAGCATGGCCAGCCCGGCGCGCCGCTCCACGCTGTTGGCCCGACGCCAGGCCAGCGGCAGGCCGATCAGCAGCGTCGCCAGCACCAGCAGCACCGGCAGCAGGTAGCGCTCCAGGTGTACCGACGCGCCCAGCGCCAGCGTGGTGGCGTAGAGCTGCATGAAGTGCAGGAGGGTGAAGGGCTCGGCCGTGGACCAGGAGGGGATGCGCGGCAGGGCATAGGCCAGCCAGGGCAGGTAAAGCAGCAACACTAGCCCCTGGGCCGCAGCCCAGCGCAGCGCCGCCCGCCAGGATAGCCGCCGGCCGATCCAGACCCCCAAAAAGGCCAGGTTGGCGATGATCAGAACCGAAACCGAGAGGTAGAGCAGCCAGAGCCCGGCCGCCGCGGCCAGCACGTACAGAACCCAGTAGCGCCAGCGGCCGCTCTGCCAGGTGCGCAGCGCCGCCCAGAGCGCCGTCGTGGCCGCGGTCGACGCGCCGATGTACATGCGCATCTCTTGCGACCAGCTCACGGCAAAGGGGGAGATGGCCAGGAAGAGCGCGGCCAGCAGCCCGGCCCGCGGCCCGCCCAGCGTTCGCCCCAGCCGGTAGATGAAGACCACGCCCAGCACCCCCACCAGCACCGAGGTGTAGCGCATGACGAACTCGCCGTCGCCCACCGCAGCCCACCAGAGGCGCTGGAGCAGAAAATAGAGCGGCGGGTGTACATCGTGCGCGGTCCAGTCGGCGATGGCCGCGGCCGGCAGGCGTGCGGCCCAGGCCACCAGCCCTTCGTCCCACCAGATGTTGCGATCGTCCAGCCCCCAGACGCGCAGGGCAAAGGCCAGCAGGAGGATGAAGAAGAGGGTGCTTTGTTCGCGCTTCAACGGGTTTCCTCGCGGGGGAGTCGATGGCCGCATTATAGCGCGCCCAGCCTGATCGGCCAAGCCTGTCTGTTCCCCTGCCAGCGCTGCCACAGATGCTGCCTGTCAAATGGCCAGTAGTAGCCCACCGGGCTACAGCGCCTGCGCGCCGCGCACCGTTCAGGTCTTGACCAGGCTGGCCCATGCGTCCTCCAGCCCGAAGCCGCGCCGGGTGTAAAGCTCGTAGGCGCGGGCGTGCTTGACCACGTGGGTCTGCACCTCGACGCGTCCATGGCCAGCCGCGGCCATCTCCGCCATGGCCCGATCCAGCAGATAGCCGCCCAGGCCGCGGCCCTGCCAGGCAGGCTGCACCTCCAGGCGCACGATGGCCGCGCCGTCGGGCGGGCGCGGGGCAACGCCCTTCGGGTCTGGCCGCCACACGACGCGCGCCGCGGCCGCGCCGGCCGCATCCGCCAACACCGCGCCGGCATAGGGCCAGCCGCCGCCGTCGCCCCACAGCCTCAGCTCGTCGTAGCCGGGGCCGCTCCAGGGCGCTTCATGGCTGATGGGCACGAAGCGCAGGCCCAGCGTGTTCCAGTCCAGCGCGGCCGGCGGCCCGATGGCAGAATCCAGGTCACGCGCCAGGCTGACAGCGCCCGGCTCGACCACGTTGTAGCCGCGGCCGGCCAGCCAGTCGATCAACGGCCGGTCTGTGCGCAGCGAGAGCCCCATGCGCTGGCTGGAGCCGAACAGCGGCGGCCGCGGCCCTTCGACCGAGCCGTAGAGCGGGGTGGTTTCCGTGGCGAAGAAGATGGGGCAATAATAAAGGTAGCTCTCCGCCGCCTGCAACAGCCGCCGGCCGAGCCCCTGGCCGCGCCAGCCCGCAGCCACCATCAGCCAGGCGATGTGATGGCGCGGGTCGTAAAGCTGATAGACCCCCGCGGCCGGCGCGGGGCGCAGGGCATGAACGCCGCCCACGATCTGGCCATCCCCAGTCACGGCCAGGATCAGGCCGGCGGGATCGCAGGCCGGCGCGGCGACCATGCGCTGCTGCCACTCCTGCGCCGTCAGCGGCCGGAAGTTGCGCTGGCCGGCAAAGGCGGCGTTCCAGAAGGCGAGCAGCGCGTCTTCATGGCTGTGCTGGTAGCTTGCCAGGCGAATCATCGGCGGCTACATCCCGACATACCTGGCGTAGAAGGTCCGCGCCACAGTCTCATCCTCCGTCCCTTTGATGATGGCGCGCGCGTCGGGGAAGAGGGTCAGCTCCAGGCCGTCGATGGCCGCGCGCAGCAGGTAGGGGTTGACCGTCACCTGGGGGATGCCCGACTGGCGCAGACGTTCGGCCAGCTCGGCCAGGTTCACGGCCGGCCGGCCATGGACGCTGATCTGCACCGCGTTGCGGCCGCACAGCGTCGCGCTGCGCGTGCCGGTCTCGGCGCGCAGAAATTCCAGCTCCCGCCGGCCGCAGGCGGGACAGTCAGGCCGGCGCAGCACCTCGAAGCGCTCCAGGCTGTTGTCCAGCAGGTCGAAGTTGAGCAGGCCGCCGCTGTTCAGCTCGCCAAAGCCGGCCAGCAGCTTGAGCGCCTCGCCGGCCGCGATGGAGGCCACCACCGCCACCGAGGGCGCCAGCACGCCGGCCGTGTCGCAGGTGGGGGCCACGCCCGGCGCGGGCATCTGGCCCAGCAGGCAGCGCAGACAGGCCGTCTCCCCCGGCCGGATGGTCATGGTCACGCCGTAGCTGGCGATGACGCCGCAGTAGATCCAGGGCAGCCCCAGGTGGATGCAGGCATCGTTGAGCAGGAAGCGGGTCTCGAAGTTGTCCGCGCCATCCATGGCCAGGTCCGCGCCGGCCAGCAGCTCGAGGATGTTGTCGGCGGTGACGTCGGCCACGATCCCTTCGACCGTGACCTGGGAGTTGATGCGGCTCAGCTTGCGCCGGGCGGCCTCGGCCTTGGGCAGCCCGGCGGCCATGTCCTGCTCGTCGAAGAGCAGTTGGCGCTGCAAGTTGTTCAGCTCGATGAAGTCACGATCGACGATGCGCAGCCGGCCGACGCCGCTGCGCACCAGGTGATTGGCGATCACCGCGCCGGTTGCGCCGCAGCCGATGAGCGTCACGCTGGCGCCCAGCAGCCGCCGCTGGCCAGCCTCGCCCAGGCCGGGGAAGATGATCTGGCGGGCATAGCGGGAAAGGTCATGGGTGGTCATGGGGTGATCATAGCCCGCGCGGCTGTTGTCGTCAACTTCGGCGTCTGGCCCGTTGTTCACGGGGCCGTCCCCGACCCGCCCAGGGCGCGCGCCACGGTCAAGGCCCAGACCTTGCCCGCGCCGGCCGCCAGCAGCGCCTGCGCGCAGGCCTCCAGCGTCGATCCTGTGGTGGCGACATCGTCGATCAGCAGAACCTTGCAGCCGCCCAAAGGAGGGCCGCGCCAGTCGAAGGCATCCTGCACGTTGGCGCGGCGCTCCACCGGCCCCAGCAGCATCTGTTGCTGGGTATCCCGCGTGCGGCAGAAGACGCCGGGCTGCACGCAGGGCAGTTGAACCTGGCTGCAGAGCACCGTTGCCAGCAGATCCGACTGATTGAAGCCGCGCTCGGCCAGGCGCTTGGCGTGCAGCGGCACCGCGGCCACCAGATCCACCGTCACCGAGCGGCCGCGCCAGTAGCCGGCCAGCAGCTCCCCCAGCGGCGCGTGCAGCTCTGGCCGCCCCTCATATTTGAAGCGATGAATGGCCTGCGCCAGCGGATCGGCGTAGAGGGCCGCGCCGCGGATCGCGCTGACGTAGAACTGGCCGGCTGCGCACCCCTCGCAGCGCCCCGCGCTCGCCACCGGCCGGCCGCAGCGCAGACAGACCGGCGGCGGCACCGGCTGCACCTGGGCCAGGCAGGCCGGGCAGAAGAGCTCGCCCATCTGGCCGCAGCCGGCGCAGCGGGTCGGAAAGAGCAGGTTCAGCAGTTGATTGGGGATCGTTGCGGCGGCCTTGGCGACCTGGGGGATCGGCGCCAGGGCTGCCAGCGCGCGGGGCAGCGGCGACATGCTCCCTCCGCTTCAGAGCTGGCTCAGGAGGGGAACCAGGTCTGCAACAGGTCGTTGACGAAGTTGCGAATCTCGTCGCCCAGGATCAGAAAGATCGCCAGCACGACGATGGCGATGAGAAGCAGAATCAGCGCATATTCAATGAAGCTCTGGCCGTTTTCCTGCGAAGGCTTGTTTTGCATGGTCTATTCCTGGTGGATTTCACCGCTCAGCGCGCCGGCGTCTTGCAGACGTACCCAGCCGCGACGCACGGCGATCATGGCAGCCTCGGTGCGGTCGCTGACGCTCAGCTTGCGGAAGATGCTGCTCATGTGGTTCTTAACAGTCTGATGGCTGATGCCCAGCGACGAGCCGATGATCTTGTTGCTGGCGCCGCGCACGATCAGCTCCAGCACATCCATCTCGCGCGCCGAGAGGGGGGTCAGCGCGCCCTGGATGTCGCCATCGAAGCGCGCCCGTTCACCCGACCAGGCCAGCAGCCAGGCCATCAGCTCGGCGGGGCCGGCCAGCGTCTGCCCATCCACCACGTACTGGCCGGCATGGACGGCGCGGATCGCTGCGATCAGCTCGCTGGGCAGCACATCCTTGACGAAATAGGCTGATGCGCCGGTGCGCAGCGCGAAGACCATCTGCTCCTCGTCGTCGTAGGCGGTCAGGATGATCACCGCGACCTGGTCATCGATGGCCTTGATCTCCTGCGTGGCCTGCAGGCCGTTGACCTTGGGCATGTGGATGTCCATCAACACCACGTCAGGCTGCAACGTCCGCACGCCGGCGATGGCCGCCTCGCCATCCTGCACCTCGGCCACCACCTCCAGGTCAGGCTCCAGCATCAGCACGCGGCGCAGCCCTTGCCCAAAGAGAGGGTGGTCTTCGGCGATCAGAATGCGGATCGGCTGGGCGGTCATAGCAGGGTTGGCCTGGGCAGCGGCCGGCTCGCGGCGGGCATGGACGGGCGGCGCAAACGCGCGGCTGCATTGTAATCGCATCACAGAAGGAGCACAAATCGCCGCGCGCCCGGGGCGCGCCCGGCCATGAGCCAGTTTTGCCCATGAAAGAGCCCGTTTTCTCGGTCCATCGAATCAGCGATTCCAAACCGGCGCGGAGGCGAGGCTTTCGCCGGGTCTGGACCAAACCAGTTGAGCGTGCCAACCGGCCTGAAGCCTCGCCTCCCGTTTGGCCGCCGTCAACCTTGGAATCGCTGCAATCGAATAGCCGCAGTTGCGGCTTTGTTGGCAAGAGGGGTATAATCCCACGGGTTTGGCTGCCCCCGGTCGTTGCGCTTCGGCAAACCCAGTAGTTCACGATTCTCACGCAAAGCCGCCAAGAACGCCAAGATTCTCTGTGCTTTGCGATCTTTGCGCCTTTGCGTGAGACCACAATCGTGAAGTGCTGAAACCCCATGCCGAGACGCCGCGCGATGGCCATCCTGAAGCAGTTTGGATGCAGGAGATCGGCCCGAGCAGGCATTTTTCCTCAGGAGGCGTTGGATGAGCACAGTTGCAGAGCTGTGGGCCTTGCAGACCACCGACTTGGCCGTGGAAGCGGCCCGGCAACGGCTGACCGAGCTGGAAAAGCAGTTGGGCGCGGACGCGGAACTGAAGGCCGCGCGCGCGGCGGCCGCCGAAGCCCAGGCCGAGCTGGACCGCTGCCGCACGACGCAGCGCCAACTGGATCAGCAGGTCAAGGATCTGTCCACCCAGGTGCGCGCCGCCGAGCGCGATCTGATGAGCGGGCGCGTGCGCAACCCGCGCGAGCTGGAAAGCATGGAGGCCAACGTGGCCGCGCTGCGCCGCCGGCGCGGCGTCCTGGAAGGGGAGGCGCTGGAGGCGATGCTGGAGGTCGATCAGTGGGAGGCTGAGCTGGCAGCAAGACAAGGCCGGCAGGCCGCCGCCGAGACAGCCCATCAGGCGCGCCAGGGGGCGATCCGACGCGAGGCCGGCCAGCGTCTGGCCGAGCTCAAGACGCTGTCGGCCCGCCTGAGCCAGCAGTGGGAGGCCACGCCGCCGCCTGACCGTGACCTGTACAAGAATCTGCGCAGCCGCAAAGGGGGCAGGGCCGTGGCGCGCGAGCAGGGCGGCGCCTGCCAGGCCTGCGGCGTGATGCTGCCCACCGGCGTCCTTCAGACCGTGCATGTCGGCAGCCAACGTGTCTTCTGTCCCGGCTGTGGCCGCCTGTTGCTGGCGGGTTAGCTGGCGCGCTTGTTTGACAAGCCCCTCTCCCTGGGCTATAATTCGCGTGCTTTTCACCCTGGTTCCCCCCTCAGGAACCGCTTTGTCCCTGTCCGATCAATCGGGCGAATCGAAGCCAACGATGCAACATCAGCTCACGCCTTCCCCCCGGCCGCGGCTGTTTGCGATTCAGTCCTATGCAGAAAGGAGGTTGCTTGCACTGACCGCAGCAGGTGTATCAAGCCACCGATCTTCCCTGACCGCCTACCGTTCTCTCAACCGTTTCACCAATCATCACTTTTGGAGAGGAAGAAAATGAGACGCAAACTCAGTGTGATTCTGGCCCTTTTGGTCATCGCATCGATGATCGCCCTGCCTGCCAGCGCCCAGACCGCGGCGCCCCAGGCGCAGCCTGGCCGTCAGGCGCCGGCCGGCCTGCAGCCGGTCACCGCGGCCGATGTGGATGGGCCATTGACCAGCAGCAGCTTTGTGCCCGGCAAGCAGCGCGTGGCTGCCCCGGCCCGCTATGTGGTCCAGTTGGCCGATGCTTCGCTGGCTCAGCAGTGGCTGGACGGCCAGCAGCGCGGCGCCAGCTTCGACGCAGCCGCGGCCCAGGCCTACACCGCTGCCCTGCTGGCGCAACAGGCCCAGGTCAGCGCGGCTGTCGACGCGTTGGGCGGCAAGACGCTGGCCAACTTCACCAAGCTGATCAACGGCGTGGCCGTGGAGATCAGCGGCGCCCAGGTGCGCGATCTGTACGCCATCCCCGGCGTGGTCAGCGTCAGCACCCTGCCTGACGTTGAGCTGGACCTGAACGAGACTGTGCCGTGGATCGGCGCGGCCGCGGTGCAGACCGCAGGCGTCGACGGCACCGGCATCACCGTGGCGGTGATCGACTCCGGCATCGACTACACCCATGCCCACCTGGGCGGCTCTGGCCTGCAGGCTGACACCGACCAGGCGCTGGCGGAAGCCTCCCAGCCGGCCGACCCCCGCCTCTTCCCCTCGGCCAAGGTCATCGGCGGCTACGACTTCGTGGGCAGCAGTTGGCCCAACACCGCTGAGATCCCTGATCCCAACCCGATGGACGACGAAGGGGGCGGCACCGATGGCCACGGCACCCATGTGGCCAGCATCATCGGCGGCGTCGCCGTGCCGGCGGACAACATGGGCCCCGGCGTGGCGCCTGGCGTCACCTTCTATGCGCTGAAGGTCTGCTCCAGCGTCTCCACCTCGTGCAGCGGCCTGGCCCTGATGGAGTCCTACGAATGGGCCGCCGACCCCAATGGCGACCTCAATTTCGACGATCGCGCTGATGTGGTCAACCTTTCCCTGGGTTCAGTCTACGGCCAGCCCAGCAGCGCCGACTCCATCGCTATCGGCATGCTGACCAGCCTGGGCTCCGCGGTTGCCATCTCAGCCGGCAACAGCGCCAACATGCCCTACATCTCCGGCGCGCCCTCCACCGCCCGCACGGCCATCAGCGTCGCGCAGACCACCGTGCCCTCGGCCATGCTCTATCGCATTCGCCGTGACACGCCGGCGGTCGCCATCATGGACGCCAACCTGCAGCCCTGGACGCCCGCGCCCACGGGCCCCATCTCCGGCCCCATCGTCTACGGCAACGGCGACGGCACCAACACGCTGGGCTGCGATCCCTTCACGGCCGATCTGTCGGGCAAGGTCTCGCTGATCGACCGCGGCTCGTGCGCGGTCAGCATCAAGTTCTCCAACGCGGCGGCCGCGGGCGCGGAACTGGTCATCATGGCCCTGGTCGCCCCTGGTCCCCCGGTGAACTTCTCCTACGGCGGCGGCGACCCCACCGTCCCTGGCTTCGTGGTGAGCCAGGCCAGCGGCGTGCTGCTGAAGGCCGATGGCGCCAGCGTCACCGTCGATCCGACCGACCCGGCGCTCACCATCCCCTTGCTGGATGTGATGGAGGGTACCAGCTCGCGCGGGCCGGCCTTCGATGTCAGCTATCTCAAGCCCAACATCGGCGCGCCCGGCGCTTCGCTCTCGGCCAGCTCCGGCGACCAGGGCTACAGCGTCTTCGGCGGCACCTCGGGTGCGGCGCCGATGGTGGCCGGCTCGGCCGCCCTGCTGCTGGAGAATGCCGGCGGCAGCGGTTCGTTGGCGCCCGCGATGGTCAAGGCGCTGCTGATGAACAATGCGGTCACCGAGACCTGGCAGGATGTGCCTGGCGGCATGCTCAACCCCATCAGCCGCCAGGGCGCTGGCCGCGTCGATGTCCTGGCCTCCAGCCTGGCTGAGACCATGGCCTGGGTCCCGGCCGACAACGATGTGGCCCTCTCCTTCGGCTTCGAGACCGTGGCCAATGACTACGCCGACAGCAAGACGGTCGAGGTGATCAACACGGCCGCGCAGGCCAAGACCTACGGCATCGAGATCGGCTTCCGCTACGCCGACGATGAGAACGCCGGCGTCGATGTCACGCTCAGCACCGATTCGTTGACGGTCGATGGCGGCGCCACCGGCTCGTTCGATGTGGCTCTGGCCGTCGATCCCACCATGCTCAAGGCCTGGCCCTTCACCAGCGGCGGCACGTTCGGCGCCGCCGGCGGCGATCTGCTGACCGCGATCGAGGCCGATGGCTTTGTCACCCTGACCGCCGACGACGGCGAGGTCATCAACGTGCCCTGGCACTTCCTGCCGCGGCAGGCTGCCGACGTGACGGTCGGCGACGCGGTTCAGACCGGCCCCTTCAGCTTCGACGTGCCGCTGGGCAACGACTCGCTGATCGACGGCTCCTTCGAGGTCTACCCCTTGGTGGACTCGAGCCCCGAGATCGTGCTGCCTCCGGGCACGGTGGATGTCGCGCCGGCTGACCTGAGGTATGTCGGCGTGGACGGCCTGCGCTGGGATGCCAGCAGCAACCTGCTGCTCTTCCCCATCAACACCTGGAACAGCCGGTCAACGCCCATCAACATCGAGTTCAATGTGTACATCGACGTGGATCAGGATGGCGTCGACGACTATGTGGCCTACAACACCCAGGTGAACGGCACCAGCGACCCGCGCGCGGTCAGCGCCCTGGTGGACCTCTCGACCGGCGTCTCTGTCTTGCAGTTCCTCCTGGACACCACCATCAACACCGACAACATGATGATCCCGGTGGTTGTGCCTGACGACGACATGGCCTTCAACTTCCAGGTCTATGCCTTCGACGCCTACTTCACCGGCGATCTGTGGGATGTGTCCCCAGCCAATGCGCTGGAGGGCGGCTATCACGTGTTCAACGCGGCCATGCCGGCCTTCGTCCCCGACAGCTACGGCCCCGTGGCCCCGGCCGGCGGCGCAGTCACCAGCATGGTGATGGGCCAGGTCAACGACTCGCCGGCGCAGATCGGTATGTACTACCGCGCGCTCAACGGCGTGATGGGCGGCGAGGTCTTCGGCGTCGAGCTGCCGGTGGAGATCTTCGGCGAGGTCACCCAGACCTCCAGCACCAACCCGGTGGTCAACGGCTCCTACATCGACGTGGATGTCAGCGCCAGCAACAGCGGCGATCCCCTGGCTGATGGCCTCTTCCTGGCCCCCGTCGATCCCGACACCATGTACGTGGATGGCAGCGCCTACGGCGGCGCCTACCCGCTGAATGCAGCCCAGGCGGCCCAGTTGGCGGTCGAGAAGAACCTGCCCAATCTGGCTGCTGCGGCTGAAGGTCGGGCGCCCGAGGATGTGGTGGCCGTGGCCTGGTCTGGCTCCTTCGGCGCCGGCGAGATCGTCAGCTTCGGCTTCCAGGTGCAGGTGATGACCAACAGCGGCGTCGTGCAGCACTCGGTCGCGCTCTTCGATGGCGCCACCTATGTGACTGCCTTCGGCAGCAGCGCGCTGGCCATCGTGGACAACAGCGCCTACCCGGTCAGCCGCTCGCGGCGCTTCAACGTGGACCGCGACACCTTCATCAACGGCGCTCAGCCGGGCGCACACTACGGCGATGCCCAGGTGATGTGGGCCGGCTTCTTCAACCAGATGCGGCCGCTGGTGCACACGCCGATCAACGGCATCCCCGGCGACGCCTACGTGGACGCCGCCTACCTCTACCTCTACGTGGTGGAGGGCCGCGGCTTCACCAACTGGTCGCAGTCGGTGATCAACGTGGAGGCGCGGGCGGTGACCACGCAGTGGATGCCGCTGGCGGCCAACTGGACGATGCCGTGGACCATGCCGGGCGGCGACTACGGCCCGGTGGTGGGGACGAACCACATCGGCTCCGGCAAGCTGAACACCTGGATGCGGCTGGATGTGACC
>Ga0209096_1002618_pt1 | contig 17032 bp, 15 predicted proteins | sample AD_UKC034_MetaG_FD_184407 | JGI IMG/M metagenome (GOLD analysis project Ga0209096, IMG submission 184407) | Active sludge microbial communities of municipal wastewater-treating anaerobic digesters from USA - AD_UKC034_MetaG (SPAdes) (version 2) | ecosystem: Engineered > Bioreactor > Anaerobic >... | reverse complement strand
TCGGTTGAACGGCGCGGACGCGGGCAAAATGAGCGCACCGGCCGAAGTTTGACAAATCAATCGGTGAATGTTACTATCCGGCGGCTTCGGCGCGGACGGTCAGCCCGATTGCCGTCGACGCCCTTTGCGCTACCGCCTACAGCCCGCCAAGACGGCCTTTCGTATTTTTGCTGCGAAACAAAAACCGTTTTGGGACTTTACAAGTTGGCAGGTTCGTGCTATAATCGAACCTGCTGTGGAGATCCCGGCGACGGTGGTTCCATCGGCAGGCAGTTGCGAACAAGAACGAGATGAAACCCCAAGTTTGGAGGCATAGGATGAATCGAAACAAGCTCATGCGACGCCTGAGCGTCGTAGCCGCCCTGGTGGGCATTCTGGTCATCGCCGCGGGCGCGCCTGTTTTGCAGGCTCAGCCAGAGGCCGGCACGATCTCGACGGGCGCGGCCGAGGTTTGGAATGGCCATAGCTGCCCGGCCAATGTCCCTGTCAACATCGCTGGCCTGGGCACCGGCTTGGGCGGGTATGAGACCAAAGTTACCTGGCCGGCTGGACGTTTTGACAACACCGCCGCCAACGTCGGCATCACGGTGAGCGCCTATCTGACCAACGGGGGCACCAGGTCCAACTCCGCTTCCGGCACGCCGTTGCTGAAGGCTGTCGCAGGGGATACCGTCAAGTTCGGCGACTACTCCTGGGGCGCCGGCAACCCGCCTGGCAACATGGCCAATGGCCAGTTGGCCACCGTGGCGCTGCTGCCCACGGCCACCTGCGGCGCGGCGGCCCTGACCATGTCCGAGACGCAGTTGGTGGACATCAACGGCAACGTGATCGGGCTGACCGCCCAGACTGGCAGCTCGGTGAGCGTGTTCAGCCGGTATGATGTCAACGGCGTACAGTCAACGATCAATGCCGCCGATGCAAGTGCAGTGGTGGCCAAGATCGGCACTGTCCTCGGCGGGCCATGTGATGCTAACTATCGATACAACGTCAACCTGGTTCAGAGCACAATCAATGCGGCTGATGTTAGCGCCGTTGTAGCAAAGATTGGCCAGCTCACCAGCGTTGCGTGTGTCAATTGAGCATTCATATGTAGTTACGGTTTGCTGCATGTCGACTGTCCTGGTGCAATGCAGACAGGCTTGTAGCAGTCCAGACCGCCCCACCAAAGCACTAATCCTGGAAGGAGATCAGCCACTATGAAAGTTCGTGCTACACTAGCTCTTGCAGTGATCATCGGCGCATTGGTTCTTGTGCCTGTGGTTAGCGCCAATGCTCCGAGCGGAATCGGAGATCCTACGCTTCGTGTCGAAAACGGTGGAAATGCAAATTCAGCGACCGTTTACGCTGATGGGATCACGAATGGCGGAGTCGCCAACAACGGCGCAATCGGTTGGGACCTCTATATTACTGTGCCCGATTCCATTGGACTGGCTGACTTCACTCTGGCGGCTGGCCCAGCCTGGACCTCTGTTTGTCCCGGAACGTTTCTCCTAAACAAGGTCGGCCAACAGAGTACGGTTGTCGGTCATAACGCGTATCTTGTGAGTGGTGTTTGTCTGGTGCCGCAAACCGCCGTGGTGACCGGAAGCGATGTTCCGGTTGTGACAATTACCTTCGCGACGTCATGTTCGACTACGGGCGCTTTCGACCTGAACCTCGACATCGGTCCATTTGACGACTCAACGGATATGTTCGACTTGATCGGCGATGTACATATTTTCCCCGCCAGTTCGTTGAGCGATGGCGGTGATTTGTGCGGTCCCACCGCCGTCACCATGTCCGGCTTCGACGCCGCTGCTGGTAGCGCGGCTCCCTTCGCCGCCGCGGCCTGGCCGCTGGTGGCCGGCGCAGCCGCTGTCGTCGCCGGCGGGGCCTACGCCCTGCTGCGCCGCAAGAGCTAACCCACTGCCTTGCCCTCCAACACCAGGGGCAGCCATCCCGGCTGCCCCTGTTTGTGTCCACCTCCCGTGCCTCCGGAGCCTGCCATGCGCTTGAGCCGTTCCCTTCTCCTCCTGGCGTTGTTGACTGCCCTGGCCCTGCCGGCCGCCGCGGCGCTGGCCCAGGAAACCACCGTCACCCTGCAGCCGGTGGCCTTCGTCCCCGTCGAGGGGGAAACCTTCACCACCGATGTCACGGTCGCCAACACCAAGGACCTGCTGGGCTTTCAGTTCGACGTCAATTTCGACCCCGCAGCCTTTGCCGTGGATTCCATCGAGCTGGGGCCTTTCCTCAGCAGCACCGGGCGCAGCGCCCAGCCGCTGGGGCCTGATCAGAGCGACGCCGCCAACGGCCGCGTGGTCTACGGCGGCTTTACGCTGGGGACGCCGGAACAGACCGGGCCGGAGGGCTCCGGCGTGTTGGCGACCATCACCTGGCGCGTGATCCAGCCGGCCGACTTTGCCGCCACCCTCAGCCGGGTGCAGTTGGCCGGGCCAGGCGGCCAGGCGCTGCCCGGCTCCGACGTCAACCCGCCCGCCGCGAGCACGGCCGCGGCGGCCCCCACCGCGGCCGCGCCTGAGCCCACGGCCACGGTCGCGCAGCCAACCGCCGCGCCTGAGCCGACGCCGCTCCCTGAGCAGGCAGATGCAGGCCGCACGGGGGTGGTGAGCGCCACCGGCCTGGTGGTGATTCTGATCATCGGCGGCGCGCTCTACGCGCTCTACCGCATCTCGCAGAAGCCGGGCGGCAACCGCGCACCGGGCGACAAGAAAGAATGATGGCCAGAACAAAAGGCTTCAGCCGGGTCTCGACCTGAGATCCGACTGAAGCCTTTTTTTGTTGGGCGCGGTTTCCGCCGGCCGCCAGACTCAACCGCCGTACACGTACACCGCCGGGCTGTTGGCCCCGCCCGGCGCGCTCCATTGGAAGAGCCACCAGGCATCGTAGGGGCTGAGATTGACGCAGCCGTGGCTGCGCGGCCGGCCAAACGCATCGTGCCAGTAGGCCGTGTGCAGCGCATAGCCCGAATAGAAGTAGCAGGTCCAGGTGACCCCTTCCAGATAGTAGTAGCCGCTGCCGCTGCCGCCGGACATGGTGGTGCTGGTCAGCCGTTGCCAGGTGCGGAAAACTCCCCGCACCGTGGGCGTGGCAGGCAGCCCGGTGGCGACCATGGCGGCATAGACCGGCCGGTCACCCTCGTAGGCCACCGCGGTCTGCTGGGCCAGGTTGACCCCCACCCAGCGCTGGCTGGCGCCGATGCCGCCCGGCCGGGACTGGGGCAGGGCCGCGGCCACCCACTGTCCCAGCACCCAGCGCTCCGGGCCGATGCGGTACCAGCGCGCGCCGTTCACCGTGCGCGTCTCCAGGATGTCCAGCCGTTGGTTGTGCAGCACCTCATCGATCGGGGGATTGTCGGGGGAGACGCCAGGCCGGGCGCGCACGTTGAGCGAGCTGGAGACCACCCAGCCCAGCGGCAAGGCCGCGCCGGCGGCGGCAACCGTGGATGCATGGTCAACCAGCTCCGCCGCCAGGATGCGCACCCAACCGCTGTGTACCCAGCGATCCACGCCGATGCGGTACCAGGGGACGCCGGCCGCCGGCTGCTCCTCGTAGATGGTCACCTCGGCCCCCTGGCGCAGTTGGTCGACGATGGGGTTGCCCACCCCCGGCCGTGAGCGCACATTCAGCACGTCGGCGGTGACCACGCCGCGGCGCTGGGTCGGGGGCGGCGGCTCCTGGATGATACGCACCCAGCCGCCATGCACCCAGCGGCTGTCGCCGATGCGGTACCAGAGCGCGCCCTCCACCCGCTGTTCCTCGTAGATCGTAACCTGGGCGCCGTTGGGCAGTTGGGCGATGACCGGGTTGTTGGCGGCCACCCCCGGCCGGGCGCGCACGTTGAGCAGCGCGGCCGTCACCACGCCGTAGCGCACGTCGCCGGGCGGCGGCGGAGGAGGGGGCGCGCCGGCTTCCAGCTCCACCCCGCGCAGGCTGCTGGGCGTCACCTGCACCACGGCGCTGGACGCCACCCAGTCGCCGCGGGTCGATTGATGCCACACCTGGCCGCCCACCAGGGTCTCGTTCTGGATGGCCAGGTAGGCGCCCAGGCTCAGGCTGCGCACCACGTTGCCGCCGCCGGGCGCGCTGTAGGTCTTTACCCCGCTCCAGGCTGGCCGCACATAGCGCCAAAGCAGCCAGGGCGGGTTGGCGGCAGTCGGCGCCAGCACCTCCGGCAGGGGCGCCCAGGGGGCCTTGGGCGGGGCCGGCGTCGGCTCAGGGGCCGCAGGCTCGGCCGGCGCGCTCAGCTCCAGGGTGCTCTGTGCCAGCGTGGCCAGCCAGAAGCCTTCGGCATCCAGCAGGTCCACCGCCACGCTGTACTCGCCCTGTTTGCTGTAGCTGGCCAGCCACTCGGCCTGTTGGTCGGCGCCGTCGGCGCCGTCCAGCAGGAAAACCTGGCCGGCGCCCGCGTCGACGCGCACCTGCTGGGTTGGGGCCAGGTCGATCAGTTCCAGCCGGATGGCGGCCTCCTGCTGTTCCTCGCCGGCCGGCCGGACCACGAACAGGGGCAGGGTGGGCAGGGCGATCTCCTGGGCCGCCGCCGGGCTGTCCAGATCGACCTCGGCCGCGACGATGGTCTCGCCCCAGCGCAGGTGGGCCGTCTGCCGCCCCGGCGCGGCAAAGGTGTAGGCGGCCAGCTCGCTGGCATGGTCGGTGTGCCAGGTGATGGCCGTGGGCGCGCAGAGGGTCAGCTCGACGATCTTGGCGCGCTCCTGGCCGGTCTTGGGGTCGCCGGTGAAAAGCGCGGCCGGCCGGCAGTCAGGCGCGGCCTCGGCTGCGGGCGCGGGAAAGGCCGCGAAGAAGCGCACGGTGCGCTGATCATCCTCGACGACGGCGGTCAGACGGATGGGTGCTGGCATGGGTCCTCCGTGGGGGGCGGTCAGGGCGGAGATAGCTCCTCCAGACCGGCTGCCGGTGTAGCTGATGGCGGGCGGGGCGGTGTCTCCCCGCGTCGGTGCGCCTGATTATAGCATGAAGCCGACGCGCCGTCAACGGCATCGTCCCGTGCACAGCGATTCCAAAGATGGCGGCGGCCAAACAGGAGTCGAGCCTTCAGGCGGGTCGGCGCGCCCAACTGGCATCGTCCAGACCCGGCTAAAGCCTCGACTCCGCGCGCCCAACTGGCATCGTCCAGACCCGGCTAAAGCCTCGACTCCGCGCCCCCAACTGGCATCGTCCAGACCCGGCTAAAGCCTCGACTCCGCGCCCCCAACTGGCATCGTCCAGACCCGGCTAAAGCCTCGACTCCGCGCCCTATTTGGAATTGATGTCCCGCGCAGCGATCTTGGCGTGAGGGCTGGCTGATGGTAAAATGGGGCCGTGTGCAGTGAAAGTGTCGGTTGGCACTAGACGGCTGCCAGAGAACGACGTCCGGTCAGACATCTATGCGCTGGGCGCACAACCGTCAATGAAAATGGCGGGCTCGGTGGCTGCGCACAGACCGGCCCGAGCGGCTATTTTCAAGTCAAAAGGAGCAATTCGTCGTGGAAAGTCACCCTCATGTGCGTGTGCTGCGCGGCAAGAAGATCATTCTGGGCGTTACCGGCGGCATTGCGGCCTACAAGGCGGTCACCGTGGCCAGCCGGCTGACCCAGGCCGGCGCGCTGGTCGATGTGCTGATGACCGAGGCCGCTCAGAAGTTCGTCGCCCCCTTGACCTTTTCGGCGCTGACCGGCCGGACGGTGGCTACTGACCTCTGGTCGCTGGGCAACGGCCAGATCATGCACGTGGCCCTGGCGCGTGAGGTCGATCTCTTTCTGGTCGCCCCCGCCACGGCCAACACCATCGCCAAGCTGGCGCTGGGGCTGGCCGATGACCCGCTCAGCGCCACCGCGCTGGCCAGCCGCGGCTCCCTGCTGCTGGCGCCGGCCATGGAAACGGGCATGTGGCTTAACCCCATCACCCAACAGCATATGCAGGCGCTGATTCAACGCGGCGCGTTCACGGTGGGACCGATGGCGGGGCGGCTGGCCTCAGGCGCGATGGGCATCGGCCGCATGGCAGAGCCGCCGCAGATCATCGAGATGGCGCGCAAGGTGCTGGGCCGCAACGGGCCGCTGGCCGGCGTGCATGTGGTGATCACCGCCGGCGGCACGCAGGAGCCGCTGGACCCGGTGCGCTTTGTCAGCAATCGCTCCACCGGCAAGATGGGCATGGCGCTGGCCACCTCGGCGCGCGACTTCGGCGCTGAGGTGAGCGTCGTCCACTCCCCCTTGCAGGTCGCGGTGCCCTTCGGCGTCACCAGCGTCCCGGTGCGCACCGCGGCTGAGATGCGCGCGGCCACCTTCGACCTGCTGCCCAGCACCGACGTCTTGATCGGCGCGGCCGCCGTGGCCGATTATCGCCCCGCCACCGTGGCCGATCAGAAGATCAAAAAGAAGAGCGGCAGTTTGGATATCGAGCTGGTGCGCAACCCCGATATTCTGGGCGAGGTGGGCGCACAGCGCCAGCAGAGCGGCCGGCCGCAGGTCATGGTCGGCTTCGCGGCCGAAACGGAGGATCTGCTGACCAACGCCAAGGCCAAGCTGGAGTCCAAGAAGCTGGACCTGATCCTGGTCAACGACGTCTCGGCGCCGCACAGCGGCTTTGGCACCGAGACCAACCAGGTGACGCTGCTGGACAAATGGGGCGATGTGCTGCCCTGGCCCTTGCTCAGCAAAGATGAGGTGGCCGACCGCCTGATGGTCTGGGTCGCGCGCCGCATCCAGGGCAAGGGGCTGGCCGACCTGGGGGCCTAGACAACGGTCTGATGCGACGCCTGCGGGCCCATGCCGAGGCGTCGCCCGGCGTTTACTCGATGATCTTGTGGATCAGCGGCGGCGCGGGGGGTGGGGTCTCGCTGATGCGGTAGGCTGAGAGCAGCAGGCGGCGGCGGGCCTCGGCCAGGCGCGCCCCGTCGTTGGCGTGGATCCAGCAGAGCGGCTGGCCAGCTTCCACTGCGTCGCCCACCTTGGCCTCCAACACCACGCCCACAGCATGATCGATCAGATCCCCCTTCTTCTGGCGACCGCCGCCCAGCGCCACGCTGATCAGTCCCACCTGATCAGCGCGCAGCTCGGCCACGTAGCCGCTGCCGGGGGCCAGGGCCGGCTCGACCAGCGGCGCGGCCGGCAGCAGCTCGGGGTCGTCGATCATGGCCACGTCGCCCCCCTGGGCCGCGATGAACTGGCGGAACTTCTCCCACGCCCGCCCATTGGCCAACTGGATCCGGGCCAGCGCCTGCAGCTCTTCCCGCGTTCCTGGCCGGCCGCCCAGGCGCAGCATCTCAGCCGCCAGGGTGATCACCAGTTGGCTGAAGTCGGCCGGGCCGCGGTCGTGCAGTGTGTCGATGGCTTCCTTCAGCTCCAGCGCATTGCCCACGGTGCGGCCCAGCGGCTGGTCCATCGCGCTGATCACCGCGGCCATCTGGCGGCCGGCGCTGCGGCCGATCTCCACCATCAGGCGGGCCAGGTGCGTCGCCTCCTCCAGATCGTGCATGAAGGCGCCGTGGCCAACCTTGACATCGAGCACGATGGCATCGGCGCCGGAGGCCAGCTTCTTCGACATGACCGACGAGGCGATCAGCGGCAGCACCGGCACCGTGCCGGTCACATCGCGCAGCGCGTAGAGCTTGCCGTCGGCCGGCGCCAGCTCAGCCGTCTGGCCGCCGATCACCAGGCCGATCTCCCGCAGTTGCCGCTCGAACTGTTCGGTGGGGATGTCCACGTGGAAGCCGGCGACGCTCTCCAGCTTGTCGATGGTTCCGCCGGAGAAGCCCAGGCCGCGGCCGCTCAGCTTGCCCACCGGCAGCCCCAGGCTGGCCACCAGCGGCGCCAGCGCCAGCGTGGTCTTGTCCCCCACCCCGCCGGTGGAGTGCTTGTCCACCACCTTCGCGCCGGGGGGAAAGAGGGCGCGCGGGTTCATCTGCTGGCCGGAGTGCAGGATGGCCAGCGTCAACGCGGTCGCCTCGGCGTCGCTCATGCCCTGGAAATAGATGGCCATGGCCCAGGCCGCGGCCTGATAGTCAGGGATCGCGCCCTTGGTGTAGCCTTCGATGAAGAATTCGATCTCTTCGGCGCTCAGTTCGGCGCCGTCGCGCTTGCGGACGATGATATCGACAGCTCGCATGGTTACGCTCCCTTGCGGTGTGTGTTGAGCAGATTTCGGAGGCCGCCGCATGTCGCAATGGGCGACCTCCGAAATCCATTAGCGCCTATTGTACCACAGTCATCCAGGTTGACCGATTTTGCGCCCCTGCGCTGTTGACCCGCCCGCCCGGCCATGCTATAATTCCGCCGGCGTTGCTGCGCAGCAGCCGGGCAGGCCGGGCGCAGGCAAGCGCTGCCGCTCAGGCAGCATCAAGCGTCCGACGCCGCTGGCTGAGCAGCAACCCCTACACCTATGTTGATCGGTATCGACGCCAGTCGGGCGCTGCGCAGGGAGCGCACCGGCACTGAGAACTACTCCTGGCAGCTCATTCGCCACCTGTTGGCCCTGGGCAGCGGCCACCGTTTCCGCCTCTATTGCCCGCAGCCGCCGCCCGCCGGCCTCTTCGATCCGCCTGATCGCGCCAACCTCGCTGCAGCAGGGGTGAGCCCCGTGGAGACGCGCGTGATCCCCTGGCCGCGGCTGTGGACCCACCTGCGCCTGAGCCTGGAGGTCGCGCAGCATCGGCCCGATGTGCTTTTCGTGCCCTCGCACGTGCTGCCGCTGCTCCACCCGCGGCGCAGCGTGGTCACGGTGCATGATCTGGGCTATCGGCTCTTTCCCGAAGCCCACCGGCCGCTGGACCGCGCCTATCTCGACCTGAGCACCCGCTTCAACGCGCACAGCGCGGCCGCGGTGCTGGCCGATTCCCAGGCCACCAAGGACGATCTGGTGCACTACACCGGTGTGGCCGCGGCCAAGGTCACGGTGGTACACCTGGGCCGCGATGAGACGCTGGCGCCGGAGCAGGATCCTGGCCGGCTGGCGGAGGTGCAACAGCGGCTGGGCATCGGCCAGCCTGGCCGGCCGGCTGCGCCCTACGTCCTCTATGTCGGCACCTTGCAGCCGCGCAAAAACCTGGTGCGGCTGGTCGATGCCTTTGCCGCGGCGCGCCAGCAGCATCCAGAGCTGATCCTGGTGCTGGCCGGGCGGCGCGGCTGGCTGGCCGACCCGATCTTTGCCCGCGTCGAGGCGCTGGGCCTGCACGACGCCGTGCGCTTCCCCGGCTATGTGGCCGACGCCGACCTGCCGGCCCTGCTGAGCGGCGCGCTCTGCTTCGCCTTCCCTTCGCTGCACGAGGGCTTTGGCTTTCCCGTGCTGGAGGCGCAGGCCTGCGGCGCGCCGGTGCTGGCGGCCAACACCTCCTCGCTGCCGGAGGTGGCCGGCCAAGGCGCGCTCTTGGTCGATCCACTGGATGTGGACGCCATCACGGCCGGCCTGCTGCGGCTGGCCGGCGATCGGGCGCTGGTTGACCACCTGCGGGCGGCCGGCTTTGCCAACCTGCGCCGCTTCTCCTGGCAACGCTGCGCCCAGGAGACGCTGGCGGTGCTTGAAAACGTTGGCCGACCGTCGCAACGGCCGGCCGACCTGTGACGTTGGCCGACCTGTGCAACGGTTGGCAAGGCGCTGGCCATATGTCCCTCAACCGCATTCTCGTCGTCAAGCTGGCTGACATCGGCGACGTCGTCACCGCGACGCCGGCGCTGCGCGCCCTGCGCCAAAGCTTCCCCAGCGCGCAGATCGACCTGTTGACCACGCCGGCCGCGGCGGCCGCGGTTCCGGCCAGCCTGGTGAATCGGGTGCTGACGGCGCCCCGCAGCCTGGCCCGCGGGCCGGGCGGTCTGCCGGCGCTGCTGCGCCTGCTGGCCGACCTGCGCCGCAGCCGCTACGATGCGGCGCTCTTTCTGCACCATCTGACGCTGGGCGCGGGCGTGGCCAAGTATCGCCTGCTGGCCGCGGCCACCGGCGCGCCGCTGCTGCTGGGGCTGGACAACGGCAAGGGCGGCTGGCTGACCCACAGCGCGCCCGACCAGGGCTTTGGCGCGGCGCACGAGGTCGAGTACTGGTTGCAGGTGGCCGGGCTGCTGGGCGCCAGGGACCCCAGCCGCCTGCTCCATGCCTGCTACACGCGCGAGGACCTGCTGGCCGTCGCGCCGCTGCTGGCCGGTCTGGGGCCAGGGCCGTTGGCGGCGATCCATCCCGGCTCAGGCGGCTATGCCCCGGCCCGGCGCTGGGAGCCGGCCAAGTGGGCAGCCGTGGCCGATGCCTTGATCGGACGCTACCGCGCTCAGATCGTGCTGGTGGGCACGCCGGCCGACGGCGCGGACGCGGTGCAGGCCGCCATGGTCGGCCCGGCGCTCAACCTGGCCGGCCGCACCACCCTGCCACAGTTGGCGGCCGTGCTGGCGCAGTGCGACCTCTTTCTGGGCGCTGACTCCGGCGTGATGCACTTGGCCGCATCGGTCGATCTACCGGTGGTGGCGCTGTTCGGGCCCTCCAACCACCTGGCCTGGGGCCCGTGGACCCCCGAAAACCGGTCGGCCGTGGTGCGTCTGGAGCTGCGCTGTGCGCCGTGCAGCTATGTGGGGCACAGCGTCGGCGCGCGCAACGGCTGTTGGCACCGCTCCTGCATGGCCGATTTGCAGCCGGCGCAGGTGCTGGCGGCAGTCGAGGCGCTGGGCGTGCTGTCCCTTGAGGCCGGCCAGAGCGCAACTTCTCCCTGCGATTGACGTTGAACAGATCAGATGTCTGAGCCGTTGTCCATTCCATCAGTTTCGATCCTGGGCGTGCGCGTCGATGTCGTGACCTACCGCGATACACTCGACATAATCGCGCGGTGGATCGAACAGCGCACGCCGCGCCAGATCGCCACAACCAACCCGGAGTTCGTCATGGCCGCCCAGCAGGACGCCGCCTTCTTTCAGACGTTGCAGCAGGCCGATCTCTGCGTGGCCGACGGTGTGGGGCTGCTGTGGGCGGCGCGCTGGCTGGGGCGACGGCTGCCGGAGCGGGTGACCGGCTCCGATCTGGTGCCGATGGTGGCCGGCCAGGCCGCGCAGCGGGGCTGGCGGCTCTTCTTGCTGGGCGCTGCCCCGGGGGTGGCGGAGCAAACCGCGCGCCGCCTGGAGCAACAGAACCCCGGGTTGCGCATAGCCGGCGTCTACGCCGGGTCGCCCGACCCAGCCGAGGCGCCAGGCATTGTGGCGCGGATCCAGGCAGTGCAGCCCGACCTGTTGTTCGTGGCCTACGGCGCGCCGGCCCAAGACCTGTGGATCGCCCGCCACAAGGCTGAGCTGGGCGTGCCGGTGCTGATGGGCGTGGGCGGTGCGTTCGATCATCTGGTGGGCGTGCAGCGGCGCGCGCCGCTCTGGCTGCAGCGCATCAACCTGGAATGGCTCTTTCGTTTGATGACCCAGCCCTGGCGCTGGCGCAGGCAACTGGCCCTGCCGCGCTTCGTCTGGGCCGTGTTGCGCCAGGGGCGGCGCGCCGCGGAGGCAGCAGCGTGACCTACGACGACAGCGAGCAGATGGTCGCCCGGCTGGCCGGCCACCGGGTGCTGGTGGTGGGCGACATGTTTCTGGATGAATACCTGATCGGGCGCGCGGTGCGCCTTAGCCGCGAGGCGCCGGTGCCGGTGCTGGAGCGCACCGAGAGCTTTGCGCTGCTGGGCGGCGCCTGCAACCCGGCCCACAATGTGGCAACGCTGGGAGGCAGCGCGCGCATGGCCGGCGTGATCGGCCCGGACGCGGCCGGCCGGCGGCTGGTGGATGCTCTGGCCGCGGCCGGCGTCGATCCGGCCGGGGTGGTCGTCGACGCCGGCCGGCCGACCACCACCAAGACGCGGCTGGTGGCCGAAAGCGCGCTGCGCGTGCCGCAGCACCTGGCGCGCATCGACGCCATCGAGCGCCGGCCGCTGGATGAGCCGGTGCAGGACGCGCTGCTGGCGCGGCTGGAGGCGTTGGCGCCCGACTGCGATGCGATTCTGGTCTCGCACTATTGCAGCGGCGTGGTCACGCCGGCCGTGACCGAGCAGGTGCGGCGCCTGGCCCGCCAGCATGGCCTGCTGACCGTGGCCGACGCCCAGGCCGACCTGGGCCGCTTCGCCGGCTTCGATCTGGTCAAGTGCAACCGGGCTGAGGCCGAGGCTGAGCTGGGGCAGGCGCTGGACAGCCAGGACGACTTCGAGCGGGCGCTGGCGCGCCTGTTGCCGCAGTTGAACGTGGAGACTCTGGTGGTCACGCGCGGCTCGGAGGGCATGTCGGCCATTCGGCGCGGCCAGCCGGCGATGCACAGCCCGGCGGTGCAGGTGGGCGACGTGTATGACGTGGTGGGCGCGGGCGACACGGTGGTGGCGGTTCTGACGCTGGCGCTGGCGGCGCGCATGTCGCTGAGCCAGGCCGCCCATCTGGCCAACACGGCAGCAGGTCTGGTGGTGCGCAAGCTGGGCAACGCGGTGGTGCGGCCGGCCGAGTTGGCCGCGGCCCTCGGCGCGTGAAACATGGCTGCTGAGACATCCACGCGCTGGGCGCACAACCGTCGATGAGAATGGCGGGCTCGGTGGCTGCGCACAGACCGGCCCGAGAGGCTTTTTCTAAGTCAGATGCAGAGTGTGATCATGGAGAACCTTTGGAGCGGTCAGGTGTTGGATCAAGCTGCGGCTGCGGCGTGGGCGGCCGCGCTGCGCGCCAGCGGGCAGCGGGTGGTCTTCACCAACGGCTGTTTCGACCTGCTGCACCGCGGCCATGTGGACTATTTGCAGCGGGCGCGTGCCTTGGGGGATGCCCTGGCAGTGGGGTTGAACGGCGACGGGTCGGTGCGTCTGCTCAAGGGCGCCGGCCGGCCGATTCTGCCCGAGGCCGATCGGGCGGCGGTGCTGGCCGCGCTGCGCGCCGTGGACGTGGTGGTGATCTTCCATGAACCGACGGCCGAGGCGCTGGTGGCAGCGGTGCAGCCCGCGCTCTACGTCAAGGGGGGCGACTGGGACAGCACACGGCGCGTGCCGCCTGAGGCGGCGGTGGCGCTGGGCTATGGCGGTCGCGTTCAATACATTCCCTATCTGCCCGGCCGCAGCACCAGCGAGATCGTGGCGCAGATCCGCAGCTAGACCATGACCGAGCAGCCCTTCAGCGACCCTACCCTGACGCCGGCGCCGACCGAAGAGGCGCCCTCGTTGGCGCGTTCGGCCAGCATCATCGCCTTTGGCAACATCGCCAGCCGGCTGTTGGGCCTGGGGCGAGAGACCACCATCGCCTATTTCTTCGGCGCGTCCGGCCTGGTCAGCGCCTTCCAGGCGGCCAGCACCATCCCCACCATGATCTTCGACCTGCTGGTGGGGGGGATGCTGAGCGCGGCCCTGGTGCCGGTTTTCAGCGACTACGCGCGCTGGGAGCGGCGCCGCGAGTTCGGCCAGGTGGTGGGGACGGTGTTGTCGGTCATCGGCCTGGTGGTGGCCGGGCTGACGGTGGGGATTATGCTGTTGGCCGAGCCGCTGGCGCATCTGGTGGCCGGCGGGCTGTCAGAGGAGCTGGTGGCTGTGACTGCCAGCCTGATGCGCATCATGGCGCCGGCCGTTTGGTTTCTGGCCATCTCTGGCGTGGTGACGGGCGCGCTGTTCGCGCTCAAGCGCTTCACCTTCCCCGCCTTTGCGGCCGCGGTCTACAATCTGGGCATCATCGTCGCCGCGCTGCTGTTCCACGAGCGTTTGGGCATCTTTTCGCTGGCGGTGGGCGTGCTGTTGGGCAGCGTCATGCAACTGCTTTTGCAGGCGCCGGACCTGCTGCGGGCGCGGGTGGTGCTGCGCATCGGGCTGCGCCATCCCGCGCTGCGCCGCATCTGGCTGCTCTACCTGCCGATTCTCTTCGGTCTGCTGGTCAGCCAGGTGCAGGTGATCATCGACCGGCGGCTGGCCTCAGGCACGGGGGAGCAGAGCCTGGCCTGGATGCGCGACGCGACCACCCTTTTTCAGTTGCCCCACGGCCTGGTGGCGGTGGCCATCAGCCTGGCCGCGCTGCCCTCGCTGGCCCAGTATTTCGCCGCGGGCAACGACCGGGATTTTCGCGCCACTCTGGGGCGCGGCCTGCGCACGGTGCTGCTCTTGATCACGCCGGCCACGGTGGGGCTGTTGGTGCTGGGCACGCCCATCGTGCAGTTGATCTTCCAGCGGGGCGCGTTCCAGCCGGAGGACACGGTCGCGGTGATGGCCGCGCTGAACCTCTACCTGATCGGCCTGATCCCAGCCTCGCTGGACTGGCTGCTGAACTACACTTTCTACGCGCGCAACGACACGTTGACGCCGGCCATCGTGGGCGTGATCTCGGTGGGCATCTACCTGCTCTTTGCACTGTTGCTGGTCAAGCCCTTTGGCTATCTGGGCCTGGTCTTTGCCGATTCGATGAAGCACACCGGGCATTTTCTGCTGATGTGGCTGCTGCTGCGTCGCCGGCTGGGCGATCTGAGCGACTTGCAGGGGGGCGTGACCGCGCTGCGCAGCCTGGCCGCGTCGGCGGCGATGGCCGTGGCCTTGCTGTTGATCCTGGCCCTGTTGCAGCCGCTGTTGCCGGCTGGCCTGGTGGGCAATCTGACGCTGGTGGCCGTGGCCGGCGGCGTGGGCGGCCTTCTCTACCTGGTCGTGGTCAGCCGGCTGGGGGTGCGGGAGGCGGGGATGGTGGTGCAGCGTTTTGGCCGCCGGCTGCGGCGACGGTAGCTCCGCCTGGTTTGGGTCGAGGCGTGCAGAACCGGCTAAAGCCTCGACTCCTGGGCGGAACCGGCTAAAGCCTCGACTCCTGGGCGGAACCGGCTAAAGCCTCGACTCCTGGACGGAACCGGCTAAAGCCTCGACTCCTGGGCGGGATGAGAACTGCCGATATTTGGAAATGCGGGCCTTGCGGCGTATAATCGGCTCTTGTGAGTGCCGCAGTGCAATTTTCAGAGAAGAGGTTTTCCGGTTTTATGGCTAAGAAAGTTCGCAAGCCCCGTTCTGCCAGTCCCCGCACCTATGGCCAGGCTGGGCCGCAGCCGGCTCAGGCCGCCCCCTCGGTCGACGTTGTGCCCGCGGCGGGACAAGTTCAGAAGTCCGCCGCCGCGCCGGCCGCTCCCGCGGTTCGGGCAGGCAAGCAGGTGGACCTGCGCGCTGAGTATCCCTATGTGGGCAGAGACCTGCGCAATCTGGGCCTCACCGCGGCGGCCATGTTTGCGGTGCTGGTTGTGCTGAATCTGGTGCTGGGTTTCGTGCGCTAGGCGCAGGGCAGATCGGCGGAAAGGCTGTTGACAGCTTACGGGCTGTCAACAGCCTTTTTTTGTGCCCGGTCGCTGCCCGCGGCCACGCGCGGTTCCAGAATGGCCGTGACGGCGCCGTGCAGCGCCCAGGCCAGCCAGAAGTTGCGGCTGAGCAGGTAGAGCACGCTGGTGGCGCCCAGCAGCGCGGCGCGCAGCAGGCGCCGTTCGGCCCGGCCAGGGATGCGCAGGTCATGCCAGAGCCAGGCGCTGAGCGCGCCCTGCATGGTCAGCAGGCCAACGGCCAGCCATGTGCCCCAGTAGACCGGCGCAGGCGCGGCCGCGGCCGCCAGCGCCTCGATGGCCGCGCTGCGGTAGAAGGCCCATTGCCATTGCAGCGCGCCAGCCTCCATCACCAGCAGTGTGGTGAGGGCAACGCCGTGGCTGAAGGTCAGATAGGGGGGCGAGGTTGGGTGGGCGCGGCGAACGCTGAGGCCGGCGACCAGCAGCAGGGCCAGCGCTCCTGCGGCAAAGATCAGCCCGCGGCCCAGGGTCCAGCCCAGCTCGATCTGGCTCAGCCCCATCAGACGCGGCGAGAGCAGTCCCAGCAACAGCGCGGCATAGCCGGGCAGGATCAGCCAGAGCACCCGCGTCAGCCAGAGCAGCAGCTCTCCTGGCTGGCTGCGCAGCCCGCGGCTCAGCCGACCCTGCGGCCCGCTGCGGCGCACGGCCAGCCATAGCCCGTTGGCGGCCAGGACGTAGCAGAGGAGCGAGGCCAGCACCCAGGGCAGCAGCGGCGAGAGATCAGCGAGGTTGGCGGGCAAAAGGGGGGGCATGACGGCTTGGGCGAATTGGCGGCGCGGGCTGGTCGGGGTATAATCGGGGCTGGTTCATGGGCAGGCCGCGGCAGACCGGCTGGCGCAGGCAAGCAAAAACCGGCTTCCGAGGAAGCCGGTTCCAAAGAACTGGTGGGCGAGAAGGGACTCGAACCCCTGACTTCTGCGATGTGAACGCAGCGCTCTAACCGGCTGAGCTACTCGCCCTGACAACGACCGGAATTATAGCACCGAAGGCTCGATCAGGCAAGTTCTATGCAGCGCAAAAAACGGTATGGTTTGGGATATCTGTTGGTTCTGCTGGCCGCGGTGGCCGGCTTTTTCCTGCTGCGGGAGCGGACGCGGGCAGTGGAGCTGCCGCAGGTGGCGCTGCCTCAGGATGTGCGGCAACTGGCGGCTGACCTGGACATGTTTGGACTGTTCACGCGGCTGCTGCCGGCCATCACGCCGGCGCCCAGCCCGACTCCCCTCCTGACGGCCGGCGCGTCAGATCCGGCCGTGGTTCAGGGGATCGAGCCGACGGCCGCGGCCGGCAGCACCGCCGCTCCAACCGCGCCGCCGGCCGCTGCGACCGATCCCGCGCCGCCGACTGCCGTACCTGACGCGGGCTATCCCTTTGTGCTGGCCGGGGAGGTGCGCAGCGGCAACGAGAACTGTGCCGAGGCCTCGATCCGCGGCAGCGTGCGCGATGCGGCCGGCGCCCTGCTGGCCGGGGTGCGGCTGTGGCGCTACGATCAGTTTGGCAATGAGCAGGTCGTCGAGAGCCGCGCTGATGACGTGGAGCGGGGCCAGTATAGCTTCGCCATCGGCGATACGGCCAACACCCACTACGTGCAGGTGATCGATGTCGGCGGCGCGATCATCAGCCCGGTGATTCAGATCGATCATCGCCAGGGCGAAGTCGCCGATGCGCTGTGCCATTGGGTGGATTGGCAGCAGCGATGACGGCGCGATTCGCAGAGGTATCCACGAATGGGGCCACGAATACACGAATGGCTGCTGTGACGGATGTGCATTCGCCG
>Ga0209096_1002612_pt1 | contig 17075 bp, 7 predicted proteins | sample AD_UKC034_MetaG_FD_184407 | JGI IMG/M metagenome (GOLD analysis project Ga0209096, IMG submission 184407) | Active sludge microbial communities of municipal wastewater-treating anaerobic digesters from USA - AD_UKC034_MetaG (SPAdes) (version 2) | ecosystem: Engineered > Bioreactor > Anaerobic >... | reverse complement strand
CGCCTCGCCGGCCCGATCGGATACAGACCTGAACAGACCCAGGGCCTCTTGATATCGGGCCAGCGCGTCGCGCCCCTGGCCCGAAGCCGAAAGCACATCGCCCTGCACGGACAGCACGTTGGCCTCGCCAGCGACTGCGTCCGGGGTGGCGCGCGGCGACTCGGCCAGCAGGCGGTAGGTCGCCAGCGCGGCCGCGAGATGGTTCAGCGCCCCTTGGTGGTCGTAGGCGCGCAGCGCTGCGTCGCCCGCCTGGTAGCGCGCCTCGGCCTCGGCCAGGGTCATGCCGGCGGCGGCATAGGCGCGTGCTGCCTCCAGGTAGGCCGCCTCGCTTTCCAGCCAGCGGCGCGGCAGCGCGGTCTCGAAGATGCCGGCCAGGTCGTACCAGGCATCCCCGATGGCCGCGAAGTCAGGACGCGGCAGGTCGCGCAGCGCGCGGATGCGCTCGTGCAAGAAGTCGATCAGCTGGACGCGCTGGCGTTCGTCGCCGGTCGGCAGGTAGGGGCGCCTACGAACGGCGGACGAGGCGTGCACAGGCGCGGCAGTTGTGGCCAGGCTGGCCGGCTGGCGAGCGTCTTGACCCGGCGCAGCCGGCGCGCCCGGAAAATAGAAGACGCCGCTGAGGCGCGAGTAGAAGTTCGGCGCGCGCCGGGCGAGCTGCGACCGGTCGTGCTGATCGACCCAGAAGACCAGCCGGTGGGGGAAGCCCGCCAGGACATCGCGCTGAAGGTCCAGGTAGCCGGCCAGGTCCGCCACCTGGCGGCCAACGGCGTGAAACGACACCACCGGTGCTTCGCCGTCGTGGTCGATGCCACGCACGATGCGCAGCGGATCCGGCGCGCCTTTCAGCAGCGAGACCTCCACCAGCTCCAGCGGAGCGACGGCCTGGCGCAGCTCGTCCACCATCTGGCGGCGGACGTCGCCGCTCTCATAGACAGCCAGCGCCCACGCGCCGCGCGCCAGTCGCAGCAGGGTAGCCAGGCGCCGCAGACTGGAAGCGCGCGTCTCCAGCGCCTCGGCTGGGCTGAGCGCGGCAGATGAGGGGATCAGGTCAGCGACCGCCGTCGGCAAGCTGTCCATCTGCCTCCTCCACGTAGTACTCCAGCAGGCTCCAGAGCGCCGGCTGGACGTCGCACCACTGGACGTCGTTGGAGTATTCGATCAGGGCGCCCTTGTAGAGCAGTTGCTGAACCTCGGGCTCGTTGCTGAGCTTGCGGTCGCCATGGCGCGTCTTGAGCAGCCGCCATTCGGCCAGGGTCAGGTTGGCCGCCAGCTCGCGCCGCAAGTCCCGCACCGCGTTGCGGGCGTCATTCATCCCGATGGCGTCGCCGTTGCGCTCCAGGGCGTAGAGCGCCGCGTTGTTGACCAGCTTGACCAGCTCCGCCGGGATGCCGCCGCTGGCCACGGCCATGTGCTGCAAGGCAGCCTCGTCTACCAGGCTTGCCTCCATGCGGTTCAGGGCGATCTGACCCACCAGGTCCCTGTCCTGCTCGTCTTCGGCGCCGTCAGGATGGCGCAGCGGGAAGTTGGGCAGATAAACGTCCCGGTCGAAGCTGCGCCGCACGATCTGGTAGTCGTCCGAGTAGCGTAGCGCCAGGGGAAAGGTGTAGATCATCACCGCCTGGAGCGCAGTGATGGTCGGCGCGTGGTCACGGAAGATGTGCCGGGCCGCCTCCAGGTCGACCTTGTCGAGCCCCTCGACCACCAGCAGCAGGCGCTTCGGACTGAGATGCTGCTGCGCCTGGCCGATCACCCAATTCAGTCGCCGCACCAGCTCGGGCATCTCGCGGTCGACAAAGGCGTTGAGCTGGTCGCGCGTGAACGCCGACTGGCTGACCCCGATCTCGATCTCCCCCAGCAGGGTGCTCAGGGAGGCCATGGTCTCGACCTCGCCCGGCGTTCCCAGGCTGAAGCCCGCCACCGTCCGGCGCCACCAATCGGCCAAAGATTGCCAGCCTTCGCGCAGTGGCTCGCTGGCAGGGCGCCCGATCAACCCTTGGTCGATGCACTGGCGCGTGACCTGGGTGCTGAGCGCGAGCATCAAATCCTCGTAGCGCATGGTGGAGCGGCCGGTTACCGTGAGCGCGTCAAAGCCGATGATGTGAAAACTGTCCTGGATCTCCTCGGCCAGCTTGTTGAGTTCGGTGCTCTTGCCGGCGCCCCGGTGTCCGACGAAGAGGATCTTCTGAGGATCGCGCTGGGTCTGGAGCGCGATCCTCAAGCGCTGGCGCGGCGTGCCGGTGCGCTGTACGAACCAATGGCGGAGGTGCTGGCCGCGCAGGATCTCCTTTGGGTCGAAATACTCCACGACCTGGGCAAGGTTGATTGCTTTCATCGTTGATTTTCCTGTTGACGAACTGGTTTGCAGGTCGAGTATACACCGATTCCCTTGGGAGACAAAGAAGGGTTCTTTCGAAAGGCTGTAGCTTGCCCGCAGTCCCTGCCGTGCCTACGATCTTCGGGCGAGGCTACAGCGCCCTGGTCCCGTTTTAGCTGCCTGCAAACGTCACCGCGTCCGGGTTGCTGTTTGGCGCCAGGAGCTGCGGCGTCTCCTCCTCCTTCAGCCCGGCCAGGTCGATCCGGTTGCGTCCCAGCTCGAAGGCGGTCTTGACGCTGCGCCCGTAGCCCAGCGCCGCGTAGAAGGCGGCTGCAAAGGCGCGCGCGCTTTGGTCGCCGATTTCCTGCGACATGCCCACCACGCAGTCGATGTGCTGGGCGATGGCCGCGGCCTGCGTCTGCGAAAAGCAGGCGTTGAGCACCACGCAGCGCAGGTTGTCCCGCAGCAGCGCGAAGACGTTGGCCAGCGCCTGCGGCGGGACGGCGACGGCGCGCCCGGCGTCGTCCTGAAAAAGAAGCTCGCCCGACTCGGCGCCGTGTCCGCTGAAGTGCAGGATGTGCGGTTGATGGCGCAGCAGCAGCCCTTGCAGGTCGTCGGTTCGCAGCGCGTGCGCCTGTTGCAGGTCGAAGGCGTCGCGGAACTTCGCCAGTTGCAGCGCCTGGTCGATGGCCTGCACCTCCTCGCCCAGGCGCAGGCGGGCGGCGTCGGTCGGATTGGCGGCCAGGAAGAGCAGCCTGATCCGTGGCCCCGCCGGCTGAGGTGCGGGCGCAGGCGCCATGCCGCTGGATACGCTGACGCCGGAGATGACAAAGTCGCCGGCCACGGTGATGTTTTGGGCGCTGACGCCGGTGGCCGGCCCGGCCGCCTGAACCCGGATGTCGTTCAGCCGCATCGACCCGGCCTGGATCTGCTTCAGGTCGACGCCGATGGTCTGCGCGGCTGCGGGCGCGTCCCTGGCCACCGCGTCCAGCAGCGCCCGCGCCAGCGCCTGCACGTCGGGATCGTCGGCCGCGCCGCTGGCGGCCAACTGCTTGTCGGCAAACGCGCGCAGGTCCTCCGAGGCTGGGTCATTTTCCAGCACATCCACACCTGCGGCCGCTTTGGCGAACCTGCGCTTGATGAGGTCCTTCAAACCGGCGTAGGCGTCCTTGACCGCCTGCGAGGCGGCGTCAGTCAGCCCGGCGGCCGCGCCGGCGGCGAGGGCGGTCACGATGATGGCGCTGATCGGTTCCATGGGTCTGTGTCTCCGTTTGGTTTGGGGTGAATGCAGGCGGGGCGGTTGGCGCTGGTCGATGGCGGGGGTGATGGATCACGAAGGCACGAAGCGCCACGAAACCGCGAAGCACGAAGGTCGCGAAGGCGGGGGCGTGGCCCTTCGTGATTTCGTGGTCCAACTCCTCCACAGGCAGCCTCCTAGGCCGGCAGACGCGGGCGGATGATGAGCTCGCTTTCCGACGCCAGCACAGGCTGCGGCGGTCGCTGCGCCAGGGCGGCGTCCAGCGCGTCGGCCAGCCGGTCGTCGGCCGGGGGATTCCACCTGCCTTGGGCCAGCACCAGGCGGGTCAGCACCGCGTCCAGCGCGGTGGGGCTGCGCACGGCCAGCGGAACCAGCGCGCGCAGCCAGGGCAGCGGCTGGATCGGCTCGATCCCCGCATCGGCCACTGCCAGGATCTCGGCCGCCAGCCGCGCCGCCAGATGCGGCAGGAAGCCCGGATCGGGCACGGCCACCTCTTCGCCGTCGTGCAGTGAATGCTCGCCGCCGTTGAGCCGCCTCAGGTCCTCCGTCGACCGCTGGTGCAGCCGCGCCAGAGCCTCGAAAGTGTGCGCGTTCCTGGCCCAGTCCGGCAGCGGCAGCGCATCCGGGCGCCGGCCGTCGTAGCCCTGCCCGACCCGGTGCAGACTGGCGTACTCGGGCAGCCAGGCCGCGTCGGGCAGGCGCTGGTAGCGGTCGCGCAACGGGAAGGCTGGCCACCAGTCGCGGCGCATCGCGTTGACGCGCGCTGTCATGCGGGCGCAAAAGCTGGGGTCCTGGACGTTGTGCGCCGCACTTTGCGCCCACCGGAGCGCCTCCTCGATCTCCGTCGCATTGGCCGGCTGGCAGACGCGGATCGCCTCGGCCAGGGCCAGACAGGCCGGGGCCTGAAAGCCGGCGAAGCCCGAATCGGCCAGCGCCAGCGCATCGTGCAGCACCTGGCCGGCCAGCGCCTGCTCGCCCAGCAGCCAGCCCACCGCCTGGGCGTTGGCCAGCATCAGCCGCTTGTGGCGCGCCCAGGTGTCGCTGCGCTCGCGTCCCGGCTTGAGCAGCATTGCTTCGGCGATCAGCCTCTGCGCCTGGAACAACAGCGCCTGGCGCGCCGTCTGGTCGCCGCCTGCCGCGCGCAGCGCCGCCGCGGCGGTGGGCAGACCTTGCTCGAACTCGACGCTGGGACCTCCCAGGGCCGCGGCGAGGATCTGCTCCACCGCCTCCTGCACCCACCGGCTGCCGTCCAGACGCGGGTATTGCACCACGTGACGCAGCAGCAGCCAGAGCGAGCTGTAGCGGTATTCGGGGTAGCTGTAGCTGCCGTAGACGCTGAGGTACTGCGTCAGCGCCGCCATGCCTTCGTCGGGATGCCGGGCCGCGTAGTCCATCAGATACGGCCCGTCCAGTTCGGCCAGATAGCGCGTCGTGCTGCGGGTGTCGCCGTCGTCGCCGCCCACGATGCCCAGCCCGGGGCCGGTTCCCTGGAAGCTGCTCGTGATCGGCTCCCTGGGCGGCATGTCGGGGTTTTGCACGTCCGGGTCCAGGCCGTAGGAGATCATCATCTCGCGCTGGTAGGGCAGCCCGCCGATGCGTCTGACGATCTGCCCGATCAGGTCGGCGTCCGCGGCGCGCGCCACGAATGGCGGCGTGAAGGCGGGCGCGGGCCAGCGTTCGGGCCACAGCTTGAAACGCACCCAGACCGCCAGGCCGTCCAGGGCCGCGTCGCCGCCGGTCCCCAGGGCCGCCGTCACATCGTCGCATAGCTTGCGCGCCTCGTCGACCGCGCCGGCCGGGGCCAGCCAGGCCGCGGCCAGCAACAGCGCCTGACGCCAGTGCTCGTCGACGTCGAACAGCTCGCTGCGCCGGCGGGCGCCCGCCAGGTCGCCGGCGCGCGCCAGTTGCAGCGCCGGCTCGGCCCGCTGATGTTCGCGGCGAAAGGCCAGCAGCGCGTCGGCGGCGCGCACGATCAGCGCGATTCCCAGCGGGTCATCGTCGGCCACGGCGGCATCCAGCGCCGCTTCCAGCGCATCGTCCAGCGCCGGCAGATCGGCGACAGCCTGCTCGTGCGCCTGCTGCCAGGTAGGGTCGGCCACCAGCGTCAGCAGGGCTTCGCTCAGTGTGTGGCGGTCCGGCTGTTGGCTGGCGCGGGCTGCCGCGGCGCGGTGCCAGGCCAGCCAGCGCCAGGCGTAGCTGTCGGCGGCCGGCGGTCGGTCGGTCCAGCGCGCCGCCAGGCTGAGGTGCAAGCTGGCCGGATCGGGCAGCGACCGGTAAAAATAGCTGCGCAGCACGTCGTGCAGGCGCACGGTCGCCGACCCGCCGTCGTAGACCAGCAGCGACAGCGGCGCCAGGCTGCGCGTCAGCAGATCCCTGGCCGCGTCGTAGTCCAGCCCGGCGGTGAGCTGCCAGAGCTGGGCCGCGCGCGTCAGCGGGATAGGCGTCTCGGGCGGGAAGATGGCCAGCTCGGTGCAGCGGCTGCGCTGATCGGGTGTGAGCAGTTCCAGGCTGGCCTCCACCGTGGCCGCGACTGCCAGCTCGCGCGGGCTTTCGGGGTCGTCAGGGTCGAAGGCGACCACGCCCCGGCGCCGGAGGTCGCTCTCGGCGTCGTCCAGCGCCTGGGCCGGGGGCGTTTGCTGCTGGTCGATGCGGTAGCGCAGCGTGCCGTTGGCCAGCCCCAGCAATACCGGCCAGTAGCCCAGCCGCCGGGCCAGTGCATCCAGCCGCGCCGCGTGGCCCGGAGGCAGGCCGACGCCCAACAGGTCACGCGCGACCTCGGGCTGCATCGGCCCCAGCTCCACGGCCAGCGCGCCGGCCGGTAACAGGCGCGGATTGCGGGTCGTGATCAGGCGCGCGCAGCCGTCGCTGGCCTTGAGCAGGTCGGCGACGTGGGCCGCGTTCCAGACGTCGTCCACGGCCAGCAGCAGGCGGCGTCCGGCCAGTGCGGCGCGCAGTTGGTCGCGCGCGCCGTTCAGCGTGGCGCAGCCGCTGCACTGGCCCGTCAACGCGGTCACCAGGTCGGTCAGGGTGGCGCGCGGGTCGGGCGGGGTCTTGCCGACCTCGACCCAGAGGATGCCATCGGGACAGGCGGCGCGCAGTCCCGCGTCGGCGCAGACCAGGCGCGCCAGAATCGTCTTGCCCGAGCCGCCGAAGCCGTGCAGCCCGACGGTCTGGGGCAGCAGCCGGCCAGACCCGTCCAGCAGGCCTGCCAGAACCTGTTGCATCTTGTCGGGGCGCGCGACGTGATCCGGGCCGGGCGCGGGGGCCTGGAAGGGAGGGGGCGGCGCGGCGGGCGCGCCCGCGCCCACCTGGTAGGTGACGTAGGTGGTGTGGATGTCGTGAATGTTCACCCCGCCGGCGGCGAAGACGTTGGCAAGATTGACCCCCAGCGCGCCCGCGGCGGGGCCGGACTGCGGCTGGACCGCCTGCATGAAGGCCAGCGCGTCGCGCAGCAGTTCGGCGTCCTGTCCGCCCCCGGCCGCGTCCAGTTGTTTGCGCACGTGGGCTTGCAGGTCGGACGAGCCGGGATCCACCGCCAGCAGGCCGGCGTTGACCTGGGGGTAGTCGGCTGCCAGACGGGCTGACAGCTTGTCATAAGCGTCAATCGCCGGCGGCGGCGCGCCGGGACTGCTTCTGGCAGCCGCTCCGGCCGCCAGCGCCGTGACGATCAGGGTCGTGGGTTCCATGGGACGCTCCTGCGGGTCGCTGCAATGCAACGCTGCGCGGCCTCTCGGCGGCCGCCGCGCTGGCTTTGTTCGGTTGAACGGAATTCAGTCGCAGTTTGCGTTACGCGAACGATGCTGAGGTCGTCGTGCTGTCCATTCTTGCCTCCGGACCACCGCGTGCAGACCGCACGCAGTGCTGTCATCCCGCAGTATACTCTACCTGGTCGCTTCGGCAACCGGCGGCGCGGACAGGCAGCAATTCCAAATGTGGCGCGGAGTCGAGGCTTTAGCCGGGCCTGGCCGACGTGAGTCGGGCGCGCTGACCCGCCTGAAGGCTCGACTCCGGTTCGGCAGCCGCAGATACGACGAGGAGTCTGAAGGCTCGACTCCGGTTCGGCAGCCGCAGATACGACGAGGAGTCGAGGCTTTAGCCGGATCTGGCCGACGTGAGTCGGGCGCGCTGACCCGCCTGAAGGCTCGACTCCCGGTCGTCAGCCACCATACTTGGAATCGCTGAGTCCTTGAGCGCGGGCTTGACAAGGCGCAGATTCTTGCTACACTGGCGGAACTGTCGCATTGCCGCACCTATCCCGTTCCCAGGAGGTGTCTATGCCTTACCCGTCTCTCGCCCGCATGGTTCTCGTCTTGACGTTGCTCGCCACGGGTGTGGCCCCGGTCAGGGCCGCCGCGCCGGCGGCGCCCTTGCCCGCCAGCCCTGCCAACACGCCCTATCCCATCCTCTTCGTCAGCCAGGTACCGATTCCCGAGGACTTCACCACCATCGGCGCGGTCTTCGGCAACCACGACCCGCAGCTTCAGGCGGTGGGGCGCGGCGGCGATCTGTGGATCCGCTACCCCAACGGCGCGCTGCGCAACCTGACCGCCGAGGCCGGCTTCGGCATGACCGGCTTCCAGGGCGCGAACGCCATCGCCGTGCGCGACCCGGAGGTTCACTGGGACGGCCAGAAGGCGCTCTTCAGCATGGTGATCGGCGCGCCGACGCAGCAGTACGTCTGGGAAACCTACCACTGGCAGATCTACGAGGTGACCGGGCTGGGGCAGGGCCAGACCGCGGTGATCACCCGTTTACCCGGCCAACCGGCAGACTACAACAACATCACGCCGATCTACGACAGCGCCGACCGCATCATCTTCACCTCCGACCGGCCGCGGGACGGCCAGCCGCACCTCTACCCGCAGTTGGACGAGTACGAGGAGGCGGCTACGGTCAGCGGCCTCTGGCAGCTCGACCCGGCCAGCGGCGCGCTGCGTCTGCTGAACCACGCGCCGTCGGGCGACTTCACCCCCTTCGTGGACAGCTTCGGGCGCGTTGTGTTCACCCAGTGGGACCACCTGCAGCGCGATCAGCAGGCCGACGCCGACAACTACAACGCCCTGCACGGCCTGCCCTGCGACTACTGCACCTTCAACTGGTCGGGCGAGGCCGCCAACGCCACGCCGCTGGAGACGCGCACCGAGGTCTACCCGGAGCCGCGCGCCGAACACGACCTGATCGGCACCAACCTCTGGGGCCACACCTTCAACCATTTCTTCCCCTGGACCATGAACCAGGATGGCACGGAACTGGAGACGCTGGCCCACATCGGCCGCCACGAGCTGCACGACTATTTCCCGCCCAGCCTGACCGACGACCCGAACCTGGTGGAGTACTACGGGCAGTTCCCGCGCTTCAACCCCAACCCGATCCTGAACATGCTGCAGATCGTGGAGGATCCGACGACGCCGGGCCGCTACATCGGCATCGACGCGCCGGAGTTCTACACCCACGCCTCGGGCCAGCTGTTCCGCATCGACGCGCCGCCGGGGCTGGACGCTGACCACATGGCGGTGACGTATATCACCCACCGCGACACGGCCAGCTATACCGGCGACCCCAGTCCCGACCACTCCGGCCACTACCGCGACCCGCTGATGCTGTCCGACGGCGCGCTGATCGCCGCTCACACCGCCGAGACGGACGCCGCGGGCAACGACGGCACGCGCGCCAACCCCATCCCGCGCTACCGCTTCCGCCTCAAGACGCTGAGCCAGGCCGCCAACGGCTACCTGGAGGCGGATCAGCCGCTGACCAGCGGCATCGTCGAGACGGTCAGCTACTGGGATCCCGACGTGTTGGTGACCTACTCGGGCGAATTTTGGGAGCTGCAGCCGGTGGAGGTGCGGGCGCGCACGCGGCCGACGGCGGGCACGGCCGCCCTGCCCGCGCCGGAGCAGGCGGCCTTCGATCAGGCGGGCATCGCGCCGGCCGCGCTGCGCAGCTACCTGGAGGCCAACGACCTGGCGCTGATCGTCAGCCGCAACGTGACGACGCGCGACGACTTCGACCGCCAGCAGCCGTTCAACCTGCGCGTGCCCGGCGGCGTGCAGACCGTCGGCGCGTCCGGCGAGGTCTACGACGTGGCGTTCATGCAGCTCTTTCAGGGCGACCTGATCCGCGGGCTGGGCGGGACCGACGACCCGCGGCCGGGCCGGCGCGTGCTGGCGCAGCCGCTGCACGATCCGGCCGCGCAGAACCCGGCCACGGGCGGGCCAGCGGGCAGCGTGACCATCGCGGCCGATGGGTCGGTGGCGGCCTTCGTGCCGGCTGGCCGCGCGTTGAGCTGGCAGTTGACCGACGGCGCCGGCGAGGGGGTGGTGCGCGAGCGTTACTGGGTGACCTTTCAGCCGGGGGAGATGCGCGTCTGCACCTCCTGCCACGGGCTGAACGAGTTCGATCAGGCCGGCAACGGCTCGCCGCAGAACACCCCGGCGGCGCTGGTGCAGTTGCTGGGCTGGTGGAGCTGTCCCGACTTCAACGCCAGCGGCGTGGTGGACGCCGGCGACATCAACGCCATCGCCGGGATGTGGGGCACAGCGTCGAGCGACCCGCGCTACGACCGCGACGGCGACGGCGAAATCAGCGTCGTGGATGTGATGCTGGTGGCGGGTCGGTGGCAGGAAGTGTGTAGCCAGTAGTGGCGTTCTACGTTCAAGGCTAAAGCACCCTCCACACCCTGCATGGCCGCTAATCCGCCCTTCCTGTTTTCGCTGCTCGCCCTGCCCCTGCTGGCCGGCATGGGCATGTTCGTCGTGCTCCGGCGGCCACGCCAGCCACTGACGTGGACCTACGTTGGTGTAATGGCCGGGCTGGTTGTCTTCTACCTGGTGGATGTCATTCTGTACCAGCCCGGTATCACGGTGCAGTCTGGCCTGGTCTGGCAGTTCATTCAGAACCAGGGGGCCTACCTGGTCATCGTCTCTGCGCTCGCCGCGAACTTCCTCTTCCGTGACCGACGACTGCAGACCTGGGAGTGGGCGGTTGTCGGTTTCATCGCCGTGCGTATGGCTGTGGATATCCCCTGGCTGGCGGGACACCTGTCGGCCGGCTATGACCATACCTGTCTGACCGTCCACGGGCTACCCCGGCTCACCTGCCCGCCCGAGGACCGTTTGGCCATCGCCACTGGCGCCGTTTCGGGGGCGTGCGTGGCTGTGCTCTTCATCAGCACGGCCCTCAATGCCGCCGAACCCAGACGGCACATCCTACGCCGCTACATCCTCTGGATCGTGCTCCTGCTCGCGGTCGGCGGCCTGGGCCTACAACTCCTGACATTGGCCGGTCAGGTTGATTTCGGCTTGATCCCCACTCAGCCCACCACGTGGTTTGCGATCCTGATCGGAATCCGCCTGCTTCTGGCGCTGGAAGAAGAAGCGACCGGGGTGCGTTTCCCCACGCTCGGCTGGCGTATCCTGGTGTGGTTCGTCATGCTGCTGACCGCGGTCGTCGTGGACCTGAGTTGGAACTGGTTGGGTGTGCCGGTGTGGACACCCATGGCCCTGGCCGTCGGTATTGCCGGCAGCGGCGCGCTCCTGATCAACTCGCTGATACACCACGCGGCGTCGACCCAGGAGACCAGGGCTGGCCCTTCATCGGCGACACCGTCGCAGCCACCGGTCGATCCCGCTCCTTCCGTGGCGGCTCCGCCGCCCCCAAAGCCACTGTGCATCTACCTGTTCGGCCCGCTGCGTATGGTCAGGGATGGCGAAGTCCTCCCCAACACCGCCGAGGTCTGGCGCTCGGCCAAGACGCGCTCCCTCCTGGCGCTGCTGGCACTGCGCCACAAAGCCGGTGTAACACAGGTCGAGATCATCGACGCACTTTGGCCGCCCGGGTCGGAGCTGGATGTTGAGGCGGAGCGTAATAGTTCCTCGGCCTTTCGTAGCTACCTCTCGACACTGCGACGCGTGTTGGACCCCATCGGCCCCCGGGGCAACGACCGTTGGATTGCGCACGAGGCAGAGCGTTACTTCCTGCGCAGTGACGTGTGGGTCGATGTCTGGGAGTTCGAGGCGTTGGCCGATGAGGCTGAGGCGCGGCTGGCCCAGGGACGCCAGGCTGACGGGCTGGCCAGCTGGCGTCAGGCCGTTGCCCTTTACCAGGCCGAGGGGCTGCTGCCCGATGAGGTTTACCTGCCGGCGCCGCTGCTCGAGCCGGCCCGCGAGAATCTGCGTCAGCGTTGGCTCAGTGGGCTGCACCGCCTGGCGCAGGCTGAGCAGGACCACGCCCGCGCGGCCGGCCTGTGGGAAGCCATTCACCAGGCCGAACCGCTGAATGAAGCAGCCTGCCACTGGCTGACCGAACACTATCGCAGCCAGGGAAACCGCAACGGCCTGCGTATGGTGCTGCAACGCCGCCGTATGGCCGAGTCCGAGATGGATCTGCCCTAAGCGCCTGCCCGCGACCACTGCCCCCGCTGCCCGTCAACCGCACCAAGGCGGTCATTTCTGTCATTTTCCCAATTCTCGCCGTCAGGTAACAAACCCGTAGCACTTGTTTGCTACAGTGAGGGGGTGTCGATACCTGAGACATAGCAGCCAACTGGCCGCGAGGCTCAGGGCAGCGTGCAAGAAGCCCATAACTTCTTCCCAAACGAAAGGAACTTCTATGCGACCCCGTTTCTTCGTCTTGACTCTGTTCATCGTCGCCTCGCTCATCGCCGGGCCGGCCACCGCCCAGACGCCGCAGCCGCCGACCGGCGCTACACCGATCGCCCCTGGTCCCTGGCCCTTCCTTGATCAGGACGGGGATGAACATGGGGCTCTTCCCCGGCGATCTTCCGCCAACACCGCAACGGCCGGACCTGCCGTCCCCATCGGCCAGCCGGGACTGAGCTTTCGTTACGCACAGACATTTGGTGAGACCGGCGTGCCCTATTTCGCCGACACCGATCACCTCAACTACCCCTGGGGCATTGGCGCTGCCGGCAACGCCGTATGGATCGGTGAGCACTGGGGAGGCCGTATCCTCAAGTTCACCAGCAACGGCTCGTTCGTCTCCTCGATCGGCCAGGTCGGTACTCGTGACTTCGGGGGTCACAGCATCAGCGAGATACATGACGTCGTCGGGGACAGCAGCGGCAACACGTGGCTTGCCGGCTCGGACATCGTACTCAAGTTCGACAGCAGCGGCGCCGTCGTCAGCCGGCTGGGTCGCGGTTCGGGCAACCAGCAGTTTCAATATGCGGTCAGCGTCGCCTTCGATGTCGCCGGCAACATCTACGTCAGCGACGGCACCTCCTGGTGGGGCAATAGCAACACCGGCAACCACCGCATCCAGATCTTCAGCAGCAGCGGAACTTACCTGAGCACCATCGGCGCGACGGGTGTGGTGGGCACGGCCAACAACCGCTTCCACGGCCCGCGGCACATCACCATCTACGGCAGCACGCTCTATGTCGCCGACAGCGGCAACCACCGCGTACAGCTCTTCGATGTGTCCAACCCGATGGCGCCCGTTTACGTCGCGACCATCGGCGTCACCGACCAGGCGGGCAGCGACAACGGACATCTGGGCTCGCCCTCCGGTGTGGCGGTGAACTCGAGTTTCATCTATGTGGCTGACACCTGGAATGATCGAGTGCAGATCTTCAACCAGGCGACGCGCGCCTACGTGGCCACGATCGGCGGCTCGATGGGCGCCGGCAACAACCAGTTCTACGAACCCTCCGACGTGGCCGTGGATGCCGCTGGCCATCTCTACGTTGCCGACTTTGTCAACACCCGCGTGCAGCAGTTCGACGGCAACCGTACCTACGTGCGCACCTACGGCGCCACCGGTGTGCCCTACCTGACCGACGGCTACCACTACAACTACCCTAGCGGCGTGGCCGCGGCCGACGACGGCAGCCTGTACATCACCGAGGACGACGGTCACCGTCTGATCAAGCTCGACGCCGCCGGTCAGCTCGAGTGGGCGGTTGGCGCAGCCGGCGTCAAGGGTGACTGGATCCACACCAACGACCGCCTGAACAACCCGGCCGACGTGGCCCTGGACGCGGCCGGTCGGGTGTTGGTTGCCGACCGCTGGAACGGACGGGTGCAGATCTTCGACGCCGACGGTTCGTACTACGGAACGATGGAGCAGCCTGTGTCCGGTGAGCGGGGCTTCAACTGTCCCGGCGGGGTAGGCGTCGCCCCCAATGGCGACATCTACGTGGTCGATACCTGCACGCACGTGGTCGACATCTTCAACCGGTATTGGCTTCACCTGGCCACGCTGGGCACGGTCGACCAGGCGGGCACGGACAACGCCCACTTCGACGGGCCGGAGGACGTTGCGATCGACAGCCGCGGCTTCATCTACGTCGCCGACAAGAACAACCATCGCGTCCAGGTTTTCGACGTCAACCGGGGCTACCTGCGCACGATCGGCGTCACGGATGAGGCTAGCGGCGATTTCGGCCACCTGGCTGGGCCCGACGGCCTGTTCGTGGACGGCGCCGACCGGTTGTACATCGCTGATAGCTGGAACAACCGCATCCAGGTTTTCGACACCAATGGCGCCTACCTGGCAACCATCGGCGGCAGTTGGGGCGCCAGGAGCGGGCAGTTGCGCAACCCTCGGGGGGTGGCAATCGCGCCGACCGGTGACGTCTTCATCGCCGACAGTAGCAATTACCGCATCCAGAAGTTCGCCACGGGTGTGCCCGGCTGGGTGCAGACCAACGTCAACGGCTTTGGCGATCGCAACAATGTTGTGGCCCAGCCACTGCGGGCTTTTGGTGGCGCGCTGTATGCCGGCGTTTACAATTGGAACAGCAATGACCTTCAGCTTTGGCGCATGAGCCCGGCCGGCGTCTGGTCGGCAGTCATGCACAACGCTTTTGGCGATCCCTCGAACACGTGGTTCAGCGACCTGATCGAGTTCAGTGGCCAACTCTACGTCGGCACCGAAAACTGGGTTTGCGATAACCCAAACTGTAATACCCGACATTCCACCGGCGGTCAGGTCTGGCGTAGCAGCAACGGCAGCACCTGGAACCAGGTGGGGTTGGCCGGTTTCGGTGATCCGACGAACTTCGTCGCCATCCCGCTGGCCGCCTTTGGGGGTCACTTGTACATCGGCACCTATAATTACGACGCGGCCACCAACACCACGTACGGCGCCCAGGTGTGGCGCAGCAGCACGGGCAATGCGGGCAGTTGGACACGCGTGGTCACGGCCGGCTTCGATGGGAACATTAACAATCAGGGCGTGCACCGCGGCGCGGTGCACGGTGGCTACCTGTATTTGGGGACCGTCAACCCAGTCCAGGGCGCTGGGGTTTGGCGTTCCGCTGATGGGGTCACGTGGCAGCAGGTCAATGTCGCTGGTTTCGGTGACATTCGCAACTACCGTACCAGCAAACTGGCCACTTTCGGCGGCTACCTGTACGCCGCCACCGATCACTTCAGCGGGGGCGGTGTGCAGGTCTGGCGCTGCCAGCTGTGCACCGGCAGCGACTGGACGCGCGTGGTGGACAACGGCTTTGGCAACCCTGATACACAGCAGAGTGCGGCGCTGGTGGTTTTCGACAACCAGCTGTACGGCGCGTTTCGTAACCTGACCACAGGCACTGAAGTACGGCGCACGCAGGATGGTGTCCACTGGGCTGAAGCCAGCATGCCGGGCTTCGGCAACAGCAACAACCACTGGGTCGACCTGACCGTGTTCGATAATCGCCTGGTCGCCGGCACAAACAACGGCGCTCACGGCAGCCAGGTCTGGAAGAAGACGGTCACCGCCGACTTTAGTGGCAGTCCGCTCACCAGTTCACCACCGCTGACGGTGAACTTCAGCAACGCGTCCGGCGGCGACGTCACCGGCATGCTATGGGACTTCGGCGACGGCCAGACCAGCACCGAGGACAACCCGACGCACACCTACACCCAGGCCGGTATGTACACGGTGAGCCTGACCGTCAGTGACGGCGTGGACAACCACACGCTAACCCGGCCGGCCTACGTCGATGCCCGGTATCGGACTTTCCTGCCGCTGTTGTCCCTGGGCCACGGCACAACGGTCTACGACAGTTTCGACAATCCGGTCTATGACGGCAGCTTCAACCCGCTGCGCTGGTCGCGATCGAGTGCCGACCCGGCGGTGCAGTTTCGCCAACAGTCCGGCGCCCTGGTGGTGACCAACACGCCGTCGGCCAATCCAGCGCCGCCGGAGAACCTGAGAATGCGGCGCCCACCCCTCCGCCGCTGGCAGCAGGTGCAGCAGCTTCAGGCGCGCCTCAAGGTTAGCAGCGACCGCAGCGGCGAATGGTCCCCCGTCCAGCTTTCCACCTGGACGGAGGAGGTCAACGGCCACGGTTGGTTTGCAAGTTGCACGTTGGCAGGCATGGCAAGCCGCGACCAGGCCTCATTCCACTGCCACATCTTCACTCGTCAGGGGAGTAACTATCCCGACGAGTACTCGACCCCAGGCGTCTCCGTCCCCTATGACTCGTGGCACACGGTACGGATCAGCCTTGACCCGAATACGGCCAACGTCAAATTTTACCTGAACAACGCCCTGATCGGCAGCCACACGCCGAACGACGCCGCGGCGCTGCTGACGAACCACCAGATGCAGGTGGCGATCTCCGTCTGGGGTTCCGGTCCCAACAGCTCGGCCACCCGTCACGTGGACGACGTGCGCATCGTGCCGACAGAGTAGTTTCTTATACTTGTTGGACGCCCACGACGTGCGGCATCTGGGTGACTATCGTCACATGCTGGATGCCGCACGCGCGGCCGGTTCGGGTGGGGTCGTCTGGTAGGGGTAGCGCGTTCCGTCCAGGTTGTCATGCGGGATGTCCAGCGTTTCGCTGGCGCCTTCCAACAGCGCGTACAGCGTCGAGAGCCACAGACTATCATCCGGCTGGGCCAATGCACCGCTGAAACGCAGCTCCAACACGTCGGTGATGAATTCATGACCCAGATGGTACGTTTCCAGAGGACCGGAGCAGGGCTATCCGGTGCGCTGGTTAACATGCGCCTGCACGGAGTCGAGGCTTTAGCGCGGAGTCGGGACTTGTAGCACGGAGTCGAGGCTTTAGCGCGGAGTCGAGGCTTGCAACGCGGAGTCGAGGCTTGTAGCACGGAGTCGAGGCTTTAGCCGGGTCTGGCCGCTGTGAAGCGAGCGCGCTGACCTGCCTGAAGGCTCGACTCCAGCTTAGCAGGCATCAAACATGCCGCGGAGTCGAGGCTTCAGCCGGGTCTGGCCGCTGCGAGTCGAGCGTGCTGACCTGCCTGAAGGCTCGACTCCAGCTTAGCAGGCATCAAACATGCCGCGGAGTCGAGGCTTCAGCCGGGTCTGGCCGCTGCGAGTCGAGCACGCTGACCCGCCTGAAGGCTCGACTCCCGGTTGGCAGCCGCCATATTTGAAATTGCTGCGGCAAGCGCGAACCGAGTTGACAATGAGGGTGGGTGGAGATATGATTGAAACCCCTTGCATCCTCCCTGCTTCCCCTGCCCATTGTCCTGAAAGGAGCATCCCATGACTACATCCGCCCTCCCGCCCCTCTCCACC
>Ga0209096_1002610_pt1 | contig 17091 bp, 17 predicted proteins | sample AD_UKC034_MetaG_FD_184407 | JGI IMG/M metagenome (GOLD analysis project Ga0209096, IMG submission 184407) | Active sludge microbial communities of municipal wastewater-treating anaerobic digesters from USA - AD_UKC034_MetaG (SPAdes) (version 2) | ecosystem: Engineered > Bioreactor > Anaerobic >... | reverse complement strand
TTAATGTTTAATATTTTTAATATTTTTAATTTTTAATATTTGCTTTAATAATCGCTTTAACAATCACTGTTTGCTTTAATAATCACTGTTTGCTTTAATAATCGCTTTAATAATCACTGTTTGCTTCAATAATCGCTTTAATAATCACTGTTTGCTTTTCTTCTTTTATATTATTTATTCTTCCTTTTTTTTGCACTATTTGTTTTTTCTTCATGTTGTTTATTTTCTTCCTAATAATGCATTAGTAAGGGTATCTTCGTCCATATATTCTAGTTCCGAACCAGTAGATAGTCCGCGTCCCAGACGGGTTATTTTTAATTCCGGATAAGTTTTTTTAAGCTCTTCAAATTGTCTTGCTGCATACAGGGCGATTATTTCGCCTTCGGTTGTTGCATTGGTAGCAATAATAATTTCGTTTAATTTTTTGATTTGTCCCGAATTTGTTGAAGGAGATTTTTTAATTCGTAATACTAAATTTTTTAATCGGTTTAACTGAACATTTTCGTCTTCTGTGCCAATAACATAATAAATTCCATTATAACGTTTGGTACGTTCTATTGATTCAATGTCGGTGTCTTTTTCAATTACGCATATTGTGGATCTGTCGCGATTTTTATCTTTGCAAATTTCACAAAGATCAAGTTTTGTTGTGACGTGAGCAGAAACGGGCTCAATACATTTATTGCAAAAGTGGCAGTATTTTACTTTTTTTAAGATAAATAATTTTTTGGCAAATTTTTCAATTTCTTCCCTGGGTTCGTTCAGTAGGTAAAAAACAAAACGCGCTGCTTGTCGTGGTCCGACTGACGGCAGTTTTGCGAATTCATCAATTAGGTGTTGGATTGAACGTGGTAACATTAAAATAATTGGGTCAATTAGAATAATTAGAAATTATTCATCATATTGTTTTGCTAAATTTTGGAAACTTACTTTATCTTGATTAAAATAAAGTTCAACACTTCCAGTTGGACCGTTTCTGTGTTTAGCAATGATAATTTCGGCAATATTTTTCTTTTCAGAATTTTTATGTGCTAAATCTTCTCGAAATATTAATAAAACCACATCAGCATCTTGTTCCAAGGAACCGGATTCTCTCAAATCTGATAAACGCGGTCTTTTATCTTCTCTTTGTTCGGATGCGCGTGACAATTGAGAAATTGCCAATACCGGAATATCTAATTCGCGCGCAAGCGCTTTTAATGATCTAGAAATTTCGGTCATTTGTTGAACGGGATTAGATTGGCTACCGGTAGGATTAATTAATTGAATATAATCGATTACAATTAATCCCAGGTCATGTTCTGATTGCAATCTTCTTGCTTTGGTTTTAATTTCAAGTACTGTAGAGGCCGCGGTATCATCGATAAAAATCGGAGCATCAGAAAGTATGCCCATTGCTTCTTGAATTTTGGTAAAATCATTGTCTTCTCCTTTATCGGACAATCTTCCGGTTCTTAATTTCCATAAATCAATATTTGCTTCAGAGCAAAGAATTCTGTCAACTAATTGGGATGCGGACATTTCTAAACTAAAAAGTCCGACCGCTTTTTTAGTGTTTATGGCAACATTTCTAGCGATGTCTAAAGCAAGCGTTGTTTTTCCGATACTTGGTCTTGCTGCTAAAATAATATAATCAGATTTTTGTAATCCGGCCAAAATATTATCTATATCTTTAAATCCTGTCGAAATCCCACGTAAGGTTCCGCCTTCATGTTTATGTAGTTGGTCGATTCTATCGAATGCTTCTTCTAGTGCGGGTTTAATTGGTGTAAAATATTGTTTTAATGATTTTTGTGATACGGAAAAAATATTTTTTTCTGCTTGGTCTAAGATGTTTTCGATGTCTTGCGATTCTTCGAAACTTAGTTGTGTGATATCGTATGCCGCATCAATTAGATCTCTCAATAATTTTTTTCTTTGAACAATTTTTGCATAATATACGACATTGGAAGCGGTGGGCACGGAATTTACTAGATTTGTAAGATATGTTGAACCCCCGATTTCTTTTAGTAATTCTTTTGTTTCAAGACGGGAAGAAACAGTTAAAATATCGATTGCTTCATTTTTTTCAAAAAGCTCGATCATTGTTTCGTAAATATGGCGATGAGTATCGCGATAGAAGTCTTCTGGTCTTAAAATATCAGCCACCTTAATAATTGCTTTTTTATTCAAAAGTAATGAACCGAGAACAGATTGTTCGGCCTCAATGCTTTGTGGTGGAAGCTTATCTAATTTTTCTTTATTATTTTTTGCCATGCCTTAATTTTATCAATCGAAAAGCCCGTAGTCAAACGGGCTTTTGATAAAAACTTGTTAGTAATCTGTGGGCTATATTTTCTTTAATTTTTGTCCTTTCGGCGTATCTTCGACAAGATAACCAAGAGATTTTATTTTGTCGCGTAATTCGTCGGATTTTTGCCAATTTTTATTTTTTCTTGCGTTTTCGCGTTCTTGAAGCAGTTTTTGAATTGATGCAGAAATGTTTATTTTTTCTTTTTTTTGTAAATCTAATCCAAAAATTTTATCCATTTCTTTAATTGTATGAATTTTCCCCATTGCCTTTTTGTCTCTTACTAATTTCCATAATATACTTAGGGCTTTTGGCACATCTAAGTCGTCGTTGATTGCCGAGTTGAATTGTTTTAAATATTTTCTGCTGATTCTTTTATCGTTTTTCAATTCAGAAATAATATTTTTTAATCTGTTATATGCATCTTGCGCGCTTTGTAATGATTCTAAGGAAAAATTTAATGGGTCGCGGTAATGAGTGATAAAAGTCAAATAGCGGAAAGCGAGTGGATTAAATCCTTTTTCTTGTAATTCTGAAATTGTATAAAGTCCGCCAGTACTTTTTGAAATCTTTTCTCCTTTAAAATTCAAAAAATCTCCATGCAGCCAATAATTCACGAATTTTTTTCCGGTCGCTGTTTCTGATTGAGCAATTTCATTGGTGTGATGTACTGGAATGTGATCAATTCCTCCGGTGTGAATATCAATGTGTTCGCCCAAATATTTCATTGACATTGCTGAGCATTCAATGTGCCATCCTGGAAATCCAACCCCCCAAGGGCTTTCCCATTCTTGCTGCCTTTTTGGCAGAAGTTTTCCGTTAGCGTTCATTAATGGCGAAAATTTCCACAATGCAAAATCAGTGATATTTTTCTTTTCACCTATTTCAATTCTTTTGCCTGCCTCTAATCCTTGTTTGTTTAATTTTGCAAGCTTTCCATAATCTTTTAGTTTAGAAGTATCAAAATAAATTCCGTCAGATGTTTTATAAGTAACTCCTTTTTTCTCTAATTTTTTTATTAATTTAATTTGCTCTTTAATATGTTGAGTTGCTTTGCACCAGATATTTGGTTCTGCGATGTTTAGTTTTTTAAAATCATTTTTAAATTCCTGCCAATAAAAATTCGCAATAACTTCAGCTTTTTTGTGTTCGCGTAAAACAGCTTTTTCCATTTTATCTTCACCTTCATCAGCATCAGAAGTTAGGTGCCCAACATCAGTAACATTTATTACGTGTTTAACTTTGTATTTATCGTAAAGAAAAACTCTTTTTAAAACATCAGCAAAAATATAACTTCTTAAATTCCCGATGTGTTGATACCAATAAACAGTTGGACCACAGGTATAAATTCCAACAAAACCCTTTTTAATGGGTTTAAAAATTTCTTTTCGTCGCGAAAGAGTATTGTAAAGTTTAATTTTCGAAAATTTAGTCATTGGAAATTGATTAGAAATTAGAAATTTGAAATTAGAAATTCTTTGCGTAGCAAAGCGTTATAGCCATTTTTTCTTTTTGAAAATTATAATCATTATTATTGCCAATATAAACATTAATCCCGAGATTATCCAAAAGTCATGCCGGTTTCCAATAATAGGATCATGGCGCGTGTTCATTCCAAAAATTCCGGCTAACAAACTTAATGGCAACATTATTCCCGTAAACAGGGTTAAAACTTTTATAATTCGATTTGTTTTATTAGAGAGTAAAGAATTATGAGATTCCTGCAAAGACTCAATTGCTTCTTTATGGTTATCTAAAAGCTCCCATACTCTTAAATGGTCACCAATAATATCGTCAAAATAGGGAAGAGTTATTTGCCCGAAGAAATTAATGCTTCTGGTGCGCAGGGAATTTAAAATGGTCTCTTGCGGTTTAAGTGTTCTGCGAAAATCTAAGATATCACGTCTGATTATTGAAATTTCTTCTACTAGTTTTTCTTCATTTTTAGAATTATGATTTTTAAAAATTTTTCCTTCGAGTGCGTTTATTTTTTTTGTAATATGGTCGATTTGTCGGAAAGAGAATTTATTTAATTCTTGAAGTATGTAATAAAGTACGGAAGCGGCAGAATAATTAAATAAAGAATCTTCATTTCCAAATTGGCATTTTCCCCAAAGTTCTTGAAGTGGTTGAATTTTTCCATAACGTACGGTAATCAAAGAATATTTTGTAATTAAAAAATCGATCTCCATTGATTTACTGGTCTTCTCTTTGGGATGATAAATCGGAAAATGTAAAACCATATAAAGATAATTGTCATATTCTTCAACCTTGGGGCGCAGGGTGGGAGATTGAAGTTCTTTTAAGACAACGGGATGAAAATCTAAAGATTGAAGATACAGAATATCTTCTTTTTTAGGATCAACAATGTCAACCCAGGTTAAATTTTTGATTTGAATTTTTTGCATACGATAATATTATATCATAAATTAAAATTATTTATATATGAAGTGACTCTATCATCAAATTTATCAGTATTAAATAAAAATAATCTTAAAATTAAGTTAAACCATATTAAATATATAGCAGCGTTTGCTTGAATAGAGCGGGGCTATTCGCCCTTGCGCCGCTTTTTAAATTATTAGTAAATTTGGTAGAAGGGTTGACACGGAAATTTTTATGCAATATATTTAAATTAGCACTCTATTGACAAGAGTGCTAACCTCTCGATAAGCTTGGGGTAAAAATAATATGATGACAGAAAGACAAGGAAAAATATTAGAATTTATTGTTCGGGATTATGTTAAAAATTCTAAACCAGTAAGTTCAAAGTCATTGGCCCAAAAAAAATTTGGAGTGAGTTCGGCGACTTTGCGCAATGAAATGATGGAATTGGAAAATGCGGGGTATTTAAGCCAGCCACACACTTCAGCGGGAAGAGTGCCAACAGAAAAAGCATATAGATTTTTTATAAATTTATCGGAAAATAAAAACGAAGCATTGGTTAAAATAAACGAAAAATCATCTGAAGATATTTTTGAACAGCATTTTAATTATTTGTTTAAAGAAATCGGTGAAGAAACAACACAAGTATTTATTGGCAGGGACATTCCAATGATTAAAACCAAAAAATACAGTTTGATTGTTACTGGACGTAAAAATCAAAATAAAAAGAACGAAATTTTTGGATTTTTAACCCCCACAAGAACAAATTATGATCATAATATTGCATTGATTAATAAATTGAAAGAGATATTGGAAGATATGGATAATTTCTAATTTTCAATTTTCATTGAATGTTTCATTGATTCATTGTAAATTGATTGCCTGTCTGCCAAAACTACACTTGGCGTTGTGGGCGGGTAAATTGTAAATTGATAATTAATAATTTTTCAAATGAACAAACAAGATAAAATTCAATATGTATCCGAAGAATCAGATGATTCAAGTAAAAAAGTTGAGAAGATTAAGAATCATTTGAAACAATGCGAACAGGAACGCGCAGAATATTTGGCTGGATGGCAGAGAGCAAAGGCGGATTTGATTAATTATAGAAAAGAACAAGAAGCAAAGATTTCCGAGATTTTTAAATTTGCCAACGAAGGTTTAATTTATGAAATTTTGCCGATTTTAGATAGTTTTGAAATTGCGATAAAATTTGAAGATGCCGCCACGCTTGCCGAAGGTAAGACGAGCGAGCCTCGCCAAAGGCAGGAGGGAATTAAACAATTATATAATCAATTAAAAGGAATTTTAAAAAATCAAGGATTGGAAGAAATTAGTGCTGTGGGAGAAAAATTCAATCCCGAATTTCACGAAGCAATAGGGGAAGTCGAGGGGAAAGAGTCGGGAGTAATTGCCGAAGAAACGCAAAAAGGTTATAAATTTAATAGCAAAGTAATCCGAGCGTCAAAAGTAAAAGTAAATAAATAAAAAATAAATAAACTTAATCTAAGTAAATATTTTAATTTCGGTTTTGGGTTTTAAAATTAAATAATTTAAAATTTAATAAAAATTCAAAATTTGAAATTTAAAATTTAAAAATATGAGTAAGATATTGGGTATTGATTTAGGCACGACTAATTCAGCAATGGCGATTGTTGAATCGGGCGAACCAAGAATAATTGAAAACAAAGAAGGGAACAGAACAACTCCTTCTATTGTTGCTGTTTCAAAAGCCAACGAAAGATTGGTTGGTCTTTTAGCAAAAAGACAAGCAGTAACTAATCCTAAAAATACTATTTATTCTGTAAAACGATTAATTGGCAGAAGATTTTCTGATGCTGAAGTTCAACGTGATAAAAAGCTTTTACCTTATGATATTAGAGAATCAAAAGAGGGCGCGGTTGAAATTAAATTAAATGATAAATGGTATGGTCCAGCTGAAATTTCAGCAATGATTTTACAGAAATTAAAACAAGATGCCGAAGATAGATTGGGAGAAAAAATTACCGAAGCGGTTATTACTGTTCCTGCATATTTTGATGATTCGCAAAGAAAAGCAACCATAGACGCCGGAGAAATTGCCGGACTAAAAGTAAAAAGAATCATCAACGAGCCAACTTCTGCTGCTCTGGCTTATGGTTTGAATAAAAAGAAAAATGAACAAATTGTAGTTTTTGATTTTGGAGGCGGAACATTTGATGTTTCTGTGTTGGAAGTTTCCAAGGATACAGTTGAGGTAAAAGCAACCGGAGGAGATACGCACTTGGGGGGAGATGATTTTGATCAGATTATTATGAATTGGTTGGTTGATGAATTTAAAAAGCAGGAAGGAATTGATTTGTCTAAAGATCAATTGGCGGTGCAAAGATTAAAAGATGCCGCGGAAAAAGCAAAACACGAATTATCATCCGCTATTGAAACAGAAATAAATGTTCCATTTATAACTTCCAGCTCCGATGGACCGAAACATTTGAATATAAAATTTACTCGCGCAAAATTAGAAGATTTAGTTGATGAACGCATTGATAAGGCAATAAAAATTACCAAGCAAGTTGTTGATGATTCAGGATTTAAAATTTCTGATATTGATGAAGTGGTTTTGGTCGGAGGACAAACTCGAATGCCGCTGATGCAGCAAAAAGTTAAAGAATTATTCGGAAAAGAACCGCACAAAGATATTAATCCCGATGAAGTGGTTGCATTAGGCGCTGCTGTGCAGGGTGGTATTTTTCAGGGCGATGTTAAAGATGTTTTATTGTTAGATGTTACGCCTTTATCGCTTGGGATTGAAACTTTGGGCGGAGTAATGACTAAATTGGTTGAAAAAAACACAACTATCCCAGCAGCAAAAAGTCAGATATTTTCTACTGCCGGAGATAACCAGCCGTCAGTAGAAATTCATGTGCTACAAGGGGAAAGACCAATGGCGGGTGACAATAAAACGTTGGGTAGATTTATTTTAGATGGTATTCCACCGGCGCCAAAAGGAATTCCACAGATTGAAGTTACATTTGATTTGGATGCAAATGGCGTATTAAATGTAACTGCAGTTGACAAAGCAACAAATAAAAAACAATCAATTAGAATTGAAGCGTCTTCGGGTTTGTCTAAAGAAGACATTGAAAAAATGAAAAAAGATGCAGAATTACACGCCGAAGAGGATAAAAAGAAAAAAGAAATTGCTGATATTAAAAATTCAGCGGATACATTGGTATTTACAACTGAAAGAACAATGAAAGAATTCGGGAATAAAATAAAAGAAGAAAACAAAAAAGAAATTGAGGAAAAAATTGAGGCATTGAAAAAAGTGAAAGATACCGACAACATAGAAGAGATTAAAATGGCGTCTGATGCTTTGTCTCAAGCAATCCAAAAAGTCGGATCAGAACTTTATAAAGCTCAACAGCAAGCGCAAAAGAAAGACGAAAAAAATCCAGATATTCAAGAAGGGGAGACGACAAAATAAATTAACCCAATTAACCTAATTTCTAATTAACCTAATGAATAAAACTACAAAAGAATTAATTTTGGGAGAAATTTTAATTTTATTGGAATTTTTGTGTTGGTGGATGTTGAAATTGGTTTTTTATGGAAATAATTATTTTATCAGTCATTGGTTGTTGGTTGTAGGGATTTTTATTTTATTCGGTATTGTCAGTTGTTTGGCAATGCTTTTGGTTAAAAATAAAAAAATTCTTTTAGGCGGATTTTTTATCGGACTATTGTCTTTTTTTATTTTTTTTAACGACAAATTAATATATTATGCGATTGTTTTAGTATTGTTATTTTTGGCGTTTTTATTTGGTTTGAGAAAAATCAGAAAAGAAGAAAAAATACAAGTTGATTTGGACTTTTGGAGAATTTTTAAAAGAGGATTACCGATATTTATTACTGCCTTAATTTTGGTTGCTTCTATGGTTTATTATTTTTCTCCGGAATTAATGAATAAAAAAAACAACAAAATAACCATTCCCGAAAAAACGATTGATGTGTTTTTAAAGCCATTTGAAGGATTGATTCAGGAAAAACTTCCTTTAGAAGTTAATTTGGATTCTAATGCAAGCAAAATTTTGCAAAACACGCAAATTGAAGAATTACAAGCGAAATTTGGTATTAAAATTGAAAAACAAGATACCGGCAGGCAGGTTTTGTATAAAATAATTGATAATCAAGTGAACAATGTAACTGGCGCTTATCAGTATTTAATTCCATTGGGATTGGTGATAGGATTGTTTATTATTTTAAAGATTATCAGTATTTTATATGTTGCGATTGTAATTATGTTGAGTTGGTTAACAATCAAGATTTTAATGAAACTTAATTTTGTAAAATTTGAAAAAGAAAACAGAGAAGTAGAAACAATTAGTTTATGAGTAAGGATTATTATAAAACATTGGGCGTGGATAAAAATGCGAGTAAGGAAGAAATAAAGCAGGCATTTAGAAAACTTGCTCATCAGCATCACCCGGATAAAGGCGGTGACGAAAAAAAATTTAAGGAAATAAACGAAGCATATTCTATTTTGTCTAATGACGAAAAACGTCAGCAATACGATCAATTTGGGTCGGATTTTTCTGGTTTTACAGGACAAGGCGGAATGAGCTGGGAAGATATTTTCAGAAATTATCAGTCGCAAGGTCAAAATGTAGAATTTGATCTCGGTGATATTTTTGGTGGAGGCGGAGGTTTTTCGAATATTTTCTCACAATTTTTTAACGGAGGAGGACGAACCCATAAAGCAAGAAAAGAAAAAGGCAAAGATATTGTTGTTGATTTGGAAATTAGTTTAGAAGAAGCATTTTCTGGAGTTGTAAAAGAAATTAATTTAAAAAAATACAATGTTTGTAAACATTGTAAAGGAACCGGCGGTGAGCCGGGAAGCGGAAAGAAAAAATGTTCGGAATGTGATGGACAGGGGCAAGTTCAGCAAACTAAGAGAACTTTTTTTGGAACCTTTTCGCAGGTTATTACTTGTTCGAAATGTTTTGGAGAAGGGGAGTTGAATGAAAAAGAATGTAAAGAATGTAAGGGCACGGGAAGAGTTCATGAAATTGAAAATATTAAAATTGATTTGCCGGCCGGAGTTGATAATGAACAGACAATAAAAATTCCGAGCAAGGGAGAGGCAGCTAAAAAAGGTGGCGTGCAGGGGGATTTATATGTGCGCGTGCATTTAAAACAACACGAATATTTTACAAGAAAAAGAGATGATTTATATTGTGATGCAGAAATAAAATACAGTCAGGCGGTTTTGGGAGATAAAATCAATATTTTAACAATGGAAGGGGATTTGCAATTAAAAATTCCGGCAGGAACTGAAGCGGGAAAAATGTTTAGATTATCAGGCAAAGGAATGCCAAGATTAAATTCTTACGGCCATGGCGACCAATACGTTAAAATCCATATTAAAGTCCCGCATAAATTATCAAGAAAGCAAGAAGAATTGATTGAGAGATTGAAAGAAGAAGAGCTGTAGGGGTTGACAAGATACATAATTGTATGCTATAATGTATAGCAGAAAGGAGAACGAAATATGAAATTGTACGTTCCCAAAAAAGATCGACGGTTGATGGGCTTAATGGTTGTGGGTCTTTTGACCTTCGCCATCCTCATCATCGCCAAGGCGCTGGTCAACGGAGTCTACGCGATTCCGTTCAGTTTCGTCTTTTTCTCTCCGCTGTTCTTTTCGGGACACTGGAGACGGGAATGGTTCCAGCGGTACTACGAAAAAGCACAAGAGGCAAAAAATCAACGCCTCGTCGTGTACCTGTGGCCGATGAAGACACGGTAATCGACCACGTATCCGGCGGCTGCGTGTAGGGGAAGGCCCCTCACGCACCCGCCGATTTTTTTTATACAAAAATTGTTGTATAATTGAATTAATGAATCAACTTGCTTTGGCTAATTTAGGAATTACGAGTTGGGAGCTGATTATTATAATATTTTTAATCGGCGTTGGATTTTTGTTGGGTTTATTGCTTGGCAAAGATAAACTTTTTTTGATGCTTTTTGCAAGTTATATTTCTTTGTCTTTATTACATATTGTTCCTTTGCGTAAAATATTTTCAGGATTTTTTGATAAAGAAGAAAATTTTGTAGTGTTGATTGTATTATTTTTATTTTTGATTGGAATTATTTATTTTTTATTTTCGCAATCTGTTTTAAGGGGAAAAAAGAGGACAGGAAAATCAATTTTTAAAGTATTTTTTTATGGATTATTTTTAGTAGGAATTATATTAAGTACGGTTTTTTCTTTTTTTCCGCAGGATTTAATTGGTGAATTTAGTGATTTAACTTTAAAAATTTTTAATACCCCTCTTGCTCGAACGCTTTGGTTCGTGATACCATTGATTTTTGTCGGAATTTTTAGGAGAAAAAAATAGTCATTGTTTTTTTTGAGTTCCTTTGTTTTTTGTATCCCCTTATTTAACCCCTTAATATCCCTTCGTTCAAATTGTTTACATAAAAGTCACATGTTAATTTAACCAAAATCAAATTACACTCTATCTTGTCCCGATAGCGATCGGGACTCCGATGCGGACTTTTATATAAATAATTTTCACTAAATTAAAATTGCATAATTTAAAATTCAATGAAAATTGAAAATTCAAAATTGAAAATTCCACCAAATGTGGCAGTTGCTATGTCCGGGGGCGTGGATAGCGCAGTTGTCGTCCAATTATTAAAAAACCGAGGATATAATGTCATCGGTGTTTTTATGCGTATGCATAAAAACAGCAATCCAAAAGATGCAAGAATGATTGCTAAAAAAATAGGAATTGATTTTAAAATTTTGGCTGTCCAAAAAGAATTTAAAAAAAGAGTGATTGATTATTTTGTAAACGAATATAAAAAAGGAAATACGCCGAATCCGTGTGTTGAATGCAATCGCTGGATAAAGTTCAGATTTTTATTAAAAAAAATGAACGAACTTGGTGCCGACTTTGTGGCTACGGGGCATTATGCCCGACTTCGTCGGGAATTTCCAATTTCCAATTTCCGATTTCCAATTAAACTTTTAACAGCGAAAGATAAACAAAAAGACCAAAGTTATTTTCTTTGGCAATTAAATCAAAAACAATTATCTAAAATTTTATTCCCGCTAGGCGATTATACCAAAGAACAGGTTAAGGGATTGGCAAAAAAATTTAAATTACCAGTATTTAATAAGCCCGAAAGTCAGGACGTGTGCTTTGCTGTGCCACGCCGTAGTTCCGATAAAATCGGAACGAAGAGAGGCGATATTATTACTACAAATGGCAAAATCGTCGGCACGCATAAAGGCTTGATGTTTTATACAATTGGACAGCGCAAAGGTATTGAAATTGGAGGCATTGGTCCGTTTTATGTTGTAAAAAAAGATTTTAAGAAAAACGTATTAATTATTTCAAAAAATCAGCAAGACTTAATGCAAAAAGAATTGGTTATTAAAAATGTAAATTGGCTAAACAAGCCAACGAAGTTTCCATTTAAATGCGGAGTTAAAATAAGGTCAATGGCGAAGATAACTAATTGTAGTGTTTCAAAATTAGGTAATTTGAAATTGAATCAAAATTCAAAATTCAAAATTATATTTAGCTCGCCACAGCGAGCCATTACTCCCGGTCAAAGCGCAGTAATATATTTGGGCAACGAACTTATTGGAGGGGGAGTAATTGTATGATAAAATATTATTATGACCACGAAAGAATTGAAAGAGAAATATTTGAAATTTTTTGAGGAAAGGGGACATAAAATTATTTCCTCTGCCTCTTTAATTCCGGAAAATGACCCGACAGTTTTATTTACAACTGCCGGAATGCATCCATTGGTGCCGTATTTGTTGGGTGAAAAACATCCTATGGGAGATAAATTGGTTAATGTGCAAAAATGTATCAGAACAGGGGATATTGATATGGTGGGTGATGATTGGCATTTAACTTTTTTTGAAATGTTAGGAAATTGGGGGCTTGGTTCGTATTGGAAAGAAGAATCAATAAAAATGAGTTTTGATTTTTTAATCAAAGAGTTAAATTTACCGATTGAAAAATTATCAGTATCTGTTTTTGCAGGCGACTCTGATGCGCCGAAAGATGAAGTATCGGCAAAAACATGGGAATCGTTAGGAATTTTAAAAGATAAAATTAGATTTTTAGGTAAAGAAGATAACTGGTGGGGTCCGGCAGGGAAAAGCGGTCCTTGCGGTCCATGCACAGAGATTTTTTATGACTCTGCCTGCCACGGCAAGTCGGGTGTTGCAGGCGGGGGAGTGGAAATTTGGAATAATGTTTTTATGGAATACAATAAGAAAATCCAAAATTTAAATACCAAAGTTCAAACTTTTGAATATGAACCATTAAAACAAAAAAATGTTGATACGGGAATGGGGGTTGAAAGAACAACTGCGATTTTAAATAATGTAAAAAGTGTTTATGAAATTGAACCGTTAAAATCAATTGTGGGGAAAATTAAAGAATTGTCAGAAATTTATGATGAGCGCGGAGCGCGAATCATCGCTGACCACATTCGCGCGAGTGTTTTTATTATTTCAGACGGAATTATGCCATCAAACGTAGAACAAGGATACGTTTTACGTCGTTTAATCCGTCGGGCAATTCGTTATGGCAAGAAATTAGGAATTAAAGGTTCGTTTACTCATAAAATCGCAGGGATTATAGAAATTGAAAATAAAGATTTTGTGATTGAACAATTAACACAGGAAGAAGAAAAATTTGGGAAAACATTAGAAAAAGGATTAAAAGAGTTTGAAAAAAAATTCTTTGCAGAAAAATCCCTTAGCGAAACCGCTTTTTATTTTTTTTCAACCCTTGGATTTCCCTTGGAAATGTTTTTGGAAGAATTAAAAAATAAAGGGATAAAATATGACGAAGGGAAAATTCAAAGAGAATTCGATGAACAATTAAAGGGACATCAAGAACTCTCTCGCACTGCGACTGCGGGAAAATTTAAATCAGGATTAGCAGATAATTCGGAGCAAGTTGTAAAATATCATACCGCAACGCATTTATTATTAGCTTCATTGCGAAAAGTTTTAGGCAATCACATTTTTCAAAAAGGTTCAAATATTACTGCAGAAAGATTGCGTTTTGATTTTTCGCATTCCGAAAAATTAACCAAAGAACAACTTCAACAAGTTGAAGACATGGTTAATGAACAAATTCAAAAAAGTTTGTTGATTTGTTGCGAAGAAATGTCACTAGAAGAAGCAAAAAAGAAAAATGCAATGGGAATATTTGAAAATAAATATGGAGACAGGGTTAAGGTTTATACGGTTGGGAATGAAAAAGATAAATTCTCCTGTGAAATTTGTTCTGGTCCGCACGTGACTAATACCAATCAACTTGGACATTTCAAAATTACTAAAGAAGAAGCGTCTTCATCCGGTGTCCGTAGAATTAAGGCAATTTTAGAATAAAATATTTTGTGTTATAATTTAGTTGATAGAAAGTATTACGTTAATTCGAAATTAAAAATATGGAAAAATTTTATTTGAAACCAACCGACGAATTTTTTTCAATAATCGATAATCTAAAATTAAGCAAGGAATTAAATCTTGTTTTAATTATTCCATCTGGCACCAATGCGCTGAGAAGTATTATCAATTTAAGGATTTTAAAAGAAGAATGTTCTTTTTTGGGTAAAAATATTTATATTTCTACTTCTGATGAATTAATAAAAAAACTCGCCGGACAAGTTAAGATAAAAATTTTAGAACCGCAAAAACCACAAATTATTAAAAAACCGATAGCAAAATCAATGGGAAGAATTGTAGATTTAAGAGGGATAAAAGACATTAAAAAACCCGTGATAGAAACAGATACAGAAGAAGAATTTGAAATTCCAGAAAATCTAAAGTCAGAATTTGAAGAGCCGGAAATAAAACATAAAGAAGAATTTTCAGCAGAACCAAAAATAGAAGACGAGTTTTTTTATAAAGAAAGAATTTCTGAAGAAAAAATTTTTGCCGAACCGCTTCCGGAAAGAATTCAGAAAGAAAGAAAAAAAAGACATTTTAAAATTTCACGGAAAAAAATATTTTCGGCAATTTTAATTATTATTGGTTTATTAGCGTTGGCGTTTGTGGTTTATTTTGTTTTGCCACATGCGCAAATTGTGATAAATCCCAAAAAAGAAAAAGTACAATTTGAAACAAATATTCTGGTTGATAAAGATATAAATTCTACAAATATTGAAACATCGGAAATCGCTGGGCAACTTGTAGAAACAGAAAAAATGGCAAGTAAAGAATTTCCCAGTACCGGAGAAAAAGATGTTTCTCAAAAAGCAATTGGAAAAATAATTATTTATAATCAATATAGTTCAAGTCCTCAAACATTAGTTAAAACAACAAGATTAAAATCCAAGGACGGAAAAATTTTTAGATTAACAAGTACAGTTACAATTCCGGGGGCAACGATTAACGAAGGACAAATTACTCCTAGCACTAAAGAAGTAGAAGTAGAAGCCGATGAGGCTGGAGTAGAATATAATATTGGACCTGCGGATTTTACGATTCCCGGTTTTGAAGGAACTCCAAAATATAGTGCGTTTTATGGAAAATCAACTCAGGCAATGTCTGGTGGAGCAAAAGGTAAAATGAAAGTGGCAACGCAAAACGATATTTCTGGCGCAATAGAAATTGTTAAATTAGAACTTAAGGATGTGGCAATAGCTGATTTTAAAACCGTAATTCCTGCAGGTTTGAAATTATTGGATGACGCGCAAGTATTAAGCGTTGTGGAATCTTCTTCAAATCTTAAAGCAAATCAGGCAGGAGAAAAATTTATTGTTACGGTAAAAGTAAAGGTTTCGGGAATAGTGTTTAATGAGAATGATGCATTGTCGCTTATTGAAAAAAATGTTGGCGATAAAATTCCACAAAACAGAACATTATTATTTTCGACAATTAAAACAACGTACAAAACAATAAAATTAGATTTAAAACAAGGAAGTCTTAATTTGGATTGTAGTGTTGAAGCAGAATCGGTTGTCAATTTTGAAGAACAAAAAATCAAAAAAGATTTGGCAGGAAAGAACGAGGATGAGGTGAAAACATATCTTTCTTCGCTTCCAGACATTGAAACGGCAAAGGTTATTTTTTGGCCATTTTGGGTTAAAAAAGTTCCCAAAAATCAAAACAAAATAAAGGTAACCACTAAAATAAATTAAATCAAAAGGTTTAAAGTATTGACTTGTAATTATATTTTATATATACTTAATACGCTTTTAAAAAATGAAAAATTCTGGAATTAAAAAAGAAGGAATAATCGTTGAAAGTCTTCCCAACGGACTTTTTAGGGTTAAATTAAATGATGGGGCAGAAATTCTCGCTCATGTTTCCGGTAAGATGCGGATGAATTTTATAAAAATTTTAGCCGGAGACAGGGTAAGTGTTGAATTGAGTCCTTATGATGAAAAAAGAGGAAGGATAACTTATCGCGAAAAATAAAAATATTATGAAAGTTCGAACATCTGTAAAAAAGATTTGCAGTAAATGCAAAATAGTTCGACGTAAAAGTCGAATTTATGTTATCTGTTCAAACCCTAAACATAAACAAAGACAAGGGTAATTTTAAATATGTTAAGAATCGCCGGGATAATTGTCCCAGACAACAAAAGAATATCAATTGCTTTAACCTATATTTATGGAATAGGACCGGTTTTGAGTAAAGAAATTTTAGTTAAAGCAGGAATTGACGAAAATATTAGAACCAAAGATTTGAATGAAAATCAATCTGCAAAATTAAGAGAAATAATTGAAGGTAGCGGAAAATACAAAATCGAAGGAGATTTAAGACGTGAAAAAATGATGAATATAAAAAGATTGAAAGAAATCGGATGTTATCGCGGAATAAGACATATTAAAGGTCTTCCGGTCAGAGGTCAAAATACAAAAACCAATAATCGTACCGTAAGAGGCAATAAAAGACAAACAATGGGAAGCGGAAGAAAGAAATCCGCTGAAAAAACATAAGATAAATTATCCGAATGATTCGAATGATATATTCGAATCAACGAATTCGTAGATTCGGATATTAATTTGTGAATTCGAATAATAAAATTATATGGGAAAGAAAAAAATTATTAAAGAGACAACCGAAGAGGTAATAAAAGAAAGTGAAGTCACTGATGCTAAAATTAAAAGCAAGAAAGAAGCAAAGGGTGGTCGTCATTTAGATCGGGCAAAAATTTATGTTCAAGCAACATATAATAATACAATTATTACAATGACGGATATGGAAGGCGAAGTAATTGCAACAGAAAGCGCAGGCGCGGTTGGATTTAAGGGTCCGAAAAAAGCAACTCCGTTTGCGGCCTCGCGTGTTCTTGAATCATTGATGAATAAAGTTAACAAAACTGGCGTAAAAGAAGTTTTTGTATATGTTAAAGGCGTTGGTTCGGGCAGAGAAGGCGCA
>Ga0209096_1002600_pt1 | contig 17160 bp, 10 predicted proteins | sample AD_UKC034_MetaG_FD_184407 | JGI IMG/M metagenome (GOLD analysis project Ga0209096, IMG submission 184407) | Active sludge microbial communities of municipal wastewater-treating anaerobic digesters from USA - AD_UKC034_MetaG (SPAdes) (version 2) | ecosystem: Engineered > Bioreactor > Anaerobic >... | reverse complement strand
CTACCGGTAAATGCTATATCAAACAGTCACTTATAGAAGAACAGCGAGGATTGCTGAAAAAGGCGGCATGAACCGGGGATGTCGATGAACCCGTTACCCGAAATTGCAAACATTTATTGACATGACCTATATACATGAATTTCTTCTTTCCCTAAAACTACTCGCAAGTAAACTGGAATCATTTTTATATATGCTGGAACGGAATCCAGTAGATAACGTAAAATATTTTTCGCTTTTTTAAAGCACGGCAGCGTCCTATACGGTAAGGATTGTTGTGACCAAACAGACAATCAACCGAAGGGAGGAGTCACTGCCGTGGGAGAAGAGTATACACCAAAAAGGGAAAAAATCATCCAGCTGAACGAAGGGGCCATTCGGGATCATTTGGGGGAGATGGTTCGGAGCACTGTGGAAGAGACGCTGAACAGGATGCTGGATGCGGAAGCGGACAGGCTGTGCAATGCGGAGAAGTACCAGCGCAGCGATGCCCGGAGGGACACGCGGGCGGGCCACTATCAGCGCAAGTTGCACACGAAGGCGGGCGAGGTGACGCTGCAGGTTCCGAAACTGCGTTGCCAGACCTTTGAGACGGCAATCATCGAGCGATACCGGCGGCGGGAAGCATCGGTGGAGGAGGCCCTGATCGAGATGTACCTGGCCGGCGTTTCGGTACGGCGGGTGGAGGACATCACGGAGGCCTTGTGGGGCACCCGTGTAAGCCCGGGCACCATCAGCAATCTCAACAAGAAGGTTTACGAGCAGATTGAGGTCTGGCGGAACCGGCCCATTGAGGAGGCCTTCCCGTATGTTTATCTTGACGGGATTGTCCTGAAGCGTTCCTGGGCGGGCGAAGTGAGCAATGTATCGGTTCTGGTGGCCATTGGCGTGAGCGAGGACGGCTACCGCAAGATTTTGGGGGTCTGCGAGGGTGCGAAGGAGGACAAGGCCGGATGGTCGGGTTTCCTGCGCCACCTCAAGAAACGTGGTCTTCAGGGCGTCCGGCTGTTCATTACAGATGCCTGTATCGGGTTGGTGGAATCTCTTGGCGATTTTTATCCCGAGGCCCGCTGGCAGCGATGCATGGTGCACTTTTACAGGAACGTTTTCAGTGTCGTTCCTTCAAAGAAGGTAGGGGAAGTGGCGGCCATGCTCAAGGCGATTCATGCCTCGGAGGACCGTGATGCTGCAATCGAGAAGGCCGAGGCGGTTTATGGAAAGCTTGAGACGTTGAAACTGAGAGAAGCGGCGAAGAAGGTCCGGGAATCGATAGGAGAGACTCTGACGTATTATGACTTCCCTCTCGAGCACCGGACCCGGATCCGGACGAACAACGCCCTGGAGCGGATCATGAAGGAGATCCGCCGCCGCACAAGAGTGGTCGGCGCTTTTCCGGACGGCTACTCGGCTCTAATGTTGTGCGCCGCCCGACTGCGCCACGTGGCTGGAACCAATTGGGGGTCAAGAAGATACCTGAACATGGACCTGCTCCGTGAACAGGAACTGAACCTGAAATTCGAACTGGGAAAGGCAATCTAATACCCGAATGGACACTGCTGAGAAAAAAGCGAAAGATTCTTGACACTACCATCCAGTAAAGCTAAATATGGGTACATCAATTTATGCTTCGCAAGAGAATCATATTTTTTTCCTGCCTTGGCTTCTATAAGAAACAATGTAGGCTTTTCATTTCTTTTTGCTGTAACGATAGCATCAATCTCTACCTGACCTTTAGTGTGGTCCCACACAGCATCAATAAGTGAATGGGGCCTAACTTTGAAAGAATAGTTACTCTGGCCAGTTGCTGGGATTGACAGTATCTCGCCACTATCCAAGCTGAATGCATGAGACAGTAATCCTGAGGCTATGCAAAAATTAACCATTGACGTTTCTGTAAATTGAGGCAGGAGCATAAATGGAAATAATTGCATATAAGTAACCGTCGGCACGAATAGCTCTGTTTCATTATGTTCAAATGTATCTCTGTCCAAAATAAAATAGTCAGACTCAAGGCTATTAATGCTTTTTACCAAAGCAAAATGAGTGTGTCTTTCTCCTTTTGGCGAACCAAGGCGAAAAACCATCATACTGTTCATCCTAAGTGACCGGTCCAATTGTGTAATGCTATCAATTGATATATTTGGGGCTGGCATTGTGCCTCTTGGTAATTTGTAATATTCGATGTATTTGCGAAACGACATTGGGCCATAAGTCATCTGCTTTTTAGTTATCATTTCATCTATTGCATGTCTGAATATTGATTTCATTGATAACCGCCGCCAGGTCGATTCCCAATACTGTTCAAAATTGTATATATTAGCTTTATGATCTTATCTCCTTTTTATTATAGTGGAAAGAAATGAGGGAATATTGAAAAAGAGCAAAGCTATTTAGGCTTGTTTCTTGCTCGATGGAAAAGTTAGAAAAACAACATCCTAATGTTTTTCAAAAGATAGTTTGTATTTTAAATGTGGCTCTTTAACATTTTAACAAATGGACTGATATCAGCTTCAGTATTTCAGCCCCCGGGATTTGGTAGCACAAGGCCGCGGAAGTGTCAAAGATGTTCTATTTCCACGTTGCCCCATTTTGAACGCAAATATTCAGCAACTAATCTTCGATGGCATTGCATGGGCTTTTCCTCGCTACACAAAAGGCATGCCTGATGCAGAAGTGCCGGGGTTAATTCTTCTTCCACCTTTCTTGCAGAAAGCAATGCCAAAAAATCCTTCTCGTAAGCGGACCAGCTCCCCTTGCTCTTTTTGAATGCATTCAGTATCTGCTTTGTCGGCGCCAGATCCTGGCGATGGAGATAATCGATGCCGCCGATGACTTTAAGAAAATAGCAGAGATCGTCACGCTTGGCAAAGCCGGCTAATTGAGAGCTGTTGTTCAATCTTATATCAATAACCCGCCTGACATCTGCCTGGATCAATATCGTAAAAAACTCTTCCGCTGTTTTCTTTGTGAAGCCAATAGTAAATATCTTTATATGGCCTGTCATGTCTCCTGTCCTTCCTGAAGGGTATAGGCAATCTTGTCACTCTGGCGGTCATATGCTCGCTGAATTTGATCCTCTTCAGTGGAAAAGAGATCCATGGGATTAACCTTCATTAGTTTCATCAGTCGTTTCTCTGTTTCCCTGTTGTCCTCCAGGGCGCCATCTTCGAGGATATGCTTAATAATGATATCATCCTGCCGAAGGTTCCGACAGACAAGAAGCATTCTGTGACATGTTAAAGGATCCTTTTCAGCACACATGAGAGCAATGCGATATCTCGTAGCGCCCTTGCGGAGACGATTAATTCCCTGTTTAAAAATATTCTTTTGGGCAAGTCGGTTGTATTGAACCTTCCCTTCTTCGTAGCAGGTCGGGTCGGAGCTTCTTGGACCCAGTTCTTCCCCTAAATAAAGGTAAATGATGTGATGTTGAGACAATTCATCCTTTAATGGTTCCCGGTTGAACTGGGGCGTGAAACGACTGTAAGGGCTGGACCTGACGTCGCAGAGAGCGTTGATGTCATGTGTCTTCAGTAGCTCTACAAATCGTTCAATGGTATGAGTTGAATGTCCGATTGTAAAAAGTTCCAACATTTAAACACCATGTTAGTCTACAGCGATCACGGCGACCGCCAGCTTATAACAAAAACCGTTGAAAGGCTCGCCCAAACTGAGGGTCAGGAAAAGATCTCCGGCGGTCAATGGATATTCGCCATTGTCCTTCCTGAGATATATTCTTTCGATGCCGGGATCGGTCACCGAAAGGAGATAAAGCGTTTCATTGTACGTGAACCGGGCTTGGACTTTTTTTCTTCCATCCAGGTCGTCTGACACAACGAGGACAATACTTTCCGGTCGGATCAGGTAAAGCGACGGCTCATTTGCCTCCCTCACGATCTCCTCGGGCACACGGTCATTGACGCCATTTTTGCTGTGAAAATCAGGCTGCCAGAGACTATCCACGTCATCCACCAACTCAAGTAAAACTGCAAAGGGCAATTTTCGCTGCCAGACCCAGGGGCGCTTTTCTGCAATAAGAACGTTTTCCTTCTGGCAGGGATGATACGCAGCGCCTTGAGTATCAATGGTGACGATATCCAGGCATTGCGGGATGCGTCCATTGTTCATTCGGATCTCTCTCGTGGAAAGTTCGCCGGCTTCCTGTTTGCTGACTGGACGAATCCACGGTCCCACTTTTCCATCAGTCCATTCCTTACCCGCTACGCAATAGCCACCGTATTTTCGGGATGCAGCCAGACAGACAAAGGTTTTATGACCCTCGGGAGGGGTTTGATTCAGACACAAATAGTACAGTCGGAGAAGCTTCAGCTCCGTGTACGGAACCGTTCCGCTCAAATCCTCAAAAACGGGGCGCAGCCTTTCCGTTCCAAGCCGGGCAAAGGACGACAATACCAATTTTTGCTGTTCCTCCATCAGGCTCGAGTTCACTAAAAGATATTTTTGTTGAAGTGGTCGGTTTTCCCGTAAATACTGGTACAAATGGTTGAGCGCTGTGTCTCGCTGTATTTTGAACTCAACCGCCAGTTGATCGATGGTTTGTCCCTGGTTGAACCGTTCTCCAATGATGAGATGCCGGGAATTGCCCTTATGATTCTGGTTATTGGGTGTGGGTTCCTCTTTGGGGGCCGGAATATCTTTTTGTTGTATATGCTGGATTTTGCAATGCGCCAGTATAATTTCCAGGAAAACGTCAGCGTATTTTTCAACTTTGTTCTTACCGACCCCATGCAAAGCGAGCATGCTCTCCCGTGTCCGAGGATAGCGGGTGGCCATCTCCCTTAATGTCCGATCATAAAAAATTGTAAAAGGAGGAAGGTTCGCCTGATCGGCAAGTTCCTTACGTTTCTTCCGAAGAGCTTCAAAAAGATCTGAATCAGGGGACTGTATCTCTTGTTCCTGAATCTGTTGTTCCGGGATTTGGTGTTTTTTGCAATGCTCGATTATAATCTCCAGGAAAATGTCAGCATATTTTTCAAGTTTGCGCTTGCCAACTCCATGAAGAGCAAGCAGGCTCTCCCGTGTCCGAGGATAGTGGGTGGCCATCTCCCTTAATGTCCGATCATGAAAAATTGTATAAGGAGGGAGATTCGCCTGATCGGCAAGTTCCTTACGTTTCTTCCGAAGAGCTTCAAAAAACACAGAATCAAAAGTTTCTGTTTCACCTTCCTGTTGCTGGAGAACTGTGGCATGATCTTTTTGGTCTTCTTCAATCCTTCCTTGGAAGTTTTCTTCGCCTCGCAGGATTCCCCACGCCCTTGGGGTCAGCTTCAATGTTCCGTGTTCATAATTATATTGCAACAAGCTCCTATGAATGAATTGACGGGCCATGTGATGCCATTGTTTTGCCGAGTAGGCTATACCAATTCCGTAAGTGGATAGCTTCTCGTGGCCGAATTTCAAGACCTTTTGAGATTTTGATCCCCGCAGCACATCAATGATATGAGCCGCACCGAAGAATTCTCCTGTCCGCTTAACACAGGAGAGGAACATTTGCGCCGGAACAGTGAGATCGGAAAGTCCTTTTTCCTCTTCCTTCAGTCGGCAATTATCACACATACCGCAATGCTCTGGAACCTGACTTTCACCGAAATAGTTCAGCAGGGGAATACGGCGGCAAAGGTCCGTTTCGGCAAATCCCAATAATTGGCTTAAAAGGATATTGGCCACCCGTTGTTCCTGTTCTGTTTTTTGTTCGATAAAAAATCTAACTTTATGAATATCCCCGTAACCGAACAGAAGAAGGCAGTGGGCAGGGAGGCCATCCCTGCCTGCCCTTCCTATCTCTTGGTAGTAATTGTCGATGCTCCCGGGCAAATCGTAATGGATGACAAATCGGACATTGGGTTTGTTGATGCCCATGCCGAAGGCGATGGTCGCAACAATAATCTGGATATCATCACGGCTGAAAAGTTCCTGATTCTCTGTGCGCTCTTTTTCTGAAAGGCCCGCATGATAGGGACGGACGGAATATCCTTCGCGATGGAGACTAGAGTGAAGCTTTTCTGTCCTCTGTCGCGTTGCGCAGTAAATGATGCCTGATTCATTAGGATACTGTTTGAGCAACGCCAGCACCTGATCAAGTGGATTGTTCTTCTGGCGCACTTCCAAAAAGAGATTCGATCTGTTGAAAGAGCCAACGTATTCGCATTTGTCGTTAATACTCAAGGACTGGCGGATGTCCTGCCGAACTCGGGGTGTGGCTGTGGCCGTTAATGCCACGCATGACGCGCTTGGAAAAGTGCTTCGGACATCCGTTAGTTGACGGTATTCAGGGCGGAAATCATGACCCCATACAGAAATGCAATGTGCTTCATCAACGGCAATACAATCCACCTTCATATCGGATAGGAGGGCAAGGGTTCTCGGAGCCAGCAATCCTTCCGGGGACAGGTAGAGGAGTTTTACTTTGTTTTTCTTGAGCTTCTCTACATTTGCCCGGTACTCCTCTATACTTAGGGAACTGTTAAGGAATAGTGCCGGTACCCCTATTTCCCGCAACTGATCCACCTGGTCCTTCATGAGGGAGATCAGCGGAGAAATTACAATTGTCAATCCGTCAAAGATCATTCCTGGAATCTGATAGCAAAGTGACTTGCCTCCCCCCGTCGGCATTACGACCAAGGCGTCTTTCTTCTTCAGGATGTGAGTAATAACCTCCTCTTGGAGGGGCCAGAATGTCTCGAAACCGAAGAATTCTTTTAAAATGGACAGTGACTGCTTCATCGTCGTAACCGAACTTCTAACGTTTTTTTAATGCCCATCTGATTGGCATCTATCTATCTTGGGCTTGGGGGCTGTTTAAAATGATCTTTTTCCCCTTCCTGTCATATGTCTGATCTTACTTGTCGTGAGCCTAGGTAAGATCATCAGTCGTTTTCCGGAAAATCCGGGATTTTTTTGCGTCGGGGCCAGATTTCTTCTAGTTTTGGTGTTGAAACATCCTTGGGGTAGGTAAAGAGTGCAAGATCGTCCCTTACAAAAGATAAGCCATAGGCCACAGAAATCCGACTCATCCATCTCGCTTCGGAACCCTTCAGTTCAAGGTCGGGGGGAAAAGGTAGGCCAATAACATCGGGTTTTAGGGGTTTGCGAAAAAGGTCACAGGAAAATGATTGCATGACGGCTCTCCTGTAAGGATATTCACAATGTCCGCCCCCTCCGAAAATGATCTTTATTTCATTCAGTTGATCTTTGACGTATAATTTCTTTTTTCCGTAGGCAAGGGTGGCTATCGTTTCCTTGCGCATCTCTTTTGCAATCGACATTCGTGCTTTTTCTATCTCAAGTGAGGGCTCCCCTTGTTCCTTCATTTTTCGTAGTTTTTCCAAAATATGAAAGTTCAGATTACCGGAATTAATAGCTGCATTTCGTTCAATTTGGCTTGATCCCAAAGGTAAAACACTTCCGTGAAGGTAATTTAGAGATTCACTCCCGTTTCGGCGAACGAAGATGAAGATGCCCTGATCCACCGTACTGGCGCCCGTGTCGGAAAACAGGTAGATTCCCTCGCTGGAAACACGGGAACGGACGAAACCCTGAACATTCGCGCTTACCTCTGGATAGATAAAGCAGGCTTCATTTATAGATGAGACCTCACTCTCGTTTTCCTTGCGTAAAGATTCCAAATCACTCAAACGTATTAGAGGATGACCAGCGAGATTATCAGCCAGCTTCCAGGCTTCGCAGAGAATCTTCTGGTAGAGTCTGTTGATCTTTGGATGCTGTGCATCCGCCACAGGCACAGCAAGATTTATGGCCATGTAATCTTTCGAATGAGAGCCGAACTCCGGGAAACGCTTTCGTATCTGTGCACGTACATCTCCGACAGCACCTGCCAAGAAATAAATTGCACTGGTTTCTACAAAGTTTCGCAACTGTAATTTTTCTGAACGAACAGCGTTTCGATATGGCACAAGCACAGGGTCATCCCATTGATTAAGGGCTATTTTGACCAGGGCACTTTTTAGATGATACAGACCATTTTCAGGATAGTGGTACTCGGGATTATCCACCAAACCGATCTGCCCATCCTTCAGGAGAAGAACGCTGGGAATTAGAAAGGGAAGCTCGTTTGCCACACATTTGTCGGGAATGTGAACCCATGCTTTATCAGTCATTACGTCCCGGCAAACACACTTGGAATACGAAGTGCCAAAATCAAACCCGATCTGAATGAAATATGGCGGTCGTTTTTCGAGGGTATCAGGAATCGACTCTAACACTGCAGGAACAGAATCTTTCATCACCGGAGAAGTTTGAATATGTGAGGTATCCGATTGTCGCGGCTCTTTTTCAAAGAGTTTCTTCTTAAGATTCCGGATCAATGTCGAAAAATCCATTATTGTCTAATCTCCTGTCTTATTTTATGAACCGGTCACTCGAAAGACACCGGCGGCCACTTGCGCCTGTTCCATATCAAGCTTTACCTTTTCTTTTAATTCGTTCAGTCGCTGGTCCCTGTTATTCTTGGCTGTCTTAAGAAGACCTTCAGCCGCAGGGATCATTTGATTCTTCCCTGTCTCGCGTAAAGTACGAATCCGCTGTTCATGTTGAGCTATTCGCCGTTCAAAAAAACCTTGCACTCTCTGTACTTTTATCTGATATGATGTATCATTTGTCACTTTAAAGTCCTCAAGTGCAGAGAAGAAATTTACCGCCATATCAGCCTCAAGAGCTTTGTGGGCAACAAGTAACTCTTTCATGTCGCAATTCACGTAATTCCAATCTTCTCCATGACGCAAAAGATACTGAATGATGATCTCGGATTCTTCGATTGTATATCTTCTCTCATCAAGCAGCGATTGAACCCCGTACGCAAGTGTTTCTCGGACCGAAAGACCCTGCAATTGCCATCTCTCAATTCTGTAACAATAGTCTCCCGGTGGCAGGTCGGGATGTTTGACCAGAAGGGCAGACACATTATAAAAACTGTGTGCCCTTTTCCGGTTGTTTTCAGTGATCCAGCGGATCAATGGTGATATGTGATTCGTAAAATGGACCGTTCGCCTCTGGTTAACTGCGAGATGCTGGAGTGCTTCACGCCGGAAGGTGATATTGAACTCTCGTTGCCGAAACGGGCGTGCATTGATAGACCTGTCGTCCCGAATAAAGTTGGATAGAGACGACAGTGCTTGATGGTTCAGCCTTATCCGGAGGCAACCTTCGAAAGGAGTATTGTAATTGATCTCACAGCCCTGAAATTCTCGCTCAAAGAAATCGGCCAGGTAATTCTCCAGTTCGTCGGCTTGAATATATCGACCTTTTTCCTTGTTCTCTTCTATTTTGCTCTGCACATAATCCGACAAAGCAACGAGTGCATCTCCTGATTCCTCAAGGGCCTGAACTTGGAGTAGACGGTTCTCTATTACACTTTTAGACTGCTCGATCAGCATGTTTTCCTGATCGGGCGTTAACTCTTTACTCAAGAGCTCCAAAGTGAGGTGCTGAACCTCCTTTCCGATGACGGTTTCCAGATCACCCAAACTGTTTGCGAAACGTTCGAGCTTCGAATGAAGACGATCATAAAGTCGTTCCTCTATAGTGTCTCGAACTTTAAAATTGACAATAGAAAGTCTCTTTTCCTGCTGACCCACACGATCTATACGGCCGATGCGTTGCTCAACGCGCATGGGATTCCAAGGCAAATCGTAGTTTACCAGCACCCTACAGAATTGCAGATCGATTCCTTCACTACCCACTTCAGAAGATAACAAAACCCTCGGCCCACGAGGATCTTTGAATCGTTCAATTTCAAACCATCTCTGTTCATTGGGAACACCACCGTGTATCACGGCTACATTTATTCTGTCCTCTGTGAGACGGTGCCTCAAATAGGTCAATGTCGGTCTATAATAAGCAAAAATGATCACCTTCTCATCTGGCAGTATTTCGATTAAAAGACGCCGCAACTCTCTATATTTACTGTCGTATTTTACATAATCATAGGACATCAGTGCTGTAATATCCGTTTCACCGAGTTCTTCATTAGGATCCTCGTCGAAGAGGCCGTCAAAAACATCTTCGCCCATCGCCTCATTGAAAAGATCCTCGGGCTGACCAAATCTACCACTTCGAATTTCCTGGGCAACTGCCGGTAGACAGCTTGCAGCACGGAGTTGCAACCCGATCACTTGAAAAACATGAAATGGCCGGCTGTCGAGACGGCATTTACGCCGGACAACTTGGATGATTGTCTTGTAAAGATTCATCTCTTCTTTACTGTACTCGACGGGAAGAACCAGCGGGTCCCTAACAGGGCGGTTTTCCTTCACCTGTACCCGACGAGTTCGGTTCACATAACCGCCAAGCAGGTTTAACTGCTCTGCAATGTCCTGGCACTTTGCCAGCTGTGCTTTGTCCTTGATATCCAAAGGATCTAATTTCTCAAGGAACTGCCTAAACAACGGTGATTGGCTGATGAAGCGACTGGCCCCCATACCTTCAACTGCTGATTCCAGCAAAACCATGTCCACTGGGATCCGGGACAGCGCATTGACGGCTTGAACAGCAGGGCGGTTTGCTTCAAGAAGTTCCTCAAATAACCCCTGGGTCTCGAAAAAGCTTTCATCTGTTAGGCGCAGGAGGCTGTGCAGGTCTGTATTGCTGTTGTTAACGGGCGTTGCCGACACGCATAAAACGGCCCCAGCATTTGCGGATAGTGCCTCCCCCAGATGAAAGGTTGTCGTTGCCGGATTTCTCATGTAGTGAGCTTCATCAAAGATCACAAGATCAAAAGGATCGTAACCCAAGGACCAGTGATGAAGTTGGCGGAGAAATCTTGTTTTCGGGGCACCGTAAGGTTCTATATCCGGTGGCTCATCCAGCAGGGGCAGCTCGGTTTTCGGAGGACGCAGGCCAGTATAAGTGGAGATCAACGCGAAGGCATGACTTGGTCCGGTATTCTTTAATTCAATGATTTCTTTGGTAAGTTCTGAAAAGTTCACCACACGGGCGTCAAATATAAACTTGCTCCTGAGTTCGTTACGCCATTTCTCTGCCAGTATTTTGGGGCACACGACCAGCAGTCTATTTGCGTGTCTTCTTGCCTGTAATTCCATCCATATGAGCGCAGATTCAATAGTTTTTCCCAAGCCAACTTCGTCGGCAATGATGAGCCGCTCCGTGGGTGAGTTTATAAATTTTAGAACTGGTTTGAACTGGTAGGGATAAAAATCAATTTGTGCTGCCTCCATCGAGTAGATCACCTCGTGAAGAGTTCCTTTGAGCTTTTCATAGGTGATCAGCCGTTGAAGATCACGCACCTTCCCGAAGTGTCCCGCTTGCAGACGTTCTTCTATGGAAACAGCAAGTGTCTCTGTCATTTTATCCAGATAGGTCAGAGGGCGGTAGCTGGTCCCGCCGCCTGGATATGAAAGCTGGATCATTATATAAGGGCCGTTTTTGCGCCAATTCCCCGTATATTGACCGGGTTTCCCTGGATTGTTTTGATCAATAAGCCAATCACCAGGATTGAAGGGAATATCATTGTTATTGTTAGAATTATTGTCGGTCATAAATGAAACCCAACAGGTTTTCTAAGACGGTACTGTATTCACCATGAAGCCAATTTTTTATAGACTGTCTGCCGTTGCTTCAATTTCCAAGTCATCCGGCTCAATATCTTCTGTTGTTGCAGTAAGTGATAGAACCGCAGAGGCCTCTGTTTCCGGCAACTGCTCTACTGACCGTAGTCTTCTTTCCATGGCACGGCTTCTGACGCCGGTTTGTTCAATTGTTCTACTTGCCGTGTTGAGCTGACGTTTTACCTTGTCCAGCACCTCACCGAACTTACCGAATTCTGTTTTTATCGCCCCTAAGACTCTCCATACCTCTGCAGCCCGCTGTTCAATTACAACGGTTTGAAACCCCATGCGAAGACTGCTTAAAATAGCTGCCAACGTGGTCGGTCCGGCCACAACAACCCGCTGTCGTTGTTGAAGATCCTCAACCAAGGATGGCTGACGTAGTATCTCTGCATAAAGCCCCTCCGTTGCGAGAAACATAATCCCAAAGTCGGTTGTTTTGGGCGGATTCACATACTTCTCTCGAATGTCTTTAGCTGCGACTCGAACCGTTCGTGCCAAGGCATCCATGGCAGCCTGCACGGCATTTGGCTCGGCACGTTCAGCCGCTTCTTGCAGACGAAGATAGTCTTCTTGGGGAAACTTTGAGTCAATGGGAAGCCACACACAGGCATCCGGATCATCTTTTGGACCGGGCAGGCGAATGGCGTACTCGACTCTCTCTAATGATTCGTCCTTCACGCAGACGTTCTTTGCCCATTGCTCCGGTGTTAGAATCTGTTCAAGGATTGCTCCCAACTGAACCTCAGCCCACGTGCCCCGGATTTTCACATTGGTGAGGACGCGTTTCAGGTCTCCGACACCCATGGCAAGATTTTGCATCTCACCAAGACCCTTGTGCACTGCTTCCAATCTATCGCTCACCAGCCTGAATGATTCTCCCAGCCGTTTTTCCAGGGTATCATGAAGTTTTTCGTCTACTGTCCGACGCATTTCATCCAGCTTCTTTTCATTACTTTCCTGAATTTGACGAAACTTTTTATCCAGTGTTTCCCGCGTCTTTTCCTGGTCCTGCTGCTGTGATATTTCCAATCCCTTGAGAGCCGCTATCACATCAGCCAGATGTTTTCTCTGATCTTCCATAACCTGCTTGAGTTTCTCATCAACTGCCTGTCGAACCTTATCGAATCGATCTTCATTCGTCTTTTGAATGTCATTCAATTGAGACTGGAGCCGTTCTCTCTGAGAAGAAAAATCAACCTTGACCGTATCCGTCAAAGTCGTCACTATTTTTCCAAATGTTTCAATTCCCTTCCGTTGAGAATCCATCGACTGGCCGAGTCTTTCGTCGAGAATCAGTCTCACTTTTTCAAGTTTCTCTTCATTTCCTTTCTGAATAACCGTCAGTTGTGTTTGAATCGTCTCTCGGAGCCCTGAAAGATCATTACGATTAGACTCCGCCAGCTTTTGAATGACTTGAATCACTTCGTTGAAACGTCGCTGCTGGGCTTCATCCCCAGCTTGCAACTTGATTTCCATTGTCTTGCGAACTGTCTCCAGCTTGTTGTCAGTTGTTATTTGAATCTCTTTCAAACCTTCCGATGTTTTCTGTACCAACTTCTCTATCTGGTCTTGCAAGCGAATTGCTGATTCGTTCGTGGTATGCGTCAAGTTTCCAAGAAGCTCCTTCTGATCATCACCCAGCGTATTGACTGTTTTAACGAGTAGTTCGTTTGCCATCGATTGAGACGCCGACACTTCTTCTCGCAATTCCCTGGAATATCTGGCCGCATCATCTCTGGCTTCCCGAAGCTCATCACGCAACACTTTTTCTATGTTTTGCCGCACTCTCAACCACATGAGAAATGCCAACAGAAGGGTAATCGAAGTAACTCCCAATAATATATGATCGATTGTCACTGAGAGTGATATTGGCATTTCCACTGGCATTTTCATCTCCTCTTATAGACAAAAGTCAATATAACAAAGCAGTTCAAATACCCTAATCTAATAATCCTGATCTTAATGATGGCGTACCTGATTTCTTACCCTTAACCTTAATTTCTATCACAACATCTAAATTCGGCCTTTTCCTCAACACATTCAGTAGTTTTTCCCTGTCGCGTTTCATTGATGCCAATAAGTCATAATTACTTACCTGATATGTCTGATACTGTAGCATTTTCCCAACTTGCTTGAGAAATGCGGCCGTCATCTTTCCTTGGCGCCACAATAGTTTTTCTTCTGCGAATGTGAATCCACCTTCTTTATTCATTGAGAAGCTTTGAATTTTTGGCAAATAATCTCTCAAGAAATCACTGATTTTTAAGCCTGTATTTTCTTTCCGAGACAATGTCATTACTGCCATATCGATGCCTTCTTCCTTTTTATTATTGTTTTCTTTTTTTACACTGTAAAAACTTGAGCCTCTCGAATTATTATAATTGATTTTATCCATAATTCTAAGAATCGAATATGTTGGTTTATCTATGTCTCGAATTTTGTCTATCGACTCAATTCGATTCAATTCAAATTCTTTCATCGTATTATTAATTATTACATCAACTTCATCTTGCATTGTTCTCATATACCGTAAATAGTTATCTGGATTTTTGGGATTAACATGAAACAATTTCTTTCTCATTGCATCATCCCAAATCGGGAATAGACATCTATTGAACATATGCAATATTTTAGAAGAACTTGTCGGCTTTAAATGGTTTTCTGAAATTTTATACAATAAAACAATGTCATTTATTGTATCATCGTCTTGCAAATCAACATCAGGTAGAAATATATCTTTGTACTTATTTATAGTTATTTTAAATACATCGTTTTGTGACAAAATTTTCATTTCGTTTAAATAAGCATAACGGTTTGCCCTTACATGAGTGGTATTCCAATCAATTAAAAATTGGATTTTTGCCCCGTGATCCAATGAAATATTTTGCCAATCTATTGATTCAATCGCTTCAATATATGTTTTATTATAGCTATGTCCGAGACGTGATCTGTCGAAGATTGAAATTTCTCGTAGTACTTCTGAATATGTATAACCACTGGCACTCCCTAGAAACTTATATGTCATAAGATCGTCCTTCTTTTATCGGTGTACGTTCTTTTTATGTATGTTTTTGGGGATCTAACTAAAAAAACCATCTAACTAGTGCATCTTATCTTTTATAAAATTGATTTATTTAAACGACTTACGGGCGAAATATCTGACTCATCCCCCCCCTTTGTTTTCATGTGCATAGTCCGTGCAACGGGCATAAGCAAACATCTCACAGCAAGAGTCGGCAGAAAGTCTCATTCTCCCTGCAGTAGGGAATGAAAAGCTGTTCCCGTGCCCGGGTTACGGCGACATAGGCTATTTTTCGGATCTGATCCTCTGTCCACCGGCCTCCTGGCGACAGCCAGTCTAGACCGAGAACGAAGACGGCGGTGTAATCGAATCCCTTGAGGCTGTGAATAGTAGAGACCGCCACCCGATCAGTTGTCACATCGTAAGATGACTTCGCCCGGTAGTCTTCGGAGACCCAGTTGTAGAGAAGCCCTTTTCTCTCGAGAATGGTTCCCAAAAGCCTGGGCAGGTTCATGGCGGGGTCGTCCTGTGGGCTGCGCATCGTATAGATGATGGCTATTTCAGATAGAGGGCATGCGTCCTTCTCTTTCAGGACCTGGATCCGGTCAGCTACCCAGCCGGCGATGGTCTCGTAATCGGGGAATTTGCTTGTTTCCGGCCGGGGACCATGCCAAGGCTCGTAGTTTTCAGGAAACATCACTTTTGGGGAAGCGTCCTGGGGCTGTTCCTTCTTGTCTTCAACAATCTTCCCGGCGAATTCGGCAATCTCCCGGGTGTTCCGATAAATCCAGGATATCCGGTGCACCCGGCTGTGGGGATGAATACCCGCCGCCTTCCATGAAGCCTGGCGTTCATAAATATCCTGGTTGTCGTCGAGGGCAACAGTCATGTGATTCGTCTTCGGGTTGAGGAGTGAGGTAACGACCTTGAGCATGTCGTCGGAAAAATCCTGCCCCTCGTCGATGAGAACGGCATCGTAAAGGAGACCGCAGGATGGCGCCTTTTCCAGGGCGTCCTGAACGACCAGGCTGTAAAACTCGGAATCCTCCTTTTCGTAAGGGATCTCTTCCCCCGTGATCCTGGAGCAAAGCTGGAAGAAGTGACAGACCTCGACGCCCCCTGCCCCCAAAGGGACATGCTTTTCGACAAGGAGTCGGCGGATGTAATTGACGAGAGTGATGTTGTAACAGACGAAAAGGATGGTCCGGACGTCAGGATTGCATTTCTTCAGAAGGGCGGCGCGGTGGACAAGGATGAGGGTCTTGCCGCTCCCCGAGGGTCCGGCGATTATTCGGTGCCCGCCGTCCAACTGCCGGGCGATGCTCTCCTGGTGGTGATCGAGGAGTTCCAGTCGGCGGGCGGCTGGTATGCTGGCCTTGCCGGCCCCCCGGTCGGGAAGGGCGATCCGCACCTCGGGAAAGATCACCTGCCGAAGCCAGTCGAATTCCCTGCCGGTGATGGTGAAACGGGATTTTATCTCGAGCATTCTGTCGAGGGCTTCCCGGAACTTCTGTCCCGACGGGTCGGAACAGAAAGGGGACTGAGGGTGGAGGTCGTCCCAGAAGAAAATGCGATCGGAGGGGATTACTCTGTTAAGCCCCTTCTCTTCGTATTCAAACTTGTTGATGTTGGTAAAGACGACGGCGCTGTTTACCGGCACCTTGATCTGGTCATAGGTTTTCGGATCTTTTGAAACGAGGTGCCCGTCCCGGCGGATCTTGTCCATGAGATTTCTGAAATATTCCCGGGCCTGGCGAAGGGGGTTTTTCCGAACCTCCTCTCTGCCGCCTATGAGAAGCTTAAACTGATCGGGATCAGCCGAGAGGATCTGGTCGAGAGACCAGTCCTTGACCTCGAAGATGACGAGGCCGGCGTCCTTGGCGTAAAGGATGAAATCCGGTTCCTGCCCCTTGATGTCCGGCTGATACCAGGCCATGTACGCGTCGTCGGGCCGGGCGCAGGACTGGAGAAACCGGTAAAAGTCCCCCTCCCCCGGTGTTGTGAAGGCCTCGATTTCGGAAGGAACCATTGTGGCCATGTCATCAAATACAGAGCACTTTTTCCCTGCCCCGATCATGCAGACCCCTCCGGCATCATCCGGGTCAGGCGGTTGAAAGAAAGTCAAGGAACGACGGATTTAGCTTTGTTGAATGTCAGGCGGGAAACCGGCGTTGCCGGTTTCGATACTACAGCCCCCGGACATTTGGTAGCACAAGGGACGAGAAGTGTCAAAAAAGAATGAAACTGACAGCTGACCTTCACCAGGAAGAAATCGATGAGAACCGACAGAAGGTGCAAAAAGTTCCTGGAAAAAGTCTTCCCGGTCCTCCGATTGGAATGAGGAAAAAATGTTCCGGCGTGTGGGGGATAGTGTGGGGGACAGCTCCTGGAAAAAGAAAAAGGGGTTGGAACCTCTTCCTAACCCCTTGAATTTACTTGGCGTCCCCACGGGGAGTCGAACCCCGGTCGTCGGCGTGAAAGGCCGATGTCCTAGGCCTCTAGACGATGGGGACGCGCCATCGCGTAGCGTGAAGG
>Ga0209096_1002597_pt1 | contig 17167 bp, 14 predicted proteins | sample AD_UKC034_MetaG_FD_184407 | JGI IMG/M metagenome (GOLD analysis project Ga0209096, IMG submission 184407) | Active sludge microbial communities of municipal wastewater-treating anaerobic digesters from USA - AD_UKC034_MetaG (SPAdes) (version 2) | ecosystem: Engineered > Bioreactor > Anaerobic >... | reverse complement strand
GTTGATGTCAAGCATTTAGTTCGCCGTGGCGGTGTCTTTTTTGACTCGCACGAGAGGGTTTTTTACCGTGAGCTTGACGTGTTGCTTTATAAGGCTTCCCGCGTTCCCGTCACGAATGACGGAAGCTAAACGGAAAATCGTACCTGAGGCAAAGGTTGACGAACGTTTCCAGGGACCCGTAATCGGCCACGATGTTTGCGACCTTGTCGGCGTCGAGTTTTGTGAAATCCCCGTATTCCCCGTCAAGATACCGCCGCATCTGGGGAAGGATCGGGACATCACCGACCCGCGGTTTGTCGGTGAAGCACAAAAGCCCGAAAGGCCCGTCTCCGGTCCACAGTTTTTCCGCCAGGAGAGGGTCGTTTTTTTTCGCGACAAGAAAGGACGCTGAGAGAATGGTGCCATCCCTGTATTCGAGGATGAGGTCGCCCTGGGTCATCGTTTCCCATATCCCCTCGTTGTCGCCCCTTCGTTCCCGCACCCCTCGGATGTAGCATACCCCGTCGGGGCAGAGTCCTTTCAAATCCTCGGCGAACCGTCCAGGGGGTATGAACGTGAGGAGCGTTTCCATATCGCACACGGCCGACCGGGCAAGGGAAGGTTTGCCTAAAGATTCCTGGCCCGTGGGAATGATGAACACGTTATTCATGAAGATGGCCCCCGATGAAATTCGCCGCCCTTGCCACGGGCGTCACTCTGCAGGCACCGGCCCGGATCAAGGGGTTCCTTTTTCAAACGCCCGGATCGCCTCGGCGATGTCCGCGCTCAGCCTGGCGAGAGCGCGGCTGTGCGCCGCGACGAGGGCCTCATGGTCTTCTCCGCTCACCGGTTCCGAAAGGATCGTGCGGCCTCGACGGGAAAGTTCCTGTTTCTGTGCTTTGACCTCCCAGAGCGCGTCGAGAGCGGCCTCTTTTCCCAGTTCCGAGTCGAAACGCAGGATCTCGATGAGGGTTCGATAGGATGCGTCGGCCGCCGTGGATTTGGGAAACATGGTGACCCGGGTCGTCCCGAGCATGGAAACGAGGTTCTCCACCACGACCTGCTGAATATTGTCCCTGAGCGGCGATGCCCAACGATCGAATTCATCGATGAAAACCCTGTTCGGACCCGCCCGAAGAACGATCTGGGGTCTGTCGACCATGGCAGGCACCACGACGGGACCCACCGACACGGCGTAGTCCGCCCCGGTCGTCACGACCGGCACCGATGCCGGACTCAGTGTATAAAAGCGGGATGGTGAAGACGACGCACAGCCCGTAATCAACGTAAAAAACGTGAGGGAAATAAGGCCAAACATGAATTTTCTCATCGTCGATTCTCCTGTGCCTTGCCCCTGATGAGGGCTTCGGGGTTTCTCTCGAGATACTCGGTCAGGCGGCTGACACCCTGGGCCGCCCTGGCGATTTCCTGAAGCGCTTCCCGTAGTTGCTGCTGTGCCGCCGCATCTTTGCCGACAAGGGTGGCATCGATGTTTTCAAGGGTCTGCTTCAGTTTCGCCAGTGTTGCTTTCCCGTCGGGCAGTATTTCCGCGTCTATGCGCTTGAGGAGTTTATCAACGGTGACGAGTGTTTTTTTCAGATCCGCGGTCAGGCCTTCCAGGGGCATTTTTTCCAGCTTCGCCAGCAGGTTGTGGATCTTCGTCTCCATATCCTGGAGGCCGCTGGGCACGACGGGCAGTTCTGTGGGGACCTTCCGCCAGTCGATTTCCACGTCGGGCGCGTCGGGAAAAATGTCCAGGGAGACAAACCGCTGCCCGGTTAAGAGGTTCCCGCTCTTCAACTGGGCCCGGAGTCCCAGGTTGACGGCGCGTTCCATGAAAGCGCGGCGATCGGTCACGCTCGGGATCACCGCCTCCTGGCCCGGCAATGGTTTGGCATACGCCATGAACCTTTCGGGATACAGCACGATGTCCACGCGGGGCCGGATCAGGTTCGTCCGGTCGTCGTGGTCGAACCCCACATCGGTGACCTCACCCGTCGTCAGCCCCAGGTACGTGACCGGTGCGCCGGCGCTGAGCCCTCTCAAGGTTTCGTTGAAATAGAGGACGTAAGGACTTGCGATCGTTTCGGGGTTCTCCAGCGCCTCGCCACGGCTGCCGAAGAGGATAAAAACGCTGTTCTCCCTGGCAGGTTTCGGGTTTTTTTCCGAAGGGGGGTGTTCGAAGGCGATCCCGCCGATCAGCATGGAGAGAACAGACTCGGTGCGCACCGAAAAACCTTCCGTCCCGGCGGAAACGTCGATACCGCTGGCCTGCCAGAAGCGGGTCCGGTCGGTGACGTACCTGTCGTAAGGGGCCCGTACGAAGACCTGGATCCTCACCGATTCGCCGTCTTCCGAGAGGTCATAGCCGATGACCTGCCCCACGTTCAGGCTCCGATAATAAAGAGGGGAGCCGTTACCGACCGACCCGAGGCTTTCCGTTCGAAGGATGAAGCGGCGTCCCGGCTCGTCGAAGGTAATCGCCGGCGGCTCTTCCAGGCCGGCAAAGGTGCGCCGTTCCGCCTTCGAGTTACCGGGCTCGAGACCGATGTAGTTTCCCGAAAGAAGCGTACTGATGCCGGTTATACCGCTCAGGGTGGCACGGGGTTGTTCGATCCAGAAGCACGCGTCCTCGACGAGGAGTCCCGCCGCGCTCCTGTCGATTTTCGCCGTTACGACAACCTGGCGAAAGTCCTGGGAGAGCTTCACTTCCGTCACCTGGCCGACATTCACTTCCTTGTATTTGATGAAGGTTTTCCCCGCTTCGATGCCTTCGGCCTTTTTAAAGACGATCGTAATTGTCGGCCCCTCCATGAGAATACGCTGGACCGCGATCCCGACGGCGACGATCGCGGCAATGAGGGGAATGATCCAGACCACGGAAAACTTCAGTCTCTTCTTCGGTACGACGGTGGTCTCGGGGACATCCCCGAGATCGATGCTCTCAGTCATTTGGACCTCTTTTTACGTTCGCGGAATCCCAGATCAAGCGGGGGTCGAAGTTTTCCGAGGCGACCATGGTCAGTACGACCACGGCCGCGAAAAACAGGATACCGGTCCCGGGCTGAATCGACATGAGTGGCTGCATCTGAATCAGGGCTACGGTGAACGTGACGACGAACACATCCACCATGGACCACCGCCCCACAAACGTGACCAGCCGGTAAAGCCGGAGCCTCTCGTTCCGTCCTTTCTCGGAACGGCGCTGGACCGTTGCGAGCAGATAGGCCAGCGCCATAATCTTGGCGAGGGGGATTACCACGCTGGCGACCAATATGATGATCGCCAGGTGCCACGATCCCGTTCTGTAGAACATGACGACGCCGCTCAAGATGGTGTCTTTCTCCGAGTAGACCAGCGTGTTCGTTACCATCACCGGCAGGAGGTTGGCGGGAATGTAGCAGATAATGGCCGCGATGATGAGCGCCCAGGTCCGCTGGATCGCGGTGTGGTGCCGGAAGCTGAGCGCCCCGCCGCAGCGGGGGCATCGTCCGGGCTCATGAATGTCCGCCGGTTTTGACAAAAGGCCGCAGACCTCACACGTGACAAGCCCCGCCTCGATCGCCGTCAGGAAGCGTGCACAGGGTGGTTTCCTTTTCGCGGGAACCGCTGATGTCCTGAACGGTGACGAAGAGGGGGGGGGGCCGCCTGCCCACGATCCCCGCTGCCAGACCTCGCGGGGGTCGAAGCTGACCGTCATGGCCGCAACGAGTATCACAAGGGCACCCGCCGCAAACATGCCGATCCCGGGAATCACCGTCGCGAGGTCGGCGATTTTGATCAGCGCCACCAGGATACCGAGCATCATCACCTCGACCATGGCCCAGGACTGGTGCCACTCGGACCAGCGCAGCAGGGTTCCGACCCACGGCGGCGCCGGAGGCCGACGCACGGCAACAAGAATGGTGGACATGATCCCGATATGGACGGCGGGAGCGATGACCGTGCAGAACACGACGAGAATGGCCGTGATATGCTGTCCCCGGAGCCACATCTCCCCGGCGCCCCCGAGGATGGTCGTACTTGCCTGGCGCCCGGACACGGAAAGCACCATCAGGGGAGACAGGTTGGCCACGATGAAAACGATGAACGCGGCAATCGCCAGGGCCAGCGTCCTGTTCAGAGAATCGGGCCTGTTGAGGGCGATGGTGTGGCCGCAGCGGCGACACCGGGCCGCGGCGCCGGGGGGAAGGGGGGGGAGGCGCTGCAGGAGGTCGCAATCGCCGCAGGCGACGACATCTTGGGAAGAGGCCATACAATCCCTCGGAAACATGCTTACGACGCGCCCCGTCATCCTCTTCACGACGAGGCCGGTTCCGGTTCATCGGAAAAAGATGTGCGGGGCGGAACGGGCCTCTATCGGCCGGGTTCCTGTCCCACGCCCCTGACACCGTCCAGAAAGGAAACGATCCTTTTCGACCAGAACGTGAAGGCGTCACCGGCGGCGCCCCACTTGGAGAACCGCGACTCGAAGGCGGCCTTCTGCCGATCCACGGCCAGGGCGACTATCTCCCCGGACAGGCTGTCGAGAGCCATGAGTTCCATACCTGTTTCACCGCTCCCGGTCCAGCCGCCCGTCGTGCCTTTCTTCACGATACTGACGCCCAGTCCGACGGGAATAATTGTCGTAATGGCGCTCCTGCCCGGATGGCTCGGTTCGATCTTCGTAATGGCGATGCGGATTCGAGCCACACCGGGACCAGGCTCCGCCACGATGGGGTACCTGTCCCCGAAAGCCGTCACGATCTCCTTGTTGAACCCGTCGGCCAGTTCCTTCATCTCCTGGGGGTCGATGCCCTTGTAGTCAGCCTGGTCGGCGAGGAAGAAAATGACGCTGTCCACCATGAACTTGTCATATGTTTTCAGAGCCGCCCCCTCCTTCACCCAGCGCAGTGCGACCCCGCCCTCCGGTCCGGGGACGAGCCGCTCGTAAACCGAAGGATCGCCCAAAAACCCTGAAAACCGGTCATCCTTCTCCGCCGTGAGGGACGCCGTACAGCCAAGGAGAAAGAAAGACGACAGGATTGCAGAAAGCACGCGCTTCATCACGTTACCCCCCCTTATTTCGATGATGTTTTTTTTAAAGCCCTTGAGCACCCTCGGCCGCCTTTGCATTTAATCCTGTTTTTTCCGAAATTTGAAAGAGTTTTCAACGGACTGCCCGAAGTATAGAGAGGCTGTCGGACTGTGTCAAGAAAGATTATGTGTAAAGATTATGAGGGCCGAACCGGGCAGGGTCCGCTCCCGGAACCGGACACGAAGCTGTTTCATCACATTCTTTGCCGGGATGGTCACCATTCGGTTGAAACCGCTTGCCAACGCCGGTAGTCTGCGGCCCCGACAGGGACTCCTCATGTCCTGTCGGGACGTAAGCGGGTGAGGGAAATTTCCACAAAAAATACCATGACAGACACAGGAGGGACAGGCATGAAGGTACGAAAAATCATCATCGGGTTTTTAACGCTGCTCATTCTTTTTGGTTGGACGGCTATCCCCCTGGCGGAGGAGGCGGCCGGCAAGGTGAACCTCAACACGGCCACGGTGGAAGAGCTGGTCACCCTCGATGGAATCGGCTCCGGCCTGGCTGAGCGGATCATCGCGTACAGGGGAGAAAACGGCGGGTTTTCGAAAACGGAAGACCTCCTGAAGGTCCAGGGGATAGGGCCCAAGGTCTTCGAGGCGAACAGGGACAGGCTCGCGGTCAATTGAAAGGGCCTCCTGGAGGCTGAGACAGGAAAAAAACGGTTTCCCGATCCCGCTTACGTTTTCCTGATTCTCTCGTCGAGCTCTTCGTAGTGAAAAAGGGAGGAAAAATCATCGAAAGCGGCCAGGGCCCTCGACTGGGTCCGGATTCCCCGTTCCTCTAAAATGGCCACGGGGTTGAGTCCGCCGATCACGACGGCGCCGAACCGCCCCTCGCTCACGGGGATCTCCAGAAGGGGCTGGCCGGGCCAGCCGATGGCCATGAACCCGCCGAGCCCGATTTTTTCCAGTTCCCCGGCGATTTCCTCGACCCTTCCGCGGCTTCCCGCCGGGAGCTCCCGAAATCCCGCCCCGATGAGGCCGTTTCCTGTGGTGGTGGCGCCGCTGTAGTCGGTCATGCCGCTCTTGATGAAAATTTCCAGAGGGTCCAGGGTCGTCCCTTCGTAGTGAATGAGCTCGACGAACCTCAGGGCCTTTTTATTTCTGATTTCAAGAAGGCCGCCGAAGCGGGAATTGGACGGGATCCCGCAGGACAGAAGGACGCCGTTCAGGGTGACGGAACACACCGTACCGATCCCGACGGATCCGTCGGGGATCCGGAGGCTGTCGAACTTTCGTCCCGGCGGATAGAGATTCATGAGCTTCCCCATGGCATACCCGGCGGAAAAGACGCGCTGGATTAGCGGTACGGCCCTGGGCAGGTCCTCCAGGTCGATAAAGCTGACATTCATCACCACCGTTCCCCTCCGGGCTTCCAGGTCAAATCTCATGCCGTAGGTTTTTTCCTCGATCTTGGCGGCGATGAGGCCGACCTTGTCATAGGCCCGTCCCTCGGAGAGTTCCTTTTTTCCCGTTTCCGTGATGACCCGTCCCCGCCTGCCCAGGTTTTTCGTCAGTCCTTCCCGGTCCGCCCGGAGGAGATAAAAACGGACCGTCCGTTCGCTCATGTCCTGGCCCCGGGCGTGAAGCTGTTCCGCGATGGACGCACTGCTCAGGGGCCCGTCGGATACCTCGAGAATCCTCAAAATGGCCAGACGGTTTTTTTCAGTTTTTTCCACGGATCCTCCTTTAAAAAGGTCCTGGGTTTCGACTGAACACTTGTGGCAATATTGCCGGATCCGGTTCCAGGCGCCCGGCCCATCGTAGGGAAAGCTGAAACGGGTTTTCTTTTCATATTAGGCTTTTGAAATCACGAACCGTGCCTCTCTGAAAATTATCCGGCAAAAATGACATATTCGTCCCGGCTTTTTTTGCCGGAACACCGGACGACCTATACGCTTAATTTTCTGATTTTTCAAGATCATTTTTTATTGACAAAAAAAGAAATCTGTGGAAAAAGCGGTAACGTTTTGCCAGATTCAAAAGACGAAGGAAGATCAAATAAGGACGAATCAAGAATCAAGGGAGGTCTTTTCATGTCACTGACAGAGCGCATCTTGGAGCGGGTCAAGCGGATGGATCCCGATCAGCCTGAATTTCACCAGGCCGTTCAGGAGGTCATGGAATCCCTGGAGCCCACGGCAAAGAAACATCCTGAATTCGTAAAGGCCAGGATCTACGAGCGGATCGTGGAGCCCGAAAGGGCCATCCTGTTCCGGGTTCCCTGGGTGGACGACCAGGGCGAGGTACAGGTCAACAGGGGCTTCCGGGTTCAGTTCAACAACGCTATCGGCCCCTTCAAGGGCGGCATCCGCTTCCACCCGTCCGTGAATCTGGGCATCATCAAGTTTCTCGGTTTCGAGCAGATCTTCAAGAACTCTCTCACCACGCTGCCCATGGGCGGCGGCAAGGGAGGTTCCGATTTCGATCCCAAGGGCAAGTCGGACGGGGAGGTCATGCGCTTTGTCCAGGCTTTCATGCGGGAACTCTTCCGCCACATCGGCGCGGAATGCGACGTCCCGGCCGGGGACATCGGTGTCGGGGCCCGGGAAATCGGTTACATGTACGGGTACTACAAGAAGATCAGAAACGAGCACACGGGCGTCCTCACGGGAAAGAGCCTCGAGTACGGCGGAAGCCTCATCCGGCCCGAGGCGACGGGATACGGCACCACGTATTTCGCGGCGGAAATGCTGGCCACCCGCGGCCTGGATTTCAAGGGAAAAGTGGTCGCCATCAGCGGCGCCGGCAATGTGGCCCAGTACGCCGTGGAAAAGGTGAATCAGCTTGGCGGCAAGGTCATCACCCTGTGCGATTCCGAGTCCACCATTGTCGACGATGCGGGAATCAACGAGGAAAAATCCAAATACGTGATGGAGCTTAAAAACGTCCGCCGGGGCCGCATGAAGGAATACGCGGAGGAATACGACTGCGCGTGCTTCCTGGGCCAGAGCGTCTGGGACACCATCAGGGACCAGGGCATCAAGGTGGACATCGCGCTTCCCTGCGCCACCCAGAACGAGATCGACGCGAGCCATGCCGCCGCCCTTGTTAAGAACGGCTGCATCTGCGTGGCCGAGGGCGCCAACATGCCGTCCACGCCCGAGGCCGTGGAGATCTTCCAGCAGAACAACCTGCTCTACGGTCCCGGCAAGGCCGCCAATGCCGGCGGCGTCGCCACCTCGGGTCTCGAAATGAGCCAGAACAGCCTGAGGCTTTCCTGGACCCGGGAAGAGGTGGACAACCGCCTCATCATCATCATGAAAAGCATCCACAAGGCCTGTAGAGAAGCCGCCGAGGCTTACGGCAAGTCGGGGGATTACGTCACGGGAGCCAATATCGCCGGGTTTACCAAGGTCGCCAAGGCCATGCTGGCATACGGTGTCGTCTAAAGATCCAATCGCTTTCAGAGGCCGGCCGGTTCCGATCTCCCGGGGCAGGCCGGCCTTTTTATTTACGATTCCCGGTTTTTTGGAAGACTCAGGCAGACCACTTTCTGGGAAACCACGTCGGAGACAAGCCTCAGGTTCCTGTCCCCGACGTCAAAGACCTTGAGGGTGTCTTCGTGATTTCGGTCCCCCGGAGAGAGGTCACCGAGCAGGTTCGGGGAACCGCCCCACCACGACCGGTTGAACCATACCGCCTGTCTTTCGGGGTATATGGCCAGATAAAAGATTTCCGCTTCCACCAGGTCCTGGAAAAAGTGGGTCCCGAAGGAAAGGTCGGGAATGAGACTCCCCTCCTGATAGGCGATTTCTCCCAGAACGGCGATGTTGTTGATCTCGGAAAAACGAACGGGAACGCCCATGGTGGGGGTCGTCGTTCCCCACCGTCCCGGCCCGAGCAGCATGGTGGCCGGGTTGTCCCGTTCCCGGATCTGCCTGTTCAGCCTGCCCACCGCCCGGGCGATGTCGTACCGCTGCGACCGGGAGAGACCGGCGTAGCGTTGCGGGTCCACGTAGATGATCCGGTCGATCTTCCTGGAAACACTTCCGCCCATGAAATTCCCTTCCATGCGAAGAAGGATGTCCTTGTCATCGCCTCCTTCGGGCATGTCCATGCGAACCTGGATGTCCCGGCTCTGAAAGGGGCGGCACTGGAGAAGGTTGATCTGAGGGCGTCCCTGTTGGTCGAAATTCACCGTGAATTCGATATCCACCGGGTAGCGATAAATCGATTCAATCCGTTTCAGCATCCCGGCCATGAGGGCGGGGAAATCGGTTTTTGTCATCAGGTCGTCAAAGGTCAACACCCAGATTTCCTCATCCGCCTTTCCCAGGTCACGGAGCTTCGACTCCGTTTCACGATCCCTCACGGCGAAAAGCGGCCAGTCAAAGCCCATGTCTTTCCGGGTCAGGTCACGGAGAGAAACGCTTTTCATGCGGTTTTCCTCCAGGTCCAGGGTGTCCACGTAATGCTGGGAAAAGCGGCGCGTGTCCTCCAGCCCGGAATGCGCCTTCAGGAGAGGCGAATCGAGGGCGACGATTCTCGGATAATCGTTTTCGACCCGCATCACCGCCCGGGTTCCCATGCCGAGGACGAGCCGGAGCATTCCCGCCCGGGCGTCAAGGCCGGGTTTCCAGACAAAGGGGTTGTAAGACAGGCCCACACCGGCCAGAACGGGAAAGAAAAAGTGATTCCGGTAGGTTCCCGAAACACGCTGAACCAGGAGCGCCATCTGTTCGTCCTGCTCGTCGAGACCCCTCTGCCGGCGGTAATTCAAGGCGTCCTCGTTCATGGTGCTGGCGAAAATCCGCCGGACACAGTCTTCGAAATAGGCATAGCGCTCACCCGGTGAGCCCTGGTTGACGCAGAAGTAGCTCTCGTATTTACCGGCGAAGGCGTTTCCGAAGGCGTCCTCCAGGAGGCTGCTCGAACGGACGATGATGGGCGACTGGCCGAAGTACTCGAGCATGAGCTGAAACTGCTCCCGGACCTCATCGGGGAAGGCGCCCTGGAGCATTTTGCCGCGAAGTTCCTCGGCCGCCGTGAAATATCCTTCCCGGGTCCGCTGTTTCATGAGGAGCTTCCACCACCCGTTCTGGACGATGTATGAATAAAAAACATCGGAGCCGACGTAGTAGGAGTCGTGAAGTTCGAGATGACGCCCCCAGTCGAAGTCGGGGTCCCGGGCCAGTATGTTTCTCGCCAGGAGCATTCCCACCGATTTTCCGCCGATGAAACCGGTCCCGATGAGGTGCTCCTTGATGTTCAGAAGGTCTTCCAGGGAAAAATACGCCATGACGAGGCCGAGCATCCTTTTTTCCCGTCCCAGGAGAATCCGGCTCAACTGATCCACCATGGCCCGCCGCTCCTCGGCGGCCTCCGGGCGGGACAGCATGTCCTTGGCCTGGAGGAAAATACGGTCCCAGAAGTCCAGCTTGCGTTCCGCCACGGTCTCGCGCCTGGCGGCCAGCATGGAGAAGAGCGTCGTGGCCTCGATGCTGTTGATGATGGGCGTCAGGGCGTCACCTTCCTGAAGGTGAGGGAGAAACATGGTTGGGGAGTAGCGCTGCCAGACCTTCAGCGGGTGCACGTAAAGACGACCGTCGTTGTTGTGTATGTCGAGGAGAACCTGGGTCGTTTCCCGGATGCGGGCGATGGTCTTGAAGGAATGGCGCCCCCGCAGCAGGGCGAAATAGGCGACCGTGTTGAGCTCGAAGAGATAGGGGCAGGTGATGGCGAAAAAATTGCCGATCATGAGGTCGGTGGCCCAGGCCATGAGGAGATCGGACAGGCTGTCAAAGACGTAGAAGACATCCCGGCCTTCCCGGGTGATGATCCCGTGTACCTGGCTCGAGAACGACTCGAAGCCCGCGTCGGCCTCCAGGCGGTAGACGGCGATCCCGTCATCGGCAGCGAGAAGGGCCTCGTGGTGGGCGAACCGCATGTAGACGACCCGCCGTTTGTCGGCGAGGGCCCTTCGGACGTAAGGGACGACGAAGCGCCGGTAATCTTCCACGCTGTCCGCCTGCCAGACGACGTTGTCTCCCATGCGAAGAAAATTGATGATTTCGTCGAGGCTCGGAATTCCCGTGCTCACTTTCGCGTAAAGGGGCATCACATCAACACCTCAAAAAATGACCGTTACCGTGTCCCGGACAGCCAAAGCCCGGGTTTTTACCTCACTTCTGATTATGAATTACAACTTCCGTGCCGCGCCCCCACAGGGGACCGAAAGACCTGGAAATGCCGTCACGAGGGAACGAATGCCCCTCTTTCCTGGAGCGCACCGGTGGAGAACCCGCCCGGGATGGAACATATTCGTATGTTTTACCCGGGCAAAACCACGTTCATGTAGGAGGCCGGGACAGACCCACTGACAAGAACCGCTGCATCGGGATTCCTGTGCCCCTTGCAGGATTGTTTTTTCCATCGAAAGACGCCTTGTCCCAAAATCATTATGACATGGTAAATTGAAAAACAGGGTGGAATTTTTTTGCGGTCGTCCAGGGCGACCCTTGAAAATCTCCCCCCTTTGGTTACATTTGACGCGAGGCCATTGGCAACCTTGAGGAAACCTTGAAAAGGGTTCATGTATCTGGTACGTTGAAGGCACTGAAACAGGGTTTTCCGGACAAGGCGGGGACGAGGGTTCGTGAACGCGAGAATCTTCTTGAAAAGTTATAAGCGGGAACTCCGTTTCCTCCTCCTTTTCGTGCTGTTTTTTTTCCTGGGGCAGGGAATCCACTACGCCACCCGGTCCTACACGGCGCCCTTCCTCGTCAATTTCCTGAACGCCGGCGTCAGTTCAAAAATCATCAACGCCGTCACGCCCTGGGAAAAAACCCGCCTCGACGGGAACGTCATCGTTTCGGGAACCTTCCAGCTCAATGTCGCCCAGGGATGCGAGGGGATCGAGGGGGTTCTCCTCATCGCCTCGGCCATACTTGCCTTCGCCATGGGCCTGCGGGAAAAAATACTGGGGATTTTCGTGGGCTTTCTCGTCATTTACGGGGCCAACATCCTCAGGATCGTCTCCCTCTACTACGTCCTGAAATACCGTCCGGCCCTTTTCGATTTCATGCACATCTTCGTCGGCCAGACGTTTATCATCGTCATCGGCCTTCTTTTTTTCCTTTTCTGGATCAACGCATTTTCGGGAACCCATGAAGAAGGGCACTGATCTCTCTCGCTTTTCTTTCAGCCGGTTCACGGGCCGGCTCCTCCTTTTTTTCCCGCTGTTCCTTTTTCTCTTCTTCCTCGCGGGCCCATCGGTGTCCCGAGGGCTTCTTCCCGTCATGGAAACGGAAATGCGTGTTATGAGGCCCCATTACGACATCGCCCTTTCCTACGTGGAGCCGGCCAGGATCGCTTACAAAATCGCCATCCCTTTTGTCTGGAAGGATGAAACGGGGAAACGGAAGGAGGGGATCGTGAAAGAGGGGCGCCTTCCCGCAAGCAACGTCGCCATTCACCCCATCCTCGTCCTTTCCGCCTTGCTCGCCTGGCCGACGGTGCCCTGGACGAAAAAGGGGACCCTTGTCCTCCTGTCGCTCCCTTTTATTCTTGCCGCCGAACTTCTCGATGTTCCTCTCCACATCCTGTGGAAGGTGGAAAACGGGATTCCTCTCGAAACACTGTCGGCGGGTCTCGTCCAGTTCTGGGGACACGTCCTGAATAACGGCGGGAAACAGTTCCTTTCCCTGGTGGCCATCTTTCTTTCCCTCGGTGCGTATACACTCTTTTACCGCCGCAGGAAAAAAGAGGCCGGCGTTCCGCTGGGGAGAAACGACCCCTGTCCCTGCGGGAGTGGAAAGAAATACAAATATTGCTGCATGGAGTGAGAAAAGTGCATCTTTTACTCGTTCTCTTTATCCTTTCAGCCGTTTTTTCTCTCCTCTCACTGATCACGCTGGCCGTGGCTTTGAAAGAAAAAAAATGGCTCAAGGGCGCCGGTAAGACCGTTCAATGCCTTCTGCTTCTCGCCATGACCGGGTTCTTCGCCATGACGGCCCTTGGGATTCGGGGTTACGAGGCGTTCACCCGGGAGGAAGCGGTCGCCCGGATGTCCGTTCATCCCGCCGGGGAAGAGCGTTTTACCGTTTTTTTCAAATTTCCCGACGGTGCCGTCAAATCATTCGAGCTTTCCGGCGATGAGCTTTACGTGGACGCCCATGTTCTCAAGTGGACCCCCGTGGGAAATCTTCTCGGTCTCCAAACGCTCTACGAGCTGGACAGGGTTTCGGGACGTTACCGGAGCCTGGAAAAGGAAAGACGAAAACCACGGACGGTTTACGCCCTTTCGGAAAGGCAGGGCATCGACCTTTTCGATCTTCGCCGCCGCTGTTCCTTTCTGAAATGGTTTGTCGACGCCCGGTACGGGTCGGCGACCTTCGTGCCCGCCGGCCGTGAAGAAGAACTGATCCTGTGGATTTCCACGAGCGGTCTTTTGATCCGGCCGGCGGAGGAGCGTTGATGAATCTTCCCGCTTTCCGTTAAAAAAAGGAGAGGCATCATGAAAACTTATCTCGCAGGCCCTGTCATTTCCGCCGTTTTGTTTTTCATCCTCCCCGGTGTCCTGTTCGCCCAGTCCACGGGCTTCCTGCAGTGGATCGGTCCCGACATGGAGAAACAGGAATACCGGATCCGGTACCACGGTCACTATTCGAAGGAAGTGGAAACCGCACAGACAAACGAGAAATTTCAGGAAACCCGGCAGGTCCTTTCCGTGGCGGCGCCCTTCTTCCAGGACGAAAAGAGACAGATCGTCGCCGTCGCCGACGCCGGTGTCGTGCAGTTCGACACGGATGTCCGCTTTCCCGACACGAAGGACGATTTTCCCGGGACACTGTGGGATCTGAACCTGGGAGGCATTTACCGGCAGCGCCTCGCCGGCGGACGGATCGCCGGGGGGCTCCTGTCCGTGGGCTCCGCCAGCGACAGGCCCTTTCGAGGGGAAGCCGAAACGGTGGTCAACGGAATCGCTTTTATCCGGTTTCCCCGGGGAGAAAAAAACGGCTGGGTCGCCTCCGTCTTCTATTCGAGCAACCGTGAGTTCCTGAACAACATACCCCTGCCGGGACTCCTCTACTGGTATTCCCCCAATGAACGGTTTCTTGCCGTGGCGGGCATTCCCATGGCCTATCTCTCCTGGCGCCCCGTCGATCGGGTAAACCTCTCCTTCCTCTATTATCCCGTTCGGACGGTGAGCGCTTCCCTGGGGCTGAAGGCGGCCGATCATGTCACGGTAAAGATGGGTTTTGACTGGCGTAACGACGCCTATTTCAGGGCCGATCGAAGGGAAGAGGACGACCGGCTTTTTTACTACGAGAAGCGCGTCAGCGCCGGTATCGTCGCTGATTATGGAAAGCGCCTGTTCCTCGAGATCGCCGGGGGCTATGCCTTCGACCGGTTCTACTTCGAGGGGGAGGACTACGACGACCGGGACAGGAACCGTATCGACACGAAGGACGGTCCCTTCCTGACGGCGAATCTCCGGCTCACGTTCTGACCGGGGTGTTTCCGGCGCCCTATTTCAGCCGATCGATGATATCCTGGAGAGGCGGGCTGTCGCTGATCACCAGGGGTTCGTCGTCGGCGCTGGTGGACAGGGTTTCCTCCGCTATTTTTGTCTCGGCGACCGTCCTCATCGACCTCACGGCGGACACCGGGACCACCGTGTCCTGATCCATCACGGGGGACTCGTAAATTCTTTCCCGGCTGACTTCCTCGGAGGGCTGAAACACCTTGACGGGGGGTGTGAAATCGTTGCGGGTTTCCAGGAATTCCTTCAGGTACCGTTCCTTGGTGAACATGCCGTCGGCTTTTCCCATCTGGATCGTGCTTTCCAGCTGGTAGAGCTTGTTGTCCCTGATGATACCCCGGACGGGACTGGTGTTCTTGAGGATGGCAAGAACGGGAAGCCTGTAGCGAAGCCCCTCCTGGTAGACGAGGTTCTGGACGATGATCCACCGGAGCGTCGAGGCCATCTGGAACCGGACCTCGTCCTGGCCCTCCAGGGGGAAGGCGTTGCAGATGCGGTAGATGGCATCTTCGGGGGTCGTGGCGTGAAGGGTGGCGATGACGAGGTTTCCCCCTTCCGCCGCGTTCAGGGTGAGGCGCATGGTCCCCCTTTCCCGGAGCTCGCCCACGACGACGACGTCGGGGTCCTGCCGCAGGGCGTCGAGAAGGCCCTGCTCGAAGGACACCATGTGGGCCCCCAGCTCCCGCTGTTCCACGAAGGCCCTTTTCGAGTAATAGCGGTATTCGATGGGGTCCTCGAGGGTGATGATGTGAACGGACCGGGTCTGGTTGATCCGTTCGATGAGCGCCGCGATGGTCGTGGTTTTTCCCTGGCCCGTTGGCCCGCAGATGAGAACGAGACCCGAAGGGAGCTTGCATATCTCCTCAAGGGAGGGATGGAGGTTGAGGTCTTCGAAGGTGGGGACTTTCCCCGGGAGGAGGCGGACGGCGAGGGCGAGACCCCGCACGGAGTTGAAGACGTTGATCCGGAGTCTCGTGAAATGAACGGTTTTCGCGAAGTCAACGGAATGCCGGGACCGGAGCATCTGGAGCTGCCTCTTGTCGAGAAGATTATAGACCAGTTGGTCGATTTCCTCGTGGGTCCATATGAGGTCCGGTTCGGCCCGAATCTTGCCGTGATGGCGAAACACGACGGGATACCCGCCGGCAATGTGAACGTCGGAAAATTCTGACTTGACGGCAAGACTGATGAGATTTTCAAATTTCTTCATTGCCTTTCCCCCCAAAAGGAATGTTTTTCATTGTATCTGTCGAGAAAAATCATCATTTAATTGCATAACATATATACCCGGGGAGGATCAATGCAATTTTCACAAGTCCTGCCGTCCTTTACGCAAGGCAGGAGACTTCCGGTTTTTTCACCACGCTCTCACCGGGCCGGTCTTCGTCTTCGCCGCTATTAAAAAAGATCGATTTTCAGGGAGAAACAAATGGATTCCTCGATTTTCTACTTCATGGCAGGCATGGTTATGGGGGCCACCGGCGCTCTCGTGTTCGTCTCCGTCCGCTGGCAGAACGCCGAAGGGCTGGCCCGGAGCATCCTCGATGAAACGGACCGTCACCGCTCCGTTGAGTTCGACCGCCTGAGCGACCACATGAAAGACTCCTTCGGAGCCCTGTCCCTCCAGGCCCTGTACCGCAATTCGGAGGAATTCCTGAAAATGGCCCGGGAAACCCTGGGGAACCAGATGGAGATGGGGGGCAGGGAACTGGAGAGCAAAAAAGCCCTCATCGACCAGGTGCTCGGCGGCATGAAAAGTGATCTCCTGAAGGTCCAGGAGCTTATTACGACATTCGAGAAGGACCGGGAACAGAAATTCGGGGAGCTCAAATTCCAGATGGGTCACGCGGCGGAACAGACCCGCATGCTCCGCGAGACCGCCGAAGGGCTCCGTTCGGCCCTGACGAACACGAAAATACGGGGCCAGTGGGGGGAGCGGATGGCGGAGGACGTGCTGCGGGCCTCGGGCCTCGTCGAAGGCGTCAATTACGTCAAACAGGAGACCCAGGAGTCTACGGGAAAACGTCCCGATTACACTTTTTTCCTCCCCGGGGGAAAGAAGGTTCACATGGACGTCAAATTTCCCTTGGACAACTATCTCCGTTTCGTGGAGGCGGAAGGTGACGAGGAACGGGAGCGCTGCAAAACCCAGTTTCTCCGGGACGTCCGCCTGCGGATCCGGGACGTGTCGACCCGCGAATACGTCCGGCCGGAGGACCAGACCGTGGATTGCCTCATTGTTTTCATCCCAAATGAACAGGTTTTCGCCTTCATCCACGAGTGCGACGCCACCATCATGGACGAAGCCATGGCCCGGCAGGTGGTCCTGTGTTCGCCCGTCACCCTCTATGCCGTTCTCGCGGTGATCCGGCGGGGCGTGGAGAACTTCCACCTTGAAAAGACGGCCTCCCGGATCCTCACGCTCTTTTCCTCGTTTTACAGGCAATGGAACGGTTTTGTGGGAACCATGGAGCGGATGGGGAAAAAAATCGAAGAGGCCCAGAGGGAGTACGAGGCCCTCGTTTCGGTCAGGAGAAACCAGCTAGAGCGGTCTCTCCTGAAGATCGAGGAAATGAGAAAGGAAAAGAACCTGCCCGACGACGAGCCGCCGGACGGGGA
>Ga0209096_1002589_pt1 | contig 17213 bp, 11 predicted proteins | sample AD_UKC034_MetaG_FD_184407 | JGI IMG/M metagenome (GOLD analysis project Ga0209096, IMG submission 184407) | Active sludge microbial communities of municipal wastewater-treating anaerobic digesters from USA - AD_UKC034_MetaG (SPAdes) (version 2) | ecosystem: Engineered > Bioreactor > Anaerobic >... | reverse complement strand
CGCGCAAGCAGCTCACCGCGCTCTTCAACGGCAGCGACCCGAACCGGCTCTGCTTTGGCTACAACTCGACCGATGCCCTGAACCAGATCATCTTTGGCCTTCTCCGTCCCGGCGACCACGCCATCACCACGAACCTGGAGCACAACTCGGTGCTTAGGCCGCTCTACCACCTATCCCAGGATGGCGTAGAGGTAGACTACGTGCCCTTTGACGGCGCCGGCTTTGTCGACCCAGATGAAGTCCGCCGGCGCTTCCGGGCCAGCACCAAGCTGGTGGTCGTCAACCACGCGTCGAACGTGATCGGCACGGTGCAGCCCATCGGCGAGATCGGGCGGTACTGCCGCGAGGCGGGCATCGCCTTTGCCATCGACGCCTCGCAGTCGGCCGGCAAAGTGCCCATCGACGTGGAGGCACAGTGCCTGGATGCGGTCGCCTTTACGGGCCACAAGTCGCTGCTGGGGCCGACCGGCATCGGCGGGCTCTACGTGCGCGAGGGGATCGAGATCCGGCAGACGCGCGCCGGCGGGACAGGCGTGCGGTCGGCGGAGCGGGCACACCTGGAGGAGTATCCCTACCGGCTGGAGTATGGCACGCCCAACGTCGCCGGCATCGCCGGGCTGCACGCCGGGCTGAAGTGGATCGAGGCGCAGGGCCTGCAGTCGATCCACGCGCAGGAGATGCGCCTGGCGCAGAAGCTGCGGGATGGGCTGGCGAGCATTCCGGGCGTGATCCTCTACTGCCTGGAGGGCCTGGACAACCATATCGCGGTCCTGGCGCTCAATGTGCAGGGCATGGATGCCGGCGATGTGGGGACGATGCTGGACGTGGATTACGACATCGCCTGCCGAACGGGTCTGCACTGTGCGCCGCTGGTGCACGAGCAGATGGGGACCGCCCAGATCCGAGGCGCGGTTCGCTTTGGCATCGGGCCGTTCAACACAGAGGAGCACATTACTACCGCCGTCGAGGCGGTCAAGGAAATCGCAGCTCTGGTTCCAAGATAGGGTGCGAAATCTCTCGGCATGACTGCCTGCCTGATGCACGAGCGGGTCCGGCGGGATTGAGGGGAGGCCCTGCCAATCCAGCCTCGGCCCAAGTTGCGCGTTGGTGTCTTGTCAAGTGGTGTAGATTGGGTGGCGACTTCCTATGAGCACATGGTCTCATCGGTCGTCGAGCTCGTTCTCCTGGTGGTTGTGATGGTCGTCCTGTCAGCGGATCGGTGCCTGCCGAAGGGGCTCAGTGCGCACCAGTAGAAGGCTTTGAGGCTCCTTGAGCTTGGCCATCGAGTCCAAGCTGAAGTAGCGCCGTCCCGCCTGCCACTCGTCGTGGATCTCAGTCGGCGCCGAGCCAACCGAGCGCAGGACCGCATCCAGGTCGGGGAAGATGCCGACGACGCCTGCCCTCCTCTTCACCTCCTGTCAATTGGCGGGCCATACGGGTCCGTGCATGTTCACCCAAACTGATCCACTCATGTTCACCCAAACTGGTCCAGGGTGGTGCTAGGGGAACTCCTCGAACATGGGCATACTTCCCTCTCGGCAACGAACAAGCAAGGGAGGGAACATGCCCGGCAAGAGGAAAGGAACCACGGCAATTCGAGAGATCATCAGGCATCCCGTGCCGCGGGTGAATGCGATCTTCTCCCTGAGGCAGTAACGATAGAGTTGGTTGTTGATGATCTCGGAACCGGTGTCGGAGTCGGTACCCAACAAAGGGAAGGACAGGCGTTCGCGTGAGCGCCGGATTGCCGCGAAGACGTGCACTTGGGCCTTGTTACGGACGGCGACACATTCGGTCCAGCCCGTCTTGACATCGGTAGCGGTGCACTCGGCAACTTGGGGAGTCACATCATCGACCTGGCACATTACCTCGTTGGAGGGCTCAAGAGTGTGAAGGCGTACACCCGGACTTTCATCAGGGAGCGTCCTCGCCTCGACGAACCTGGTGAGATGGTTGCCATAGATGCCGATGATGCTTTCGTAGCGGTGGCGGAGTTCCAAAACTCCGCCTTGGCCACTTTTGAATGCTCGCGGCTCGCGGCAGGACGCAAGAACTCCAACAGCTTTGAGATAAACGCCGAAAGAGGGAGCATCCGCTTCAACCTTGAGCGCCTGAATGAGTTTGGTGTCTGCTGGGCTGGTGTTGGTCCTGCGCAGACCGAGGGCTGGACGAACGTACTCGTTGGTGGACCCGGGCACCCTTGGGGAGATAACTGGTGGCCACCGGGGCACGTCTTGGGCTGGGAGCACACCTTTGTTCACGAGATCGACCACCTCTTGCGGGCAGTTGTCAGCGGCGAGGAAATCGGTCCCCACGGGGCGACCTTCAAGGACGGCTACCGGGCGAACGTGGTCATTGATGCTCTCTCCAAGTCGGCAGAGACACATCGGCAAGTAGACGTCAGGTACTAGAACCTCTGAGACGCGACTACTACCGATTCTGTACGAGCCGGTTCTCGAAACCTACTGCTGACCTACTGCCGCAGAGGCGCCGACCACCCTTTGGTCGCTTCCTACACCCGCCAAGTCCTGTCTGCTGTCGGTTGCACCTCAGCCAAGATCGGCTACTGGGGCCTCAGGTGCAGCCGCTGGCCTAAACGAGGGCCCGTCGCAGGCGCGGGGCAGGGGCTTACAGGCACGATGTTATTGGTCCACCCCCGCGCGTGCGGAGCGAGCTTCGGTAAGTCCCTCTTGTTCTGCGGCAACAGATATCCGGTCCACCGGATGAGGGTGTCCGGCCAGGACATTACGGCGCACGGGACTCAACTACCGGTGTAGTGCGAGGCGGTGGCCCCCCTGGAGGAAGGTCTCGCGTATTCGGTGCCGCATTTCCACACCCGCGCGCAGTTGTCCAACCTGCAACTTGGCCGGTATTCCGGGCGAGAACATCTTGGCAGAGAGCCCATCATGCAAGGTTAAAACTTCCGTGATTGCTCGGCATTGCCGGTTCTGCCCCCTTGACAAATGTCACTTGCCCCGCTATAATACGAGTCGGAAATGGAATTCCATTTCCATCTCGAGCCGGATCGGCACTGATTGTCCAGGAGAATCCGTCCAGCGGACAGTCATGGGGATTTGGGCGGCAGACCAAAGAGTAAGGCCCGGGCTAGGACCCGTGGCCGAAGGCGAGTGGACTGCCTGATGCGGGGTTCCGACTCTTCCGGTGCAGGCATCACCAATCGCGCATGACAATAACCTACGGGAGGCTGCTTTGGACTCAACCAGCCAGACCAACACAGTCGTCGCGAAAGCGCTGGACATTCTCGATCTGCTCGCGGCGTCTGGCTCTCCTCTCCCTCTGACGGACATTGCGCTCTCGCTTCAGTATCCAGTGAGCACAACTCACCGACTGCTTGCCAGCCTGGCGAGCAGGGGCTATGTCACGCAGGGGCACCACGATCAACTTTACCATCTGGGTTGGAAAGTTGTGGTGCTTGCCAATTCGCTTGGCAGCCTGGGGCAGCTTCCCAGCATCCTGCGACCGCACCTGAAGGCTCTTCTGAACACGGTCTCGGAGGCAGTCAACCTTTCTGTGCTCAGTGGCATGAGCATCACCTACCTCGATTCCCTATCACCTCCACAAAGGATCTCCTTGCAGGCACCTCCCGGCATGACCGTTCCAGCATACGCCTCGGGAATGGGCAAAGTCCAGTTGGCCTACTTGCCCAGCTCTGAGGCGATGGGGCTGCTTGGCGAGGGCCCGCTGGAGGCTTTCACCCCGACCACTATCACTTCGCCTGGGGAGCTTAGAGCCGAATTCGATCGAATTCGACAGCGGGGTTACGCCATGGACTTGGGGGAGTATTCCACCGATTTGCGGTGTATCGCAGCACCAGTTACCGATGGCGCAGGAAAGGTCGTGGCCGCGGTCAGCATCACTCTGTCGGCAGGCAGAGCCGAAGCCGGCTGGGAGAATAAGCACATCACCCCCCTGCTGGATGCATGCCGCTCCATGTCTCTCGAACTGGGTGCCAGGCGAGTCAGTGCAGGTCAGGCAAGTCTCCCTGCCGGACATGTTGTGAGTGGAAATGGAGAAGCAGTCTGATGCGATTACCTAGTTACGCCTATTTTGAGGGCAAGATCACACCTATCGATGAAGCAAAGATAAGCGTGATGACACACGCTTTGCACTTCGGAACTGGGGCATTTGCAGGGATCCGGGCCTACTGGAACGAGGATGAGGATCAGCTCTACCTCTTTCGCCCACTGGATCACTTCGAGCGCTTCCTGAACTCCGCCAAGTTGCTGTGCATGGAAATCGACCACACAGCGGAGAGTCTGCTTGGGATCACGAAGAACCTGCTCCGCACAGAGTGCTGGCGCGAGAACGTCTACATTCGTCCGCTGGTCTACGCCGCCAACACCCTACTCGGTGGACCGAGGCTGTACGGACTGCGCGCTGAGGTGACGATTTTCTCGATGCCGCTTGCGAACTACGTTCCAGACGAGGAAGGTACCCATGTCACTGTGTCAAGCTGGACGCGCATCGACGACAACACGATACCGGCGCGCGGAAAGGTCACCGGTGGGTATGTTAACTCGGCTCTAGCCAAAAACGATGCCCTTCGAGCGGGCTTTGACGAGGCACTTTTGCTTAATAGGCATGGCCACATCTCAGAAGGCGCAGGCGAGAACTTCTTCATGGTGCGGGATGGTCTTGTGGTCACACCGCCAACTACCGACAGCATACTGGAGGGCATCACCCGACGCACAGTCATCGAGTTGATTCGCAGGGAATTGGGCCTGGAGGTAGTTGAGCGTTCGGTCGATCGATCCGAGGTATACCTGGCCGAAGAAGCGTTTCTCACGGGTACAGCCGTCCAGGTAGCCGCCATCACACGCGTGGATCACCGCACTATCGGCACAGGCAAGATGGGCCCGGTCGTGTCGCGGTTGCGCGAGTTGTTCTTTCTCGCGGCGCAGGGACGGATCGAGACGTATCGATCTTGGGTCATTCCTGTCTACGAGCATGCCCTGGATGGTTACGAGAATCCGGCATAACGGCTCGTAAGGCCCCGGCTCCGATGGTGTTCTTGATGAGCCTGACAGCACGGACGGCGTCCATGTGTTGTCTGGCCTTCCAGAGAGGAGGTGAGAGCACCTGCCATAACACCAAGCTTAGCAGGTCTGAAGTCGGAGGTCCTTCCCAGGCGCGGGTGACTCTGGGCGGGGGGAAAGATGTCTTCTAGTGGAGCACATAGCCTACATCATAGGAGGAACAGAACATGGGACTGCATAATGGGCGTTCGGTACTGCTGATTAGCCTGTTGGCCTTCAGCCTGGTTCTGGTTGCCTGCGGAGCGACCCCACCAACGGAAGAAGCTCAGGTGCCACCCACCCAACCGCCAGCCGCCGAGGTGCTGCCGACGGAACAGCCACCAGTCCGCATCGCAGTGTTCTTCACCGTTCTGGGTAACACATTCGCAAAGGCGGTTACCGATGGCGTAACGGAAGCGGCGGATAGGCTCGGGGGAACGGTTGTTACTTTCGGCGCAGATCCTGCGTTCGATCAAGTCGCACAATCGAACCAGATCCAGGATGCGATAGTCTCGGGCAACTTCGATGCCTTTATCATCCACCCGACTGATGGCAACTACATCGTTCCGTATGTTGAACAGGCTGTCGCCGCGGGGATCAAGGTAATCGACTTGGATTTCGTGATCGGGCCCGACGCGCGGACCTATGAACCCTGTTGTGGCATGACGGCGTTCGTCGGGCGCACAGGTGTGGACCACGGCGCCTCACTGGCCAAGATGGCCATTATGGCTTGCGATACCGTAGTAGAGAAGCCGTGCAAGGTCGGGTACCTGAGTGGTGTGCAGGCCCTAACCATCGATCAGGACCGGATAGAAGCCATCGAGAAGGCCCTCAAGGAGCACCCTGACATCGAAATGGTCGCCATGCAGGATGCTTTCTACTCAGAAGAGAAGGGTTACGAAGTTGCCCAGAACATCTTGAGGGCACAACCAGACATTGATGTCCTGTTCACGTCTGGCGACCAGATGATGCTGGGGGCTGAGCAGGCCGTGATCGACAGTGGCCTGAAGGGCAAAATCCTCCTCATGGGCAACGGCTGTGACAGCCGAGGCTACCAGGCGGTGAAGGAAGGGCGCTGGTTTGCCACCTTCGCGGACTTGCCCTACACGATAGGTCAGCGTGCGGCTGAGATTGCGATCAGGGCTGCACGTGGCGAAGAGGTATCGAGTATCGTCAAGACCGACGAGCAGAAGCCCCCACTGCCGGCAGACGGACCGATAATCACTCAGGAGAACGTGGACCAGTTTGAGCCTCAATGGTGAGCTTCTGACTCAGAGCCACGGGGACAAGGCGCTGGACCGAAGTCCATCCCACGTCGAATTGCGCGGGGTCAGCAAGCGTTTTGGAGGCGTACAAGCGCTTGCTGAGATAAACCTGACCGTCGAGCGCGGTCTGGTCCACGCACTTGTGGGAGAGAATGGAGCGGGCAAGTCTACCCTCGGCAAGATCATAAGCGGGGTGATCCCGCCAGACGCGGGCAAGCTCCTGGTCGACGGGCGCTCGGTTGGGTTTCGCTCGCCTCGAGATGCCCTTGTTGCTGGAATCGCGATGATCCAGCAAGAGATCTCGCTTGTGCCTAAGCTGACTGTACTGGAGAATGTATATCTCGGCACAGAAAGCCATCGAGGCGGATTCCTTCGGAGCGCGAGTACCTTGCGTCGCTTCGAGGCACTGAACGGGCGAACGAGCTTCGGTCTCTCACCTAACACGCTGGTCTCGCGGCTAGGCGTTGCCGAACAGAAGAGAGTCGAGATCCTGAAAGCCTTGGCAAGGCACGCCCGGCTGATCGTGATGGATGAGCCAACCGCAGCCCTGCCTGAGCACGAAAGCGAGAAGCTTCTTGCTGTGGTGCGCTCACTTCGAGACTCTGGAGCAACGATTGTCTTCGTCTCGCACTTCCTCGAACAAGTGCTTGGCGTGGCCGACACCGTCACAGTTCTTAGGGACGGCAAGCTCGTCAGCACCACACCGGCGAAGGATGAGACTCCAGCCAACCTCGTGAGTGCAATGCTTGGCCACGCGATATCCCTGGCCTATCCACCCAAGGTCTTCCCGACGGATGATGCGCCTGTGGTGTGCTCTGTTCGGGATCTCTCGCGCAGGGGTAGTTTCAAAGATATCTCCTTCGACATTCGGGCCGGAGAAATCGTTGGGCTCGCTGGGTTAGTCGGAAGTGGGCGTTCGGATGTGGCGAGAGCCATCTTCGGGGCGACCCAGTCGGACAGAGGTACCATCGAGATCGACGGTCGATCGGTCAGGATGCGCTCCCCCTGCGATGCTGTACGGGCAGGCCTTGCGCTGTTGCCGGAAAGCCGAAAGGAGCAGGGCCTGCTCATGCGGATGTCAGTTGCACACAATGTCACGCTCCCGCACCTCGAGAGCGTGAGTAGCGGCTCGTGGGTGCGAGCGCGCCAAGAGCAGTCGAGGACCCTCGAGCTCCTCGAAAGGTTGGACGTCAGGCCAATCAAGCCTCTTTTGAGGATGAGTGCTCTCTCGGGAGGCAACCAGCAAAAGGTGCTGTTTGGCAAATGGCTCTTCCGGCGCCCCCGGCTCTTTATTGCTGACGAACCCACCCACGGGGTAGATGTAGGGGCCAAAGCAGCGATTTACCAACTGATCGCGTCCTTGGCGCAGGAGGGAATGGCGGTGCTGCTGATCTCCTCTGAACTTGACGAGATACTGGGCCTCTCCCACCGGGTGATAGCGATGCGGCGAGGCCAGATCGTCGCCGAGTTGAGCGACGGCCCGGGCAGATGTGCCTGCTTCACCGAGGATGCTGTAATGCACGCTATCTTCATGGTCGAGTGAAGGCCGATGCAGGAGGATGCAAGCATGTCAGTGACTTCTGTCATCGCCGAAGGCGGCAGCGACGTGCGACGGCCGCTCGCCCGACGGGTCTTGGTCGCTCTTCGGCAGTACGGGATCGTTCTTGCCTTCCTTGCTGTCTCAGCCTCCCTCAGTCTTCTGGCACCTGCCTTTGCCACCCCAACGAATATCTTGAACGTCCTGGATCAGGCTTCGCAGGTTGGCCTCGTCGCCTTGGGCGCTACGGTGACGATCATCGGCGGAGGCTTTGATCTCTCATCAAGTGCGGTCTTTGCCTTTTCGGCCTCCACAGCTGCACTGGTTGCCAGAGCGACCAACCCGATTGTCGGAATGCTAGCCGGTGTGCTCGCAGGATTGATTCTGGGCACCGCGAACGGGGTCATCATCTCAAGATTGCATGTCCATTCCTTTGTCGCCACTCTGGCCTCTGGGTTGGTCATAAGCGGCCTTGCGTACGTCCTCACATCTGGACTCCTGATCCAGATCGAGGAGCCCGCGTTTGGATTGCTTGGGCGCGGTCGATTCCTGGGCGTCAAGACACCGGTGTACCTGTGGTTCGGGTTTGCCCTCCTCGTGTGGCTCCTTCTCTCGCGAACTACTTTTGGGCGCTATGTGTACGCTATTGGAGGTAACGAGGAAGCGGCGCGGCTGTCTGGGGTACGGGTCGCGGTTGTTCGCACAGTGACTTTCGCCATCAGTGGCCTGGCGGCGGGCACAGCAGGAGTAGTTGGCGCTTCGCGCATCATGACCGGCCAGGCAAACATCGGAAGCACTGTGGCGATGAGCGCTATAGCGGCAGTAGTGATCGGCGGGACTAGCATCATGGGTGGCGAAGGTGCCGTGTGGCGCACTATGTTTGGTGTTCTGCTGATGCAGCTGATTTCGAACGGCATGAACATCCTCAATGTTCCCTCGTTCTACCAACTGATCGTTCAAGGTGTTGTCATCCTGTTCGCGGTATCGCTGGATGCCCTGAAACGCAAGGATGCATAGGCATGGTTGGCACGAGGAGCCCCGTGCGTGCAAAGGCCGTCTGGAGGAGAGCCGAGTCTTCGGTAGGGTTGCGTTGCCTGACGGGGGCAGGGCACGCGTCGGACCTCCCGGCTTCAGGTTCCACATCAACTAAGGAGGTAGCAGTGCACAGACTAAGTTCGGACGTTGGGGGGACATTCACTGACGGCGTCCTGCTGGATGGTAACACAGGTGAGGTGCGGCTCAGCAAAGCCCTGTCTACGCCTGAGAATCCCGCCGTCGGGACAATCCGAGGCATCGAGAAACTCAACGTGGGCTTGGAAGACGTCTCTTTCCTTGTCCACGGGACCACTGTGGTTGTCAATGCGCTGATTGAGAGCAAGGGGGCCAAGACTGCACTAATCACCACACACGGATTCCGCGATGTTCTCGAGATAGGCCGCAACAACCGGTTGGAGATGTACGATCCGCTGTACAAGAAACCCCACCCCCTAGTTCCGAGGCATCTACGCTACGGCGTAAAGGAGCGCATCTTGGCCAGCGGCGAAATCCTCACGCCGCTGGATGAGGAAGACCTGAACCGGATCATCGGAGAACTAAAGAGGCTTGAGGTCGAGGCCGTGGCGGTCTGCCTACTCAACGCTTACGTCAATCCCGTTCATGAAGAACACATCGGGAGGATGCTGCAGGAGCAATACCCGGAGGCAGCATGTTCCCTGTCTCATCGGATAACTCGGCGGTATTACGAGTACGAGCGGACCAGCACCACAGTCCAGAATGCCTACGTGATGCCGGTTGTGCAGAGCTACCTGGAAAGCCTTGAAGGGCAACTTGCCGACCGATGCTTTGGACACGCCCTGCAGATAATGCAGTCGAACGGTGGCATCATGACGTCCACCGTGGCTAGGGACATGCCCATCGCCATGGTCGAGTCAGGCCCGGCCGCTGGTGCCATTGGTGCCTCCAAGCTGGCGGAGCTCATCGGCTACAAGAGTGTGATTGCCTACGATATGGGCGGCACCACAGCGAAGGCCACCATGATCACTGGAGGCCTGCCGGAGACCACTGACACATATCTCTTGGAGGAGAGACCCATTCTTCTGCCTGTTGTCGACCTGAGAGAGATTGGGGCCGGCGGAGGCAGCATCGCTTGGATTGATGAAGCAGGAGCACTACACGTGGGTCCGAAGAGCTCAGGAGCATCCCCGGGCCCAGCCTGCTACATGCAAGGGGGCACGGAGCCGACTGTCACCGATGCAAACCTGTTTATCGGACTTCTAAATCCTGACTACTTTCTGGGTGGCGAGATGAGAGTCGACCGCGGATTGGCTGAGCAAGCCCTGGGAAGCATAGCCCGCGGTTGCGGCCTTGCGCTGGGGGATGCTGCTCTGGGCATCATCACCATCGTCAACGCGAACATGGCGGGCCTGCTTCGGTCGGTGACTGTTGCTAGGGGATACGACCCGCGCGAATTCGCCCTGGTTGCTTATGGGGGGGCGGGTCCACTGCACGCGGCCGCCATCGCCCACGACTTGAACATACCCACGATCATCGTGCCCGTCAACTCCGGTGCCTTCTCTGCATGGGGAATGCTCATGGCCGATCTGAGACACGATGTGGCTCTCACCTACGTCAGCCCACTTAGTGACACAGACATCGGCCGCATAGACCAGATCCTTAAGGAACACGAGCTCCGAGTTAGGGAGCTGCTCAAGCAGGAAAGCGTGGCTGATCAGGACGTGGTCGTGGAATACCAGATGGACATACGCTACCTGGGTCAGGAGCACACCCTGAGCGTCCCGGTGCCGCGCCACTTTACAGACAGTGACAAGGCAGACGCCGGGAGGGCATTTGATGCGCGCCATCTTGCGGTCTATGGTCACAATGCCCCCGAGGAACCAAAGGAACTAGTATCGATAAGAGCCATTGGAATCGGCACGGTCAGGAAACCTCGCTTGAAGAACATCGCATCGGGTGAGCCGAGGCCGCCGTCAGAGGCATGCACAGGCGTGCGCCAGGTCTATCGAGGCGGTGGCCTTTACGAGGGGTTTGACACTTTTAGGCGAGAACGGCTCTTGGCCGGAAACATGATCAGCGGTCCTGCAGTGATAGAGGAAGCCATGGCCACTACCGTAGTGGAGAGCAACCAGACTTGCAGTGTGGACCCGTACGGTAACCTGATCATAAGCTATAAGCAGGGGAGATTGTCATGAAAGTGGATCCCATTACCCTCGAGGTCATTCGTAGCCGTCTGATCGCTGCTAGCCGCGATATCAGGCGCGTTGTTGAGAGGGCGGCATACAGTCCCGTGCTTCACGAGATCGTTGATTTTGGATGTGCTGTCCTCGATGGGGATGCGAACCTCGTGGCAGAGTCGCTTGGCTTGCCCATCTTCCTGGCCAATATGAGTTATTCGGTCTCCGCCACATACGCGACCATAGGCCGGAACAACATCAAACCCGGGGACGTGATTCTGTGTAACGATCCCTACAACGGCGGCGGCAGTCACTATCCGGACGTGGTGGCATTGAGCCCCGTTTTCTACGGTGGGCAGATCCAAGGTTGGGCCGCGTTCCGAGGGCATGTTGTTGACATTGGGGGAATTCACCCGGGTGGCTGGTACTCTGACACCACTGAGACCTTTCAGGAGGGATTTCGCATCCCGCCGGTCAAGATCATGATCCAGGGAAAGCCCAACGAGGATGTGTTCCGCTTGGTACAAGCCAACAACAGAGTTCCAGATGCCATGGTGGGAGACGTCCGAGCCATGATCGCGGGGGTGCGCAGCGGAGGTCAGCGATTCCTGGAGATCATCGAGAGGTATGGCCTTACCGCGACACTGGCTGCTATGGAGGAGATACTGGATCAAGGAGAGAAGCTGTCCCAGGCCGCCCTTGCCCGGATCCCAAAGGGCGTCTACACCGCTGAGGCCATACTGGACGGAGACGGCAATGATGATGCGCCCTTCAGCGAGAGGCTCGTACTGAAACTGAGAGTCGTCGTAGAAAACGCCAAGATGATCGTGGATTTCACTGGCACCAGTCCTCAGAGTCCAGGCCCTATGAACACGCCCGAGCCTTCGACCATCTCGAGTGTTCGGTATGGCTTCAAGAGCATCACCACGCCGTTCCTGCCCAGTAACGAGGGAACCTTTAGACCTCTTGAGGTGATCATCCCCGAAGGCAGCATTCTGAAGCCCCGCTTCCCGGCGGCAACCGCGATGTGGCCAACACCCATCACCTCTATTCCTGACCTTATGCTGAGGGCCTTGGCCCCTGCCATTCCCGAGCGGGTTCGCGGGGGTCACTTCGGCGACTCCATGGCCGATTTCATCTATGGCGTCGATCCCCGCACTGGCCGCTATTATGTCTGCTCGGAACCGGTCGGCGGTGGTTACGGCGGCCAGCACAATCGCGATGGTGCGTCGACCCTGTTTTCCATGGCCCTGGGTGACACCTACAACATGTCATCTGAGGTTGCAGAGGTCCGATTCCCGTTCCGAGTCGAGCGCTTTGAGCTCAGCCAAGACTCTGGGGGACCTGGCAGATTTCGCGGCGGGCTCGGTGCCTTTAGGGACTATCGGATCATCGGCCATGATGCAGGCATAACCGTGACCACGGACCGGGTGATCTATACTCCGCCATGGGGACTCTTTGGCGGCAAAGACGGTCGCCCCAGCCTCACCAAGGTCTGTCGGAACAATGGTAGCGTGGAGACGTGGCGTAAGGTTTCCAATCTCCCTCTGAAGGATGGGGAATTGGTAAGCTTCCAGCCCGGTGGCGGCGGCGGATACGGCTCGCCTTTGGAGCGGGATCCCGCGATGGTGCTGAGCGACGTCACAAACGGATATGTCTCCCTTCGCAGCGCCCGTGATGACTATGGTGTCGTAATCGACGAGCAAGCGATGAAGGTCGACGAAAAGGCCACGCGGACCCTGCGCGCAAGAGCGCAGCGGTCGTAAGGCGGAGTACCTCGTACGCTGATACGGCAGACGAGGGGAAGACGGAATCTCGATGAGGCTACGAGTCATTTCGGCGGCGGATGTCCAGCGGGCAGTGACCATGGCTGAAGCGATTGGGGCCGTCCGCGATGTCTTTGTCCAGCTTTCGGCTGGCCGTGTGGTCGTGCCGCTGCGGACCTCGGTGCCGGTTGATAGCCGCGACGGTGTGATGCTGCTCATGCCGGCCTATCTTCCGGCCACCGACGCGCTGGGGGCAAAGATGCTCTCGGTTTTTCCCAGCAACTTGGCGTGCGGATTGCCCACCATTCACGCGGTGGTGGTTGTCGTCGACGCCGAGACAGGCCGCCCCCTGGCGTTGATGGACGGCGCTTACCTGACAGCGCTGCGCACGGGTGCGGCATCGGGTGTGGCCACAGATCTGCTGGCCCGATCCGACGCCCACGTTGCGGCGATTTTCGGTGCAGGCGCCCAGGCCCGTACTCAGCTTGCGGCAGTGTGTACCGTACGGCGTATTGAGCGAGTGTGGGTGTTTGACCCGGCCCCAGGCGCAGCAGCAGCCTACGCCACCGAGATGAGGGCGCGTGGTCGACCTATCCCCCAAAGCGTGCATGTGGCCGAGTCAGCGGCCCAGGCAGTGTGCGAGGCAGACGTGATCTGCACGGCCACGACTTCGCGGACGCCGGTGTTCGACGACGCCAAAGTGAAACCCGGCGTCCATATCAACGGCATTGGTTCCTACACCCCCGAGATGCAGGAGGTGCCGGCTGCCACAGTAGCGCGGGCCAAGATGGTGGTCGACTCGCGCTCGGCCGGTTTGGCTGAGGCGGGGGATCTGCTCATCCCTCTGAACGACGGCACGATCAGCTTGGGACAGATCCATGGCGAGATTGGCGAGGTTGCCTCCGGCAGAATCTCAGGCCGCGAGTCGGACGACGAGATCACCTTCTTCAAGACTGTCGGTGTCGCCGCGCAGGACATCGCCATTGGCCACCTTGTCCTGCGCCGGGCAGCCGAACTGGGCTTGGGCGTTGAGGTTGACCTGTGAAGGGTTGCCGCGCCGATGAAGCGCCACTGTGGCGGCCGGCAATGAAGTCGTAGCCGTATTCTGGGCAGTAAGGGTTGCGGTATAGCGCGACGTGTCAAACGGTGTGTAGCGGAGCCTGTCAGAGCCATCTCGTGCGAAGGCTGGGTCTGCCAACTCGCTAGCACGTCTGCAATCCCGGCTGTGCTTACTGAAGCGCGAGGGCGCTTGCCCAACACCTTGTGCCCGGCTCAAGGGAGGCGGCTCGCGCCCTGGCCTAACCCTGCTCGGGCCTGCGCGTCTGTAACCGTGCCCTTCCTCGGGCAGTTCCGATGGGCGGTTACCTGCCTGCCGAATGCGGGCGGCAGGTCACTCTGGATGGCTAATGCGAGTTCGCGGCCGCGCGCATGTTTTGGGCAGCGCTGTCTGGCGTTCCGCTTGGGCCCAAGCTAAAACAGCTCGACTGGATAAGAGCAGACGCTGGGTCAAACCTATCTGGGTGGTCACCGACTGAGACCAACTTAAGGGGGATCAACGTTCGATCATGAGCCATGCTCTTCTATCTAGGCTAGATGATCATTATACCCTGAGGTGTTTGGAGGAGATGATTGCCATTGACTCTGTCGTGGGCCGCGAGGGCAGGCTAGGGCAATACCTCTACCGCCAACTAGATTCGCTGGGCCTTGCCTGTGAACTACATCCTGTGGAGGCTGACCGCTACAATGTCTATGCCCGACTGCAAGGGAAACGCCCAGGACGGCGGCTGAATTTCTACGGGCATCTCGACACAGTGCCTGTATGTCGGGGCTGGGACAGCGATCCCTTTGTACCCAGTCAGGCGATAGGCCGACTGTATGGCTTGGGTGCATGCGACATGAAGGGCGGGATCGCCTGCATCCTGAGTATGTTCAAAGCCTTTGTGGACTCCGGGTATGCTTTTGACGGCGAGTTGTCTTTCTCGGGCATCATTGACGAGGAATGTTGCAGCCTTGGGGCCAGAGCCATGCTCGAGACGGACTTGGCGGAGTGCGATGCCATACTCTTGGCCGAGCCCTTCTCGGGCGACGAGGACGGTCCGGTGCCGCTCGGTATCACCGGAAAGGTGCTGTACGAACTTACCATCGCAGGGCGAGCGGCCCACGGGTTCCGACCAGAGCTGGGCATTAACGCGATTGAGGAGGCGGCTCGCGTCCTCACGAATCTGGACCGCCTCCCCATGCGTGAGCATGTCGACTTCGGGCGGGGCAACTGCTGCACACTGAAGATCGAAGGTGGCTATCAGGTCTACTCGGTGGTCGTGCCTGACTCTTGTCGCGTTGAGATCAACCGCCTCTTGGTTCCGGGCGAGTCGGCGGCCAGCGCCATTCGCCAGATGGAAGAACTCGTGAGGTCACTGCGCCTCGGCTCTGAGATACGGGTCAGGGCCAAGCCACCCCGCTACGAGCCCTTTCTGATGAACCGAGGCGAGCGAATTGTGAAGGTCTTTCACGACGTCTATAGCGAGGTTCTAGGCGTCGAGCCTGTGTACACCTACAGCCGCAGCATCACCGACGCCAACGTCTTTGGCGAGAGGAGCATCCCGTGCCTCCATCTTGGGCCTGCCGGCGGAAATGTTCACGAGCCAAATGAGTATGTCTCGCTTCCCTGGCTTGAGCGCCTGCCCCGGCTTTATGCGCTGTTGGCCGCCCAATTCCTACGAAACGACCAGACTGATACAGGCATGTCTTGAAAGTTGGCCCTGCACGGCGATCGGTGGCACTATCCATTGAGCAACGCTCCGGCGGGGTGCCCGCGGAGTCCCCTGGGCATCTCAGTACTCTCCTTTGGTTCGCAAGGTGTGCTCTTGACGGGCTATGGGTTCTGGGGTGCTATCCGGATCGTCAGGTCAGTGGTGAGGGCCCTGCGGAGTATCTACCAATGCAGAGAACGGGATCGCCAGGGGCCTTTTGTGAGGTGTGTGTGCTGATAGCGTTCGCTGAGTCGAGTCCCATGGCTGCAGTCGCTCGCTGATGGTGTGATGGTTTGGTGGTCGACCTGCGCGCCTGTCGTGACTTCTTCGTGGGTGACCCCGGCAGCCAACCCTACAGCCGGGCAGGAAGCGCAGAATGCTCTGCGGGCGAAGGTGTGAGCTAGAGCGCGTATGTAAGGAGGACGTTGGCCCCCTGAGGCGGACCTCTCCGTGCGACCCCCGGCGCCTACACAATCCCCACCACTCAGCCCACCCCAGGGCAGTTGTTACAGCATCCGACGGATTGCCGCCAATTCTGAGCCTGCGCTCGTAGCTGCAGGCGCGGCGCACACGACCGATGCACCGAACTGGGCACGGCAGCACATGCTCGCCCAGTTGGCTCCAGTGTGGACAGGGCATGAGTTGCTTCCACCACCCGTGGTCTCAGGTCGGCGCACCGGAAAGCCATAGGCCAGCGGAGGCCTCTCCAGGTCCTCCCCTCGCCGAGGCTTGGTTCTGTGCCGCTGCTCAGGGATGGGCCGGCCACGCCCGCCGGAGCCGGTGGATCGCGCACTGGGGTAGGCCGGAGGGTTCTGGGAAGTCATGGTGGGGCATAAGGAGCTGGAGGGTTGGTGGCGTTGGCTGCAGGGAGAGACCTGACGGGTCGTGCAGACCTGTCAGGTCGAGGGGCGGTCAGGGGAACTCCTCGAACATGGGCATACTTCCCTCTCGGCAACGAACAAGCAAGGGAGGGAACATGCCCGGCAAGAGGAAAGGAACCACGGCAATTCGAGAGATCATCAGGCATCCCGCGCATCTGCTGCGACGATCCGGTGCTCGCGCAGCTCCTCGGCCGCCGAGGTCAGTGCACCTTGGGGCCCTCGACGACTTCGATCACGCGCGGGGAGTTCACCAGGATCTCGACGCCCCACTTGGGGTGCACCTGGACGACGCCGCGAACGCGGACGTGTTGGCCCTCGTACGCTTCGATCTCCATGCCGCTGTCGTACCACTCCGACTGGTAGTTCGGAAAGATCACCAGCTTGAAGCCCGAGAAGGGGGGCTCGCGGTACTGCCTGGGCTGGAAGCGCACGAAGTAGGTCCCGGTGTTGGCCGTCTGGTAGACCTCGTGGACGAAAGCCTCCACGAGGACGGCACGGCCGACAAAGTTGGGCACCTCTTCCAGGGTGATCACTTTCTCGCCGGGCATGACCGGCACCTGGGGGCGGACCGGCAGTGTCTCCGGAACAGGGACCCCCACGAAGGTCCCCGGAAGGGTCCGGGTCACGATGGCATCGGGCTTGCCACAGACGCAGCAACGGCCCTGGTTCTGAGCCTTCAGGAATTGATAGGTGGAGAGATGGTAGGCCACCTTGTCGCGGGTGCAGTAGGCGACGGTTTCGCCGGGCTGCAGCGGGGTGTGCTCGAAGGCATCCTCCACCCCGACCA
>Ga0209096_1002553_pt1 | contig 17352 bp, 9 predicted proteins | sample AD_UKC034_MetaG_FD_184407 | JGI IMG/M metagenome (GOLD analysis project Ga0209096, IMG submission 184407) | Active sludge microbial communities of municipal wastewater-treating anaerobic digesters from USA - AD_UKC034_MetaG (SPAdes) (version 2) | ecosystem: Engineered > Bioreactor > Anaerobic >... | reverse complement strand
GATTTCACCCGCTCCGGATATGAAGACACCCACTGCAGGACTTGCATCCCGCCCATGGAGCCGCCCGCCACGCACAGTAATCTGTCAATGCCCAGATGGTCAATCAGATGCCGCTGCGCATGAACCATGTCGGCCACGGTAATAAACGGAAAGGTCAGCGCATAGGGCTTGCCCGTTTCCGGATTGATTGATGAAGGTCCCGTTGAGCCTTTGCAGCCGCCAATGACATTGGAGCAGATGATAAAGTACCGGTTGGTATCGAAGGCCTTTCCCGGCCCGATCAGATCATCCCACCAGCCTTGATCATCTAGCCCTTTGTGGACGCCCGCCGCGTGCGCGTCGCCGGAAAGAGCATGCAGAATAAGAATCGCATTGGATTTGTCCCCGTTCAAGGCGCCATAGGTTTCATAGGCAAGCGTGATGGAGCCCAGCGCATCCCCGTTTTCAAATGGAAATTTGTTGCCGGGTCCGGCAAAAGTATAATGCTTCGTTTCCACGACGCCGACGGAGCTATGATCAATTTTTTCTTGTTTCAATATTTTCATATGAATAATTGATTATTTCTGAAACAGCCAGGTCGAAAGGTACCGTTCACCGCTGTCCGGCAGCAGGACGACGATTCTTTTCCCTTCGGCATCCTTTCGCTTTGCCACTTCCAGGGCAGCCCAGAGTGCCGCGCCGCTGGATATTCCGACCAGGATTCCTTCTTCCTTCGCCAGTCTCCTGGTCGTTTCTCCCGCGTTTTCGTGGGCAACTGTGGTTATTTCGTCAATAATATCCATATCTAACACATCCGGCCGAAAGCCTGCGCCAATTCCCTGAATTTTATGCGGGCCTGGCTTGCCGCCGGATAGAACCGGGGAATCTGCAGGTTCGACAGCAATAATCCTGACGGAAGGCCTTCGCTTCTTGAGGATTTCACCCGTGCCGGTAATCGTGCCGCCGGTGCCGACGCCGGCAATAAAATAATCCAATATGCCGTCCGTATCCCGCCAGATTTCCTCCGCCGTCGTCTGGCGGTGGATTTCGGGATTGGCGGGATTTCTAAACTGCTGAGGCATGAAACTGTCCGGATGCTGTGCCGCCAGCTCTTCCGCCTTTTCAATTGCGCCTTTCATCCCTTTAACGCCATCCGTCAGTACCAGTTCGGCCCCCAGAATGCTCAAGAGCTGCCGCCGCTCCAGGCTCATCGTATCCGGCATCGTCAAGATGAGTCGGTAGCCTTTGGCCGCGCAGACAAAGGCCAGGGCAATGCCGGTGTTCCCACTGGTCGGCTCGATGATAACGGAGTCTTTTTTCAAAATCCCTGATTGCTGTGCCGCCTCAATCATGGCGACGCCGATTCTGTCCTTCACGCTGGACAGAGGATTGAAGGATTCAATTTTCAAAACAATTTCTGCCTTTGTGTCGGCTGCCATTCTGTTGAGACGGACAAGCGGCGTGTCGCCGACGGTTTTTGTAATATCCTCAAATATTTTAGCCATAAGATATTCCTCCTGTTTATACTCGGCCCAAAGCCTGCTCGATGTCCGCGATAATGTCGTCAATGTGCTCAATGCCAATGGACAGGCGGATGAAATCCGGCGTCACGCCCGTGGCCAGTTGCTCTTCAGCGGACAACTGAGAGTGCGTGGTGGATGCCGGATGAATCGCAAGGCTCTTGGCGTCGCCGATATTGGCCAGGTGGGAAATCAACTGAAGCGAGTTGATAAATTTCTTTCCCGACTCCAGACCGCCTTTCACGCCGAATCCGACAATCGCCCCTGCGCCTTTCGGCAGATATTGATCAGCCCGGGCGCGCTCGGGGCTGGATGGAAGCCCCGGATAGCTGACCCAGGCCACTTTGGGATGCTTTTCCAGGCAGCCGGCTACCGCGAGCGCGTTTTCGCAATGCCGGATCATTCTCAGATGCAGCGTTTCCAGTCCCTGCAGAAGCAAAAACGCGTTGAAGGGTGAAAGAGCCGGCCCCAGATCGCGAAGCAGCGTCACCCGCGCTTTGAGAATATAAGCGATATTTCCGACAGGTTTCAGGGCTTCCACAAAATTCAATCCGTGATAGCTGGGGTCTGGATCGGCAATCAGCGGATAGCGGCCGCTGGTCCAGTTGAATTTTCCGGAATCCACGATGAGCCCGCCGAGGGACGTTCCATGACCGCCGATAAACTTTGTTGCGGAATAGACGATGATATCAGCGCCGAAAGCAAACGGTCTGAGAATGTAGGGCGAAACTGTGTTATCGAGAACAAAAGCGATGCCATGCCTGTGAGCAATTGTGGCAATGGCTTCCAGATCTGCCACATCCAGTTTGGGGTTGCCGATGGCCTCCGCGTAAATAGCCTTTGTTTTCGGGGTGATCGCTGCTTCCAGCGCCGCAAGGTCGTTGGATTTGACAAAGTTCACTTTTATGCCCAGACGGGGAAACGTATAATGGAACAAGGTGTAGGTTCCGCCGTAGAGATTGTCCGCCGAGATAATCTCGTCTCCCGCTTGGGCGATGTTCAAGAGTGCCAGCGTAATGGCCGACTGGCCGCTGGCCACGGCAAGCGCCCCGGCGCCGCCTTCCAGAAGGGCGATTCTTTTTTCCAGCACATCTGTCGTCGGATTCATCAGGCGTGTATAGATGTTGCCGAATTCGGAGAGGCCGAAAAGTGAAGCCGCATGATCTGTATCTTTAAACTGATAGGAAGTGGTCTGGTAAATGGGAACGGCGCGCGATCCTGTTGCAGAATCCGGCTCCTGTCCGCCATGTAAAGCAAGAGTTTCCAATTTTAATTTTCCATCGATTTTACTCATGATCTTTCTCCTTGCGCAAAGAAGTGTTTTACTTATGGTTTGTTTTCTATCATTCTTTCCAGGCAGACTCTCGCCCTGGTCATGATGTCTTGGGGCACGGTCACTTCAAACCCCATTTCCTCCAGAGACCATAAGACTTTTTCCAGTGTTGTCCGCTTCATGTTCGGACAGGTTGCCCGCTCCGACGCGGGATAGAATTTTTTTCCGGGATTTTCTTTGCCCAGACGGTGGAGAATGCCGATTTCCGTCCCGATAATAAATTCCTGAATATCCGCTGATTTGACATAATTGCACATTCCCTCCGTGGATAAAACCTGATCGGCCAGGGAGGTAATTCCGGGCGGACACTCCGGATGCACGATGACTTTCGCAGAGGGGTAAAGCTCTCTTTTTCTTGCAATATCTTCCGGTAAAATTTTCCTATGTGAAGGACAATAGCCCTGCCAGATAATAAAATTCCGTCCCGTCCGGTCTGATATGTGCCAGGCGAGGTACTGATCGGGGACAAAAATGATTTCGTCCTCCTTCGCAAAGGTATCGCGGACAATCCTCTCGGCATTGCCGGATGTGCAACAGACATCGCACTCGGCTTTCACCTCGGCGGTCGTATTCACATAACACAGCACTTTTGCTTTCGGATGCTGTGCCTTCAGTTGCCGGAGCCCTTCCGCGGTGATCATGTCCGCCATGGGGCAGCCTGCCTTCGGGTCCGGAAGAAGGACTGTTTTGCTGGGTGACAGGATCTTGGCCGTCTCCGCCATAAAATAAACGCCGCAAAATACAATGATGTCCGCTCTGGTTTTGGATGCCTGAATGCTGAGCCCCAGAGAGTCTCCGACGTAATCCGCGATGTCCTGAATTTCCGGCAGTTGATAATTGTGCGCCAGAATGACGGCGTTTCTATCTTTTTTCAGTTGAAGAATCTTTTCAATCAGTTCCATGGAACACCTCTTGAATTTCGCCACCGCCCAGCACGCAGTCGTCATCATAGAAAACTACCGACTGGCCGGGAGTGATGGCTTCTTGATCTTCGGAAAAAATGACCTTCAGGCGGCCGGACGCCGCCGTCACTTTACAGAGAGCTTCTTTTTTCCGGTAGCGAATTTTCGCTTGCACCTCATCGGGCCAGGTTTGGGCCAACAGATTAACGTCATCCGCAAACAGCCCCCTGGCCAGTAATTCTTTCTTTTCGCCGACGACAATGCGGTTCCTTATGGGATCAATGGACAAAACATAGAGAGGCGTCGGGTGGCTGATTCCCAAGCCTCCGCGCTGGCCGACCGTGTGAAACACAATCCCCCTGTGCCTGCCCAGCACTTTTCCTTGTCTGTCCACGATCGGTCCCGGCAGTTGGGCTCCTGCGCGCTTCAGGATGAACTCCTGATAATTTTTCTGCGTCACGAAACAAATGTCCTGACTCTCCGGCTTTTCGGCAACTGGCAGGGCCTCTTTTTTCGCAATGTCCTTGACTTCCTCTTTTGTCAGGGAGGCTAGGGGAAACAGAATGTGTTCCAGCTTCCCGTAAGGAATCGCGTAAAGAAAATAGGTCTGATCCTTTTTTCGATCCTTCGGCCTCTTTAGAAGATAGCGGTCATCCTTTCTTTCTATGGCCGCGTAATGGCCGGTTGCCAGATAGTCAAATCCCAATCCCAGCGTTTTATTCAGCAGGCTGGAGAATTTGAGGTGGCGGTTGCAATCGACGCAGGGATTGGGTGTTCTTCCCTGCTGATACTCGCTGATGAATTTGGCGATAACTTTTTCCTCCAGTTGATCCGCATAATCCAGCACATAGTGCGCAATCGAAAGCTGGTCGCAGACTCTTCGGGCGTCGTCAATCGCATCGGCACCGCAGCACCTGGCTGAGTCTTCTTCGGCTGCAATGCCCAGACACATCGTGACACCGGCAACGTGGTACCCTTCTTTTTTCAACAGCAGCGCGGCGACGGAGGAATCTACGCCCCCACTCATCGCCACCAGGACTTTTTTCGGCATCTTAAATTCCCTGCATGATGGTATTTTCCGCTTTTTCCTGATTCATTTTGATCAGTGTATCCAGCGTGATCGAATTCAAAGTTTCAGAGATTTTATTTCCGACAATAGCCCAGATATCATGGCTGGCGCAGATGGGCGCTCTGGAGCAAGAGGAAGGGTTTTTCACGCAATCCACAAGGGAACAATCCCCCTCCAATACATCGACTATTTCTTTCAAGGTAATTTGGGAAGGCTCTTTGGATAAATGATACCCTCCATGAGCGCCGCGGATGGAGTTTACCAGACCGACACTCCGCAAAGGAATGATGATCAGGCTTAAGTATTTTTCGGAAATATTTTCTCCTCTGGCAATATCTTTAAGAAATACAGGGCCTTGGCCATATTGAATCGCCAGCGCCATCATCAGGCGAACTCCGTATCTTGTTCTTGTGGAAAGTTTCATCTGGATTTCCTCTTATATCCTACTAATACTATCTTTATGGTAGTGATTAAGCTGATTGCTCGAATATGTCAAGAAAAAATTTTTTCCGTTCAACTTTGAATAGACCTGTCCGGCTTATAGCATTTGAAATGTTGTTCGGATTGCGGCATTTTGCCGTTTTCTTTTGCTAAAAAAGAATGCCTTGACAGACCCTTTGCTGTTTCTTATAGTTCCAAACGAACAGAATTATACTGTACCATTCATGATCCATTGAGGAATCCCGCCATGTCTGAAAGCTCTGAAAAACTCAGTAAAAGTATCAGTCATAATCAAGAATTTACTCAAAAATGCCCCGGATATGACAGCCAGCATCCTGAATTATTCATTTCTGCATATTCGGGATGGCTGTTTCGAACGTCGGATGAACTGAATGTGATCAGCAAAGGAATCAAACCGGTTCAAGCCAGAGGGGAATTTATTAGAACGGTTGAAAACAATGAGGAATTAAAGGACTACCTTGCGCTGTTTTCTATTATGCCGGAAAACTTGGCAAAATACCGGGAAAAGGGCTGTACGAAGCAGCAGTGGGATGACTTGAGCTGGACTTGTCAGGTGTGGCTCAATGAGCAGCGCACGCTGGTTACCAATGTGAAAAAGGAAAAATATATCAGGGAAAGACTGGGCCATGACAGGCGACAAGATCTGAAGCGTGAGGTTGCCCAAACGGTCAAAATGGGCGATCCCTACAAGGAAATGCTTGAACTGAAGACGGACTGTATTGAAGCCCTGGGATTAAAATTAAATCCGGAAAGCACCTCCCTGGACGATCTTCTGGAAACGATTGAAAAACAAATCAAAGAAACAGATCTGAAAATCGATAATCTTTCCAGGCGCATAAAGCAGGACCAGACTTATGTGGAACACCATCCCGATGAATCCATCCAGCAGGCTCTGGACCACTGGCAGTGCCGAAAAAAGCTGGCCGTGGAAAAAAGCCGAAAAAATATGCTGGAGAGCGTCAAAATCAATCTGGATTTCAATTCCAACAGGATTTCACCGAACGATTCGGAAGCGGAAGTTGCCAGACAAACCAAAGAGAAGTTGTCTAGAGCCGAAAAAAAGCTTGAGGATCATATCAGCGCGGTGCGCTCCGGCAAGGAAGTGCTTGATAAAGAGATGACCGGCGAACGCGCCTCGATTCGCAACGAGGTGGAGCGTCTTTACGCCGGACTGATGCCTCTTCTGGACAAAAAAGCCGAGCTTCAACAGAACATCAACATTGTTGAGGATTTCAAAAGGAGCAAGGAACAGTTTCGCGAGGAACTGCTCAAACAGAAACGTCCCGCGGTTATCCAAAAACTCAAAGAAGAAATCGCCCGTCTTCAGCCGAAAGCGATCCTTCTGGAATCACAAGGAAGTCCTGAGACTTGGCAAATGCAGATCAGAGAAATCGATCGCCGGAAAGACGACCTCAATCTGAAAATTCTGAATCTCAGCGCTAAACTGAAGGCGATGAAGGAGGTTTACGCAGAAGAAATCCATGATGAAAGGGCCTTTGAAGAAAAAGCCAGGCGTGAGCTGGAAATGCTCAAGACTCTCCCCAGAGTCCAGAAGGCGATCAACTGCTACTGCTCGGCCTATAAAAGTTCCTTTCCGTTCTTTCTGTATGTTGGAAATCTGATTGCGGGGAAAGGCAAAAAGCTTTCCTCCTGCAAGGATTTTCTGGAAGGACGAGAAACACTGATGGATATCGTTACGTTTGCCGCGGAACTGCCTCTGAAGGGGGCGGGAATCAACGATCTGGAAAAGTGTCTGCCCTACGATACAGGCAGTATGCTGGTTGCCTTTCATCTGGGTTTATCCTTCGGTTTCAAAGTGAAGGGAACTGACGCCTCCGTGGGTGTCGCTCTGGAATACAAGGGCGGCATTCAGGTTGGCGACTACCGGGACTTTTCCGCTATCTCCGAATTTAAACTGGTGGGCGTGGGAACTGTCCAGGTTCCTAAAATCATTGATATTACACTGAAGGCCGAACTGGCCAAATGGAAGGGCGGATTTGTATTTCAGGATCAGTATCACTGGGCCGCCTGGCTGGCCGCGCGATGGGGACATTTCTACGCCAAGGCCCGCGCCTGCGACATTTATCTGAGCGAGCGACATCTGGGAAGCGACTACCGTCCCGACGAAAACGCCAGGGCGGAGATCGAGGAGCTGGCAAAAGAATATTTAAATAAAAACAAGGACATTCAGGATATCTGGCAACAAATATCCGCGTACATGCAATTGAATGTTTTACGAACGGAAGCTTTGGAGTTTTTTAAAGGCGGCTCTCTGGATTTTAATGTTCTTACCGCCAAATGTGGCCCAGGCTCCGCTTCAGATCCAGGTCCCGGCCTGGGAGGAGGATTGAGTTTAGCCAAGGGAACGACAAAATTGTTTGTCAACAAAAACGAAGGCGGCCGGCTGGTGGAATATACCGGGCAATACGAAACCTGGGAAGCGGGTATATACTGGACCTGCTTCGGATATACCTTCCGGGTGGATTATTTTTACTGCGACAATGATCCCCGGCAGCTGAACAACGGTGTTGTCCTAAACGTCAGTATCACTCCGGTTCCCAAGACCGCCTTGTGGACCCGGCTGGCGACGGAGATTCTGAAAGCTTTAGATCCCAAGGACGGCAAAAGCATTCGACAGAAGGCCGAGGAGTTTATCTCCAGCATTTCCAAAGGCTTTATCACCGAGGCGCTCAAGAGAATTCCCGGCAGTCTGGCCGACATATTGATGCCCTTTGAAAAGACCAAAACTTTGCAGATTGGTCTTGGCGTCAGCGAAGGGCATCGGATACCTGCCATCTGGTATTACCGGACCAGTATGGATTTTGCCCTGAATCTGGCGACGAGTATTCCTTTGTACTACGGGATTTATATTGATGCCGGGGCTTCCTTGACTTACAACAGAACCTTTACGGAAACGTTGAGCTGGAACACGACAGGTTATGTTCTGTATCTTTATACGGGGCTGCGTAACCGGATAGAAATGGACGGGCCGATCGTCCGTAAAGGCAGTACGTTGAGGCCCAATGAATTGGCCGGCAGAGAGCTTTGGAAAGCATATGTTGCCGCGCACAAGGATCAGCTCTGGCATCTGTTCCACACCATCGGCACCGGCGTCAGCACCGGTCTCACTTCCGGCAATTTGCCTTTGGATGAATTGAAAGTCGCCAAGGCCAAAGACGCGGCGTTGCAATTTATCCAACAATGCCGGAATGAAGCCAAGAAACATGCCACATACATTCTGGACCCCTTTCTGGATGTTGCGCTGGGCTTTGCTACCGGTATGATTCCGTCAACTTACGGACAAGTGATCGCTGCGGCGGCCAAGCAGGGGATGAAAGTTAAAAACGAGTTTGTCTTTAAAAAAGTGGAAGAAAGCTATAACGCCATATTGCCTTCGTTCCAGTCCTGGCTGGAAGCAGAATATGACAAGTTGATGGAAGAAGAGCAAAGCGCTTATAAAAAGTTTATGCCGGTTTCAAAATCGGAATCCGTTTTTGTTTCGCAGGACGGCGATCTAAGTAAACATATGGGCTGGTCGGCGATCCTCGCGCACGAAGCGTCCAAGGGTGACGAGTGGAGCTTGAAGAAAAGTGAAGCGCGTCAACTTCAGAGGCAAACGGGTAAAGATATGAAAGTTTGCCTGAAATGCCTGGGGGATGTCGGCAACGACTTTGAGGAAGCAGTCTATCGTCTCTCCGTGGCGGAGCTTCCTCAGGAATACTGGGTCAAGGATGAAGAAGTTTCCTCCTGTCCCGCTTGCGGTAAATCACTATCAGCCGGTATGTTTACCAGCGGCAAGCATCACTGTCGCATCTGCGGAGGCGTTTTTTGCGGCGATTGCTGCTCATCGTTCAAAGTTCCGGAGTGGATCGACAAAAAGCAAATTCGGGTTTGCAAGGCCTGCCGGTCTATCATTGCAACTCCGGCTTTCAGAAAAATGGTGAGTGAACGCAAAGCGCCAAAACCCAAGGCGCAACGAGACTTTAAGCCCATTCCTCAGCAAGCTGCGAAACCTTCTGTCCAGCAACCTCCAAAGCCTCCTTTGCAGCAGAAGCCTGCCGCGGCCAGACCGGTAAAAAATGAACCGCCTGTTCGTGAAGCCATAAAACCTGATGTATCCGCAAAGCAGGTCTTTCATGACCTCCAGCCGGACAATTTTGGCTATGTTCTGACGGCCGGCCACCAAAAGCTGCTGCAACAGCATAACCGGCGTGAAATCCGGATTTATCCTGACGGCAACTGCCTGTTTTCATCGCTCATTACCCAGGGTGTTTTCAAAGAACCCCCATCATCCACCCCAAAAGTCCGGGAATTTCGAAATCATCTTTCCACTTTGCTCCATCAGGGGAAATTAAAGATAGACGACTTATCTCCGACCGACTCCGTGGAGACCATCGCCCGGGAAATCGCCGTATCTGGACATTATACCGGCGATGCGGGGGAATTGGCGCCCGAACTGATTTCCCGTGCCCTGGGCATTAAATTGCTCATCTACAATGCCGATGGAAGCACGACTCCCGTTGGCCCTGAAGAACAGAACTGGCCTATTTACCATCTCATTCGTTTCACCACATGCATCCAGAGAGGTCAGATAGAAAAAAAATTACACTACCACGCGGCGGTTCCACAATAAGATCAGGATCGATAGAAAACCATTATTCCGGATAAGGAGAAAACGATATGAGACAGAAAAATATTCTTGCGACAGTGACGGAACTCAACGCGAAATTTTTATCATTGATCGCCTGGTGCGACGGAAAAGTGGATGATCAGGAGTTGGCTCGTTTTCATGACATTATCGATGCATGTCCGGGATCGGCCGTTTTTCTGAAAAAAGTTAAAAATGTGATTAATGAAATGCCGGACAGGGAGGCCTGCCTGAAAGAACTGTCTCAAATTCCCGCCGTATTGTCGGCCGGTATTTTGAAAAATGCCTATGTTGTCGCTCATGCGGACAAACATTTTGACGTCAAAGAGAAAAATTTGCTTCTGGAAGCGGGGATGCGCATCGGGTTGGCTCATGAACATGAAGCAAAGTTTTTCGCGATGCTTGACCATTATGCAAAGCAATATCAAATTCAACAAGAAATATTTTAAGATGCTTAAGGAATTCGATAGGAATTGGTCACATGTTGGGACTAAAGCTAAGAAAAGAATTTCTCGGGACTCACATGCCGGGGACCGCTATTGCTCTTCGCACGAGCGATAACCAGGGGGCGGCTCAGAAATCCCCGGACTACATTCTGTCCATCACCTATCCGACAGCGGATGTCCAGACGGCATTGAAGGCGATTAGCGCCAAAAACTCTAGGCGTCCGATTGTCCTGATGGGTGATCGTGGGCGTGGTAAATCGCACATCATGGCCGTGATGCATCACGGCATTCAGTCTCCTGACGTCGTTGAATCATGGCTTACGGATTGGGCGAACAAGGTCGGTAGCGATGAGCTTAAAAATGCTGAAATGCTCAAAGGTTATGTGCCGATCTCTGAGCCGGTTCATAACCATGAGTATCCGCTACTGTGGGACCTTCTCTTTGATCGACACCCAAAGGGCCAGTATTACCGTGGCCAATTTGAGAGCATGAATCAGCCGTTCCCGCCTCGGACGTTGCTGGAAAAAATGTTTGAGGACCAGCCGATCTGTCTCATTCTGGATGAATTTCAAACCTGGTATACAGGTCTGCCGGACAAAGACCCTAAATCTGGGCTTCTCCTCAAACAGTACGCTTTCAATTTCGTACAGATTCTTTCCGAGATCGCCAAGGATCGGCCAGAGGTCCTCATCTTCGTCATCTCGGTGTTGAACAACCAAAACGACGCCTTTCAGCAGGTCCATCGGCAAGGCCCTGTTATCATTGATTTCCGAGGACCATCGGCAAAGCAGGACCGCCAGAAACTTCTCCTGCATCGTCTCTTTGAAAATCGCCGGAATATCCCGGAATCGGACATCATCACCACAAGCGGTGCCTATGCGACCGAAAGATTTCGGTTGTTGCACACGAATAAATCGGAAGCGGAAAAAGAGCGGGTTCAACAAGAGGCATTTGCCTGCTGGCCTTTCAGCCCGGAACTCCTGGACCTCCTTGAGGACCACATCCTCTTGTCTTCCGCGGCGCAGGAGACCCGCGATCTTATCCGTATTCTTGCTCAGGTTTTCAGAAGTCGCGGCGATTTGGTTCCCGTCATCACGCCCGCGGACTTCTTTGTCGATGGGGATTCCGATGAGGTCCAGACCCTTGTTGATTCGATTGCTGTCCAGGCAGGGCAGGAAAAGCTGCGGCAGATTGCCCAGCGCAATCTTGAGGCGGTTCGGAATTCCGTCGTCAACGTCCCCAACGCCCGAGAATTGGTGAGCGCCATCTGGATGCGCTCGATGTCCCCAGGGAAAAATGTTGGCGGCACACCGGCAATCTTGCATCTGGATATCACCAGGGGAACGGCCATTGACGATAATTCCTTTCAAGCCGAATTGGCGCTGCTCATTGAAAACAGCGTCAATATCCATGGCGACGAAGTCCCGGGAGGACCGCTTTGGTTCGGCGTGAGTGAAAACCCGCGCTCCAAGGTTCGCGCTTGCGCAAAAAACAACAAGCTCTGGCATATCGGGGCAGTACATACAGCAGGCCAGACCGTTTATCCAGGTAAAGATGTGCAACACATCCGGAATACCCTGCGGCACATTCTTGTCCCTGAAACCACCTCGCTGCCTTCGCGGGTCATCATTCTTGGTCCCAACTGGAAAAACGATCCCTGGAGCGATGTGGATGAGACCGATAGACCGGCAAAATGGGACAGACCCGTGCTGCTGGTTGTTCCTGACCAGATTGAAGGTGGCCCGGCAGGTATCAATGCCACACTGGGAGCCTGGCTGGCCAAGCATGTTCAGAAAAGAAGAAACACCATCCGTTTCCTTCTTCCATCCGTCGATACTCAGAGCCTCTTTTCCGATGAAGAGCTGATTTACTCGGCCCGGTGCAGCTTCCTCTGCTCCCGAGAGGGATGGGGCTCGGACACAACCTATCGAGCCTTGCATCAGGATTTCGATCGCCCACTACGAGCCTCCCTGAAATCCAGATTCAATCGGTTTGCCGTGCTACGCAAATGGGATTTTCAACAACCACAATACTGTAAGTTTGATATTGAATCTCCACGTATTAAAAGACATGAGAGTGAGGCGTTAGCGCAGGGAGAAGAGATACCCTCCGGAATTGAACAGACAATATTGAAAGTTTTGTTTGATCCAACCGAGTTCAAGCAGTTTGTCCTGAAGCGTGCCAAGGATTCCGATTTTGTCGGTTCCATGATGGATGACCTGACCGAGCCGCCGCCACCGAATGCCGGAGAAGTCATTCCTTTTCTCGGAGAAACGAAGATCTATGAATTTGTGCTGGATATTGCCGCTTCCGGCGATCTTGTTCTCAATGTGAACGGCACCTGGATCGGCCGACGGTCTGAAGACGCCACCGATGAAGATGCCCTGCGTTATATCCGGGGCAAGGCATTCAGAACCGGCCAGGAGATGCGGCAGATTCAGCTTGGCCTTCCCGGGGCTGTAGGCGGAGGTACGGTCACAGTTCCCAATCCACCCCCAGGCGGCACCACGCAACCAGGAACTGGTGGAACCATCCCACCGGCGGGTGGTAGTACCGGCACGCCATATCCTCCGACCACTTCCGGTGGGGGTGGAATCATAGGTGAGACCGGTACCGGCGGAATTATTCCTCACACCCCCATCCCGGCCATCAAGACCAACAAATCAGAAGAACCAGCCACCGGCATTAATCTGTCAGGCTGTTTTGAAACCTGGGGGGTGCCCACCAGTCAGGCCATCGAAACGGCACGAATTGAGTTTTCCGGGCTGACGGCCCAGCAGATAAAACAGATTCTGCAGCGGATTCCGTCCACCTTTAAGGCGACCCTTGAGATCGCCTATAAAGATGGAGGGGAAGAATGAATCCGGATTGGAGCGGCATCATTCTCGACTCGCAAACTCCCCAAGACGCATGGGCGGAGATCTTCTCTACGCTGCAAGCACTATCGATATCCAGCTCGTCTCCGGTCGCGCTCCATGATGCGACCGTTATACCGGATCGCCTGCTGACCGAAGCGGCATGGGAGCTGTGGGAAGCATTCCCGGCACATGCCGAGAAAACATCGGATTGTCTCAAGGGCTGGGCGTCCTCTGGCTCCGGCAAAGCGGTCCTTATCCTTGATGCCCTTTCGCTTCGCGAACTGCCCATTTTAATGGGAGCCGCAGAGGCACGAGGGATTCAGCCAATCCAAGTTAAGGTAACGGGATCTGAATGCCCGTCCACCACCGATCACTTCGCCAAAAGCCTTGGCTTGCCATCCCGAAGCGCATTGGCCAACGACGGCAAACCCGGAACCTTCGCCCTTTTCGGCGGTGACGGTTACACCGATGTGGTAAGCCTTCCTTTTGAAGACTGCGCGGTCCCGCCGTTGCCAAACCTGGTGATCTGGCATTCATGGCTGGATGACCTGATTCACCTTCAGCAAAAGCTCCCGGACCAGATCGCCAGCATTGCTGCCAGCACCTTGCAGAGCGATGGTTTCTGGAACTTTATCAATCGGCTGCGCCAAGGGCGGGGTCTGATTATCACCTCGGACCATGGCTATGCAGTCAGCAAGCGCTTTTCCTCGGAGGTCGAGGACCCTGATGCCATCGAAATATTGCGAAAGACCTTTGGCGCATCCCGCAACAAGCCTGCCAGCGAGCCTTGGCAGAAGCGATTCATGCCGCCAATCGTCATGACGAACCATAACCAGCACGTGGTTATGGGCCAACGGAAGTGGAAGGTACAGGGGGGATTTCCCCACGTCTGCCACGGCGGAATGAGCCTCCTCGAAATTGCTGTGCCCTATCTGGAGTTTCCCTCGTTATGAGCGATCAAAATGCAAAACAGGTCGATCTTTGGGGTAATGCGATAGAGAAGAGAGCGGCAGCCTCGAAGAAAAATGGACGAAAGACCAAAGCCGATAAACAGGCAGATCTGCTCCCCGAAAAGCTCGGCAAGGCGGTCAAATTGCCGGTGCCGGATTTTACCAATCCGAATCGGAAGCCCACCTGTCTGGAGGCGGACTTTCCCATTGCCCAGATCAATGCGCTTTCCAACCTCGAAGGCAATGCGGGCAAGCCTATATACCAGATGTCTAAGTGGTGGGCTCGCCGCCGTTCCAGCGTCTTTCGTTCCATGCTGATAGCGGCGGCGACCGAGGCCCCGGCCGACCCCAACGAAGCATCCAAGCTTGTCTGGGACCATTACTACTGCAACCACCAGAAGGCAGGCTCCTTTAAGCATCTGAAGGTGCTGGATTGCTTCATGGGCGGTGGCACTACCCTGGTTGAGGGCTCGCGTCTTGGCATGCAAATGACGGGGGTCGATCTTAACCCGGTGGCCTGGTTCGTCGTCAAAAACGAACTGGCCTGCAGCGACCCGGAACAGGTCAAGACCCTTTTTGAAGAGATCGAAAGGCAGGTCAAACCGCAAATCCAGCCGTTCTATACCACCACATGCCCGCGAGGCCATCAGGGAAGCTGGCTTGACGTGGAAACCGGCGAGGTTGTCAGCCTCGATCCCATCAAGCTACCGCCTGAACAGCGTTCCCGGTACCGCTGGGAGGGGCCGGAAGTCATCTATACCTTCTGGGCTAAACATGGACCGTGTCAGGCTAAGGGCTGCGGCCATCGTACACCGATTTTCCGCACACCGGTTGTTGCCGAGAAAAATCTTTCCACAGGCTATGCCGAGCTGACCTGTCCCGGTTGCGGCACGCTGTTTCATGCCGAACTGGGCGAGACCCGCATGGCCCCCGGTGCGGAGCGAATCATCGTTGAAGGCGACACCCCGTTCACCGAACTGACCCAGGATTTCGCCCGGCTGCTGAACGACTACGATAAGGGCAACGCCAACAATACCTGGGAGAAGGCGATGGCCTTGAAAGCTGCAGCCGCACAGGAACCTGGGCTCCATTGCCCCCATTGCGGCGCTTTTGCCGGAAAACGCCTGGCCGAAGTCTTTGACCGCCATGCCCAACCCAACCTCCGCGCTAGCCAGCGGAAAAAGAAAGACTTCGCCATCAAAAGCAAACCGGTGCAAATGTACTTGCTCATCCATCCCGAATGGATGAAGGGGGCATCGGGGTTTGTCAACGACGAAGAGCTGGGCGGCTGGGCCGGTGCGCCAGCTGAAGCGACCTCGGATTGGTATGAAAAGCGGATGGAACATCTGCGTGTGATTGAGGTGCGCGGCAAAGCCCTTCCCGAAACGGTCACCTTGGTTGATGGGTCAGTGATTGAAACAAGTCAGGGGACCGTACCTCGCCGAGCACATTTTACCTGTGCTTCCTGCGGCCGCGAAGTCAACACCCTGGAATCGGTGCGTCCCACCAAACACACCGCCCCGGTGGCTGCCTACACCCTGCAATGCCATTGCCCGCAATGTGAGGCCGAGGGATATACCTACGGAGGGCGTTATTTCAAAGCGCCCGATGAGTACGATATAAAACGCTTGGTTGAATCAGAAAAAGAATGGAGCAACCGTTCGCAAGCGGATTTATCCGAATATTGGCCCCGCTCGATTTTACCGTATGCATGGAAAACCAGTCATTGGGGTATTCAGGAACATGGTTATACCCACTGGTGGAAAATGTTTAACTCTCGACAGTTATTGGTCCATACCCATCTTTTTAAAGCGATTACTGGAGCTCCCGAGGATGCTTGGCCACTGGATGTCAGAGAGCAGGCGCTTGGCACTTTTCAGCAGTATCTGCGCAATCAGAATATGTTTTGTTTTTGGGATATCGGCTATGACAAATTAGTGCCAATGATGTCGAACGCGAACTATCATCCAAAGAATTTGGTTATAGAAAACTGCGTTTTTCATAAAATGGGTAGAGGAAACGTTGAATCAAATCAAGAGACAGTTATTTCTGGACTTGAATGGGCAAATAATCCATGGGAATGTTTGTTATTGCCTAGCATCGAAAAAGCGAAAAGTCAGCGTCTCAATTTAGGCGACCCCATCATCCCAGGTAACGAACCTTATTGTGGTTCTTCCACTGATCTTTCGATGCTGGGTAGTGAGCAGTTCGATTTGGTAATCACCGATCCGCCGTTCGGTGACAATGTCAACTACGCAGATTTAGCTGACTTCTTCTATGTCTGGCTTCGGATACCACTTCATCAATGGTATGCAGGCCTGCCCGAGGCAGTCTATTTTGAACCGGAATTTACCCCCAAAAGTCTGGAAGCAATTGACAATAAAGCCGAACATCCCGACGACCGGGAGAATTTTGAGAAAGAGCCGTTTATCGAGTCAAAATATCTGGCCAGCATCCGGGAACTGACCGGCGATAGCTCTCTGGCGGATATGGACCCAAATCCACTCTATCGACCGCAACCCTCCAGTGATTTCTACAGCCAAACCTTGTCGGCGGTCTGGGCAGAGGCAGGCCGCCGTCTCAAAGATGGCGGCATTATGGCCTTTACCTTCCACCACAACGAGGATCAGGCCTGGATCGATATCCTCAAGGCTCTGTTTGATGCGGGTTATGTGCTGGTGGCGACCTATCCCATCCGCAGCGACGAGACCAAGGGTGAAAAAGGATCGTTCGGCTCGCAAAAAATTGAATATGATATCATCCATGTCTGCCGCAAACGCCTTAATGCGCCCGATCCGGTCAGTTGGGCGCGGATGCGCCGTTGGGTGAAGGATGAAACAGTACGGCTCAAGGAGCTGCTCGAACACACCCACGGCAAGACCCTGCCGGAATCCGACCTGCGGGTGATTTTGCGAGGAAAATCGCTGGAGTTCTATTCACGTCATTATGGTCAAGTGTTCACCGGCGACGGCCAGGTGCTGGACGTGCGTGACGCTCTGCTCGGCATCAACCAGCTCCTCGACGACCTGCTGGAAGACACCTTACAGACCGGTGGTCTGCGTCCGCCCGACAGCGCGGAACCGTCCAGCCGTCTTTACCTGCGGTTGTTCAAGAATCGCACGGAAATGGAACGCGACGAGCTGCACAAGACCCTGCGCGGCACCGGCATCGCCCAGGGTGATCTT
>Ga0209096_1002551_pt1 | contig 17365 bp, 9 predicted proteins | sample AD_UKC034_MetaG_FD_184407 | JGI IMG/M metagenome (GOLD analysis project Ga0209096, IMG submission 184407) | Active sludge microbial communities of municipal wastewater-treating anaerobic digesters from USA - AD_UKC034_MetaG (SPAdes) (version 2) | ecosystem: Engineered > Bioreactor > Anaerobic >... | reverse complement strand
TGGCGTTCCAGGCGGCGGGGATTTGCTCTGCAGGCAGGCTGGGCACAGCCGCCGCGGAGGCCGGCCCCGGCGCGGGCGGCTGCGGCTGGGCGGTAGGCGGCGGTCCGTCCGGGGTCCCGCCCGGCGCCCCGTAGGCGCCGGCCATGGCCTGCATCACCAGCTCGCGGTTTTTCTTAATTGTGTCTTCGTCCATGCGGGTGATCCCGTCGAACTTGAACGATCCCTCGTAGACCCGGCGGGTGCGCAGATCCGTACAGACCGTCGACAGCGTGCCGCTCGCGTCCAGGGTGAATTTGACCTCCAGGACATGCTGGCCGCGCGGGAGCGGTTCCAGCCCCTGGATCCGGACCTCGCCCACCTTGGTGTTGGCGGCGACGTATTCCTCCTCGCCCTGGTACACCTCCACCAGCAGCTCGGGGGTGAAATCGGCGGCGTTGGTGAAGCCGGCCTGGCTCTGGGTGATGGGGATGACCGACTCCTTGGCGATGATGCGATGGAATTTCACGCCTTCCACCGCGATCCCCAACGAGTGCCCCGTGACGTCGTATATCTTCACCTTGGGCACCGCCGACTCCGTCGCGGCCGCCTGCTCCTTCTTGACCTGCTCCAGTTGCTCCGGGGCCATCTCCTCCACCACTTCGGGCGGATGGCCGATGGGCACGAGCCCGCCGGCCACGATGGCCGCGCCCAGCGCCACCACCTCGTCGGGGTTCATATCGCTCTTGATCTCGAACTCGCGGTCCGGGCACTTTTCCTTCAATTTGTCCGCCAGCATCTTGCGGATGATGGGCAGCCGCGTGGGCCCGCCCACCAGCAGCACGCCGTGCAGGTCGCCCCAGCCGTAGTCGTTCGTCTTTTCGGCGCTGGCTACGGCCTCCTCGAGGCAGGTCATCGACTTTTCCAGCAGCCGCATGATCAGCCCCTCGTACTGCGCCCGCGTGATGGGCAGGAGCGGGCTCAGCGGCTGGCCGTTGCTCACCGTCAGGTAGGGCACGTTGAGCTCGGTGGCCTGCATCTGCACCAGGCGTTTTTTCACGTCCTCCGCCTCCACCTTCAGCCGGCGCCGCACCGCTTCGTCACCGGCCAGGTCCACGCCGTGCTTGGCCTTGATCTGGCGGAGCGCCCACTTCATCATCTCCTCGTCCATGTCCAGGCCGCCCAGGCGCGGGTCGCCGCCCGTCCCGACCACCTTGATGTCGTCCGCGGTGATGTTGATGATGGACACGTCGAACGTCCCGCCGCCCAGGTCGTACACCGCGTACACCTTATTCTCGCCGGGCTGCAGGCCGCTCTTGACGCCGTAGGCGATGGCCGCCGCGGTGGGTTCGTTGATCACTCGATGGACGTTGAGGCCGGCGATGCGCCCCGCGTCGTGGGTGGCCGTGTGTTGAACCGAATCGAAGTACGCCGGCACCGTGATCACCGCGTCGTGCACCGGTTCGCCCAGGTAGTTCTCCGCGCACAGTTTCAGGTAGCGCAGGATGAACGCCGAGATGGTCTGGGGATTGTAGGTCTTGCCCCCCATGGTCACCTTGAAGTCCCGCCCCATCTCCCGCTTGATCTGGGAAATGGTGTTGTCCGGGTTGCGCAGGAAATTCTGCTTGGCGTCCTCGCCGGCGATCACTTCGCCCGCGTCGTTCAGGCTCACGATGGACGGCGTCGTGTACGCCCCCCGCAGGTTCGGGATGATCACGGCTTGCTGCCGCTTCTCGTCCCACACCGACACCGCCGAGTACGTCGTCCCCAGGTCAATCCCCACGATCTTGGCCATACCGTCTCTCCTTTATCTGATCTCGGATGGAAACGTCACAGTTTCACGATCACCTGCGGCGCCCGGAACACCCGGCCTTGAAATCGGTAGCCCGGCCGGCGCAGCAGCAGGATGGTGTTCCGGGGCACGTCCAGATCCGGGATCGCCTCCGGCGGCAGATCCGCGGCCGTGTGCTGGTGCAGCGCCGGATCGAAGACGGTCACGCCCGGTTCCACGACGATCTCCTCAAGGCCGATGGCGCGCAGGCCGTCCATCAGCTTCTGGCGCACCATGACCAGCGCCTCGAGCACGCTCCCGGCGGGCACCGCGCCGCCGGCGGCCTGCCGCTCGTGGGCGATGACGAGCTCCAGGTCGTCCAGGGCCGGAAACACCGCCTGGAGGGCGCCCCGCTGGATCTGCCACTGCATCTCCTCGCGAACGCGGGCTTCCAGCTCCCGCAGGGCGCCGGCGAAGTGCTTCTCCGCGTTCTGGATGCCGGCCTGACCTTCCTGGACGGCGTGGTGGGCGGACTGCGTCATGCCCTTCACGCCCAGGTCCAGATCCTCGAGCCGGCCGCGCACCGCAGCTAGGGCGGCCTGCAGCTCCATGTTGTCGCGGCTCACGCCGCGGACCAGCCGTTCCAGCCGGTCCAGCTTGTCGGTCGCGCCGGCGCCGTCGGCGCCGGCTCCCGGGGCCACCGGCGCGTCCGCCGGCGGCATATTGGCGTCCTGGTTCGTCATGGTGTTCTCCTGAGAAATTGGTGCATTCGCCTGCGATTCAACCAGGCGTCGTCGGGCTCGATGTTTCGGTTTTTGTTTCCCGCTCATTCACCGCTCCGATGGCTCATCCTTCCCAGATCGGCCGGGTCAGGCCGGCCGAGCGCATCAGCGCCTCGATGACCCGGAAGCGGGCCGGCCGCTCCCGGTAGACGGGCGGGGCGACGGGCCGGGTGCGCAACACCTCGAGGGTCGCCCCCTTGCCGCTGTCCAGTTCCTTGTTGTAATCCTCCCGCTTCTTCTCGTCCTTCAGGATGGCGGCGGCCTCGTTGACCCGGCTCTCTTTCTCCTCGGCTTCCTTGTCGCCGCGCTGGGCCTGGGTGTGGTACAGGGTGCAGGCTTTCGTCGCGGCGTCGCTGATCAGCCGCTTGGGCTTGGCGGCCTTGGCCACCTGCTCCCGCGTGAGTCCCAACAACTCATAGAAGGAGCTGCCCGATTCCTCGGTAATGTCCAGCCGGATCATGCCGCACCTCCGCAATCTGCTCGCCTTTCCCGTTTCATCACCCCACCACCTTTTCCAGCATCTCAATCTGCTTCTTCAGTTCCTTGTCCAGGAATAAAGAAGACTTGGCGTCGGCCAGCAGCTCCCGGATCTTCGACTTGGTGGAATAGTCCATGTAGCCGCCGCTCCGGCGGAAGAGGCACACCGCGAGGTAGAACTTGGCCACATCGTTGAACGGCTCGTCGCTGACGATGGACTCCAGGACGCCCGCGGCCGTGTACCAGTCCTCCCGGTTCATCGCCTCCACCGCCCGGTTCATTTCCCGCTGCTTCTCGGCCTGCTCCACCACCGCGATCACCTGGTTGAGCTGCTTGCGGATCTCCTCGTTGGCCTTCCCCTTGGCGTGGGTCAATCCCTCGCGGGCGATTCGCCGGGCCTCATCGTGTTCATCCTGATTCAGCTTGCACACCGCGCGATAGAAGTAAACGATCGCGGCTTTGGGCGCTTTGGTCTGGGCGCTGTCCAGGAATCCTAAGGCCGCCCGCCAGTTCTTCCGCTCCATCTGGCTCTGGGCTTTCTGCACGTCCTCGCCGATGAGCATCACCGGGATCTGTTCGATGAACGCCTCGATCTCGCCCTTCAACTCCTCGTCTTCGGGTTTGCGGCACTGCTTCATGGCTTCGCGGGCTCGGGCTTCCGCGCCTGAAACGTCACCGGCGCGTCCCAGGCAGACGGCGTGGTAGAAGGTGACCTGAGCGCTGGGCGGTTTCAGTCCGGCGCCCTTGGCCAGGATCTGAGCCGCCGGCTTCCATTTTTCGTCCTTCATCAGGGGAACGGCCTTGGTCAGCAGCATCTGCGGGGCGTACTCGTTGATCTGCAAATTGAAGCTGGCGATGGCCTGGCCAAGTTCGCTGTCTTTTTTCGCCGTCTTGGCGGCGCGTTGGAGCGCCGCCCAGGCCTCTTCGAAATCCGTGTTGGACAGATAGGCCTGGGCCAGCATGAAGAGCACGTACGGATGTTCCGGATGGTCATCGAGCACTTCGAGCGCCGCGATGACCGCCTCTTCCGACTGCTGGTTCTGAAGGTATCGCTGGACCTTCTCCAGGCGGTTTTGCACCCGGGCGATGTCCATCTGCTCCACAAAATTGGCCAGCATGGCATAATGCTCGTCATCCGGTTTGCAGAGGGCCAGCGCCTGCCGCGCGGCTTGCCAGGCCTCGTCCCACCGCTTCTGCATGGCCAGGCACTGGGCCAGCTGAAACACAGCCGGCATGAACGCTGGGGCCAGCTCGCAGGCGGTCTGGTAGCACTGGCCGGCCGCCTCGGGGCGCTGCTGTTCCATCAGTTCACGGCCTTTCGTCAACCAGGGAAACAGGGCGACCGCACACGCTTCCGCGGCCATGTCGATATCCGGATCGAAGTCGGGGATGAGCTGCATCGCCCCGGCTTTCATGAGCTCGTGGGGGAAGGCCAGCACACCGCGGGCGACGGTGCGATAGCGCTCCAATTCCGCTTCCGCCAACGTTTCCCCCTGCTCCTGCAGTTGCTTGATCAACAGCTTCAGCACCTGCAGCAGCATCAGATATTGATGGACCGCCTGGTCCCGGTGCAGCTTGAACGCGCCCCGCTCGTCGTTGTAGTGGCGGCGGCTGTCGGGACTTGCCGCCGTGGCCGACTGCCGGGCATGTTCCAGGCGGATGCGCCGCGTCTGGACCAGCTCGGAGCGGTCGGCCGGCAGCCCGGACCACTCGGCGGCCAGCTCCAGCCACTGCCGGGTGGCGGTGACGGCGGCTGTGAGCAGCCGCTCCCGCTCGGCCTTGTTCCGATAGTCGTCCCGCCAGATCCCGCAGCGGAACATCGGATTCCGAAATTCGAGCTGACGCAGCGCCAGCAGCGGCACCGCCTCCCGCGCCCAGTCCGCCGCCAGCTCCAGCAGATCCCGCCAGCGGGTCGCTGTGGGCAGCGCCTTCTGCGCCGCCTCGACGAACGCCTGGTGCTTCTGGACCAGCAACCGGCTGAAGCCCTCCGCCTCGGGCGCCATTTCGCAGTACAGGTTCAGCACCCGGGTGAGGCGGTCCCAGTAGTGGCGCTGGCCGTCCTCGTTGTCCTGCCGGGTGTACACCAGGGCCATGTTCTGCAGCACGGCCGGATTGTACGGATCGATCCGCTCGGCTTCGTTCCAGAGCAGTCCCGCCAACTGGAATTTCTTGCCTTTGTAGGCCTCTTCCGCCCACCGGTCGAGTTGGACGAGATAGGCATCCTTGAGCTCCGGCCAGGCTTCGCCCTGCCGCTCCACCAGCCGCTGCCAGGCGCCAATGAATTTCACCCGGTCTCCGTCGTCACCGGCGGGCACCGCTTGCGCCAGCCGGTAAGCCTTAAGCAGGTTCTCGAGCCGGTCGACGTCTCCGGCAAGTGGGTCGCTTGCGCCGCCCGACTGCGGCACCGGGAGCTGCGCCGCGTTGTCCAGCACCGATTGCGGCTCGAACATGGCCACCTGTTCCAGCAGCCGGTAGGCCGGATGCCCCGCCAGTGGGGCGCCGAGTTTCCGGTGGGCCAGCCCGAGGAGATCCACCGTGCGATCCGGATCGTTCGCCTCGACCGCGATCTTCAGGCATTTTTCGCAGAACAGCCCCACGCTGTCCGCATCCACATCGAGCTTGGCCAGCTCGTCCTGAACCTTGTCCCAATCCGCGCCGCCCTTGGCCAGGCGCAAGGCCGCCTCCGCCCGCTCGAACGCGGCCTGCCGTCCCATGGCGCCGTCGGCGGGCACTTGGGCCAGGTGCTCCAGCGCCTCCTGGGGCCGGCCGTCCGCAAGCAGCGCCTGCCCCAGGAGCAGGCAGGCCGCCGGCGCGACCGGCCACAGCGCGAGCGCGCGCTGGAGGACGTCCGCCGCCGCTTTGGGCTGGCCGCCATCCGTCAGTGCGGCGCCCAGGGCCAGCCGGTACTCCAGCTCGAACGGATCCAGATCGATGGCGTGGCCGAGCAACCGCACGCGCTCGTCGGGCGAACGGGCTTGTCGAGCCCGTTGGCAGAGCTCCGCCGCCAACTGCAACCGCCGCTCCGGATCGACCATGGCCGCGTGCACCTCCGCCTCCAGGCGGGTTGCGCTCACCACGTTCACCCGCTGCACCCGTTCCCGGGCCGAGCGGGCGCGCCGCGGCGCCGGCGCACCGGCTGCGTCGGGATCCGGCAGCGCCGTATCCAGCAGCGAGAGTTGCTGCCCGCCCGGCCCCGGCACGCGGCGCGGCACGTCCGGATCGGGGATGCGCCGATCGCCGTCCAGCTCGTAACAGAACTGGAAGATCCTGTTCCGGGGCAGCTCGAGGCTGATCTCCCAGGTGTGGGACTTGCCCCGGGACGCGCTCTGCTCCAGGGCGTGCGCCGCGGGACTCCATCCGTTGAAGTCGCCCAGCAGATGGACCGTGCGCACGTCACCCGGCAGCTTCAGCCGGAAGTCCACCACGACCTGATCACTCGCTGTTGCGGCACCCACCTCGATCATGCTTCACCCCGCTGCATCCCCATCGGCTGAACCGCTCACCGCACTTCGAACTTCAGCACCAGATTGGCGCTCCGCAGCGCCACCAGCAGGCGGCCGGCGTCGTCCACGGCAAAATCCTCCACCAGCCCCGCGTCGGCAGGCATCACCACCTGGTAGACGAACTGACCGTCGGCGTTGTATTTCTGGACCCGGCCATGCTTGGAGTCCGCCACGTAGATATCGCCCGCGGCGTCCACGCGCACCACCCGCGGATAGTACAGCTGGCCGGCGTCCGCCCCTTCCTCGCCGAACACGAGCGCCACCGAGCCGTCGCGGCCGAATTTCTGAATCCGGTGGTTGTTGGTGTCGGCGACGTAGATGTTGCCCGTCGTGTCGGCGCAGGCGCCCCTGGGGGCATCCAGCTCGCCGTGTTCCTCACCGGCCTGCAACCCGCCCATGTCGGGATCGGGCCGGTTGATTCCCAACACGAGCTGGCAGCGTCCCTGCGGATCCCACCGCAGCACCCGGTTGTTCCCGGAGTCGGCGACGATCAGGTCGCCGTTCGGCGCCATGGCGATGCCCTGCGGGTGGTCCAACTGCCGATCGGTGGTGCCGGGTTCGCCCAGCACCGCAAGGCAGCGGCCCTCGGGTGAAAATCGCTTGAGCCGGCTGGTGCCCATGTCCACGATCCAGCAGGCCCCTTCCCGGTCCGCCACCACGCCGGACGGGGCGTCCAGCGCGTGGTCGCCGGCGCCCGTCTCGAACGGACCGGCGCTCCCGGCCGGCTCGCCGGCGGCGGTGAACCGGAGCAGCTGCGCCCGGCCGCTCTCGTCATAGAAATGGATCAACCAGAATCCGCCGTCGGACAGCGGCGCCAGCCCGAACGGCATCCGCAGCGGCACCTTGCCTTCGCCCGGCTGGCCGATCGCGAACAGCGGCTGGTAGGGCCGGCCGTTCAGCGCCGCGCCGGCGGTGAAGTCCAGCTTGCCGCCGAGCTCGAGCTTGCCCACGTCCAACAGCGTGCCCAGGTCGCGTCCGGGCAGACCGCCGCCAAACGTCGGCACGCCTGGCAGCGGCATCTTCAGCTCGGGCAGCTTGAAGGTGGGCGCGCCCATGTCGCCGCCGGCCACCGCGCCGCAGTTGGCGCAGGTCAGCTTGCCGCCCAGGGAGTGCCCGCACTTGAGACAAACCGGTTCAGCGCACATGTCCTCCGCCTCCCGCAATGTCGTTTGCCGATTTCCCCGCCGGCCGCCGGGCTTGACGGGTTACTCCCCCGCATCCAGCAACAACTGATAACCGTCTTCGTACTCCAGGTCCAGCGCGTCCAGGTAGCGCACCCGCACGGTCACGGGCAGGGCGCCCGCTGCCCGCGGTTCCAGCGACACGGCGCCGGTGGCCCCCGTCCCTCCGGCCGGCAACACCGCCGGCACGCCGTCCAGGCGGACGTTGACCGGACCGTCCACTTCCAGTTTGATGGCGCGGGCCTCACGGCTCCCCTCGTTGGCGAGCCGCAGCTCCGCCCGGGTGAAATTGCCCTTCCGCAGGGCGCCCAGAGGCTTCAACGAGACGCTCAGCCGCGGCCGGGCCAGCCGGCCCAGCGTCAGGGCGCGTTCGCAGCCGCAGATCACCGCCCGACTGTCCGGCAACGCGGCCATCGCGTGGATGGGTCCCGCGGCCGGATCGCCGCCGGTGAACGAAATCCGGTTGGCCTGGTTGTCCACGAAGCATAGCCGGCCGTCCGGTGCGGCGGCCAGCAGGAAGCGGCCGTCCGCATTCATGAGCAGACCGGCGGCAGTCGCTAGGGCGCCCAGCGCGTGGTCTCGCCGCTGAGTCATCTTGTCGGCCAGCGCGTAGACGCGCACATGTCCGTCGCCGGCGGCGATCGCCAGCCGCCGGCCGTCGCCGGACAGGCTCATGGCCGGCAGCGCCTGCTCGCAGGTCACTTCTTCCAGCACCCGCTGGTCGTCGATTCGAAGCCGGGTCAGCGTCCGGTCGCGCCGCAGCAACAGCAGTTCGGCGCCGGCCGCCGCAAACTGCACGGCGGTGACCGCGGCCGGCATCTCCCGCAGCCAGACGACCTGGCCGGCAAGATCAAGCAGCGCCAGGTGGCCGGAGTAGGTGGCCGCCGCGACGTGCCCTTCGGATGCGGCCACGCAGGCGATGCCGTCGGCCATACGCTGGCTCCACTGTGTCCGGCCGGTCCGGTCCAGGTTGCGCAGCAAACCTTCCCACGTCCCGGCCAGCAGGTGGTCGCCGGCAGGCGAAGCCGCCAGGGCGGCGATGGGACTGTCGAGATGGATCTGCCAGCTCAGCTCCTTTTCGGCGAATGCGGCGAGCTGACCGTCCCATCCGGCCAGCAGAGCCAGTCCGCGCGCGCCCAGCACCCGGTAGGGCCGGCCGCCCAGCTGCTCCGCGTAAATCAACCGGCCGTCCGCGTCGTGGACCTGCACCTCGCCGTCCGCTCCGGCGCTGAGCACCCGGGTCGGATCGCCGAACACCGCCACCCCGACCACGGGCGATGCCGACTCTTTCCGCCAGACCACCTCGGTCGGACTCGCGGCCTCCCCGGCCGCGGGGGGCGGTTGTGAGCCGGGCGTCTCGTCGACCTTCCGGCGGCTCTCCAGCTCCTGAATCACTCCGGCTTCCAGCCGGCCGGCCTGCTCGGGAGTCAAGTCCAGCTCCGTCGCCAGTGCGTCGAGTCCGGCTCGCCCGGCGGGAATTCCGCCCACTGCAATCGCGGCCTCACGAACCGCGTCGGTGTAGCGCTCCGTGAGCCGGCGGACCCGGGCTTCGAGCGCCGCCAGCCGTTCGGCGGAGGGTTGCAGGGCGTCCGGGATCTCCTGCAGGGCGGCGCGCTGCTCGGCGGTGAGCGCGTGCGCCTGACTGAGCAGCTCGCGGAGGCAGGACAGGATGGGCTGTTCCAGTTCATCCCGCATCTGCTGCTCCAGCTCCGCGGCGCGCTCAGCCGGCAGCTTGAGCATCTTGGCCAGAAACTCCAGCTTCTCACGCTCGGCTTCGGAGATCTCCCCGTCGGCCAGCACCTCACGGAGCGCGGCGAGGTAGGGGGCGATGCCCGGCGACGGCGGTGCTTCCTCGCGATTGGCGATGAAATGCTCCAGCGAGCGGCGGTCGTCGGCCGACAGCTCGTCGGTGTGCCCGCAGGCCGGGCTTTCCCACACGACCGCTGGCTTCCCGCCGCCGCCCAGGACATCCACCGTGGGCCGGTCGCAGGCACGGCACCGGCGCACCTTCATCAGCGGGAACAGGTCCAGCCACGGCTCCGGCCCGCCGGAACCGGAGCGGCACACATAGACGTGGCCGGCCGTCAGCGCCTTGCCGGTCCGGACCGTCTCTGTCGCCGGCGCGATCTCCCGGCCCATCGCCCCAAGCGCAACGGACCGATCAGCGCCCCGCCCCGCCACGCTCTCCGGCGCCACGCCGAGGAGCGGGAACTGCAAGAGACACTCCAGCTCGGCGAGCGCCGCGTCGAGCGCTTCCGCCAGCAGCGTCCCCCGTTGCCGGTATTCCTCGACCGGGAGCACGGCGCCGTCGGTGCCCCAGCCCTGGGGATGGACGCGGTACTTGGCCAGCAGCTCGAACAGGTCGCCGCCGGAAAACGGAGGCAGCTTCGATCCCGCCTGGCCGATCCAATCCTGCAGCTTGCCGGCGGCGCGGCCCATGGCGTCATCCCGATGTTTCCGGTCGAAGAAGAATGCGTAGAGCGACCGGATGCAGGCGTCATCGGGATTCGGATACAGGCCCAGCGCAGTGTGGGCCAGCGCCACCCACGTGTCCGGCTGCGGCCGGGCCAGCTGGCCGACCGCTCCCTCGGTGAACGTGTCCGGCGCCGCACCCAGCCGGCAGCGCACGCGGTAGTGCGCCGCCGCCACCACCGCCACGTAGCGGATCACGGCGGCGCCAATGTCGCGCAGTCCCTCATGGAATTGGAAAGCCTGGCCGGTTTCGGCGCCGGCGATCATGCGGCGGGCGTACACGGCCGCCAGCGGGAACGGGTAGCGGTCGGCGATGCGACTGAAGGTCTCGCGGGCCTTCGGCAGCATCCCCTTGGCGCTCATGCCGGCCACGAGCCGCGGAATGAGCTGGGGGACCGTCTCGGGCGTCACCGGCACGCCCACGGCCCCGCCCATGGCCAGCGCCCAATCCGGCTGCAGCTTGTTCAATTCGTCCCAACGGATGTTCAGCAGGATGGGGATGAATTGCTTGCGCGCCTCCAGGCCGCGGACCACCTCGACATTCACCTGGTTGAATTTCCTGACCGAGTTGGGCGATACGATCAGCACGATGGCCTGCGCCTGATCGATGGCGTTGCGGACCTGAGTCAGGTAGGGAATCACCGGCAGGCTGTTCCGGGTGTAGCACCAGGTGGTGTACCCGGAATGCTCCAGTCCGGCGGCGATGTCCACGGCCACCTGAGCGTCTTCCTCGACATAGCTGAGAAATACGTCACTCATAGCGCATGCCGTTCCTGTGCAAAATGCCGAATTCTGTTGGAGAACTGAATCCCCTATATTCTAAGCTCGGATTCCCCCAGTTCAAGCCCTTTTTGATTTTGTTTGGCCCGCCGTCTCCGGATTTCAGCGGAAGCGAAAAATGTGCCAATTGTTCGGCTGGATTTTTCCGGCGGCTTGTTCTAGATTAGGTCCGATCGTTCCATCCGACCCGCAACCGGAACCCCGCGCCGACCGCGCGGAGGCGGACCGCCGACCGAGGAGGACAGCCCATGCCGAAGACCGTCGTGATCGCCGGAGACGTGATGTGGGACCACAATCTGGTTCTCCACCCCACCGCGCCGCGGCGCTTCGCCGAGGGACTGCCGCACACCACCATGAAGCGGTGGCGCGGCGGGGCCTGGTACCTGCAGGAACTCGTCCAGATGGCCTGCGCCGACCTGGACCCCGCGGTCACCGGCATGCCCAAAACGGACAAGGCCCTGCAGAGCTTCACCAGCTGGTCGCTGCACCCCGAGGTGGAGAAGAGCCGAAAGCAGGTTTGGCGGATCCGCCAGCTCCTGGGCTGCCAGATGCCCGAGGAGGGACCGGAGATCCAGCTGCCGCCCAGCGCCTCGGCGGATCCGGACCTGGTGGTGCTGGACGATCTCGGCCTGGGCTTCCGGAATGCCGAAGACCGGTGGCCGGCGGCCATCCGGGAGGGTGGCGCCCCGCGGTCCATCATCCTGAAGACCGGCACGCCCCTGGCGCAGGGATCCCTCTGGAACCACCTGATCGCGCACCACGCCGACCGGCTGACGGTGGTGCTGAGCGTCGGCGCCCTGCGGGCACGCCGGGCCATGATCCCGCAGGCTCTCTCCTGGGACCGCTCCATCGAAGCGATTGTCCAGGAGTTCGAGAACGGTCCGTCAGCGTTCGACCTGGCCCGCTGCCGACGGGTGGTGGTGCATTTCGACGCCGAAGGCGCGGCCTGTTTCACGCGCCTGCCGCTGCATAATCGACCGCTCGAACCAGGCGCACCTGCGCCGTCGCTTCTCCCCCAGGCCCGGTTGGAGCGGTTCCTCTACCATCCCGAGCACCTCGAGGGCGCCTGGGAGGCGAAACACCCGGGCCTGATTTTCGGCAACGCTTCGATCCTGTCCGCCGCCCTGGCCCGCCACGAGCTCGATCCGGAAACGTACCCGCTCTTCATCGCCGTGGGACGCGCGCTGGCGGCCATCATGGTCAGCCACGAGTGCGGCTTCGGCCCGAAGGACAAGTTCGGTCCCGAGACGGCGAACAAGCGGTTGCGGGAATTGCTCCATCCCGCTGCGGACAAGAGCGAGCCGGCCGACGCCTATTTCAGCACCATCGATCACTGTCTGCTGGACGGCGTGGCGACAACCGGCTGCGCCGTCTCGCACAGCACACCCGACACGGCCGCCGCTTCCGCTCATCGATCCGACCTGCTCCAGGATCTGACCGGACCCAGCCTGGAGTACATCGCGGCCAAGGCGGTGGAAGTGGTGCGGCGCGGCCCGGCGGCCGCGCTCCAGGCCGCGCCCAAGGCCGTCTATGGCAAGTTCTTCACCGTGGACCGGCAGGAGATCGAGCGGATCAACGCCGTGCGCAACCTGATCGTGGCGTACCGGAACAACGCCGAAGACCGGCGACCGCTGTCGCTGGCCGTGTTCGGGCCGCCGGGATCGGGCAAATCGTTCGCCATCAAGCAGCTCGTGGCCGAGCTGTTCGGAGACGACAAGGGGAGTTACGAGTTCAACTTGTCCCAGATGGAGGGGCCGCGGGGGTTGCACCTGGCGCTGCAGCAGGTGCGCGACGCGGCCATCCGCGGCCGGATTCCTCTGGTGTTCTGGGACGAGTTCGACACGGGCGACCTCCGCTGGCTGAAGGATTTTCTCGCCCCCATGCAGGACGCCCAGTTCACCGCCGACGGCGTGATCTACCCTCTGGGCAAAGCCATCTTCGTGTTCGCCGGCGGCACCTGTCCCTGCTTCGAGGTATTCGACCGGACCCGCTCCGGGGGGGCGGTCGAGGAGGCGTTCCGCGCCGTCAAGGGGCCTGATTTCGTCAGCCGGCTGCGCGGCTTCGTGAACATCAAGGGCCCCAATCCCATCTCGGCGGAATGCCAGGCCGCCACCGGCCGCACGGAATCGCGGCCGGAGGACGACCCCGCTTTCCTCATCCGCCGGGCCATCATCCTGCGCTCCACCCTGGACCGCTTTTATCCGCAACTCATCGATCCCGACACAAAGGAGGCGGCCATCAGCGGCAGCGTGCTGCGGGCGTTCCTCACCACGAAGGAATTCCTGCACGGCGCCCGTTCCCTCGAATCGGTGGCCCACATGAGCAACCTCAACGGTGCCCGGTTTTTCGGCGTGGCGGAGCTGCCGCCGCCCGACCTGCTGAATCTGCATGTGACGCAGGATTTCCAGGAGATCGTGGCCCGCGCCCAGCTCGAGGCGCCGATCTTCGAGGCCCACGCCGAGGCATGCCATCAAGCCTGGTTCAATATGAAGACCGCCGAGGGTTGGCGCTTCGGTTCGCCGAGGGACGACCAGGCGAAGCTCCACCCCTGGCTGGTGCCGTACGACCAGCTGCCCGAAGCCGTCAAGGAGATGAACCGGGGCACCGCCCGACTGACCCTGGCCAAGCTGGCTGATCTGGGATATATCATCCGCCGTCTGCGCCCGGCGGACGCGGCGGCCGCCACCCCCTACACGTTTAGCGCGGACGAGAAGAAAATGCTCGTCTGTCTGGAGCATGACATCTGGCTGCGCGACAAGATGCTGCGCGGCTACGCCTGGGCGCTCGAGACCTGCGAGCCGCTGCGGCTCCACCGCGATATCGCCGCGTTCCAGGACGTGCCGACCACAGACCAGGAACTCGACTGGGTCATCACCGAAACGATCCCGGTCGTGCTGCACAAGCACGGATTTGTTCTCGAGCGGAAGACCGGGGAGCCGCCCAAATGACGTCTCCCTTCGGCTCACCGGCCGCGGCGAACGTGCTCTGCATCGGTGTCACGGGCCACCGGCGGCTCGCCGATCCGGCCGCTGTGGCCACTGCCGTCCGGAACGCCCTCCACCGCGAGATCCTCCAGGCGGTTGGCCTCCCAACCTTGCCGGCCGTCCGGGTTCTTTCTTGCCTGGCTGAAGGTGCCGACCGGCTGGTCGCGCGGGTGGTGCTGGAGGCGCCGGCGGCGAGGCTCGGCGCCGTGCTGCCGCTGGCGCCGGCCGAATATGCCACGGCGTTCGACGGACCGTCGTCGCGGCGGGAGTTCGAGGCGCTGCTCCACCGGGATCCGGATCCGGTCTGTCTGCACCCCCGCCCGCTGGCCGAGGAGTTTCCCGGACTCGATGCGGCGGCGGCCCGCCAGGCCGCCTACCGCGACGCCGGCCGCCACGTGGTCGACCGGTGCGACGTCCTCGTCGCCGTCTGGGACGGCGAGCCGGCCCGCGGCCCCGGCGGCACCGCCGAGATCGTGGCCTACGCGCTGGAGCGGGGGCGGCCCATTGTCCACATCCGCCCCGACGCGCCGGAAGCCGTCACCGTGCTCTCCGGCCGCCTGGCCGAAGCACCTGCCGCAGCCGCAACATTCCCGCCCGTCGGTGCCGCGGCCGCCGACGGCGCCCACCCCGCCCCGCGGCGGGTACTGTTTCTGTGCAGCCAGAACAAGCTGCGCAGCCCCACCGCCGAGCGGGTCTTCCGCGGCACGCCGGGGCTGGAGGTCCGCTCGGCGGGGCTTGACGCCGACGCCGTGGTGCCGCTCACGCGGGAGCTCCTCGAGTGGGCCGACCTGGTGCTGGTCATGGAGAAGCGCCACCGCAACCTCATCCAGAAGCGGTTCAAGGACCTGTACCGGACGCGGCGGATCGTCTGCCTCCACATCCCCGACGAGTTCGAATTCATGGACGAGGGGCTGGTGCGGCTGCTGCGCGAGCGCGCCGGCCCGCTCATCGATCCGCCGCCCGGCCACCTCTAGCACTTTCCGTCACCGATTCGCGATATCGCCGGCGAACGGAAACCGGCAACTCGGCAGCATCCGGAACAATCGTGTTGAATCTGAGAATAAGTCCGTCTGTTGGCATAGAGCGCACGGCGACAAATGGATTTTTTCCGCGTTCATGATTCTTTCGCAACAAAGGAGGTCACCATGATTCGGTTCGCGCGCGTCACGCTGGTTGTGTTGGTCTGCCTGTTGGCCGGCATGACGGTCTGGGCGGAAGTCCAGGGCGACTGGAAGACGTCGGCCACCCAGCTGCGGGGCAAGAACGGCCAGCAGTTCACCTTCGTCTTTCCCGCCGGCGGCACGCTGGGCAGCGTCTGGGGCACCGACCTGTACACCGACGACTCGTCCATCGCCACCGCGGCGGTTCATGCCGGCCTGATCACCGCGGCCAAGGGCGGCAAGGTGACCATCGAGATCCGCCCCGGCGCCGACACCTACGCGGGGAGCGCCCGGAACGGCGTCACCAGTTCCGGCTTCGGCTCCTTCGGCGGCAGCTTCGTCTTCGTGACCGGCGCAGCCGGCGGAAAGGCAAAGAGCACGTTGGGGGACTGGCACACCTCCGCTAGCTCGCTGCGGGGCATGAACGGACAGCGCTTCACGTATTTCTTCCCCGCCAACGGCACTCTCGGCAGCGTCTGGGGCACCGACCTGTACACCGACGACTCGTCCATCGCCACCGCCGCGGTCCATGCCGGGTTGATCACCGCCGAAAAGGGCGGCACGGTGACATTCGAGATCCGTGCCGGCGCCTCCGCCTACAAGGGGAGCACCCGGAACGGCGTGACCAGCTCCGACTACGGCGCCTATGACGGCAGCTTTGCCTTCGTGTCCGGTTCGGCCCAGGAAAGCAAGGAGCTGATCAGCGACTGGAAAACCAGCGCCAGCGCACTGCGGGGCAAGCACGGCCAGCGCTACACGTTCGTCTTCCCGGCCGGCGGCACGCTGGGCAGCGTCTGGGGCACCGATCTGTACACCGACGACTCGTCCATCGCCACGGCCGCCGTCCACGCCGGCCTGATCACCGCCGCCAAGGGCGGCAAGGTGACCATCGAGATCCGCGCCGGCGCTTCCTCCTATAAGGGGAGCGCCCGGAACGGCGTCACCAGTTCCGATTACGGCTCCTTCGGCGGCAGCTTCGTCTTCATCGTGCCGCCCCCCAAAAAGTAGTCCCGGCCCCGCAGGCCGCGTTCGCCGAACGCGGCTCGTTGTACCTCGCGGCCTCCGGCCGCGAGTTCCAGCAGCACGATCGCGGTTATACCGGCGACAGGATGGCAGGAACATAGGATGAGCCCTGCAGAATAGCACGGCTATCCGGATGGTCCTGCCGTGGTCGAACTCGCGGCCGAAGGCCGCGAGGTACTTATAACGCGCGTTCATCGAACGCGCGCTATGCCTTTACCGAACCGCTCTCGCCCCGCGAACTAACCGTTGACACACTGTTCCCCTCCCGTGAAAATGGATCCGCTGCGGCCACCGGTGTGTTCGCTCAAATCCGCCCTATTGCCGCTGCCATGTGAGGGGGATCCACCGGTCTGCAGCGGACATCCTACGATCGAGGTCTGCACCATGATCCCCATTCTCTCCGTCGTCGGCAAGTCCGACTCGGGCAAGACCACCCTCTTGGAAAAGCTGATCCCCGAGCTCACCCGCCGCGGCTGGCGCGTGGCCACGGTGAAGCACGATTCCCACGGCTTCGAGGTGGACCACCCGGGCAAGGACAGCTACCGGCACAAGCAGGCCGGCGCCCACACCGCCATCATCGCCTCGCCGTGGCGCCTGGCCATGATCCGGGACGTGGAGCGGGACCTGACGCTGGACGAGATCCGCGACCGCTTCGTCCAGGACGTGGATCTGGTGCTCTCCGAGGGGTACAAGAACGACCGCCAGCCCAAGATCGAGGTGTTCCGGCCCGAGCAGCACGACGAGCCCATCTGCAAGCGGAGCGATGGTCTGGTGGCCCTGGTCAGCGACGCCGACATCGACCTCGACGTCCCCCGCTTTGGGCTCGACGACGCCGCCGGGCTGGCCGGGTTCATCGAGACACGCTTCCTGGAGCAGCCGCGGCCCGGCCATGTCAGCGTGCGGGTAGACGGGCGGGCGGTGCCCATGAAATCGTTCGTCCGCGACTTCATTGCCGGCGCCGTCCGCGGGATGCTGGGCGCCCTGAAGGATTGCGATCCGAAGGGGACCATCGACGTGCATGTGGAGAGGGAGAAGGAAGAAGAGATAGCAGATAGGAGATAAGAGATAGGAGAAAGTGGTGAATGCGTGAGTGCGGACGAAGCGGATTGCATTGATCATTCTTCATTGAGCACTACTGTCCGGTTAAAAGTCGAATAGTTTCAGTTGCTTGCAATGAGGGCTCTTTTCATCAGGCATGGTAGATTTGGTAAGTACTTCTATAAGAGGCACTTTCTCAAACAGGGTGACGCTGAGAA
>Ga0209096_1002547_pt1 | contig 17396 bp, 11 predicted proteins | sample AD_UKC034_MetaG_FD_184407 | JGI IMG/M metagenome (GOLD analysis project Ga0209096, IMG submission 184407) | Active sludge microbial communities of municipal wastewater-treating anaerobic digesters from USA - AD_UKC034_MetaG (SPAdes) (version 2) | ecosystem: Engineered > Bioreactor > Anaerobic >... | reverse complement strand
CGTGAGGCTCGCGAGGGGAAAGCGCGACGCCGTGAAAAGGAACACGGAGATGTTCGGCAGCGTTCCCTTTGAGAAAAAGATAATGACCGTCCTGAAGGCGGTGTTCACCGACACGATCCCCGACTCCTTCAGCGTCGCCGTTGTCAACAGGCCCTTCAATGTCTTCCAGCAGATTGATCTCGTCCTGAAGCGGATCATCGCCGTCGAGGGCGAGGGGATAAAGGTAAAGGAATACATCGCGCAGGCGAAGACCGGTGTATATCTCAGGGAGAAAAACTTCCTGAGGCCTGACCTGACCACGAACACCGTGGCGGTCTCGCTGGGCGCGCTGAACCTGAAGAAAGACGAGACATCGAGAATCCTCATCGTTGAGCAGGGAGGCAGTTAAAATGGATACAGGCGAGAAATTCAACAAAATGAAGAAGGCGTGGGAGGAGATGGAGCCGGACAGGAAGAAGAAGCTTGTGGTCGTCTCCATCGTCGGAGGGATACTACTGCTCAGTCTCATCGCGTACAAGATGAGAACCACCGGAGCGCCGCCCGTTGCACAAAAACAGGATAAAAAGAAGGACATCTCCCTGGAACCGAGGCTTCTCGAAAAATCCCAGTACAACGAGATGCAGAAATCCTTCAAGGAGATGGAGGAATCCCTGAAAAAGATCGACGAGAGGATGGTCGGCATCGAGCAGAAAAAGCCTGCAATCGGAGAGACCTTGCCTGCTGCTCCTCCTGCCGCTTTGCCTACCGCTTTGCCTGCGCCGCCCCCTCCGCCTGCGACCGGCTACAGCATCCCGCCCCCTCCGGGGTCCCCATCGGGCGGTCCCCGGCCGGAAAGCACCCAGCTTGAAACCTTCGGGGACATCGAGGTTGTCTCGCAGAAGGTGGAAAAGGAAGTGAGGGAGGATAAAAAAAAAGAATCCCTGAAGATCTATCTCCCTCCTTCTTTTATGGAGGCGACACTGTTATCGGGCCTCGACGCTCCGACCAGTGAGGGCGCCCAGGGCCACCCTTCCCCCACGCTTATCAGGGTGAAGGACCTCGCGGTGCTGCCGAACAGGGTGAAGGCGAACCTCAAGGGCTGCTTCCTCATCGCCGAGGGCTACGGGAGCCTGGCCGACGAGAGGGCGCACCTGCGCCTCACCAACCTTTCCTGCCTCTCGAAGAAGGGCCAGTCCGTCATCGACCAGAAGGTGAAGGGATTCGTCGTGGACAGTGACGGCAAGATCGGCCTCAGGGGGAAGGTGGTGGCGAAGTTCGGCTCGAAGATAGCGATGGGACTTCTGGCGGGGCTCTTCGGGGGCGCCGGAGACGCACTGAGGACCTCGGCGACGACCACAAGCTTTTCTGCGCTCGGCTCAACCCAGGTTATTGACTCGAACGAACTGACGCGGTCGTCCATTGGCGGCGCCCTCTCGCAGGCCGCAAAGGAACTCCAGAAATTCTACCTTGACCTCGGGAAGCAGAGTTTGCCCGTCGTGGAGATAGGGGCGATGAAGAACATCACGGTGGTAATATCGGAGGGAATAAACCTTGAGGTCAGGGAAAGGGATAATGCCTGTATGGGAGGCAGGGAATGCGAAGCAAAATGCGAAGCAAAATAATGCAAAGCAAAATAATGCAAAGCAGAATGCGAAGCAAGGGAATGATAAATAAAGAAATGAGAAGCAAAATAATGAGTAATAAGACAATACATAACAGGCTGGTACACGGCAAACTGATACTGATCGCTGTGCTGCTTTTGTCTCTTTTCGGCTGTGCGTACTTAGGGGACAAGCTTCTCAATCCCTACAGTTCGGAATTCCAGTGTCCCCTCGCCGACAAGGGGGAGTGTATCAAGCTGAAGGACGCCTATGAAAAATCCCTGAAGCAGACAGCGGAGCAGGCAGCCGCGCTGAAGGAAATAAACATCCGTGAGGAGGCGGGAGGGAACCCTCCGCAGAGCCAGGAGACAAGGTATCAGAGTGAAATGTTCAAAAAGCTCGCCGGCCTCCTGAGCGAGCCTGAAACGCCGGTCATCGCGGCGCCGAAGGTCATGCGAGTCCTCTTCCTCCCCTATAAGGCGGACGGCAACGTGCTCATGATGCCGCGGTTCGCCTACTTCTTCCTCGACGAGCCGCAGTGGGTGCTGGGCGGCTATCTCAGCAAAGAGGTGGAATGATATGCCGTTCATAAAGAAACTCCTGGGCCTCGACGGCATGACGAACAGCGAACTGAAGAAGATGGCATCCAGGAGCAGATTCGAGGACTACCTCCCCTGGATAGCGTACGACCCGGAGACAGGCATGTACCTCAACCAGGACAACACCGCCGGCTTTATGTTCGAGTGCAGCCCCCTCTCCTTCGCGGGCATGCAGACCGTAGACACCCTTGAGAGCGTACTGCGCCTTGACGTGCCCGAAGGTTCGGTGATCCAGTTCATCCTCTTCGCGGACCCCGAGATATCCCACTATCTCAACCGGTACAGGGAACTGAAGACAAGGGACCTTGAGGTAAGCCGGGAAAGCGCGAAGAGGTTTACGGAATACATCCGCCAGGGGACGGGAGGACTTGAGAAGATATCGAACATCCCCGTGCGGGACTACAGGCTGTTCGTGACGTTCAAGTTCCCTCTCGGCAGGTGGAACGAGAAAAGCTACAACATCGAACAGCTTCAGGCTACGGCAAGGGAGATACTCGTCGGCGCGAAACTTTATCCGGAGAGGTGCGGGGCGGAGCTCCTGCTTGACTGGATGAGGAGGGTCTTCAACAGCAACGCCTTTGCGCACAGGTTCATGTACGACGAGGACGTGCCGATAAACAAACAGGTCATCCTGTCGGACACGGTAATCGAAAAAAGATACGACTTCCTGAAGGTGGGAGATCGCTGCTGCAAGTGCCTCACGCCGAAGCTCTTCCCGAAAAGCGTGCACCCCTACCAGACGAACATGCTCTTCGGGGGACTGCGGGGCGTCGCATCCGATATGGACCAGATCACGACGCCGTTTCTGTACACCCTCAATATCATATTCACGAGCCTCAAGACGAAGATACACGCGAAGTGCTCCCTTGTCCTCCAGCAGCAGGCGGTGGGGAGCTTTGCCCCTTCCCTCATGAGGAAAAAGGACGAGTACCTCTGGGCGGTCGATGAGATCGATAAGGGAACGAGGTTCTTCAGGATCATGCCGGTCATGTGGGCGCTCGGCGACACGGAAAAGAACGCCACGGAGTCCATAGTGAAGCTGAGAAGAATATGGGAGCAGCAAGGGTACATCATGCAGGAGGACAGGGGCATCCTTGATATCCTGTGGCTGTCGTCCCTCCCCTTCGGGCTTTACAACGTAAGGGACAACGTGGAGAACATTGAAAGGGACTTCATAGCCCCGTCCGGATCCATAACCCCCATCTTCCCTGTCCAGGCGGACTTCATGGGAGGCGGCGATCCGCACCTTCTCTTTATAGGGAGGAAGGGACAGGTATGCAGCATCAATCTCTTCGACAAGGGCGCGAACAACGCCAATTCCCTCATAATGGGCACGACGGGGTCGGGGAAAAGCTTCTTCGTAAACTACCTCTGCATCAACGAGTTCTCCTGCGGGACCATGGTGCGCATCGTTGACATCGGCGGCTCCTACAAGAAGCTCGTCAAGCTCTGCAACGCGCGGTACATGGACTTCTCGCCGGAACGCGCCATCTGCGTCAATCCCTTCACCAACATAGGGGACATCGACATAGACCTCCCCGCCATCGCGAGCCTCGTCGCCCAGATGGCCTATTCGCAGTCCGAAGAAGAACCGGACGAGACCGAGAGCACCCTCATCAAGGAGGCGGTCCAGTGGGCCTACGACCAGGAGGGAAACGGCGCAACGACGAACACCGTGTACGAGTACCTGAAGTCCTATCCGTCCTACGGCGGGGAGGAAATAGAGAGGCTTAGGGCGAAGGAGGCCATCATTGAGAAGGCCCACAGCCTTGCCTTCAACATCAGGGAGTTCACCGGTTACGGCCAGTACGGCAAGTACTTCATCGGGGAGTCCGAGTTCGACATCGCCCGAGACGAGTTCGTCGTGCTTGAGCTTGAACACCTCATAGGGAGGCCCGATCTCTTCAAGGTCGCGACCAAGCTCGTCATCAACGCCGTCACGCAGGACCTCTACCTCTCCGACAGGTCGCGGAACAGGCTCATCGTCTTCGACGAGTTCTGGCAGTACGGGAAAGGCAACCTCCTGAAGGAGACCTGCGAAAGCGCCTACAGAAGGGTCAGGAAGTACGGCGGCGGGATCGCCATCATCACGCAGTCCATACTCGACATGAAGCAGTTCGGCGAACTGGGCGACGTCCTCATGGCCAACTCCGCCTTCAAGTTCCTCCTTGAGTCGCCCATGTTCGAGAGGGCCAGGGGCGAGAAGCTCCTCGACTACGACGAATTCGTTATGAACCTGCTCAAGACCCTGAAAAGCAACAGGCCAAAATACTCCGAACTCTTCATCGACGGGCCGTTCGGTCAGGGCATCGTGCGTCTTGTCGTGGACCCCTATTCGTACTACGTCTATACGTCCGACGCGAGGGAAGCCTCAAGGATAGAAGAGATGATAAAGAGCGGCCTTACGTACAACCAGGCGATCCTCAGGATGATGGAGGGCTGAGTTCCCTGAGGGATCTCGACGCATGATCTGACCCTCCCATTTTATATCGGGTCTGGGTAATACCTTATCATGAAGAGATACACTATTGCGTTGCTTTCCCTTGGTCTTGTCCTTCCCGTCCTGTTCTCTCTTGCAGCGGCCCAGGAAAACCCCTCCGCCACGGGCGTTTCCCTGGGGAACCAGGCCGCCGGCATGTTCAGTACGAAACACGGGGTAAATACGCATATGTTCACCCCCCTGATGTCGGATACCCCCATGACGACACTCGACAGTTCAACGTCCTTCAACGCGCGGCTCGTCTGCTCGGGTCCCGCGAAGTTCATGGAGATATTCGTCCAGCCTTCCCCCTCCGGAGACCTGGTGAACGTCATCGTCACACAGGACCTCGACCTCAACGGGTCGATGGACTACACCTACGCCGTCCCCTTTCCGATCTCTGGGGTATGCAGCAACGGGGTCATCTCCTGCACCCCCGGCACCTGGAGCAACTGCCAGGCATTTAAATGGACATCGGACGAAACGGGAAAGACGTCCCTCGCGGCAACGGCCTTTACGAACCTCGGCGGCTGCTACTGCATCAACTCTTCCTGCGGCAGCAACCTCGTATGGAACAACCTGCCCGTTGTGCTCCGCTCCCTCGGCGGCGGTGCCGTAGGCGGGATACAGACGGGCAATTCCCGCATGGCCATATCGGACGTTCAGGTAGAAGGCACGCTTGCAAGGTATTTCGGGCAGAACACAAGGAACTGCTCGACGGTGACGGCGAGTGACTCGAACGTGGAGCAGTACTACTACGCACCCGCCGCCGTGGAGTCAAACGTAACAGCCGCGGTCGTCGCCCAGTCGTCAGATCCCTCCTCCCTGTACAGCCTCATGTACAACGCGTACCAGAACACCCCCCAGTCGGAGGTAAGGACCTGTTCCATCACACGGTCTGCAATGCCGAAATGGAACGAACAGTACGAGTGCTACTCCGAGGAAACGGTTAACGACCACTGTCAGGCGCTCGATGACGACCCTGAATGCCGGCTGAGGGAAGAATCAGTGGACGGGGTGGTTGTGTTCAGGAACTTCGCGGGCACCGGCCTCGTTCCGCAACCTTCGTGCATAACCCTCACGGACACCATGTCGGGCTCCTGCGAGTATACCTGCCCTGTAAACCCCGTTATTCCCTGCACGGGTGATCCCCCTGTATGCACCGACGGCGAATCAACATACGACTGCCAGACCTTTAATCCCGTGGCGTCCTACTGGGGAGGCTGGTCGGGAAACCTGTACCTGCGCGGCGAGGGAAACAGGCTTCTTTTCGGCTACGCCTCTCCAGTGGATGTCTGTCCATTAGGGGATTTCCCCTGTCTGTATAATGAATCCACGGGACGTTTGTATTGCGACAATGGTTCGTATTCGGAATGGTGTAGGACAGAAGACAAATTTACAGAGAGCGGGGGGATCGAATACCTGCCGGGCATAGAGGTGTGGGGATCGGCAAGCATCTCCTACTGGAGACAGTTTTCAGCATCGGGAGACGGCCCCGGAGTTGATCCCCAGGGGAAGGCATACGACTCCGCCATGCACCTCTACATGACCTACGCCGGTGGGAGCTACGCAGGAACAATATACTACAGGGGCATCAAGGTGCTTGCACAGGACAACACCGGCTGGGGATACGCAGGAACCGTCGCCGTCACCTCCCTCGGCGCGTGGGACCTGTCTCAAAGCTACGTGGTGTTCCACGGAGTGGGCTACGGCTCCGGCGTCGTCAGGTATTCCCCGTATGTCTGTCCCATCCCCGGCGGCTCCGGGTGCATGGGCAATCCAGGATACTGCAACAAGACGTGCGAGATAGAGGTATGCAGGGACTGGTGGAGAAAGGACAGGACCTATCTGTGCAGGGCGCAGGGAGTGGAATTTTCAGAAATCCGGCAGCGTTCAAAGACAATAAAGGAATCAGCCGCCATGTCGGACTCCGATCTGTACTACAGGGACTACGTGGACGGCGCGTACTACGATCATACCCTGTCGGCCTCAGGCACATACAGCGCATCAACGGATGTCTGCGCCATGGCCTGCAAGACAAAAAAACTCATAAGGAACACAGAGACGACCCTTGTCAGCAACAGGACGCAGTACGTTACCAATCCGGAAGGGTACGAGTTCTTTTACAAGTCCTGTGTAAACGGCGTCTGCCCGCTCGACGAGGGTGAGTCCGTCGTAAAGGATTGCCAGTGCATCAACGAATTCTCCGAGGCGTCCGTGGTGATGCAGGCGCTCAGGATGGGAGGAAGTGACTTCATATGCAGTTCAGGAACAAAAAGACCTTTACAGTAAAAACATTGGAAAAAGCTTCAGCAAACGCTGCGGCAAACGCTGAAGCAAAAGCTGCGGCAAACGCTGAAGCAAAAGCTGCGGCAAGGACCGCCGTATTGCCGCTTATAGCATTGCCGCTTATTGTCATGTTTTTTATCCTATCGTTCCTCATGCTTCCGGTTATTGCGCCTGCGGAAACGATGATGTTCTGCGGACAGGACCTGAACGGGGACGGGTTCGTTGATGGTGAAGGCGAGACCATTCAGTGCATCGGTGAGAACAATGATCTCTGTCCGATCGGCGCCGTAAACTGCGATGCGGCCTACAGTGACCCCATATGTCCTCCGGGATCCACCCTCAACACCACCACTGACAAGTGCGAGGCTGATCCGGTAATCTCCTGCGCTTCCGGGTATACCTACGAAGAGAGCATAGACCGGTGCATACAGGCCCCTGTCTGTCCGTCGGGCGGCGTGCTCAACACTGCAAGAGACCTCTGCGAGGTGGCGTTGACGGACGGATCATGTCCTTCCGGGTATACCTACAGCGCAACGTATGATGCGTGCATAAAGGACGTATCCTGTCCCGGCGGGGGGACGTATAATCATCTGAGGGACAAGTGCGAACTGGCCGTTTCCTACAGCTGCGCGTCGGGGTACACATACAGTTATCAAAGCGGGACCTGTGAGACCGATCCCGTCTGCGCAAAGGGGACCTACAATCCCGGTGCGAACCGCTGCGAACAGACCGCCTCCGCCCAGTGTACGGACGGGTACTCCTACAATTCTGCGACAGGCAGGTGCGAAGCAGCGGCAAGCTGCCCCCAGGGAGGGAGCCTAAACATCTCCACCGACAAATGCGAAGCAACCGTTACTCTTACCTGCCCCTCCGGGTACACTTACAACAGTACCTACGGCGTATGCCAGTCCTCCCCAACCTGCCCTTCAGGGACAACGTACAACGCAACATATGACAAGTGCGTCCTGAGCAGCACCCCTGTGTGTTCCTCGGGGACATACGACTCATCGAACGATGTCTGTCATCTTGCCGCCCTGTGCTCATCCGGCGGCGCCCTCAACGCCTCCAGGGACAAGTGCGAACTGGCGGCTACCTACAGCTGTACATCCGGGTATACCTACAACTCATCGAGGGGGGTCTGCGAGGCAGCCCCTGTTTGTTCCAATGGAAGCTATAATACCTCCACCGACAGGTGCGAACAGACCGCCTCTGTTTCCTGTCCGTCGGGCTATACGTACAACACCTCCATGGACAGATGCGATGTGTCCGTTACCTGCCCCTCAGGGACAGCCCTCAACACCTCTACGGACAGGTGCGAAGCGAACCCTTCATACAACTGCCCAACCGAGACTTTGTACAATGCAGGTACCGGCAAGTGCGAGGCAACCCCTTCGTGCATGTCGGGAACGACGTACAACACCACCCTGGACAAGTGCGTCGTCCTGCCGACGCCAGCCTGTCCTTCGGGGTTCAGTTACGACTCTTCAAACACGGTTTGCTACAAGGCGGCAACCTGCTCATCCGGCGGTACGATGAACACGACCACTGACAAATGCGAGCTTGCCTATACCTGCCCTTCGGGCACAACATTCAATACGAATACGAACAAATGCGAGAAGGCCGCAACCCCTTCGTGTCCATCGGGTACGACCCTCAGCGGATCGCTCTGCATAGCGAACCCCACCTGCCCTTCGGGATCGTCCTACAACACCTCCACCAACCGGTGCGAGGTCTCTGTTGGCGCCTCCTGCCCCTCGGGGACCTCATACAACTCCGGTACCGGCAAGTGCGAGTCAACACCTTCGTGCGCCAGCGGTTTTGCGTACAACGCCTCCACGAACCGCTGCGAGAAATCAGCAACAGCAAATTGCCCCACGGGATACACCTATAATTCCTCGACGGGCAGGTGCGAGGTATCCGCTGTCTGCCCCTCGGGAAGCTCGCTGAACAGTTCCACCGACAAATGCGAGGCAACCGTTACCCTTACCTGCCCCTCCGGGTACACTTACAACAGTACCTACGGCGTATGCCAGTCCTCCCCAACCTGCCCTTCGGGGACAACCTACAACACAACGCATGACAAGTGCACGCTTGCGAGTATCCCAACCTGCCCTTCGGGGACGACCTATGATTCGTCGAACGCGGTTTGTTATGCCACAGCCTCCTGCCCCAGTGGGACATTGAACACATCGCGTGACAAGTGCGAGGCCGCGCCCACGTATTCATGCGTTTCGGGGTACACGTACAATTCCTCCCGCGGGCTGTGCGAGGCATCCCCGGTCTGCCCTACCGGGTTCACCTACAATGCGACCTATGACGTCTGCCTGAAGACAGCGTACATCAACTGCCCTTCGGGGTATACCTTCAATGCGGCAAGGAACAGGTGCGAAAAGGCTCCCGCCTGCCCCACCGGCGGCACATACTCCGCGACAAACAACAGGTGCGAAGTGGCAAGCACCCCCGTCTGCCCTCCGGGCGGGACGTGGAACGGGACCGTATGCGTGGCCAGCTGTCCCCAGCTGGCTGACTGTACCGGCGGATATACTGCATGCAGGTTCAACATCCTGATTACTTCTCCCTCGGGGAACTATGAAATTCCCGCCGGGGATCCCTCGAATCCTGATTTAAGCCCGAACAGTCAAGCTCAAATTCTTTTCTTTGACTATTGGCCTGATGCAAGGTGCCACACGGACTTCTGGGTAAACTCCAATTGCAACATGGATATCGGCTCCGTATCCGGCCCGCCCCTGGCAAGCGGTCCGTGGGGGGATGCCCTATGCCCAATGTTCACCTGGACCGCCGTCCCTGTTTCCACGTCGTCTGGCAACTATACCTGCCCGCTGGGCAATTATCCCTGCGACGGGAACAACAAATGTTGCGCCTGCCCCGCCGGATATACGTGGAACGGCAGCCAGTGCGTAGCGAACCCCTCCTACGGCTGCCCCTCCGGCTATTCCCTGAGCGGGACGCTCTGCGTTGCCGGCGCGGTATGCAGTTCCGGGGGAAGCCTCGACACAACGAACGACGTGTGCTATGTCGCCCAGTCCTACTCCTGCGACACCGGGTACTCCTACGACCCTTCCATAGGGGCCTGCGTTGCAAACGCCACCTGCAATTCCGGCGGCGTATTGAACACGTCTACCGACAAATGTCAGCTTTCGAGAATAAACAACTGCCCTTCGGGGTACAGCTACAACTCATCGCTGAACGTATGCCAGATGGCTCCCCAGTGCGGAAGCGGGTCTTACAATACCTCAAGGGACCGGTGCGAGACCACCTATTCAAACACCTGCTCACAGGGGACGTACAACAGTTCCACGGGGCTGTGCGAGGTCGCCCCGTCATGCGGGAGCGGAGGGATCATCAACGCCTCCAGGGACAAGTGCGAACTGGCCGTGACACGCACCTGCCCGACAGGGACCTCCTATAATTCGGGCACGGGCAAATGTGAGGCAACCCCCTCCTGCACTACCGGCGGAAGCTACAACACTTCCGCCAACCTGTGCACCGCATCGGTGACCTGGTCCTGTTCTTCGGGGACCCTTTCGGGGAACATATGTTACGTTTCCTCAACCTGCGCTACAGGCACAACCCTCAACACTACCTCCGACAAATGCGAGTCCGTACCCTCCTGTGCGTCAGGGTTCACACAGTCGGGGAACATCTGCTACAAGGCAGCGGCCTGTGTCGCGGGAAGCCTCAACACTACCTCCGACAAATGCGAGGTCTCCCCGACTTACAGCTGCGCGTCGGGGTACACGCTGAGTGGTACGGTCTGCCAGGCAAGTCCCTCCTGTGTGTCAGGGTACAGCTTCAACGGTGCTACCGACAAGTGCGAATACTCTCCTCCCACGTGCGACAACTCGTCGTACAACACGTCGAGGGACAGATGCGAGACCGCCTATTCAAACTCCTGTCTTTCGGGTACCTCATACAACTCGACGTCCGGATACTGCGAGGTATCATCGACATGCGTCGCGGGAAGCCTTAACACCTCCACTGACAAGTGCGAGGCCACGGTAACGATAGTCTGCACCTCGGGGACCTCATACAATCCCTCATCCCTGAAGTGCGACGCTTCGCCCTCCTGCCCTACCGGCGGGAGCTACAACACCTCTGTGAATCTCTGTACCGCCGGCGCGACGTGGTCATGTCCCACAGGCATGACAAGGTCAGGGACCCTCTGTTATGTAGCCGCCACCTGCGCCTCGGGCGGGACGCTGAACACGTCTACCGACAAATGCGAGTTTTCGAGGATAAACAATTGCGCCGGGGGGTACGCATACAACACTACTTTAGGCGTCTGCCAGGCGAACCCGCAGTGCAGCAATGGCTCATACGTCGCGTCGAGGGACAGGTGCGAGCTTGCGGCGTCATATAGCTGTTCACAGGGTACATACAACCCGTCAAACCATCTCTGCGAAGTGACGGCGACGTGCAGCCAGGGGGGAACCCTGAACGCCTCAAGGGACAGGTGCGAGACAGGCGTGGGGCACACCTGCCCGCAGGATATGTCCTACAACGGCTCAACCGGCAAATGTGAAGCGAACCCTTCGTGTACTGCCGGCGGCAGCTACGACACTTCCGCCAACCTGTGCACCGCTGCGAACACATGGGTATGCCCCCAGGGGATGAGCCTGTCCGGGACAACGTGCCATATGTCCGCCTCCTGCGCCTCGGGCGGGACGCTGAACACGGGAACGGACAGGTGCGAATTGCCTCCCTCCCCTGTCTGCGCGGAAGGATACACCTGGAATTCGTCTCTCGTCATCTGCCAGTCCTCCCCTGTCTGCGCAGCGGGTTCTTTCGACCCGTCCATTGACAAGTGCAAGGTAGTCGCGTCAACTCTGTGCCCTGCGGGGTACACGTTCAATGCTGGTCTCGACAACTGCCAGATAGCCCCTCCCTGCCCTTCAGGTTCCGCCTATTCCGAAACAGTGAACAAATGCGTCCGTGACGCTGTTCACGAATGTCCGCCTTCCACGGAGTATGCGCAACTCTCCCGGATGTGCGAGGCGGAGCCGCCGTGCGTCACCGGCAGCTACAACGCGGAAAGGGACAAGTGCTACGAAGGCGACAACATCTGCCCTCTCGGTAACTACCAGTGCATCGACAACGGCGGCGGGCAGAGACAGTGTTCGCCGAATGCGTGCGTTGACGTATCACAGCCGCAGAACGTGGAGATCACGCCGGTGGACGATACGATGCTTATGGACGACGGCGAGAGGGACGCCCAGGGAAACTGCCTCGGCGAGGTATACGTTTTCACCGGCAGGGGCGTGAGGTGCAGAACGTCAGGGGTGAGCACGAGCTTCACGAACTGTTGCAGCCAGGGGAGCGCGGTGCTCAAGGATTCGTTAGGGTCGGGAATGTCGCTGGCCTCGGGCGCAAGCACGATCAAGCACGTGTACCATATGGGGCAGGTAGCCTACTACGGGTCGCAGATAATCGCCGCAGGCGCAGGGGCGGCTGTACCTGTAGGCGTATCCGCGGAGGTCTACAACGCGCTGAACGTGGTCCACGAAACGGCTTCGATTATGTCGGGATTCCAGTCCTACGCCGCGGCGACCTTCCTCAATCCGACCTCTCTGGCGATATCTGCCGCGGTATACCTTGTCCAGGACGTCCTCTTCTCCGGAGGCTGCGACCAGCAGGACCTTGAAACCGCCATGATGTCCTCTTCCGGGAGATGCCACTACTGCGGGTCCTACTGCGAGAAAAAATGGCCGCTTGTCGGATGCGTCCAGAGGGCGAAAGGATACTGCTGCTTCAACAGCAAACTCGCCCGGATTATACACGAGCAGGGCCGCGACCAGCTGGAGAGCTTTCAGTACAACACGTGGGGGAGCGGGGAAGGACCGAATTGCAGGGGGTTCACCGCAGCGGAGTTCCAGATGCTCGATTTATCCAAAATAGACCTGTCGGAATACTTCGGTGACATACAGACAAGTGCACAGTCGGAGATCGTGGGGACCGCTCAGGACAGGGTGCAGCAATTCTACGGCAAGACGCAATAAGCGGAGCCGCCGTGCGTCATTCGATCACGACGGTAATACATAGATAGAAGACAGTCTTAGTAGATCCGACGAAAAATCGCACTGCCCTGGCAGTGCTTTACACTTACAAAAAACACTTACAAAAAAACAATAAAATAAGGAGGTTTTTATGAAAAAAGAGGTTTTTATGAAAAAAGATGTTTTTATGAAAAAAGAGGTTTTTATGAAAAAAGAGGTTTACATGAAAGTACCTGTCGTTATTGTCACGGTTTTTGTCGTTTTTGCAGTCTTCTGTTGCTTTTGTCAGAGCGCCCTTGCGCAGGAAGCACAGGCACAGAATGAGGAAGCATACGTCCCCCCTGTGACAGAAGATACGAAAGCAGACGCGGATGCAGAAGCAGAAGCAGACGTCCGTGTGGATGATGCAGTACCGGAGGAAACGGCGCAGTACGAGCCCGGAATAAATTACCCGGATGTGGAAGCGGCAAGCTCGGAAGCAAAAGATTCTGATGGTGAAATAGCCCCGTCAGGGGACGCAAGGGATTCCATTGAAGCTGCGGCAAACAAGGTCAAAAACGCCACGAGCGGGGCAACGGTCGTCTGCAATTTCACAGGACCAGCGGCGATTCTCTGCCTCCCGGTAGTTGCGGCGAATGTCGTCGCCAGCGGGGTTGAGTTGATTTCCAGAAAATCTCGCACCCCGTCTTATCCGGAAGAGACCTCCGGAGGAAAAGAGCCTGCGGCAATAGTAGATCCGCAGCTACTTTATGAGCTTCCTCTCTATGAACCCCCGCTTGAGGTTGCGGATATCCCCGCAGAGCCGGGAATGCTCGAAGGGGCGGGAGGGCCTTCTCCAGAGGCAACAAAGACACCCACGGAGATGGATGAAAAGCCAAAGCCGGAGAAGAGCTTCTGGGGATGGTTTTTCTCCCTGATGTAAAAACTGAAAAAGGAGGACAACATGAAGGTATCTGACCAGGCAAAGACAACGGGTTTGTTCCATCTGCGTTCCCTGTTCAACCTTGCATCAGGACTCCTTCACAAAGTAACACCGCCTTGAAAACATCAGAAACATACACACCCCCCGGCGTAAAAAGCTGGGGGGTTATTTTTTTGTCATTAAAAGGCACTTCTGAAAAAGGCACTTAGGAAAAAAGGCACTTCCAAAAAAGGCACCCCAAAAAGGCATTTAGAAAGTAATACCTCTGTATGGAAAAGCCGGCAAACGGCATCATCTGCAACTTTTCGCAAAAGGAGAAAACTGTGAATTTACAAACACCCAAACAAACGCTTGTCGTACTGTTCATTGCAATACCGCTTGCTGCAATATCGCTTCTTACAGCCGCGTGTTCCCGCGCTCCATCCGACAGGGAGGCCGTGGATCTTGCTTTGCCCAGTTTGCGCGCCTTTGTCCCGGATATCGAAAAGGACGATATCAGCATACTGAAATCGTATCAAAAGTACGCCGATACGATTGTTGTACTCAAGGCAGGCGGCATAATCTGTGAAATGCCCCTTATTGAAAGCAAAAACGGCTGGATAGGCAGAGGGATAAATTGCGACGGTCAGTTTGAAAGCCCTGAAAAGGCCGAGGCAAGAAGGAAGAAAAAGGTGATCGCCGAGATAACCGCATCAATTGAGGAGACAAACAGAAAGTCCCCCTTTGTCAGTAACCGGAATATGAGGCATGATTGTCAATGACACGACAGTTGCTAACAGAAGCAACGGAAGAAGTTGCCCCCACTGCTATAGGCAGAGACTGGGATGACTATGACATAAGAATGGGGGCAATTCTAAAGACTTATTGATATGTACTTTTATTATTTCTGTATTAGTGATATATTTTTAAACCTTTTAGATACTCGACAAGTATGTACACTTTTGTTGAAGGATTATCTGTTCCACTTGTTCTATGAAAGGTTTCAACCTGTTTTGAGCGTATAATTGCATTATCAATTGTGTTATCGTGTATATATAACAAAGAATTCTGTAATCCTTTTTTATATCCCGGTATGTATTTTTGTAGATCTGATATAACAAGTTCGCAGTTAGAATTATTTAATGGTGCTTCATAAGGGCGGGTTGTATATTCAAAATGCAGGAGGAGCCAAAATTCAAAACAGGGAATAGAATAAATAGCATATATTTTTATCCTTCTCTGAGAAAGGATGGATCGTATTTTATCAAGAGCTCCTTGAAATGTAGTGTGTTTATCTTTATCAAAAACGCAATAGACCTGGTCGAAATCTTTATCATTGTTATATTCAACAATGGCATATTCAACAAGGCTCTTTGGATCAAGCCCACCCTTTTTGTGGGCAATAACTATATTAGCCCTGTTGAGACGAAAACGATCTCTCAGCCATCTAAAGTAATTTGGCTCTGTTTTTTCTCCTTCACAAACAATTAAAATCCTTTCATAGGGAGCGCGACGAGCTTTTTCACGGCAATGCTGTTCAGCCCTTTTGGCTCTCCTCTTATGAAAAAGATCATCGGAGCCCATCAGGACCTCAGGTCTTCAATAAAAGGAAGGGCACCATAACGACCTTGCAAATATCTTTTTTCAATTGCCTCTTTCTTGCGTGCTTTGAAATCGCTTAAAGGATATATGCTTGTGGCATTATTAATAGCCCTTTCCATAAACCATATTTGGTCACGTCGAAAAAGTACATGATCAAGTAACGATGTATCGTGGGTAGTAAAAATTAGCTGGGCATTATGAGGATTGGTTTTACTGTCATGAAATGTTTCAACAAGATACCGAACAAGCAATGGATGGAGACTTGTATCCAGTTCATCAATGAAAAGAACACGGGCTTTCGCTTTTACGTCGATCCAAGGACCTGCAAATGCAAAAAGCTTTCGTGTTCCGTCCGATTCATCTAAAAAATTAAAAAAAACTGGTTCATTTTCATCATCACGATGTTGGAAACTGATAAGAGGCACTCCTTTTTCATGCAAATCTTTTACCATCTTTTCTTTCAACTCCTGAGGAATGTCTGGTGGCAAACCCTCTGGAGTGACAGGAATCTTCTTTAATTCAATATTAATTCCGGAGATGCTCAAGTCTGCAGCATTCATAAATTCCATAATTTTATCCTTTCCTTCTTCAGAAGAACACAGGTCAATTGAAAATTGCAGATTAATCGGAACATTTGGCAAAATAACTGCGAGCCTATTCTGGAACCAGTTGAAAACTGGTTTCAGTTGTTCATTGTTAAGTTGAATTGCGGTAGACAGAAAAAGGGCATTCTTTCTCGTTGACTCCTGCCAGAGTTGTTTTCGGCCTGTGAATTTACTTCCGAAATACCAACTATCCTTTTGCGTTTTTTCATCGTAGACACGTTGAAACCATCGCTGCTGCTTACCTTCTGGACAAGCAAGAAGCCATTCCTCTGTTACTCGCTCTGAATTAAGGGCAAAACCATACTGATATCTCACACCATCCTGAATAAAGAAAACTTCAAATTCACTCGGTTTTATCCTTGAATCAGAAGAAAGGGCATAGGGCATCGTATTGATCCGCTGTCCTTCCTGATATTTGTGAGATTGAAGGACAAAGCTCTGCATAAAATGGATTGCTCTGATAAGGTTGCTTTTACCAGCTGCATTCGGACCATAAATAACAGCCGTACGTAAAAGTTTATTCGGACTCCCCACATCAGAATCAAAACAGTTTTTTTCTTCCAAATCATCGTAATACTTACTTTTAACCATGCTGAGAGTCTGTGTTTCTTTAATTGAGCGATAATTTGTAACATTAAATTCTATAAGCATAGTTTAAGTTCCTTTAATATTTATTTTGATGTTAATTATTGCATAATTTATGCAAATGTCAAGTAAATAATATTAATAATATTTATTTAACACGAATACATGACTTGATAAAAAAATAAAAGTTTACACATTAGGAACAACGCCGGGAATCCCCGGTAATTTATTGCCGGGATGAAAGGCGATCGTTGCACTATATGTTGTTAACAATATACTACTTGATAATGCTATTAATAAGCATATATGTTATACTATCTGTATGGACAATCTCGTACATGGCAGAACAGTCGTTTATAATGTCAACTACCATATCGTGTGGTCTACCAAATATCGCAAGCCCGTCCTCGTGGGCAATACAGAAAAGGCCCTCAGGGATATCTTTATAAATATAGCCAGAGACAAGGAATTTATTATAAAAAGAATGGAAATCATGCCTGATCACGTTCATATATTTGCGTCAGCCCACCCCAAGATGTCATCTTCATATATCTTTAAAATGCTCAAGGGCATATCCGGGAGAAAGCTTTTAATGATATACCCGAATCTGAAAAAGTCTCTTTACCGTGGGCACCTGTGGAACCCCTCCACCTACGTTGAAACCATCGGCCACATCTCGGAAGACACGATAAAACGCTATATCGAGGATCAGAAGAAGAAATGACCCTGAAGGCATTCAAAT
>Ga0209096_1002543_pt1 | contig 17424 bp, 23 predicted proteins | sample AD_UKC034_MetaG_FD_184407 | JGI IMG/M metagenome (GOLD analysis project Ga0209096, IMG submission 184407) | Active sludge microbial communities of municipal wastewater-treating anaerobic digesters from USA - AD_UKC034_MetaG (SPAdes) (version 2) | ecosystem: Engineered > Bioreactor > Anaerobic >... | reverse complement strand
ATGGTGGTATGGTTAGTTGGGGATTACGAAGCTCCGAACCTATCCACAAGTACAAATTTTAATACGAGAACAAATGATTGAATTACAAGATAAAACCCCAATTAACTATACCGTTGAAGCATTGGCGATGGTTGGGAATTTGAAAAACAAAAGTTTAGTATGAGTACAAAAGTTAATAGTAGTAATAATGTTGAGTTTGGCACGTCTGCCCAACTATTGCCAATGCAATGTTGTACGCAGCCTTTTGTCTTATTCAACGAGGACTGCCTGAAAACTATGGAACGTATGCAAGAAAATGAAGTTGATTACTGTTTGACTTCTCCGCCATACAATTATAACCTTAGAATACATACAGGCAAATACACAAAAAGAAGCGTAAATGAAAAAACAAAATACGATGGCAGTTTCAAAGATGCTTTAACAATGGATGAATATTTTGATTGGCAAAAGCAAGTAATAGAACAAATGCTTAGAATAAGCAAAGGACTTGTTTTTTACAATATTCAAATGATTACTGGCAATAAAGTGGCATTAATGAAACTGCTTGGACATTTTGCTGAACAAGTAAAAGAAATAATTATTTGGGATAAAGTACATAGCGAGCCTGCAATGAGTGAAAGGGTTTTGAATAGTGAATTTGAATTTGTAATTGTATTTGACAAAAACAATGCGATAAGCAGGCAATTTGAAGTATGCCATTTTGAACGTGGAACAATGGCAAACTTGCTAAGGATAAAAAAGAATAGTGGTAACGATGCAGCAGAAATACACAATGCAGCTTTTCCACGCCCATTGCCTTACAAATTGATAAAAACATTTACAAATGAAACTGATGTTATTTATGACCCTTTTATGGGAACTGGAACAACGGGATTAGTTTGTCTTGAATTAAAAAGAAAGTTTGTCGGAAGCGAAATAAACAAGTCTTATTTTGATTTGTCCGAACAACGACTTAAAAATAAAGTATGCAGCCCAGAACTATTTTAAGGTTGCGTACAACTGCGGGTATGACCAGTAGCGGATTACGAAGAACAAATTTAAAAATATATATAAGAGTATGAACGAGAACGAAACTTTGAACACAGCAGAAAAACCGCTATTGGTTATACCCGATGTTAGCGGTAGTCCTTTATTCGATTACATTAAATGTCCACTTCATAGATATACTTTTCAAGTGAGAAATATTCGTGAATGGACTGAAAATAATTGTGAAGGTAGAACTTTAAACTTGTTTGCTGGAAGGACAAAATTGAATATTGATGAAGTGCGAAACGATTTAGACCCCGAAGCACTGGCAGATTATAGAATGGATGCGGTTGAGTTTTTGAGAACTTGGCAAGGTGAAAAATTTGACACCGTGTTACTTGACCCGCCTTATGCTTTTCGTAAAAGTATGGAAATGTATAAAGGAATTAAATGCAGTCCATTTAAGCAGATGAAAGACGAAATTAAGAACGTATTAAAAGAAGGTGGTAAAGTAATAACATTTGGCTACCATTCAAATACTATGGGGGCAAACAGAGGATTTAAAGTTGAAAAGATAGCTTTATTTTCTCACGGTGGAGCAATTCACGATACAATTGCTTCGGTTGAACGGTGGTGTCTTTAGGATTACCGCTAACGTGATGCAGCTAAAAAATCGGGCGGGAAACTACCCACAAAATTTAATGAAATGAATGAACAATTGAATTTATTTGAAACTGTCAACGAAGTGACTAACCCCGCCTGTTTTTTAGGTGCTGTTAGCGTGTCGTTTGATTCGTTAATTAAGAAACTTAAAGAACTTGGATATTCAGTATTTGTCAGAAATAGTGCAGGTAAAAAAGTGATAATGTGGTCAACAAAAACACACTGGGCTTCTGCTTCATTCATTGAAAATTCAGAAGATGATTTAAAGCGTGTTTGTCAAAGGTTAAAAGAAACTATTTACAACATGTCTTTTTCAAATGAACGCTAACGTATGGTGCTATGTACCGTTTGGGATTACGAAGCACCGAACTATCAATTTATTACAAACTTAAAAACGAGAACAAATGTTGAATTTACCACAAAAAACCAAATGGGATATAGCACGCGTTAGCCACAGTACGTTGGTCAATGCTGATTGCTTTGATGTTTTTCCTTTTATTGAGGATAAATCAATTGATGCGATTATTTGCGATTTACCGTATGGCACTACACAAAACAAGTGGGATAGTGTTTTACCATTAGACAAACTTTGGGAACAATACAATAGAGTTTTAAAAGAAAATGGGGTTGTTGTTTTGTTTTCTTCACAACCTTTTACAAGTGCATTGGTGATGAGTAACCCAAAAAACTACAAACACGAATGGATTTGGCAAAAAGATAAAGGAAGTAACTTCGCAAACACAGTAAGAGAGCCGATGAAAGAACACGAAAATGTATTGGTATTTGCTAATAAAAAGTGGACTTACAATAAACAAATGGAAGAAAGAAAAGGTAGTGGAAGCAAGTGTGTTGGAGCGACAAATAAACACTATAAGAAAAGTGAGAACTATGGATTGTTTCAAGGTGCTGAATTTAAAGTTGCTCAATTGAGAGTACCATCTTCAATTCAATTTGTAAAAAGACAAACAGGTGAACACCCAACTCAAAAACCATTAGAATTGTTGGAATACCTTGTAAAAACATATACAAACGAAGGCGATATGGTTTTAGATAACACAATGGGTTCAGGAACTACAAACCTTGCAGCCTTAAAGTTAAACCGAAAATCAATTGGAATAGAAAAGGAAAAACAATATTACGATGTTGCAGTGCGGAGGCTTTCTTCGTATTGTGGCTAACGAAAAAATTAAGAGCAATGAACTATAATCGAAGCGTAAGGTGCGAGGTCTGTCGAAAATTTATCGGGTACAGCGATTTTGTCAGAGGTGAAGTAACAATCATAAAGTCCATCACTACGGGCAACGAGAGCAGAATCACGTACTGCCACAGCAAGTGCTTAAACTCGCCGGAAATGATTAGTCCGGTCATTGGCGAGGCAATCAGGGTATGCTCAGATGTTTTTGATATCGAGGCGGGTTTGGTTATCGGGCGAACACGGCAAAAAAAGGCAGTGTTTGCAAGGCACATGGCCATTGCGCTATCGTTTGAACTGTTTAAAAGGAACGGGCAGAGGGTAACCTATTCAATGGTTGGTTACGAATTTGGAAGGCGAGACCATACCACCGTGCTGCATAGCAAGCGCACGTTTGTTAATTTGTACGAAACGGACGGGTGGTTCAGAGAGAAGGCGGATTTTTGCCGGGTGGAACTTGGGCTTGAAAGAACAGAAAAATTATGCCCAGACTGCGGCAAGCCAGTTCAGCATGAAATGCTGGGCAGATGCAACGGCTGCTATGCGCTGAAAGCTGTGGATCTACACAACAGGATATTTCCTGCTGTTCAGGAATTGAAGGCAGAACTCAAAGAAAAGAGTATTAGCCTTGATGAGTATTTTGCGAGCAAAAAAGAGCTGTCAAGAATTTGGCACGTCTGCCACACTTACAGCAATACAATGTTACAGGAAGGCCTAAATCAAGAATAAAAATGGAGTTTAATTTAGAGTACAAATTAGAAAATCTAAAAAAAAGAGCCAAAGAGTTCTTCGATGAAAATGGTGAGGCGTACACAGGCATTATTATTTCAATTGATTTTGCAAAAGAAATGTTGGAAATGATAAAAGAGTTAGAGGATAGGGTAATTGATTTGGAAAGTGAAGTTTCTGTTCTTGCAAATGATCGCCCTTAATTGTCTATAAATAGTGTATTTGTGTCCTTACAATCATTCGAAACAGAAACGTAGCAGTTTGCCGTTAACGGGAAGAGTATTGCCGTGCGGGTCGCTCCGCTCTTTTTTAATAAATTTGCATTTCACAAATTAATTAACTATATTCGAGCCATGAAAGAATTGAGAAGCAAGTTGAATGAAGCCATATTGGCGTATTGCGAAGCCTTTGCAGCGAAGCAGGGGCTAACCTTTGAAACATTTAATAAGCACCTAGGGGTTGCGAATTTTGGCGGTAACTATTTCGAGCTGAAAGACGTACTCTTTGATATTGACACGAACCAGCCGAGCGGGGCGATACTGGACTGGCAGAACGATGTGGAGCATGGTATATCCATCAGTTACCCCGCTTTTTGTCATGTATCGAGGCCGATAAACTAAAAAAATGATTGATATTAAAGCATTTAAGTACAATGGCAGGGATTACCGCTTCTATGGCATGCGGGGCGAGCACATCTACATCCAAGTACCGTGGTATGAGTATGAATTGTTGGGCGCAATAAGGAAAATGGGATTGAGCGGGGTGTATGTGGACGTGGGTGCAAATATCGGCAACCATAGCTTATACTTCGCAAATCATTGTGAATCAACGGCGATATATTCATTCGAGCCGCAAGATATTTGCTTTGAAATTCTGGGCTTAAACATGGGTTTGAATCAAAAAAAGCCGTTCAGGGGGATAAAGAAAGCGGCATGGAGTGAGCGTTGTAATTTGAAACTAGAAACCCATAGCGAAAGAAATATGGGCATGGGCAGAATAGGCGAAACGGGGGTGTGGGTTGAGGCCGATACGCTGGATAATCAGATACAGAAAACAGAAAGCGTGGTGTTGATAAAAATTGATGTGGAGGGTAGCGAAATTGAGGTGCTGAAAGGGGCAGACGAAACCATACAGCGATGCAAGCCGGTAATGGTATGCGAGGCCCAAACAGATGCGATGTACAAAGCGATTGATAACCTACTGAAGCCATACGGTTACACATGCACGGGGGTGGGGTATAACGCTACACCTACGTATATTTGGAGAATATAAGGTTTAAAACTTGTAAATAAAGCAACCGCTAATGAGTAGAATAATCAAGCTGGACAGCAGAAACTTCAATCGGCACACATCGATGGTGGTATGGTTAGTTGGGGATTACGAAGCTCCGAACCTATCCACAAGTACAAATTTTAATACGAGAACAAATGATTGAATTACAAGATAAAACCCCAATTAACTATACCGTTTCCGCTATGAGTAGTGGCGGTTTTGAACTACTCACTTTAAATAACAGATAATGACAATAGAAAGCACAGAACAACAAAATACAACAGCACCCGCCATTACTTATAGCGAGTGTTATGCACAGGTTTTTTTAGGCGATTGTTTGGAACTATATAAAAATATCGAACCTAAAAGCATAGACTTAATTTTAACCGATTTGCCTTATGGTACAACTCAAAATAAATGGGATTCAATTATTCCATTTGACAAACTTTGGGAAATGGTTAATTACTTACTAAAACCAAATGGTGCATTTATTACAACTGCATCGCAGCCTTTTACAAGTGCTTTAGTAATGAGTAATCCTAAAATGTTCAAGTATGATATTTGTTGGCATAAAAGAACTCCAAGTGGCGTTTTAAATGCAAATAAAATGCCTATAAGAACCCATGAAACAATATTGGTATTTTACAATTCACTGCCTGTTTACAACCCACAAAAAACAACAGGTAATAAAATATGTGGAATAAAAAAGCATAAGGTAAATTCATCAAATTATAGAAATACAGACCGATATACTGATTATACAGATGACGGAAGTAGATTTCCTACAAGCGTTATAGATATTACTGGAATTGTAAACAACTCAAATGAGAAAGTAAAACATCCCACTCAAAAACCTATAAAGTTGCTTGATTGGTTACTAAAAACATACAGCAATGAAAACATGACAGTATTTGACCCTTGTATGGGTTCTGGAACTACTGGAGTAGCCTGTAAAAATCTAAACCGAAACTTTATCGGAATAGAAAAAGACGAGAATTATTTCAAGATTGCAGAACATCGGATAAATGCACGAACGCTGTTTTCTTAAACTTGTGCATAACGTTCGAGGGCTTTGCGTTCGGGCGGGATTTAAAAAACGAAACTTTAATTTAAGCACAAATGATTGATAGAAATACAAATGTTGAGGATGGCACGTCAGCCCGCCTGACGCAAAACCCGTGTTATGGGCATGTGCCTTCTTCGATAGTTTACAATGAGGATTGTGTAGAGGCTTTAAAACGCTTTTCAGACAATCAATTTGATTTAGCAGTAGTTGACCCGCCTTATGGGCTTGACTTAGCTAATATGAATATGGGTGTAGGTAAAAGTAAAAAAGCATCTAAAATACAGAACAGGAAATGGACTCCTAAAGATTGGGATAAAGAAACGCCAAGCCCTGAATACTTTGCCCAATTATTTAGAGTTTCAAAAAATCAAATCATTTGGGGCGGAAATTACTTTGAACTTCCACCGTGCAAAAATTACATAATTTGGGATAAAGAAATACCTGAAGGATTATCATTTGCAGATTGTGAAATGGCTTGGACTTCATTTGATAAAGCCCCAAAAATGTTTAGGCACTCTGCTTATTTGGATAAGGCAAATAAATTTCACCCTACCCAAAAGCCGATAAAACTTTATGATTGGATTTTTTACAAATATGCAACTGAAGGGCAAAGTATTTTAGATACTCACGTGGGGAGTGGAAGCAGTAGGATTGCAGCGTATAAAGGTGGGTTCAACTTTGTAGGATTTGAAATAGACCCTGAATATTATGAGAAACAAGAAAAGCGTTTTAATGACTTTAAATCACAACTTCGGTTATTTTAGCGGTGTCGGTGGCATTGCTGGTAACACCTTAACTGGTTCTATGAATATGGGGGGGACGGCAAAAATTGAAACACTAGAGATATTCAATTGCGAAAAAATGTATAACTTTGTCGCAGAACAATACGAATACTTAAAACAGCATTTTAGAATTAAATCAAGATACTACGATTAAATGAGCAAACCACGTATCAATAAAATAAAAGCAAAAAAGATAATCCTATCCAAAATGGAAGAGGGGTTAACATTCAATGATACGTATGCAGCGATATGCAGAAATATGCAGTTGTCGGAAAGAGCCTTTGCAAACTATTGGAAAGAATGCCAACAAGAGTATAAGGAGCGTCAAAATAGGCTCGAAAAAGAGAAAGACGACGTAAGGGTCGAGATGGAAAAAGAAGCCGTTAAATACGATATATTGAGCCGTTTTGAAAGGATGGAGATTGCCACTAAGATAGCAAGGAACAACCCAAAGCGGATACCAACCAAGTTGGATGCAAACGGCAATCCAATTGAGTACTCACTGGTTTACAATTCAGCAGCCGAGGTGGTCAGGGCATTGGATTACCTGAGCAAGATAGATGGCGATTACGCTCCAGAGAAGCAGGAATTAGAGCACAAATACTCAAAAGATACTATTCAACACATCAGGGATGCACTCGGTATCGGAGATAGAAAACGGGTTTAGCCGAAGCGAAAAGCAGTTAGAGGCGTGGGCGTGTTTCCTTTCGGAAAATGCTAAGTTCATAGGCTATGGTGGGGCAGGTGGTGGTGGAAAATCCTATTTAGGCTGTGATATATTCTCCACGATGTGTGTAACACATCCTGAAACAAAATGGTTTTTCGGGCGAAATACCCTGATGGAAGTGCGGGATTCAATGGTACACACGTGGCGAAAGGTATGCAAGGCCAAGGGTATTGATGGCTGGCGGGTAAACGATAGGGGAATATTCTTTGATAATGGCTCCATCATTGATTTTTTGGAGTTGCAATACTATCCACGCAAAGACCCTATGTTTGAGGCATTGGGTTCAAAAGAATATACAGGTGGTTGGATTGAAGAAGCGGGCAACGTTCACCCGTTGGCATTCGAGGTGCTAAAATCAAAAGTAGGGAGATGGCACAACGAGGAGATAGGGCTGTCAGGCAAAATACTGGTAACGTTCAATCCAAAGAAGAATTGGCTATACCACACCTTTTACAAGCCATACAGGGATAATAACCAAGCCGAAGATACAAGATTTATTCCCGCTCTATATTCAGATAACCCGTGGCTGCCGAAAGAGTATATCGAAAATCTAAAAAACATCAAGGATAAAAGCACAAAGGAAAGGTTACTAAACGGCAATTTCGATTATGACGACGACCCAACCGCACTAATCCCGTATGAAAAAATAGCAGCAATATGGAGCAATACACACATAAATCGAGATTATGCCAATAGGTACATAACGGCTGATATAGCGAGGTACGGTTCTGATAAGGCTATTATCATGGTTTGGTACGGCTTCGTAATAGTGGATGTGAAAGTTTACGATATTAGCAGCACGGTACAGATTCAGAACACTATCAACACCATGCGCAGCAAGCACGGGATACCGGCACGAAACTGCATTGCCGATGAGGATGGTATCGGTGGAGGGGTAGTGGATAACTGTGGAATCAATGGATTTCTAAATAACGGGAGGCCATTCGATAGTGCTTACTACAACCTGAAATGTGAGTGTGCATACCATTTGGCCGATACCATCGGGAGTATCTATTTTGAGTACCAAGTGGCTGAGGATGAACGGCAGTACATCGAGGAGGAGCTGGGGCAAATCAAAACCTATCAAGCGGATAACGACACGAAATTAAGGATACTCCCGAAGGATAAGGTGAAAGAGAATATAGGGCATTCACCAGATTGGGCGGATAACTTCATTATGAGGATGTGGTTTGAGTTGGGCTATTCCGAATATGACCCCGATTTCGTAAGGCGGGTGGAAATGTTAATATAATGTTGAAAAGTTTATTGTTTTTGTAAATACTTATATGTATATTTGCACTATGATTAAGACGATAAATAGAACATACAGATTTAGGATATATCCAAATGCTTCCCAAATGGAATTGTTGGCGAAGCACTTCGGCTGTACTCGCTTTGTCTATAACTATTTCCTTAATCAAAGGCAAGAGCAATACAAAGAGAAAGGAGAGAGTGATAACTACTATGCTCAGGCAAAGGCTCTAACTGAATTAAAGAAAAAAGAAGAAACCGCTTGGCTTAAAGAAGTAAACTCTCAAACACTTCAATTTGCTTTGCGTAATCTTGAAACTGCATACACTAATTTCTTCCAAAAGAGAGCGAAGTTCCCTAACTATCACTCAAAGAAAGGTAAGAATACATTTACCGTACCCCAATTTGCAACTATTGAAGATAGTAAATTGTGGCTACCTAAATTCAAGAGTGGTATAACTATCCGTCTGCATAGAGAAATCAAAGGTAAGATGGGCAAAGTTAGTCTAACTAAAACTCCAACAGGAAAGTATTTTGTATCAGTATTCACAATAGAGGAGTATCAAGAACTTGCACCTGCTAATAAAGCAGTTGGTGTAGATTTAGGTTTGAAAGACCTACTGATAACATCTGATGGTGAAGTATTCAAGAATATAAATCAATTGCTGATGCAAGTTGGGGTACATTCGTCACTATGCTAACATATAAGGCTAATTGGAATGGTAGGAATGTAGTTAAGATTGATAGGTTCTTCCCATCATCTCAAACTTGTAATGTTTGTGGCTATCGTAATAGCGAAATAAAAGACTTGAAAGTAAGAGAATGGGGTTGCCCATCTTGCGGTACACATCATAATAGAGATGTAAATGCTGCTATTAATATCCTAAAATTAGGATTAAATAATATATCGGCAGGGACTGTCGATTACACCGATGGAGAGGATAGAAGACCTAATCTTTTGAAAGGGCATTCCTCTGTGAAGTCGGAAGCCCACGAATCTTTAGTTCGTGGGTAGTTCACCTTTGTAGCAACCAAAAAAAATACTACTATGGCACGTTTCAATGTAGGTGAAAAGGTAAGGGTGAAAGCCACGGGCGAGGAGCTGATTGTGGCTGTATCCATATCCACGTTTGAGGGTGGAACGAATAAAATTATTTATGAACTATCCGATGGCAAGCGTGATGTTTGGGGGACATACATATCCAATGGAGTTCATTACAACGAAGCGGATATAGTGGCTGTGGATGCAAGGCGGGATGTGAAGCTAAAACTTGTTGATGAGCTTTCGAGGCTCACTCACGAACGGGTGGCTCCGTACCTTGCAGAGAGTGAAACCCTGCTCAAGAAGGAGATTAACCGAGAACTGGTAAGGCAGGGGATGTTGCCGAAATATCCTGAACAGGAGGTTGAGCAGCAGATTAAGGCAACCGAAACACCAAAGGAAGTAAGGAAACCCGCAGGGAGAAAACCCGTAAAAAGGGCAAAGAAATAACCATCCCGAAAATGGGAGTGGCGGAAAAACTGCCATCGTTAAAATAAAGTAACATGACGATAGAGCAGCTACAGGAAATAATCAACAAACCGAACACGAATGAGGCCGTTTACCTATTAACGCAGAGCGATCTCAACCTTCCATCATGGGCTAACGATTTAGAGCCTCAGTATAACGAGATGAAGCACGCCATCATGGTTGATGCACTTCGTTATCCTGTAAAGATGCAGAATGGCGTTGACCAAATAAGAAGGATACCGTTAGCCAAGCAAAAGGAGGCCGTTAATAAAATGGCACAATCGCTATTCTATACTGACGTAGTGCGAAAGTACGATATTGAGAACGATGATGAACAGGCGGAAGAAGCAAAAGAGGCATTAGAGATAAATTACAAGGTGCTTAATGCTGTGGATAGCCTGAACATGGAGAGAGGAAAGGAACTCTTCAAATCGTGCCAAGTGGCCACCGTTTGGCGTTTGGAAAAGAAACGAACAACGATAAAAGGCAAAACATCGGAGTTTGCATTAACTCACAACCTCTATTCCCCGGCGTTAGGGTACAAATTGTACCCTTATTTCAGCGATGAGAAACGGTTGTTAGGATTGAGCATTGGCTGGACGGATGCAAGGGATGCCACCATGAAGTTAATCACCTACGTTGTGGGTGCCGTGATTACCTATGAGAATACGGGTGGCGGGTGGAAGCAGTTAGATATTGAGCAGAACGATTTAGATGTATTGCCTGTTATCTACACATGGATTGATGAGCCTGTTTGGGGCGGCAAAGGCGGAACGGCACTGGTGGAGATAATGGAGGATATTCTCTCCAAGCAGATGATGTACATTGATAAAAACACCGTACCTACATATGTTATCTATAAAGGCGAAGGTGGCCGAGTGAGCAAGGTGGAGGAGAAACCCGATGATTCGAGGCGGGTGATCGTTGTCGAAAAAGGCGGTTTTATGAATGCAGTGCAATGGGAAGGGGCAAAGGATGCCGTTGAGTGGCAGTACCGAACCATTGAGGAGCAGTTCTATCAGCAAACGCAGGTGTTCAACAACTCACCGAGCGCAATGCAGAAAACTCCCTTGAGTGCAGATAACAAGGAAATACTGCTATTCGATAGCAAGGCGCGGGCAAAGGACTATGGCGGAGAGTACGTTTATATGCTCACCGAAGAATTTGATCTGGTGAAAAAGTTAATGGCCGTTCAGTTTCCCGTATGGGCTAATCAACTTGAGATGCTGAATTGTAGAAGCATTATCACGCCGTACAGTGTACGTTCGCTCAAGGATAGGGCAGAGAGCATTAAGATAGCACGGGATGCAGGGGTAATAAGTATCGAGCAGGGCGTTGAAGAGCTGGATGTGGTGGATAACGTGAGCAATGAGGTTGAGCTGATAATGAACGAGAGAAACCAAGAAATTAACAATTTGCTGTAAAAAATGGATAGGTTTGATAAAAAACAACGGGCTTTGGTAAATCGGTTGAGTGCCGAGTTACGGGCTATCTATCTATCCATCATTCAGCAAGTTGCCAACATGAGTGTTAACTACTCAAACTTGGAGTATGCCTTTGCGAACCATCCCGACCTGAACAGAAAGGTAAATGAGTTAATGCGAATGATGCACTCCGATATTAATACTTTGGTACTAACTGGCGTTCAGGATTGCTGGGAGATTGCCAATAACAAGCATGATTTGCTGTTTCAAACGGTATTTGGCAAAAAGGCGAAGTTGTTACCATCGAGGGCATTGAATCGGTATTTAGCACCCAATATCCATGCGAGGGATGCGTTTCTCAACCGTTTGGAGGGAGGGTTAAACCTTTCTCAAAGGATATGGAGAAATACGGCACAATTCAAACAGGAGTTAGAACTCGCACTGGAGTTCGCAGTAAGCAAGGGGCAATCGGCCAAGACAACAGCAATACAGATGAGTAGATACCTTAACAATCCCATTGTTTTGAGAGAGAACGTTAATAGCCGTTTTGGGGAACAGAGGTTGCTGAATGCTGTGGATGTGGCAAGGCCTGGTCGGGGGATGTACCGCTCAAGTTACAAAAATGCCATGAGGCTAACGAGAAACGAAACCAATTTTGCCTATGAATCGGCTCAGATGCTACGGAGGCAGCAGCAGGATTTCATTGTTGGCATTAATATAAGTGTTGCTCCGAACTACGATATTTCGCTGGATAAGGGCGGTATTGTTTGCGCAGATTTACAAGGCACGTATCCAAAGGATTTTGATTTCAGCCAAAAGTGGCACGTAAACTGCCGATGTGTAGCAACAAATATTCTGAAAACACGTGATGAGATTGATGAAGATACCGAGCGAATAATCAAAGGGCAAGAGGTAACTGGAGAGAGTGTAAATCGAGTAACCGAAGTAAGCAATTTGGATTACATAAAAGAAGTTGAAGAACTAACAAAAAACTGGAAACGAAGACCCGTGTGGTTAGAAACACTAAAAATGAAAACAGCATGAGCAAACCGATTACGATAAATTTAGCAACGTACCCGAAAACTCGCAGATACTGTGAGCAAGTTCTCAATTCACTCCGTGGCATTAAGTGCGATGCCGTTCGTGTTTATTTGAATGAATACACCGAGGTTCCTGATGAGTTCCCGAAGGATGAGAAATTTCATTACCATATCGGGGAAGAAAATATCATGGATTCCGGAAAGTTCTACTTCATGCGAACGGGTGAATACTACTTTACCATAGATGATGATTTTATCTATACGCAATCCTATTTCACCAAGAGCTTGCGATTTATGCAGGAAACTGGATGCGTGGCGGTAACCACATACGGTAAGGCATTGAAGCCTAAACCGCAGCACTTCATGGATGCACACACGGTAATCCCGTGGAATGAGGATGAGGAAACGCCATACATCTGCAACGTGGCCAGCACGGGGTTATCTCTATACGATACTGATAAGGTATTTATTCACTCCAACTATTTCAAGTATCACGGCATGACCGATTTGGAGGTAGCAAGGATGTTGCAGGATAAAAAGTTCCCGATTATTTGTAGGCCGCACACAACGGATGAGATTGAGTACATTGCCGGGGATTACCACGAAACGCTATGGGATAGGAGAGAGGAGTTATATGGAAAACACGCTGAAATACTGAACTCCATACCCGAGTGGAAACTTTATGAACATAAAAAAGTATTGTGGCTAACAAACTACATACATAGTTCACTAATCAATGAGGAGAAAATAACCCGAAGCGGGCAGTACCTTTGGATTCGTGCATTGGGTTCAGATGTGAAACGCTGGGCTGAAATAATCAACAAGGAAAGCATAAAGAGCTACGATATTATTCACATGAATTTGGCACCGAACGATTTGGATTTAGCACTTGAGGTAAGGGCTATTTTGGGCAAGGATTCAGAAACGAAACTCATCTGCCAAGCCGATCACTCGGTTGATATAATGAATGGAGCGTTTAACTTTCAACTGCTAAAACAGGCTTTAAATGCAGCCGATTACGTAATGGGTGTTGAGGAGTATCAAATAAAACTATTGAAGCACTTAACCGATAAGCCAGTTCTATTCGTTCACAATCCTATTGATATTGATTTCGTTCGTGGCGTGGCCAAGGCACAGCAAGAAAATAGGATAGGGGTAATTTCTCACAACTATTTGGGCAACGAGGCGTATGTTGCACAAGCGTTCTATGATAAACGGTATCCTGTAGATTTGCTGTTCTATCAGGGCGATGATGCCATTCGATTAATGAAAACCTACACGAATGTTTACGGCAGCACAGATTACCTGAAATACTTACAGTTACTAACTCAGTACAAGGTATTGGTGGATACTCACCTATCCTATTCCATTGGCCGTTCCTGCATGGATGCAGCTGCATTGGGTATTCCTATGATTTGTAGTGAAAGGAGTGAATCGGCAAAGTACCTCTATCCCGATACGCTGGTTAACCCGTATGATGTAGGTAGGATTTCAGAGCTAACGGATAGGCTGATGAGCGATATAGTTTTCTACAAGGAGGTTGCCGAAACGGCACACGAGAGGGCAAAGGAGTTTGATTTATACAGGCTAAAAGATAAACTTTTGGAAGGAATATTTAACTTAAAAAACTAAAGCGATGAAGGAAAAAATCTTTGAAACTTTGAAGGGCGCACGTGAGCAAAACTCACAGGTAAGCGACCGCACGTTGGAGGGATTGGCAGAACAATACTCCAAGCTGATAACCACCGATGAGCAGTTGGGTAATTTTGATGCAAAGGGTGTGATTGAGAATTTGCAGGGCAATATCAACTTCGTTTTGAAAACGGAAGCCGATAAGTTGCAAGCAAAGCACAATGAGGAGTTAAAAAAACTCGAAGAGGAGAGAAAAAAACTCTTAGAACGGAAACCGCCCGAAAAGCAGGATGATGAACCCAATTTGGAGGTAAAAAGCCTCAAGGAGCAACTTGAGAAATTAACAACGCAGATGCAGGATTTACAGGCGGGTGCTGTTAAAGAGGGGCGATTGGCCAAGCTACGGCAAGCCTATGCAGGGATGCCGAAGGGTCAACTCGAAGCTGAGGAAGCTCTTTACGATTCGGTGTATGGGAACATGAATACCGATACATTCAATGCGGTTATTGCACAAAGAGAGGCTGCTAACAAAGTCTTTATTGAGCAGGCCAAAGCGAATGGATTGGATTTCAGCGTTCCATCCAGAGCACGGGAGGAACATCAGGATGGGCAAACACCCGTGTTGAAGCAAGCCCGAGAATTAGTTAACAAACAAAAACAAAAATCTGAGAAATGAAACAAATCCAAACGTATGAAGATGTTTTGAGCCGAAAAAACATCATCAACAAGGACAGGGCGTGGGATATTCCGGGAGGTGTCAGCATCAAGCCTGACAACCTCATCAAAGGGAGATTCCTACCAGAAGGAACGCCCGTGGCTCCACCCAATGCTTCTGGATACCGCAGGGTATGCAAGCAGGCATTGGTGCTGGAGGGTTCATCGGCACAGTTACTTATTGTGGATAAGAAGTTTAACCACTTCAAAGAGGGCGATATTGTGATGAAGTCGAAAGGCACGTCCAATAAAGCCTATAAGATTGCAAGTGTTTTGGCAACGGCTGGCGATAAAGAGGTTTTGAAAGTTTCAACCGTTATTGCAACGGTTACAAAATCAACAAAGCCGTTCTTAATCTGTGAAGCCGCTACCGTTAGGGTTGGTACTACTACAACAGAGATTAAAACGAAGAGTACGCCCGATTGTATTACGAAGTTTGGCATGGAGGTACCAAATGCTGACCTTGTCATGCTACCGGTTGGGGTATATACAAGGGCTGATGTGTTGGAGAATACCATTGCTGATCCGTATCTTGACCAGTTGAAGCATATTAACGTTATTAAGTATTAGGAGGGATTGAGTCATGGCAAAATTACAACCGATAAATCCTACTGGCCAACTATTGACCATTGAGGATATCAGAGCGTACTACACCGAGAATCAACTCCCGACCGCAGCGATAGATGTGCATTTCCCGCTATCGCAAACGTTAGATGGTTCATGGCGTACTATCATGGGGCAAACCAATAAGCTTAACATCGCTGCTGACCCCATTGAGAGCAAATCGAGCATTCCCGTTTCGGGGCGCAGGGGCTATAAATCCGTTCAGGGTGAGTTGGCCACCTTTGGTAAGGCCTTTGAAATGGATGCCGATGATTTTGAGCGTTGGCACAAATTGCAAGAGAATTTTGCACGTATGCAGAACGCTGATACTGCTGCACAGCTGCTGGCCTTTTGGGATGATGATTTAGCCAATGTAAGGAGAGCATTGGATAACGAGCGTAGGTATCTATGCTACTCTTTAATCAGCAACGCCTGCTCGATTAGTTTCGCTGCTGCCAACAGCCCGTATTTGCGTGGCTTGGCCGCTATGGAATATCCTATTGAGAGTTGGCAGAAAGATTATCATTCTGGTAACAACTGGAACGATGCGTCGAAGGATATCATTGGCGATATTCAAACCTACTTTATCGAACCGGCAAAGACGAGGGGTTTCAAAATCCGTAGCATAAAGGTTAGTTCAACGCTGTTTAACTACATTCGCAAGAATACAGCCATCCAGAAGTATTGCGCTACGCTGGTTATGAACATATACAACACACAAGCACCTCCTACGCTTGAGGCTATTAACGCTATGCTTGTTGAATACTTTGGCGTGGATGCAATTCAGTTCGAGGTAATTGACGACCTGATTACAAGGGAGAATGCTGATGGTAGCTATACCACTGCCAATCCTTTCAATTCCGTTGTTGCAGTTGGCTCTCCCGAATCAACTGTTGGAAGGTTCCAATGGAAGCAAATCTACACTGAATCTCCACAGCGTGAAACGCAGGAATCATTCTTTATGGTGGGTTCTTACAAGGAGGAGAAGGATGTGCCTTACGGAAAGGTTTACGGCAAGGCTCATGCTTTCCCTGCTGTGGATGCATACAATCAGATGATATTCTTTAAAACCAATGCGACAGGCTGGTAGCAATGAAGGTGGGAGAAGCCATACAAGCGTTAACGAACTATCCGATACCCGGCGGAACGATTGACCTCGTTTGTGCAAAGCGTGGTTTAGTTTCCACAGCCGAGGTATCGTTTAACCGTTCGTTTAATTTGGCCAAAGCAGATATTTACCTGTGGCTTTCAAAGGCTCCTAATATCCGTGAGCAGGAGGTAACTATTTCTTTTACCGAAGCAGAGCGCAATGCTTTGAAAAGGGATGCGAATAGTATCTACGATGAATACGGAGAGGGAGGCGGAGGCAAAGTTGGCTATGTAGGTGAAAATTTCAATTCGATATAATCATGGTTGAACTGGGTGAAATATCATTCTATACGGGTACAAGCACAACGGGAACGGATAGGTGGGGACATCCCCTACCTTCCCGACCCAGTTGGAGCGTGTATTATCCCTGCAATATCAAAGCTCAAAAACGTGAGCTAACAGTTTACGAAGGTGGGCAGTATCGTAGGGCTAACTATGTAATCCTTGTAGATGAGAAACACTTGGGGACAGCCGATTATTCGGATTGCAAAAAGGTAAGGTTGAAGGATAGCGATTGCAAGTGCATAGGCACTCATCAGGTTATCGCTAACAGCTATCAGAGATTAACGAAACAAAGACAGATCATAGTATGATTAAGTTTGGCATGAAAAGAGGGGCAATAGATGCAGCGAGGCGTGAGATTCGTGCTTACAGCAAGCGGGTTGAGAATGCTATACTGATGCGTCTGGAGTTCGTTTTAGAAG
>Ga0209096_1002539_pt1 | contig 17442 bp, 10 predicted proteins | sample AD_UKC034_MetaG_FD_184407 | JGI IMG/M metagenome (GOLD analysis project Ga0209096, IMG submission 184407) | Active sludge microbial communities of municipal wastewater-treating anaerobic digesters from USA - AD_UKC034_MetaG (SPAdes) (version 2) | ecosystem: Engineered > Bioreactor > Anaerobic >... | reverse complement strand
GTACACTTCGCGCCAAACGTGGCCATCCATGCTGCACCTCCATGTTTCTGGACACACTCTCGGAGGTGTAAGCATGGGGGCCACAATGCTTTACAGTCAAGCCTGTGCAGCCTGGCGCGAAAAGTTGGGAAGCCCTGGGGAACGGCGAAGCATCGTTCTCGATGAAAGCCCCGGAGGGGCGACGGACCCGAGCTCAACGTTGCACTGCCCGTCGCAATCCGTCGCCCCTCCGGGGCTTATGCAGAGATTGGGAAGAAGGCGCCCGACACCAGGGGTTGGAAGCGCCTGGCAACGAGCGTTGGCCCTTCCAGGGCCGCAGAGCCGCACGTCCGAGCCCGAGTGGGAGTGAAGGGGCATGGGGGCTCGCTGGGTGATGCCCCTCACTTCCGTTCGGGCGCGGGTTGGGCCCCTCGTTTCCACTCGGGCTCGGAGGAGGGACGCCCACCGTGTAGCAAAGCTCGGCGTCAAGGGAGCAAGCCCGCAGCCCGCCGCGCGAAAAGACGCTCCACGGAAGTCGCGCACCGGGGGAAGTTGCGGCTGGGGAAGCTGCGGCTGGGGGGATCGCTACAGGTATCCCATGTTTTGCAGTCGCTGGCGGATCATCTCCTCTTCCTCGGCGGTGTAAGTGGCCGGCTCGACGCGTTCGATGTGGCCGAGTTCCTCGAGCCGGGCGAGCACCTGCCGGGCGGCCTGGTCTGCCGTCAGCTTGTCGGTATCCAGGACAATCTCCGCGTGCAGCGGCTCCTCGTACGGCGCGTTGACGCCGGCCAGGTGCTCAACCTCGCCGCGCTCGGCACGGGCGAACAACTCGCTGGTGTCGCGTCTGCGCAGCACGTCCAGCGGGCAGCGACAATACACCTCCACAAAGCGTGGTATCTGTCGGCGGACCTGGTCGCGGGCGTCACGGTAGGGCGACACGGCCATCACAATCGCCACGACGCCGTTGCGGTTGAGCAGCAGGCACTCGTACCCCAGGCGCAGGACGTTGATCTCGATCTCGCGTTTCGTGAAACCGAGGCCGCGGTTGGTGTAGGCCCGAATGCGGGCTGAATCGAGCAACTCAACGCTCAGCCCGCGCGCGCGGAGGGCGTCGCCGACGGCCGAGCCGATGGTGCTCTTGCCCGAGTGGGTGATCCCGGTGAACCAGAGAGTGAATGCTTCCGCCACGTGCTTACCAACTCCTCAGGCCCAGCAGGGGCCACCACAACCACATGGTCGCCAGCATGATGATGTAGCAGACCACGTTCATCCAGACCCCCAGCCGTGCCATCAGTTGTACCCCGTAGTGCCCCGCCGAGTAGCTGATCGCGTTGGGCGGTGAGCTGATGGGCAGCATGAACGAGAGCCCGGCGGGGATGGTGACGGCCATGGTCACGGCGACCGGGTCCAAGCCTGCAAGCTTGCCCAGGGACAAGCCGATGGGCAGCAGGATGGCGACGGCGGCCGCGTTGCTGATCACTTCCGTGAACATGATGGCCACGGCGGCCAGGACCGCCAGAACGCCGAAGCCCGGAATCCCGCCGGGCACGAGGCGATGAGCCAGCCAATCGACGGCGCCGGTCTCGGTGACGGCGCTGCCCAGGGCCACCGCTCCCCCGTACATCACGAGCACACCCCAGTTTACGTATCCCTGAATGCTCTTCCAATCCACGATACGCAAGAAGAACAGCAGTGTCGCCGACAGCAACGCGATGACAGCAAGACCCACCGCGTGTCCCACGGTGATCCACGCGAGGACGGTGAGCAGCGCAAGCACTGCCAGTCGCCGCTCCGGGCCGGACATGCGTCCCAGGCGACGCACGCGTTCCCTGAGCATGACTGTGGCGGAGTGAATCTCCGGGCAGTCATCGCGCAACCACCGGTGCAGCCCCAGAACGGCCGCCAGTGCCGCCAGAACGACGACCGGCAAGGCCGCCACCATCCACCCCAGGAAACTGACGGTTACGCCAGGATGCTCCTCCCGCAGCAGGCTGAGGGCCAGGGGTGCCCGCGCGCCGCCCAGAAACGTCCCTACCCCGCCGATGATCGCCCCCCAGGCCAGGCCCAGGAACAGCTTGCGCGCGTAGTTGTGCCCCTTGGGCAGTTGCAGGGATTCCACCGTTTCGACCACGATCGGGTAAATCATGGCCGCCACCGCATGCTCCGGCATCCACAAGGACAAGAACGCCGCGGACATCGTCACACCCGTCACCAACCGCTTGGAGCTACCGCCGAACCGGTGCAGCGCCAGGAGGGTGATCCGCTTCGACAGACCCGTGGAGATCGTGGCGGCCGCCAGGAGGAACACACCGAGCATGAAGAACACGGCACTGTTGCCGAACAGGGCCAGGGTGGCGCGTTCGTCCAGCACGTTCAGCAGCGGCAACAGCGCCAGGACCAGCAACCCGGTGGCCGCCAGCGGGATGAAGCTCGTGAACCACAGCGCCATGCAGAACACAAAAACGGCGACGCAACGTTGCGGGGCGGCCGGGTGCATGCCGGCCGGTAGATTCTCCGGGCAGATAAACGGTTCGGTGAGCAGCAGGACAAGCGCGACCAGCCCGGCGGCGGTTACGATGCCGACCTTGGCCAGACGCAACTTGGCTCCACCCAATGGCAACGTCGCGCCTCCCGTGTCGCCCCCGGCCGGGGACACTACGCACCTGTTCATCCCGATTCGCGTGCCGCCCTGTGTCAGCGGCGGCGCATCCGGCAGGACTACTCGCCGGCACCGTAGCGGAGGATCGAGTGAACGGGGTAATCGCCCAACAGGTTGCGGCCATGCAGGTGGGTGAGTTCGATCAGCACCGCAATCCCGACAATGTCCGCGCCGAGCGACCGTACGAGGCGGCAACAGGCAGCCATCGTTCCCCCCGTGGCCAGCAGGTCGTCCACCATCAGGACCTTGTCGCCGGGGCGCAGGGCATCATTGTGGATCTCAAGACGGTCTGTGCCGTATTCGAGCGCGTACTCCTCGGCGCGGGTCTTGTACGGGAGGTGCCCCGGCTTACGCACGGGCACGAACCCCGCGGAGAGGTTCCGCGCCACGGCCACCGCGAAGATGAACCCCCGCGATTCCGCCCCGACGACCGCCTGGATGTGGAGGTGCCGGAACGGCTGGGTCAGGTACTCCACCGCCAGCGACAGCCCGGCGGCGTCACGGAGCAGCGGCGTGATGTCCTTGAAGACGATCCCCGGCTTGGGGTAGTCCTGAACGTCACGAATCAGCGACCGCAGCTTGGTGATTCGGACCGCGCTTGAGGTATCCATGCGACGCTCCCGAGCCCGTGTCGAGCCCCCAGGGCGAAGGCTGCACCAATCCCAGGCACTTCAGCGGCCGGCCCCGACCAAAGGGGCCGACCCGGGCGTTCCCGGCACAAGCCCTTGTGGGCGTTAAGCCGATAATCGGTATTCGGGGGCCCCGAGCTGTGGCCCCCGGGCGGTTCCGGTTGCTACGGTGGAATACCCGGCGGATGGTCCGATATCAATTGGCAGGGTAGGGTGACCCTGCTACACTACCGGGCCACGCGAGCCGCAGACATGGCGCGACAGGCATGGCGCGGTATCGACCCTGGGATGGGTCGGCCGGTCGCGCCCGATGCCCAGGCTGGAAGACGGGCGGTCGGTGGCAGGTCCGGGGCCGGACAAGCTGAAACCGCCGGCAGGCATCAACTCGAACTTGTGCGAACAAGGAGGTCCTTCGTTGAACCACAGATGGACGTACATCGGGTCTCTGGCCGTCATCCTGGGTGCGGCCTTGGTATTGGGGATCCCAGCGGCAGGGGCGCAGGACACTCCTGGGCAAACGCCGCCGGCTGAGGCGCAACAGCCCCCGCCGGCTGGCGAGGCGCAGCCGGCACCGACACCCGGTGCCGCGGAGGCGCAGCCCGTCCCAGCGCCTGCGGCGGCTACGCAACCGCTTCAGGAACAGCAGCCGGTTCCGACCGCCTCGGGGGGTGGGACGGTCAACCACGATCGCCCCGGCATACCCTGGCTGTGGTGGATCGCGCCCGTTTGCGGCGTGGTCGGGCTGGTGATGGCCCGCAAGTACTTCAGCGAAGTGCGCACCGCGGACGAGGGCGAGCCCCAGATGATCAAGATCGCCGGCTACGTCCGCGACGGCGCCATGGCCTACCTGAGACGCCAGTACTCCGTCGTGGCGATCGTCTTCCTGTGTCTGATGGGGATTCTGGCGTGGATGGCGTATGGGCTGCACGTGCAGCATGGGGTGGTGCCGTTTGCCTTCCTGACCGGTGGTTTCTTCAGCGGTCTGTGCGGGTACATTGGGATGCGGACGGCCACCATGGCCGCCCACCGCACGACGGCCGGGGCACGCAACAGCCTTAATGGCGCGCTTCGGGTGGCGTTCCGCGCCGGGGCCGTCATGGGTCTGATTGTCGTCGGCTTCGCCGTCCTGGACATCACCATCTGGTTCGCCGTTCTCTACGGCGTCACCGACATGCCGTTGTACGAGATCACCGTGGTGATGCTGACCTTCGGCATGGGAGCGAGCACGCAGGCGTTGTTCGCCCGTGTCGGCGGTGGCATCTACACGAAGGCCGCCGACGTCGGGGCGGATCTGGTCGGCAAGGTGGAGGCGGAGATTCCCGAGGACGACCCGCGTAACCCGGCGGCCATCGCGGACAACGTCGGCGATAACGTCGGCGACGTGGCCGGCATGGGTGCCGACCTCTATGAGTCCTACGCCGGGTCGATCCTGGCGACGGCCGCGCTGGGCGTGGCAGCGGCGCACGCAATCGGCAACGAGGCCCAGTGGGGCTGGGATGCGATTCGCTTCCTATCCACGCCGGTGGTGGTGGCGGCCGCGGGTATCATCGCCAGCATCTGGGCCGGTATCAACCTCGTGAAGACCGAGGAAGGCGCGACCATGGCGCAGCTCATGGGCGCGTTGAACCGCGGCTTGCTCATGTCGTCGCTGGCCATCGTGGCGGCCACGTACCTGGTGTGTTACCTGCTGCTGGGCAGCATTCCGGGCGTGCATTGGTTCGGAATTGCGTCTTCCGTAGTAGTGGGTCTGGCGGCCGGCTGGGGTATAGGGCAGTTCACCGAGTACTACACCAGTTACGATTACGCCCCCACGAAACGCATCGCCGAGCAGGCAAACACGGGCCCGGCCACCGTCATCATTGCGGGCATCGGAGAGGGCATGCGAAGCACGTGGGCGGCGTTGGCGATCATCATCGTGGCGATCATGCTGGCGTTCACGTTCGCCGGCGGCCGACACGAGTTCATGCTCGGCCTGTACGGCGTGGGGCTGGCCGCGGTGGGCATGCTGGCGACGCTGGGCTTCACGTTGGCGACCGACGCCTACGGTCCGATCGCCGACAACGCCGGCGGCAACGCCGAGATGACGCACCAGCCCGCCCAAGTACGTGAGCGCACGGACGCCCTGGATTCGCTGGGGAACACGACGGCCGCCACCGGTAAGGGCTTCGCCATCGGCTCGGCCGCCCTGACCGCACTGGCCCTGCTGGCCGCGTACGTCGAGGAGGTGCGCATCGGTCAGATTCGCGAGGCTCGCTCCTACATCCAGACCATGATCGACCCCACGGCCGTGCAGAGCGAAGGTGCGGCTAAGCTGGTCGGCGACGTCTTCTACATGGGCCACGGCAAGTTCGCGGAGAAAGTGTCGGCCGGCACGACGGAGAGCAACTTCGACGCGTACATGCTGCTCAGCGACCAGGTCCAGCACATCTTCGACCGGCACCTGGCCGAAGCGGGTGAAACGTCGGCGGGACGGCAGCAGGTCAAACTGGAGGGCCTCAGTCCCGCGTTGCGCGAGAACGACTTCGTGCGCGAGAAGGAGGTGGTCGACACCGACGGCACAAAGTTTGTCGTGCAGCTTGTGGCGGCGCGCAGGGCGTCCCTGCAACAGTACATGGACTACTACAACGTCACGCTGATGAACCCGAAGGTTCTCTGCGGGCTGTTCGCCGGCGTGCTGCTCACGTTCCTGTTCTGCGCGTTGACCATGCAGGCGGTGGGGCGGGCCGCGTACCGAATGATGCTGGAGTGCCGCAGCCAATTCAAGGCGGTGGCCGCTTACCTGATGGAGGTCAAGGGTCTCAGCGAGGAGGAGGCCCGCAAGGCCGACAACTGGCCGCGGGAGCAGGTGGACTTCCGGGGACGCAAGACCCCGGACTACGCCGCCTGCGTCGCCATTTCCACGGCCGGGGCCCAGCGCGAGATGATCCTGCCGTCGCTGCTGGCCATCATTGTGCCGGTCGTGGTCGGGCTGGTCTTCGGCGTGCCGGGCGTGATGGGGCTGTTGGCGGGCGGGCTGACCAGTGGTTTCGCCGTCGCCATCTTCATGGCCAACGCCGGCGGGGCTTGGGACAACGCCAAGAAGTACATCGAGAAGGGCAACCTCGGCGGCAAGGGCAGCTTCTGCCACAAGGCATCCATCGTCGGTGATACGGTGGGTGACCCGTTCAAGGATACGTCCGGCCCGAGCCTCAACATCCTCATCAAGCTGATGAGCATGGTGAGCGTTGTGTTCGCCGGGCTGATCGTGAAGTACTCACCGGTGATCGCGGCGGCCCTGGGGCTGGGCGGCTAGGCAGGCGTTCGGCGGCGCGGTCGCCCGCGTCCGAGCGGGGCGGGCCCGCCGGTACCGACGGCAACGTTCCCCGTCCGAGGGATGGTCTCCTTCGGACGGGGAGCGTCGTTTTTGGGAGGGCGACCCGGGGGGGTGCCCCTCGTGCCCGCCTCTTTTGCCGTCCTGCATCGCCCGGTTTTGACAGACCCCTGCCGTTGCCGCTATACCTGCGGCCCGGTGCCGCGGTGCTGCTTCGCCGCGGAGGAAACACGGCAGGAGCGAGCCAATGACCCAGGGTACCTTTGACGCCGCCTATCAGCAGTCCATCCGCGATCCCAACACCTTCTGGGCCCACGCGGCCGAGGGCATTCACTGGGAACGCAAGTGGGACCGCGTCCTCGACGACTCACGCAAGCCGTTCTATCGCTGGTTCACCGGCGGCGTCCTGAACACCTGCTACAACATGGTGGACCGGCATGTGAAGGCCGGTCGCGGCGACCAGGTCGCCCTCATCTACGACAGCCCGGTCACCGACACCGTCAAGAAGTTCACCTATCGGGAAATGCTGGACGAGGTAGCTCATCTGGCCGGGATGCTGCGCCGCCAGGGCGTGGCCAAGGGTGACCGCGTCATCATCTACATGCCGATGGTGCCGGAGGCCCTGATGGCCATGCTCGCCTGCGCCCGCATCGGCGCGATTCACTCGGTGGTCTTCGGCGGGTTCGCGCCGCGGGAACTTGCCACCCGCATCAACGACGCGGAGCCGAAGCTCATCCTGTCCGCGTCCTGCGGTATCGAGGGCAAGCGAGTCATCCCCTACAAGCCACTGCTTGACGAGGCCATCCAGCTCGCCAAGCACAAGCCGCAGCATTGCATTGTCCTGCAGCGCCCGCAGGCGCAGGCGACCCTGCTGGCCGGGCGCGACCTGGATTGGCAGGCCGCTCGCGCCGATGCGCAACCCGTGGATTGTGTTCCGGTGGCCGCCACCGATCCGCTGTACATCCTGTACACCTCCGGCACGACGGGCGTCCCCAAGGGTGTGGTGCGCGATCACGGCGGCCACGCGGTGGCGATGCACTGGACGATGAAGAACATTTACAACATGCAGCCGGGCGAGGTGTACTGGGCCGCCTCGGACATCGGTTGGGTCGTGGGTCATTCTTACATTGTTTATGCCCCGCTGCTGTACGGCTGCACGACGATCCTGTACGAGGGCAAGCCGGTAGGCACGCCGGACCCCGGCGCCTTCTGGCGGGTCATCAATCAACACAACGTCAAGGTATTGTTCACGGCGCCGACGGCGTTTCGTGCCATTAAGCGTGAGGACCCGGAAGGCAACTACATTAAGAAGTACGACCTCTCCGGCTTCCGGGCGTTGTTCCTGGCCGGCGAGCGCTGCGACCCGGATACTCTGCACTGGGCGCAGCAGCGGCTCGGCGTGCCGGTGATCGACCACTGGTGGCAGACCGAGACGGCCTGGGCGATCGCCGGCAACTGCACGGGCATCGAGTTGCTGCCCGTCAAGCCGGGTTCACCGACGAAGGCGGCACCGGGGTACGACGTGCACATCGTCGACGAGACGGGTCAGGAACTGCCGAACGGCAAGATCGGCTCGATCGTGGTGAAGCTGCCGTTGCCGCCCGGCTGCCTGCCGACTCTGTGGAACAACGACGAGGGGTTTGTCGAATCTTACTTGCGCGAATTCCCCAGCTATTACAAAACGGCCGATGCCGGCTACCGCGATGACGATGGCTATCTGTACATCATGGCCCGCACCGACGACATCATCAACGTCGCGGGCCACCGCCTCTCCACCGGCGGCATGGAGGAAGTGCTGGCCGCCCACAAGGACGTGGCCGAGTGCGCCGTCATCGGCGTGGCCGACGATCTGAAGGGCGAGATTCCGTTCGGCTTCGTCGTGCTGAAGGCGGGCGTCAAGCGCTCCTACGACGATATCGTCAAGGAACTCGTGCAGATGGTGCGCGACAAGATCGGCCCGGTGGCGGCGTTCAAGAGCGCCGTCGTGGTCGACCGTCTGCCCAAGACGCGCAGCGGCAAGATCCTCCGCGGCACCATGAAGAAGATCGCCGACGGCAACGAGTTCCGCATGCCCGCGACCATTGACGACCCCGCCATCCTCGACGAGATCACAACCGCCCTGGGGAAAGTGGGGTATCCGAAGTCAAACGTAGAATGATGAAGGCAAAATGCAGAAAGGGCTCGCGCAGCGGCGCGCCGCCTTTCTGCATTTCTCATTCTGCATTGTGCATTCCTCGGATGGCCCACCTCCTCTGGAGGTGGGGGACTGACGAACGCCCCGCCGTTCCCACGCCTCCGCGGGGCTCATTCAGCATCCGGCGTCGCTTCGTCTGCTGGAGCCGGTGGCGACGGCTGCGGCTGCGCGGGGAAGGGCGCATCGCCCGGTCCGTCGTCGGAATCGTCGGACCCATTGGCTTTCCGCGGTTTCCGGCCGCGGCGGTGCGCCTCGACTCTGTCCCGCATCCGCCCCGGCTGGCGCGAGTGGTCGATGGCCACCCCGGCTTCGATGACGCCCTGAATGTACAAATCCCACAACTGTTCATCAAGCAACTGCATTCCGTACTTCCTGCCGGTGGCAATCGCGACATCCATGCGGTCCAACTGATCCTGCCGAATCAAGTCCGCGATAGCCGGCGTCACCACCATGAACTCGTGCACCGACACCACACTCCCCCCGGCGCCGCGGCACAGCTCCCGATGAACCACCGCGATCAGGGTGTCCGCCAGCATGGCTCGCCAGCGCAGAGCGTCGGGGGAAAGGCACGCGTTCCGCAGCCGGTTCACCGCATCAGCCACCCCACGGACCCGCATCGACGCCAGGACGAGACAAGCCACGGCCGCCAGTTCGAGCGCGGCGCGCGTCACCTCGTCATCTCCAAGGTCGCCGACGAGCACCACGTTGGCATCCTCGCCGCCCACGTTCCGGATTCCGCTCACGTAGTCGTGCACGTGCGTGCCGACCTCCCAATGCATGACCATGGACTTCTTCGAGGCGGGTGCGAACTTGATGGGCTTCTGAATCGTGATGATGCGGAACGGGAAGTTGTCATTCACATGGTTCACCATGCACCCCAGCGCCGTCGCCTTGCCGGAACCGGAGGAGCCGACCACGAGCAACAGACCCCGCGGCCGGGAGCACAGCGCCCGGATGATGCGCGGCAGCCCAAGTTCCTCCAGGCTCGGCACCGCGCTGCCGTAGAGACGCAGCACGACGCTCTCTCCGCCCAGATGTCGCGCAGCCTTCAGCCACACTCGCTCCGCGTCCCCGTGGGCATAGGAGAACACCGTCTGTCCGTGCTCCGCCAGCTCCTTGCGCTTCGGCTCCGGGGCGACGGATTCGACGAGCTGCCCGATGTCCGCCGCGGTCAGCGACTTGGTTTGCAGGCCGCGGAGCACCGCGTTGACCCGTATCTGCGGCGGCAGGCCCGGCAACAGAAGCATATCCGTTGCCCCGTTGCTTATCATCGTGGTCAGCAGCCGATCGAGATGGAAACGAGACATCGCGTGCCCTCCCACAGATTACCGACAACTGATAGCTGATGGCCAGAGGGTCATCGCTGACAGCCGCCGCGCCTACGCCTTGTCTTGGGGCACCAACGCTACGACCGTCTGGCCGGGCGCGGGTGTCGCGCGGGCCTGGGCCGTAACCACTTGCAGCTTCCCGGACGCCGTAATCACAAACAGCAGCACGGCATCCTCGCCGTAGCGCGTCTGGAAGGCCTCATAGTTGAACTCCGCGGACAACTTCGTGGCCTTGACGAGGGAGCCCGTGGCGAAGCTCTGCACGAGCGAGGCGTAGGTCACGTCCTTGGCGAACAGAGGACGGCCGCCCAGATGCCTGTGGCTCTCCCGGTTGTGTCGAGCTTCCCTGTGAGAGGGCAACTGGTAGCAGTCTCCGCGGCCGAAGACGCGCTCGAAGCGTTGCACGGCCAGCACGTTGACCCACTCGTTCGGAGTCACCGCCAGCAGGCGTCCGAGTCCACCCAGGTTGAGCGCATCCAGGGCGTGCTCGGCAAGGACGCTGCCCGTATACACCGGCAGGCCGGCCATCCGTGCCGCGGCCGTGTTCTCCCGGTTCGTGTCCACCAGCAACACGGGGAAGCCCCGCTTGTACAGCAGTTCCGCCACGGCTCGCGTCCAGGCGGGCGCCCCGACGAAGAGGACTCCCTGCGGGTCCGGGACAGCCACACCCAGCCGGCGAGCCACCCAGGGTGCTGTCAAGCCGTAGACGGCCACCGTCCCCACGATCGCGCAGAACGTGGCGGACACCAGCAGGCGCGCCTCGCCCGTCGCCACCAGCGCGGTTTCCTCCAGGCGCAGGGCGAACAGCGAGCTCACGGCGGCCGCCACAATCCCCCGTGGAGCCATCCACGCCAGGAACACCCGCTCCCTCAGCTTCAGTCTCGACCCGAACGTGCAGACCGCCACCGCCACCGGGCGAGCCACGACGACGAGTACCGCGATGAAGACCGCGCCTCCCCATCCCACCTGGATCAGGTCCTCCAGGCGCAGCCGTGCCGACAGCAGGATAAACAAACACGAGATCAGCAGAACGCGCAGGTTCTCCTTGAACTCAGCGATGTCCTGGACGTCCGTCCACTTCTGGTTGGCGAGCGCGATGCCCATGACGGTGACCGCCAGCAGCCCGGACTCACTCTGGATGGCGTTGGCCGCGGCGAAGCTCCCCACCACCAGCATCAGCGAGACGGCGTTCTGGAGGAAATCCGGTATCCAGCGCCTGTGCAGCAGGCCCGCCAGCAGCAGGGCGGCGAGCACGCCCAAGCCGCCACCGACCAGCACCGTCTTGAACACGGCACGCAGCACGTGTCCCCAGGCGGCCTGCAGCCCGCCGGCCAGCAGCACCTCAAAGACCAGCACGGCCAGCAGCGCTCCGATCGGGTCGATGACGATCCCTTCCCACATCAGCGCCGGATTGACGGGTCCCGTCGGTCGAATGTGACGCAACATCGGGCCGATCACGGTGGGTCCCGTCACCACCAGGATGGCGCCCAGCAGCACCGCCACTCCCGGCCGCAGGCCCAACACCCAGTGCGCCGCCAGCGCCGCCATGCCCCATGTGAGCAGCGCCCCCACGGTCACCAGGTTCCGCACCACTCCACCGATGGCCGGAAGATCGCGCAGGCGAAGCGTCAGACCGCCCTCGTACAGAATCAGCGCGACGGAGATGGACACGAGAGGGAAGAGTAGTTCGCCAAAGAGCACGTCCGGCTCAATCAGCCCGGTCACCGGTCCGGACAGGAAGCCGAGAAACAGCAGAAGCAGGATCGACGGCAAGCGGATGCGCCACGCCAGCCACTGGGCCGAGATGCCCAGCACCACGACAGCTGCGAGTTGCATCAACGTCCGCTCTGCCACCGCGATCCTCCGCGCCGCCAGCATACGGCGGAACGGCAGCGAGGGGAAGGATCAGACGCGGCACGAATGCAGAATGATGAAGGCAGTCATCATGGCGCTCCGCGACACCCGGAGACTATGAAAAGACATTCGGCTTCGTCAGCCAGTACTGACGAGGAGTCCGACTTCAGAGCAGAATACTGAGAGGGAGGACCGGGCACCGTCGCCCCATTCTGCATTCTTACTTCTGCATTCTGCATTCGCGCCGGTTCACTCCGCGTCCGCGGGCGTGGCCTCCGGTGCGCTCGGCCTGGGCTGGGCGAGCGCCAGCTTGGGGACGTTCTCGGTAGTGAGTTCGTCGACCCTGGGCAGGTCCTTGAGCGAGCGCAGGCCGAAGACTTCGAGGAACTTCTTGGTCGTGCCGTACAGCAGCGGGCGGCCGATTTCCTCCGCGCGACCGACGATCCGCACCAGGTTCATTTCGCGTAAACGAACAAGCAGGTCGCCGACGGCCACGCCGCGAATCGCCTCAACGTCGGCCCGCAGCACCGGCTGCTTGTAGGCAATGATCGCCAGCGTCTCCAGCGCGGCCGTCGAGAGCCGCGACTCCGCCCGAGCCTTGTGCAGCCGGGCCAGGTAGGGGGCGTACGCGGGCAGGGTGAGCATCTGGAAGCCTTCGGCGATGGCTTCGACGCGGAAGGCGGCGCCCACTTGCTCGTAGCGGGCGTTGAGGCGGGCGATGTGGTCCTTCACGTCACCGGCGTCGCCGAGCCCGAGCAGGTGCGCGAGTTTGCTCGCCGACAGCGGCGTATCGGTGGCGAAGAGCAGGGCCTCGACGACGGACTCGGCCGTCAACTCCGCCGCCGACGTGGCCGGCGGAGCCTCGCTGGGCGTGCGCGCGGTTTCCCCTGCGGCGGGCGAAGCGTGCGCGGTCGAGGACATGGCCTCGGCCGGCGGCGACACGGACATTACCTCCCCGGCCGGTCCGGGGTCGGTCTCGGCCGAGGGAACCGTGGCGTCCGCGTCGGCCAACCTCGTGGCGGGCGCGGTGTCATTATCCGCGGGAGGTGGCGGCAGGGGCTCGCAGCCCTCGTCACGGGTGGCTGACGGGGCGGTCGCCAGGGTGCTGGGCGGGTCTTCGCTCATGGCAGGGGATAATACCCGCGACCTGCCGGCTTGGCGAGCCGCGGACCACGGCCGCGGGCATTGCGTTTTTCGCGCCTCTCCGCTATATGCGCGGCGTGCGGCCGGAAGGCGTGGACCAGTCGAGGGCGAGAGGCTCCGGTAGTGAGCGCGGAAGTCAACCTACTGAAGAATGCCGCGTTTGCCGAGGGGGAAGAGCAGCCCCGGGCGTGGCGTTTTGTGGCCGACGCGCCTGGTGCCCGATGGGAACGCAACTCGGGCGATCCGGCGCCGTCTCCGTGCGCAGCCCGCACCGTGGCACGGGCGTCCCGCCCGTGCGGGTACGCGGGCGGGCAGTCTGCCCAGGAACGTGATGACCGGAAGGGCTCGGCTGGTGCCTCGCACGCGGCGAGACACGGGCAAGATGCCCGTGCCACGACACACGCTCCGGCTGGAAGTCGGCGGGAGGTTGCCGGCGGCGAGCACGGCCGCGTTGGCGTCACGCTCATCGGTGCGGGCGCGGAGGGCAGAGCCGGATTCGTGCAGGAGGTGCGCTGCAAGCCCGGCGAGTTCTACCGTGTGGAGGCCGACGTTGCGTGCAGGCTGGAGGCGGTCGGGGCAGATGGGGGGCTGGTGCTGATGTTGGAGACGCTGCCTCCCGGCCGGGGCGCCGGGGACGTGCTCCAGACGCCGCCCGTGACAGGCGCCGGTTACCCGGTGACCGTGGCGGCGCGGTTCGAGGCGCCGGCCGAGGTCCGGCGGGTGCGGATGGGAGTGTTCCTGCGGGACGCGCGGGGCGCGGCCCGCGTCGAGCAGGTGCGGTTCATCCGTATCCTGGAGCCGGATGAGACGAGCAACATGCTGGCGATCGCGCCGCCGGCCGGGGTGTTGAGGCCGCCGCGCGTGGCCCGGCGGGTGTGCGTGTGCTCGGCGCATGCCGAGACGCGGCCGCTGACCGCCATACTGCGGGCGGCGCTGGGAGCACGCCAGGTGCGAGCGGCCGCGCCGGCGTCGTTCACCGTCGCGGACGCGACGGCGGACGCGGTGCTGCTGCCGGATGCGCTGCCGCCGGCGCTGCGCTCGCTGAAGGCCCTGCTGAAGCTGGCGGAAGAGCGTTATGTGATTGTCTCGCTACCGGCGTTTGCCAGGCTGGCGGGGTCCGCCCTCAAGCTGCGCCGCATCGAGCAGGACGACGATCCGATCCACGCCAAGGTCGCGTTTGCGAACTACGCCACGCGCGGGTTCGTGCTGCACGACGTGTTTCCCCATGCGTGGGCCGGACGGCAACCAGGCAGCTTCGTCCAGCACCAGTTCCAGCGTTCGGCCGCCTGCAAGGCGTTCTGTGCCCGGCACGGCTTCGAGACGCTGCTGCTTTCCATGTGTGACCGGGAATCAACGTCCGACCAGCCGATCAGCCTGTTCCGTCTGATGGAGCGCGGCGGGTTGTTTGTGCTGGACATGGAGCCGCTGGAGGCGGCGGCCTCGACGGTGGGCTCACCGACGCCGGCCGCTCATCTGCTGCTGTCCATTCTGGGGCACACGCAGGCGCCGCTGGGGCAGTACGTGGTGCCGCAGGCCAGCGAAGCACGCCTGCGCGAGGAGCTTCGGGAGTTCGCGTGGCGGTTCCCGGGCGTGGTCGTGCACGACGCGGACGTGCCGGCCGACAAGGTGACCGAGCAACTGGTGACGCTCGGGCAGGCGGATCAGACGTATGGTCTAGCGTTGCAGCCGAAGCCGATGATCCTGCTGCGGAGCGGCTTGACCGCCGGTGACTTCGAGAGCGTCTACGCGGCTTGGGCCTGGCTGAAGCAGTTGGTGCGGCCGGAACCGTATCGCTGCCCGTACGTCGAGCCGCTCGCCCGGCGGTTCCGCATTGCGTGGGAGCCCTGTGCGGCCCCGTGGGAGCCGAGGTGCGGCTGGCGGCGGACGGATCGCCCGGCCCGGCGGGCGTGGCCACGGCTGCCGGAGGAGACGCCGCTAGCGGCGCTGATCGAAGTGGTGTCGCGGCCGGTGAACCGCGTGCGGGTGCTGTTGCCGGCAGACGGTGAGGCGTTTGAGCGTCATGCGGCGTGGCTGCCGCTACTGGCGGAGGCGTTCCTGCCGGGCGCGCAGGCGGCATTCGGGTTTACGGTGCCTGATGGAGCCGGCTTCGCTGATCGAGACGCGTTCGCGTGGCGGCGCGTCGCTCACCAGGTCGAGGTGCGGGTTGATCCGGGGCTGGTACACGAGGACCGCGTCAGGCCGGCGATGACGGCCGGGGCGCTGGTGGTGCGCCTCGAGGTGCCGGGTGGTGATGGGCAGTACAGCGCCCAGTCGATCCTGCGCACGGACGTGGCCGCCACCGTGCTGGAGCACGTCATCGGACTGCAATACGGCCTGTTGGCGGTGAACCGGACGGGGGCTCCCGTACGCGTGGACGGTTTCGCACCGGTGGCACCGGGGTCGGCCTTGGTGGTGCCGCATGAGGATCCGCTGCTGCGGGCATGGGCGGCCCGGGCCGGGTGACGGTACAGTCCGATGGAGTGCTACGGGTGCCGGCAGACCAGGTTGCGTTGCGTGTATGCTGGCCCCGGATGCGGTTCAGCGAAGTGAGTACATGGGCCGTCGGGGCTTTCGCAACGTTCGCCTGCCCTCGGGGCGGAATGAAGAACAGGGTAATGGTGTGACCCCCAGGGCCTGGAAGACCCTGGCAACGATCGACCGCCCTCCGGGCGGAAGAAAGTGTCTGCTCTTCGCCCGGAGGGCGTGCGGCATTTGCCAGGGACTTTGAGTTCCCGGGAGGCAGGCCCCTCTCTTCTCTCTGTTCCCACCCGGAAGGGCGCGCGGAAGTGGTGAGGGGCTTCAAGCCGTGAAAGGCAGCAAGCTCTCTTCGATCGACGACAACCGGCGGAACGAATACCGCCGCACAACTTAAGGAACGCTGATACTATGAACCCGACTCGGACCGGAAACGTGCATTGTGGATCGTGGGCGGCGTTGATCGCATTGATCGCGCTAGGACCGGGCCTCAGTGTGGCGCAGCAGCCGGCGGGCGAGTTGCGCCGAGTGGAGGTGATCGGTCGGGCGGCCGGTACCGACCTCAAGGCCGCTGATGAGGCCCGGCAGGACGCGCGCCGGGCGGCCGTCATGGAGGGGTGCGGCTCCTTCGTCGAGGCGGCCACGCTGGTGGAGAACTACCAACTCGTCAACGAGCAGATCCTCGCCCACGCCAGCGGCTACCTTACCGAGGAGAAGGTCCTCCGCGAGTGGCAGGAGGAGGGCATCTCGTATTGCCAGATGCTGGCGACGGTGCAGATCGGCCGGCTCAAGGATGACTGGGCCCAGCTTCGACGTCTGACCGTAGCGGAGGGATACCCGCGCTGCCTCATCATGCTTACCGAGGACAAGGACACCAGCGACACGGTCCCGCCGGTTGGCGGTGGCGCGTGTCAGTCCCGCCTGGAGAGCATCTTCCTCAAGCATGACATGCCGCTGGTGGAGTTCCAGACGGCCGAGCAGATGCGCCAGCGCGACCGGCTCCTGGCGGAGGCGGCCAACGACGTGCAGCGGCTTTCCGCCTACGCGGCCGAGCTGAAGGCGGACCTGCTGCTCTATGGGCAGGCCGAGGCGACGCCGCTGGGACCGGTCAGCCTGGGCGGCAGCCGGGTCTACCGCTTCAAGATGACGCTCAACCTCAACGTCGTGCAGGCGGACGCCGCCCGCATCCTCGCGTCGGATTCGTACTCGTTGCCCGACTCGTACATGTCCACCGGGCCCGCGTGTGACGGGGAGGGGTTTCGCAAGCTCGCGGACGTGGCCGGGGACAAGCTGCTGCGCGACATCGAGGAGGCGTGGCGCAAGCGGGCCACCAGCCATCGGGCCTTCCAGGTCTCCTTCGCGGGCATCTCGCATCGGGAGTGGAAGGAGCAACTCGGGCCGGCCCTGCGCGCCCTGCGCGGTGTGCCACCCGGTGAGGAAGGCGTGCACCTGCGCGAGCTGGTCAACGACGTGGCCCAGGTCGAAATCTTCTGGACCTTCGACCTTGACAACCTGGCCGGCAAGATCGAGGAACTCAAGCTTCCCAACCTGACCTTCGAGATCACGGAACGCACGGGGAACCGGCTGAAGGTGAAGGTCGTCCGCTGACAGTGCGTTGAGCGGCGCCACTCCCCGTTACAAGGGCCGTCGCTGCCGCCTCGCCCCTGACTCGCTGTCAAGTGGCGTGCCCGCCGACAACCCAGTACTCGCGTCGCGTGATGTCTCGCGTCAGTTGCGCGTTCTTATCCCGGATTATTCACCAGCTTTGTGGGCGTTGACCTAAACCCGTTCCGTTTCGCGGCGTAAAACAAGCGTGCAGACACACGTAACCCACGGAACGGGAGTAGCACCTCATGGGTGAAGGCCAGGGA
>Ga0209096_1002537_pt1 | contig 17447 bp, 10 predicted proteins | sample AD_UKC034_MetaG_FD_184407 | JGI IMG/M metagenome (GOLD analysis project Ga0209096, IMG submission 184407) | Active sludge microbial communities of municipal wastewater-treating anaerobic digesters from USA - AD_UKC034_MetaG (SPAdes) (version 2) | ecosystem: Engineered > Bioreactor > Anaerobic >... | reverse complement strand
CACCTGCTCCCGGCAGATCCGTGATCCGCCGGGTTTGCGCCCACAACGCCGCCGGTTCACGGAACCGGCTTGAGCAGTGAGTGAAGACCACCTGCTCCCGGCGGATCCGTGATCCGCCGGGTTTGCGCTCACAACGCCGCCGGTTCACGGAACCGGCTTGAGCAGTGAGTGAAGACCCGGGCCGCCGGGATGTCTCGGCGCAACCAGTCAATCAAACCATGCCTCAATCCATCACCCGACCAACATCTCCCTTTGCCGTCCTTTGGGATCTGGATGGCACCCTCGTGGACACCAAGGACTTTCATCATCAGTCGTGGGCCCTGGCGTTGCCGGAGTTTGGCCTTGATTTTTCCGCTGACCGCTTCGAGCGCTCGTTTGGCATGAACAACAACGGCGTGTTGGAGGTGTTCTTCGGCCGGCCTGTCGAAGCGGAGCAGGCGGCGGCTATCGGTGAACGCAAGGAGACGCTGTTTCGCCAGCTGCTGCGCGGCCATGTGCAGGCGCTGCCGGGCGCGACGAACTGGCTGGAACGGCTGCGCACCTGGGGCGCGCGCCAGGCCGTGGCCTCCTCCGCCCCGCCGGCCAACATCGATGTCATGCTGGGCGAGCTGGGCATCGTCGGCTATTTCGATGCGGTGGTCTCAGGCCATGGGCTGCCCAGCAAGCCTGACCCGGCCGTTTTCCTGCAGGCGGCGGAACGTCTGGGCGTGTCCCCGGAGAACTGCATCGTCATGGAGGATGCGGCGGCCGGCGTGCAGGCGGCCCGCCGCGCTGGCATGCGCTGCATCGCCGTCGCCAGCACCAGCCCGGTCGAGGCGCTGCGCGATGCCGATCTGGTGATCGAACGCTGGGACTGGCTGGATGAAGAAAGCTTCGTGCGGCTGGCGGCGTGAACTGTGGTGCGTAATGCGTAATGCGTAATGCGTAACCGGAATCGCGGGAGTCGTCTCTGAGTTACGAGTTACTCGTTACTCGTTACTCGTTACGCATCACAAAGCACTTCCTCATCCACACACCCAGTTACTCGTTACTCGTTACTCGTTACGCATCACAAAGCACTTCCTCATTCACACACCCAGTTACTCGTTACTCGTTACTCGTTACGCATCACAAAGCACTTCCTCATTCACACACCCAGTTACTCGTTACTCGTTACGCATCACAAAGCACTTCCTCATCCACACACCCAGTTACTCGTTACTCGTTACGCATCACAAAGCACTTCCTCATCCACACACCCAGTTACTCGTTACTCGTTACGCATCACAAAGCACTTCCTCATCCACACACCCAGTTACGAGTTACTCGTTACGGCCAACGCTCGGATCTGCTCCAGCGCAGCTTCGGCGGCGGCCTCGCCGGCCGCGATGGCTTCCCTGCTGCGGTCGAAGCCAAAGAGGATGTCCAGATCGGGGGCCAGTTCCGGTCGCAGCAGCACATCGGCCGGCCACTGTTGCAGTTGCATCTGGGTGGAGGCTGAGATCATGATGTTGACCGCGTTCCACAGCTCGCTGTAGGCGCGCAGGGCGCGGCGCGGCCGCAGCGGGGCGACGACCGGGGGCTGGCCAGGGGTGTTGGCCTGGAAGTTGGGCAGGACGTCCACCGCGATCACCACGTCTGCGCCCATACGCCGCACCACATCCACCGGCAGATTGTTGAGCATGCCGCCATCGACCAGGCGCATGGCGCCCAGTTCCACCGGCAGGAAGACGCCCGGCACCGAGATGGTGGCGCGCACCGCGTCGGCCACCCGCCCGCTGTCCAGCACCACCGCGCGGCCAGTGTTCATGTCAGTGGCCACCACGGCCAGCGGGCGATGAAGCTTGGCAAAGGTCATCTCAGGGCCGATCATGTCGGCGATGAAGTCGTAGATGCGCGCGCCGCGCACGAAGCCGGTCTGGGTGATTTTCAGATCGATCGCGCGCAGGATGTCGGTGCGGCTGCGGATGGCGCGCTGCACCGTTGCCTCCATCTGCTCGGCTGACAGGCCGCGCGCGTACATGGCGCCGACGATGCCGCCCATGCTGGTGCCAGCCACCAGCCGCGGGAAGATGCCGGCGCGCTGCAAGACCTTGAGCACGCCGATGTGGGCCAGGCCGCGTGCGCCGCCGCCGCCCAGCGCAATGCCGATGACAGGAAAGTGTTCACTCATAGGGGGGGTGGAAAACCTTATCTGGAGGGTTATTGCTCAGCTTGGCGAAAGGCCGGCCTCGTGTTCGGCGATGACAGCCTCTTCGCATGGCATCATAACGTCAATTGGAGGGGACGTCAAGAAGCACAACCCCAATCTGGCCCCTGCCAATCTACCCCCTTCCCCGCCCTTGTGATACAATCGACCCATGAGCGCCGATTCACTTTTCGACCACCGCCGCGACAGCCTGATCGAGCAGGAGCAGCCGCTGGCTGCCCGCATGCGGCCGCGCACGCTGGAGGAGTACATCGGCCAGGAGCACATCATCGGCCCGGGCCGGCTGTTGCGCCGCGCAATCCAGGCCGACCAGCTCAGCAGCGTGATCTTCTACGGCCCCCCTGGCACCGGTAAGACCACCCTGGCGCGCGTCATCGCCAACACCACCCGCGCCCATTTCATCGCCATCAACGCGGTGCTGGCCGGCGTCAAGGAGATCCGCGAGGCCATCGAGGATGCCCAACAGCAACGGGGCATGTATGGCCGCAAGACCATCCTCTTCGTGGACGAGGTCCACCGCTTCAACAAGGCGCAGCAGGACGCGCTGCTGCCCTGGGTGGAGAACGGCGTGGTGATTCTGATCGGCGCCACCACGGAGAACCCCTATTTCGCGGTCAATCGCCCCCTGGTCAGCCGCAGCCGCATCTTCCAGCTCAAGCCGTTGACCGAGGCTGACCTGCGCGCGGTGGTGCGCCAGACCTTGGCCGACCGTGAGCGCGGCTACGGGCAGCTCGACGTCCAGATCGACGACGACGCGCTGACCCATCTGGTCAACGTGGCCAACGGCGACGCCCGCGCCTTGCTCAACGCGCTGGAGCTGGCGGTGGAGACCACACCTCCGGCCACGAGTTACGAGCTACGCTCTGAGAAAACGAAACCCGCAACCGGCGCCGCGCAGGGTGTCATCCACGTCACCCTGGCTGTCGCCGAGGAGAGCATCCAGCGCCGCGCGGTGCTCTACGACAAGGAGGGGGACTACCATTTCGACACCATCAGCGCCTACATCAAGTCGCTGCGCGGCTCAGACCCCGACGCGGCCCTTTACTGGCTGGCCAAGATGGTCTACGCCGGCGAGGACCCGCGTTTCATCTTCCGCCGCATGTTGATCTTCGCCGGCGAGGATGTGGGGCTGGCCGATCCCCACGCGCTGCCCCTGGTTACGGCCGCGGCCGATGCCTTCGACCGGGTGGGGCTGCCCGAAGGCCGCTTTCACCTGACGCTGGCCACCCTCTACCTGGCCACGGCCGCCAAGTCCAACTCGGCCCTGGGCTTTTTCGATGCGTTGACCGCGGTGGAGCAGGAGCGGGAGGCCGAGGTGCCCACCCACCTGCGCGATGGCAACCGCGACAAGGAGGGCTTTGGCCACGGCGAGGGCTATCTTTACCCGCACGCCTTCCGCGACCACTGGGTGGCCCAGCAGTATCTGCCCGCGGCCCTGCAGGGCAAGGTCTTCTATCAGCCGGGCGACGCCGGCCGCGAGGCCGCGATCAAGCGCGAGGTCGAGCAGCGGCGCGAGGCGCAGTTGGCGGCCATGGTCGAGGGGGAAGGGGTCGGTCCGCCGGAGGTGTTGACCTTCACCGGCGACGCGGTCAGTCGGGCGCGCGATCAGTGGCTGCAGCGCACCATCAGCGGCGCGGGGCAGCGCCTGGCCAGCCAGCGGGAGCGCATCATGCAGGCTGCGCAGCTTCAGCGTCACCATCGGGTGCTGGACCTGCACGCGGGCAGCGGCCTGCTGACGTGGGAAGCGCTGCGCCGCGCGCCCGAAGGGAATGTGGTCGCCCTGGCCCGCAGCGCGCAGGAGGCCGAGGCCCTGCGCCAACAGGCCAGCCGCCTGCCGGAGCTCGAGCGTCCCACCATCCTGCAAGGCGATCTCGACGCCCTGCCCGCCCTACTCGACGCCCAGCCCCCGACGCCCGAAGCTCCCGCGGCGTCCGACGGTCCTGATCCGTCGCCGATCACGCATCATGCCACCCGCTTCGATGTCATCGTCGGCCGCAACGCGCTGACCCGTCATCCCGACAAGGCGGCCGCCGCCTGCCTGCTGGCCGCGCTGCTATCCGAAAATGGACATATTAGCCTGGCCGAGACCGCGCCCATCCATACCCAGCGGCTGCACCGGCTGATCGACCTGTCCACGCTAGACGAAAGGGTGGCGCAACAGGTAGTCGAGGCGGAGGAGGCCATCTACAGCCGGCCTGACGATCCCATGGTCAACTGGGACGAGGCCGGGCTGCAGCGCGCCTTCGAGGCCGCCGGATTGGTGACCCAGGTCAGCGTGGAGCGGGAAGCGAGCCAGGTGCAGGTGACGCCGGCCATGCTGGCCCGCTGGTTCACCCCGGCCCCCAGCGGCGAGCGGCCGGCCTACATCGACCATCTGCGCGGGCGGCTGGACGCGGCCGAATGCGCCCAGGTGGAAGCCCTTTTCCGCCAGCAGCTCACCAACCGCGCCGTGTCTTGGGAGACCAGCACGGTGTATGTGAACGCGCGGAGCCACCGTTGAACGTCTCGATGAGAACATCGGCGCGGCGCCCTACACGCGACTGACCGGTTCATCTGTCATGATTTCCTTCCAACGCGTTACCTATCGTTACCCCCAGCCGGCCGGCAGCCAGCCGCTCGCCCCGGCCCTGGACGAGCTCTCGGTGCAGATCGACGAGGGGGAGCTGATCCTGGTGATCGGGCCATCAGGCGCGGGCAAATCGACCTTTTTGCGCTGCCTGAACGGCCTGACGCCGCACTTCTACGGCGGCGTGCTCAGCGGCCAGGTGCAGGTGGCGGGCCGCGACCCCGTAGCTCTCGGCCCGCAGGGCATGGCCCATGCCGTGGGCATGGTGTTTCAGGACCCGGAAACGCAGTTCGTGACCGACCAGGTGGAGGATGAGCTGGTCTTCGGCATGGAGAACCAGGCCCTGCCGCCGGCGCTGATGCGCAAACGGGTGGAAGAGGTGCTGGACCAACTGACCATCGCCCACCTGCGCGGCCGGCGCATGAACACCCTCTCCGGCGGCGAAAAACAGCGCGTGGCCATCGCCTCGGTGCTGACCATGAACCCCGACGTGCTGGTGCTGGACGAGCCCACCTCCCAGCTCGACCCGCAGTCGGCCGAGGAAGTGCTGGTGGCCATCCGCCGGCTGAACGAGGACCTGGGGCTGACGGTGATTCTGGCCGAACACCGCCTGGAGCGCGTGGTGCAGTTCGTCGATCGCGTGCTCTACCTGCCGGGGCCGGGCGGCCAGGCGCTGTTGGATGATCCCCGCACGGTCATGGCGGCCGTGGAGCTCAACCCGCCGCTGGCCAGCCTGGGCAAGGCCAAGGGCTGGCAGCCGCTGCCGCTGACCGTCAAGCAGGCCCGGCGTTTCCTGCCGCGCGGCCGCAGATCGCAGGCCATGGAGCGCAGCGCAGCGGCCGAGAGCGCCACCCTGGCGACCGGCGACGCCCTGCGGCCCGGCCAGCCAGCCGCGTCCGCCCTGGCCACGGTGGACAACGTTTCCTTCGACTACCGCGGCCATCCCGCCCTGCGCGGCGTCAGCTTTTCCCTCCAGCCGGGCGAGGTGGTGGCGTTGATGGGCCGCAACGGCTCGGGCAAGTCCACCCTGCTCAAGCTGCTGGCCGGTCTGCACAAGCCGGGCCGCGGCAGCGTGCGGCTGGCGCAGGCCGGTCAGGAGAGCCTCGACACCCGCAGCGCGCCGCTGGAGGCGATCGTGCGCGTGGTGGGCTATGTGCCGCAGAACCCCGGCGCGCTGCTCTTCAAGGATACGGTGCTGGAGGAGCTGGCCTTTACCCGCCAGGGGCACAAGCTGCCCCCCGACCCCGCGGCCGACCGGGCGCTGCTGGCGCGGCTGGGGCTGGCCGGGCAGGCGGAGCGCTACCCGCGCGACCTGAGCAGCGGCCAGCGGCAGCGGGTGGCTCTGGCCGCGATCCTGGTGGCCCAGCCGGCGCTGTTGCTCTTGGATGAGCCGACGCGCGGCCTGGACTACGCGCAGAAGGAGGCGTTGAGCGCCATCCTGCTGGAGCAGCGCCGCCAGGGCCGCGCCGTGTTGCTGGCCACCCATGATGTGGAGCTGGCGGCCCGCTGCGCCGACCGCGTGGTGCTGCTGGGCGATGGCCAGGTGGTGGTCGATGGCCCCACCCGCCAGGTGATGACCGGCTCGCTGATCTTCGCCAGCCAGGTCAACAAGCTCTACCGCGACCCCCGTTTTCTGGTGGTCGAGGATGCTGTGGCTGCCGCCGGTTCTCTGGCATGAGCGCAGAGAACGCCTGACGGCCACGAATCGCCGCACGCGCACTGGCTGCGGCGAGCACGCTCCGGCGGCGGATGCGAGCCCGTGATTTCGATACGGCGGCCTACCCAATCCACGGGCTCGCGCCCGCCGGCTGAGCAGTTACGTTTCAAATACTCAATGGAGAGAACATATGCCTGCCACTCTGGAATACCTGCGTCCCCAAACCCTCGGCGAAGCCCTGATGCTGCTGCGCCGGTCGGATGTGCGCACCGTCCCGCTGGCCGGCGGAACCTGGCTGGTCCCCCGCCTGCGCCGTGATGTAGAGGTGTCCGATCCGCTGGCCGATCGCGTCGATGCCGTGGTCGATCTGGCCGATCTCGGGCTGGATGGCATCGACCTGGAAGGGGAGCCGGGCGTCGGCTGGGTGGCGCTCGGCGCGACCGCCACCCTGACGCAGGTCGCCGAAAGCCTGATCTGTCGGGAGGTGGCCGGCGGCATCCTTGCCCAGGCCGCCCAGCGCGCCGCGCCGGTCAATCAGCGCAACGCCGCCACGGTGGCCGGCGCGACGCTGAGCGCCTCCTCCCAGTCGGAGCTGCTGCTGGCGCTGCTGGTCCTGGAGGGCCAGATCGTGGTCAATGACGGGGAGCCGCGCGCCATGTCGCTCCACGAGCTGCTGGCTGATCCAGGTCAGCTCGCCGGCGGCCTGGCGACCGCAGTCAGAGTGCCCTGGCCGGCGGCGAGGGTGGGCGGCGGGCTGGCGCGCGTTGCGCGCACGCCTGGCGACGCCCCGATCGTGGCTGTGGCCGCGGCGGTGGATGGCGCCGGGCGCCGGCTGGCGGTGGGCGGCGTGGCCGCTGCGCCGCTGCGGTTGCACTTGGCCGCGGATGAGGATCTGGAGCGGGCGCTGAACGCGGCGCTGGACGGCGTCGAGCTGCTGTCAGACTGGCAGGGCAGCAGCGAATACCGCCGCGCGCTGGCGCTGGTGCTCAGCCAGCGCGCGCTGGACGCGGCCGCCGGCTAAGCGCTCCGCCGCCCATCCCATCAAAGCAGGTCCCTCAACAGGCGATCCAGGCGGAGCGTCAGGATCTGTTGGCCCCGCTCCAGCGACTGGACCGCCAGCAGGCGGCGCAGATCGGCGCGTTCGTCCTGGTCGGCCGCGGCCAGCATCCCCATGGCCTGCCGCCAAACCTCCTCGCGCCATTGGCGAATCAGCCGCGCGGCGGCGTGTTCGTCCAACGGTCCCAGCATCCAATCCACCACGCCCATCCAGCGGGCATTCGGCGCCACCACCTGCTGCTGCACGCAGTCGATGGTGGCGGCGATGATGTCGTTGACGTGGCGGTGGTCCTGGTAGCGCTGCTTCTGCACCTGCAGCGCCAGCGATTGCCATTCGGGCTCCAGCATGTCCACCAGCGCCAGCACCAGGTCGTAGTTGATGTGGGCATTGATGCCCAGCAGCAGGGTCTGGAGGACTGGCGCTTCCTGCTGGAGGGCAGCGTCATGGGCCAGCCGCCAGACATCGGGGGTCGCGCCGTCGGCCTGTTCGTAGGCATCCAGCGCCACGAAGTAGTAGCCGGCGAACAGGTCCAACAGATCCGTGACCCAGGCCGCGTCATGAAACTCGCCCTGGTCGATGGCAACCAGCATGTTGCCGGTCATCATGGCGTAGCAGCGCAAAAAGAAGCTGCGCCGGTCCGCGGCCTGCTCCCAAGCCTGCGCCAGCAGGTCCATGCGGTCGAGAATGGGGGACGGAGTCGTCATATGCCACTGAAACGAACGGGGACGCTGCTGCGCACGGCAGGGTTCTGCGTCCAGAAGGCCACAAGCTGGCCGTTGGTCAGCGCGCCGACGGGCACCGTCAGCGTCACAGTCCAGGAGCCGCTTCCGCCCGGCACGGCCACCGATGTCTCGGCGAAGAGCACCATGCCATCCTGGCTGAGGGCCTGCACCACCACGGCGCCAGGCTGCACGCCGCTGGCGCTGCCGATGACGTTGAAGGTGCGCGGCAGTTGCATGTTGGCGGTGGGACTGGTGATGGCGATGGAGGCGCTGGCCGGCGGCTGGCCATAGGTGACGTCGGCGCGCACCGAGGGCACATTGGATTGCGGCGACGAGGCGATCACGTAGCCGGTCGTGCCGGCCGCCACGTTGGTGGTCAAGGTAGCCGACCAGGCGCCGGAGCCGCCTGTGCCCACGTTGGCCCCTTGCAGGATCGTGGCCTGCTGTGCGATCTGCGTCCCGGCGCTGGTGAAGGCCGTGACCACGACGTTGCCCTCGAACAGTCCGCCGCCCGCGCCGGTGGCCGTCCAGGTGGTTGGCAGCACCGCGCCGTTGGTGGGGAAGCTCATGGTGAGGAAACGCTGCGCTGGCGGGGTGGGGGTGGGGGTCGTACCTGATCCTACCGGCACGGTCAGCCGTTGCCCGACGAAGATCAACCAGGGGTAGCGAATGCCGTTGGCGGTCGCCAACTGTTGGGTGGTGGTGCAGAAGCGCCGGGCAATGGAGAAGAGCGTGTCGCCGGCGACCACCGTGTAGACGTTGCCGTTGAGCGGGCCCATGGCATGCTGGATCGGCCCCAGGTTGCAGCCGCCCGACGGAGGGGGCGCAGGCTGTCCGCCGCACTGGTTGGGCACCTGCAACACCGTGCCAGAGCGCAGCACGTTGGGGTTGGGCCCGATCACTGCCTGGTTGATCTGATAGATCTGTTGCCAGGTGGTGCAGAACTGGCGCGCGATGCTGGCCAGGGTGTCGTTGGGCTTGACCACATAGGTCACGGTTTGGTAGCTGCCCGACGCGGCGACCGGCGCAACCAGCGCGTCCATCAGCACGACCAGGATCAACATGACGAACAACAAGCGTTTCATAGCTCACCTCACGCAAGATTGATCGGCGATGAAAAGCTGCGATGATTGACGTCCAACGCCATCATCTTGCACGCACGCATCTTCAGTCTTGTTCAGCCGGCAGCCGCCGGCAGGAGCATTGGGCAGGTTGCCGCAGCAGGATTCACCGGCAGGCGTCCATCAGATGGGCCGCTGCCGTCCGGCTTCCCTAGGCTGCCCGGCGATAGGAAAGGAAGAGCTGGCCCAGGCCGTCCAGCCCGGCGGCGTCGAAACAGGCCGTGTGCAGATGCATGTCCACGGGCGGCGTCAGCAGCGGCCCCTCGACGAAGCTGGCGTAGGGTTGGCCGCCCAGCAGCCGGTTGGCCAGGGTCAGGTAGAGTCGATCCAGCACGCCGGCCGCCAGCAGCAGGTGCAGCACCTTGGGGCCGGCGGCGGAATAGATGACCTGGTAGCCCAGCCCAGCCAGCGCCTGCACCAGCCGGTCGCCGGCGACGCTGGCCTGGCCGACGGCGATCACCTGGCCGGCGCTTTTCTCCAGCTGGCGCACCCGGCCACGGTCGGCCTGCTCGGTGGTGAAGATGAGCACCCGCCGGCCGCCGGTCAACAGCGCCGCGGGGATGGGAAAGTCCAGGCTGGCACTGATCACCGCGATGTCAGGCTGTGGGGAGAGGCCCTGCTGCACGCGCCAGCGCGCCAGGTCGGCGAACTGCGGGTCGTCGTAGACCTGCAAGATCTCCTGGGTGTGGCCGCCGGCATAGTCGCGTAGATAGCGGCCGCTGCTGATCACCACATCAGCCTGGACGGCCAGCTCCTGAAAGAGCCGCCAATCCCGGCTGTTGGTCACCTGTTTCGGCGCCACCATGCCCGATTCCGTCGGTCCGGGGAGCGCGATGCGGCCATCCAGGCTGCTCACGAAGTTGGTGTAGACCAGCGGCCGGTTCAGCTCGGCCGCCGCCTGCCGCAGGTCATGGCTCAGATAGAGCCCATGCAGCGCCAATTCCTGCACCGGCGGGGGGTAGAGTTGTGTGATGGTGGTCATGGGTCGGGATGGCGGGAGTTGGTTGCTCGTTGTGGGTGGCTGGGCGTAATGCGTAATGCGTAATGCGTAATCGGAATGGTGGGGGTTGGTTGCTCGTTGTGGGAGGCTGGGCGTGATGCGTAATGCGTAATGCGTAACCCGGAATGGTGGGGGTTGGTTGCTCGTCGTGGGAGGCTGGGCGTGATGCGTAATGCGTAATGCGTAATGCGTAACCGGAATGGTGAGGGTTGGTTGCTCGTTGTGGGAGGCTGGGCGTGATGCGTAATGCGTAATGCGTGATCGGAATGGTGGGGGTTGGTTGCTCGTTGTGGGTGGCCAAGCGTAACGAGTAATGCGTAATGCGTGATCGGAATGGCGGGAGTTGGTTGCTCGTCGTGGGTGGCCAAGCGTAACGAGTAATGCGTAATGCGTAACCGGAACGCGCTCTCGCAATATGGAGACTGGTTCCGGGTTACGGGGTTACGGGTTACGAGTTACGTACCCACAAACCCATCCCATCACACACACTCCTTCCGGGTTACGCATTACGCATTACGCATTACGTACCCACAAACCCATCCCATCACAAAGACTCCTTCCGGGTTACGCATTACGCATTACGCATTACGTACCCACAAACCCATCCCATCACAAAGACTCCTTCCGGGTTACGCATCACGAGTTATCCTCACCGGCTCCACACGCCAGATCTCCTCACAGTACTGCCGCATGGCGCGGTCGGAGGAGAAGAAGCCGCAGCGGGCGGTGTTGTGGATCGCCATGCGCGTCCAGGCGTCGGGGTCAGCGTAGTACGCGGCGGCGGCCTCTTCTGACACCCGCACGTAGTCCGCGTAGTCGGCCAGCACCAGGAACTCGTCGCGCGTCAACAGCGACGCGATGATGGGCTGGAACAGGTTGCGGTCGCCGCCGGAAAAGGCGCCGGCCGCGATCGCGTCGATGGCGCGCTTCAGCTCGGCGTTGGCGCTGTAGTATTCCAACGGGTTGTAGCCGCGCGCCTTGAGCGCGATCACTTCCTCGGCGGTCAGGCCGCAGAGGAAGAAGTTCTCCGCGCCCACCAGATCGCGGATTTCGATGTTGGCGCCGTCCAGCGTGCCCACCGTCAGCGCGCCGTTGAGCGCAAACTTCATGTTGCCGGTGCCTGAGGCCTCCTTGCCGGCCATGCTGATCTGCTCCGAGATGTCGGCCGCGGGATAGATGCGCTCCCCCGATGTGACGTTGAAGTTGGGGATGAAGACCACCTTGAGCCGGCCCGCCACCTCCGGGTCGTTGTTGACCACCGCGGCGATACTGTTGATCAGCTTGATGATCAGCTTGGCCATCCAGTAGCCGGGCGCGGCCTTGGCGCCGAAGATGAAGGTGCGCGGCGGCATCTCCGCGGTCGGGTCCGCCTTGATGCGCTGGTAGAGGGTGACGATGTGCAGCGTCTTGAGCAGTTGACGCTTGTACTCGTGCAGCCGTTTGACCATCACGTCGAAGAGCGAGTTCGGATCCGCCTCGATGCCCGTGCGGCGCAGGATCAGGCCGGTCAGATCAGCCTTGTTCTGCTGTTTGATCGCCCGCCAGGCCTGGCGAAAGTCTGGGTCCTCGGCCAGGGCATCCAGCTCGTGCAGCCGCTCCAGGTCGTTCAGCCAGCCGCTGCCCAGCTTGCTGTCGATCAACGCACAGAGCAGCGGGTTGGCCAGACGCATGAAGCGCCGCGGGGTCACGCCGTTGGTCTTGTTGTTGAACTTTTCAGGATACAGTTCGGCGAAATCGCGCAGCGTCATCTCGGCCAGCAGGCGCGAATGCAGCGCAGCCACACCGTTGACCGAAAAGCAGCCTGCCGCGGCCAGATGGGCCATGCGCACCCGCCGCTCCGGACTCTCGCGAATGATGGACATGCGCGCCACGCGCCCAGGGTCATTGGGGAAGCGCTCCTGCACCTCGCGCAGCAACTGGGCGTTGATGGTGTAGATCAGTTCCAGATGGCGGGGCAGCAGATGTTCGAAAAGGCTCACCGGCCACTCCTCCAGCGCCTCCGGCATCAGCGTGTGGCAGGTGTAGGCGAAGGTGCGTTGGGTGATCTGCCAGGCCGCCGGCCACGCCATGCCCTCCTCGTCCACCAGGATGCGCATCATCTCCGCAATGCCGATGACCGGGTGGGTGTCGTTGAGCTGGATCACCACCTTGTCGGGGAAGCTGGCCCAGCTATCGTTGCGCAGCCGGTAACGGCGGATGATGTCGTGCAGCGAGGCGGACACGAAGAAATACTGCTGGCGCAGCCGCAGCTCCTTGCCCTGGGGCGTGGTGTCGTTGGGATAGAGCACCTTGGTGATGTTCTCGGAGGAGACCTTCTGCTCCACAGCCCGTTCGTAGTCCCCCATGTCGAAGAGCTCAAGATCGAACTCGCTCGTCGCCCTGGCCCGCCACAGACGCAGAATGTTGACCGTCTCAGTGCCATAGCCGGGGACCAGCATGAAGTGCGGCTCCCCCATCACCGTCTCGGCCGGCAGCCAGCGCACCCGCGGCTGGCCAGACTCGTCCTGATAGCGCTCGGTGTGTCCACCGAAGCCCACCTGCACCATGTCGTCGGGCTGGCTGTATTCCCACGGGTTGCCGTAGTAGAGCCAGGCGTCGGGGCTCTCCACCTGCCAGCCGTCGTGGAAGGACTGCTCGAAGATGCCGTATTCGTAGCGGATGCCGTAGCCCACGGCCGGAATGTCCAGGGTGGCCAGCGAGTCCAGGAAGCAGGCGGCCAGCCGGCCCAGGCCGCCGTTGCCCAGGCCAGGCTCCCGATCCAGGCGGATGAAATCGCGCAGACGCAGGCCATTGCGGTTGGCCGCCTCTTCGGCCAGCGCCCACGTGTCGGTGTAGAGCAGGTTCTGGGTCAACTGCCGCCCCATCAGATACTCTGCCGACAGATAGTAGACGAACTTGGGGTTGGCTGCGTAATGAGCGGCCGTGGTCTTGCGCCGGCGCTCCATCAGATAGTCGCGCACAGTCAGGGCGAGGGTGTAATGTACATCCAGCGCGCTGGCTGATTGTGGGGTCGCGCCGCGGGCGTAGGCCAGGTTGTCGCGAAATGCCTGTTCGAAAGCATCGACAGTGTGGCCCGTGCGCGAAAGATGGCGTCCGTCAGTCATGAGGAAACCTCCCTGGAAGCTGTGCAGCATCGCCGGGCGGCGTGCTGAGAACAAGGAAACACGCCACTCAGCGCGCTGAAGTGGCGTGTCGTTGTTGTTCAGGCGGCGAGACGCTGGGGCTTAGCCCTTGCCAAACAGCCGGTCGCCGATCTCAGTCCACTTGCCCTTGGCCCAGGCGACAGCCTTGGCCGCAGCCACGGCGGAGTGCGCCGAGGCATAGGTTGCCTCCACGAAGTCCCAGTTGACCACGTTCCACCAGGCGTTGAGGTAGTCGCCGCGCAGGTTCTGGTACTTCAGGTAGTAGGCGTGCTCCCAGACGTCGACGCCCAGCAGCGGCACCAGGCCATCGGAGATGGGGTTGTCCTGGTTGGGGGTGCTCACCACGCTGAGCGCGCCCGCGGAGTTCATGACCAGCCAGGCCCAGCCGGAGCCGAAGCGGGTCATGCCGGCCTTGTTGAACTGCTCCTTGAAGGCGTCGAAGGAGCCGAAGGTCGCCACGATCTCCTCGGCCAACATGCCGGTGGGCGCGCCGCTGGCAGTGGGGCTCATGGCGGCCCAGAACATGCTGTGGTTGGCGTGGCCGCCGCCGTTGTTGCGCACGGCCATGCGGATATCGGCCGGCACGCTCTCCAGATCAGCCAGCAACTCCCAAACGCTTTTGCTTTGCAGATCGGGGTAGTTGGCCAGCGCCGCGTTGGCGTTGTTGACGTAGGCCGCATGGTGCTTGTCATGATGGATCTGCATGGTGCGGGCGTCGATGTGCGGCTCCAGCGCGTCGAAGGCATAGGACAGGGCGGGTAAGGTAAAAGCCATGGTGGTTATTCTCCTTTTTGAAGTTGATGCGGATTATGGGATGCTATTGTACCACGATGATCATTGTATCGGAAACGGACGCCAGGGTGCAGTGATCTCCCTTCCGGTACCTGGCTTCAGGCAGGCGCCGATCGCTCGATTCTGCTTGAGCGGCGGCGCTTGTCTGGTCACGTCAAGCAGAAAACCGGGTGAGAGTGCCCGGCGCCTGAGCAACAAAAAACCTTGCCCATCCGACAGCGGATGGGCAAGGTCACGGCGTTGATTGGCATCCGCTCAGGCGGATTACTCGGTTGCGGCCTGCTCGCCCGCGGCGCGCTCAGCCAGAATCTCCCTGACCGCCGTCAGCCATTCGTCGTAGTTCACCTCACGCATGGGCGGCGCCTTGACGATCTCCGCCAGGCGTTCCACGCCGCACTCAGCCAGTTGCTCGTAGGTGGTGATGCCAGCCTCGTAGAGCCGTTTCTCGAAGGTCTTGCCGATGCCGGGCAGCGCCTCGAAGTCGTCCACGTGATCACCGTTCCACAACAGGCCAACGGTATCGGTCAGGCTGGCCCATTCGTAGGCGTCAGCGCGCGTCTCATCGAAGTCGATGCGCGCCCGCTGCAGCTCCGGGATCTCCAGCGTGCTCTCCAGGTCGGCGTCGGGCACGCTGGCCAGCTCCCAGTAGGTGCCGATGCCGGCCCGGTAAAGGCGTTGCTGGTAGGCCGAACCGACGCCCTTGACATCGGTCAGCGCCTGGATGCGCGGCGAGAGCACCGGCTGCACACCGGCCACGATGGCCGCGGTCACCGCGTGTTTCTTGATCGCCGGCAGGTGAGCGAGCGCATCGGAGAGCGCGGCCGCGTTGCTGAAGCTCAATGCCGCGCTGCGCAGCGCCTCCACCTCGTTCCGATCTTCGGCGACCTCGCTCAACTGCTCTTGCAGCGCAGCCTGCTCCTCGACGACCTTGGCAGCCTGCTCTTGCAGCGCCGCCAGTTGGGCCTGCAGGTCGGCTACCTCGGCCTCGCGGCTTTGCAGGTCAGCCTGCAAGCTCTCCTGGCTCTGGGCCAGCGCAGCGCGCTCGCTGGAGAGGTCGTCGACCTGGGCTTGCAGCGTCTGTAGCTGTTCATTGGCGGCCGCCAGCTCCTCTTCCTTGTCCTTGATGGCGGCTATGGCGGTTGCGCCGGCGCCCACTGCGCCCAGACGGACAGCCTTCTCGCCCAAAGCTCGCTGCGACTCTTCGTCGATCTGCGCCAACTCGGCCCGGGCGTTGTCCAACTCGGTCTGGCCCGCTTGCAGCGCCGCCTCCAGCTCGGCTTTGGCGCTGTTGGCCGCGGCCAACTGACCCTCCAGGTCCGCCACCTGGGCGTTCAACCCATCGATCTGCGCGGTCAGTCCTTCGATTTGAGCCTGCGCTTCAGCCAGTTCCTGCTCCTTCAGCGCCAAGGCGGACTCGGCGCCGGTAGCCTGGGCAGACAGCTCATTGACCTGCCCTTGCAGGTTCAGCGAGTAGTCGTTGTAGCCGGCCAGATCTTGCTCTTTCTGCTCCAGCAGGGCCTCCAGGCCGCTCTTCTCCTGGCCCAGCCCTTCAATTTGAGCCTGCAACGCCTGAATCTGGCCATCCAGCTCGTTCCGGCTGTCGGCGTTGCGCCCCACCAGCGTGATCACGCCTGACACCAGGGCGGCCAGGCCCACAGCCTGCGCGGCGCCGCTGGCTTCGCTCCCGGCATCGACAACCGCCGTTTCCCCTTCGGCGCCTTCCACCACCTCGCCCTCGACGCCTTCCACCACGACGGCTTCGGGCTGGGGCAAGTCTTCGGCCGGAACGATGGCCTGCAAGCGGCTGGCGGCGTCCTGGATCTGGCCTTCCAGATCGCTGACCATGCCGGCGCTCTGGCTCAACTGCAGCTCCAGGTCGCCCTTGGCGGCCAGCGCCGCATCGAGCTGCGCCTGCACGTCGGCGGCCTGGGCGTTCAGCGCCTCGATCTGGCTTTGCAGGTCGGCAATGGCCAGGTCCTTGTCGCTCAAGGCGCTTTCCAGGCCCGATTTTTCGCCGACCGCCGCGGCCAGTTGTTCGTTGGCCTGTTCCGCCTGACCGACCTTCTCCTGGCTCATATCCACAGCCGCGGCCACGCCTGCGGCCAGCGCGCTCAGGCCGAGCATGCGGGGAGCCGCCGATCGGGTCGCTGCCTCCTCTTCGGCTGGCGCTTCCCCTTCGACCGCAGCCTCGGGCGCTTCGGCGGGGGCCAACTGGGCGACCACCTCTTCGGGGAGAACGGCGGTCAACTGCTGGGCCACGCTGTCGATCTGCTGATTGAGCTCGGCCAGCTCGCCCTCGCGCAGCTGTAGCTGTTCCTCGACCTGCGCCTTGGCGGCCAGGGTGTTGTCCACCTCGGCCTGTAGCTGGGTCGCCTGCTCGGTGAGCTGCTCGATTTGAAGGGCGAGACTTTCCTGATGCGACTGAAGCCGCTCGACCTGCATCTGCTGGTCCTCCAGCGTCTGCACCTTCTCTTGCAGGTCGGCCTCCAGGGCCATGCGGTCGGCGCTGGCGATCTCGAACTCCTCCTGGACGGAGGCGACGCGGGCGTTGGCCGCCAGCAGCGCCTCTTCATCCTGACGACGGCGCTCGATCAGGGCTGAGACCGCCGCGGCCAACGCGGCCAGGCGCATGCCGCGCCGTTGATGCACGTCTTGCGCCGGCTCATCGGCGGAGACGGCCGGCAATGTCGTCTGGATTTCCTCGGGCAGCGCCGCCGCCAGCTCATCGCGCAGATCGACCAGGCGATTCTCCATGTCGGTGAACTCGGCGTCGCTGGCCCGCAGGCTCTCCTCAGCCTGGGCGCGGGCCAGGGCGGCCTTGTCCAGCTCGCCGCGCAGCGCATCCAACTGCGCCTCGATCTGAGCGGCGGCCTCGGCTGCGGCCGCGTCGCTCGGCGCTTCTTCCGCCGGCGCCGGCGCGGCGGCCTGGCCTGCCAGGAGCTGCTCTTGCAGCGCGCTGATCTGGCGGTCGCGCTCGACCAGTTGACCGTTCAGATCGATGCGTTCGTTTTTGGCCAGCTCCAGCTCGGCGCGCAGCGAGCCGAAGTCGGGCAGGGAGCCGCCCGTCCTGGCCGCCTCGATCCATTCGGGCGGCAGGGTGGCGATGATGGCCGCAAGCTCGTCGTATTCCTGGTTGCGCCGGGCCAGCACCGTGGCCAACTCGGCGCCGGCAGAGGTCAGGAAGCTGAGACTGGCGCGCAT